>Ga0116151_10000697_pt1 | contig 31088 bp, 27 predicted proteins | sample AD_UKC117_MetaG_FD_89893 | JGI IMG/M metagenome (GOLD analysis project Ga0116151, IMG submission 89893) | Active sludge microbial communities of municipal wastewater-treating anaerobic digesters from Hong Kong - AD_UKC117_MetaG | ecosystem: Engineered > Bioreactor > Anaerobic > Digestate... | reverse complement strand
TCGGCGGCGGGGAACGTCATGGAGCCGTCGTCGCCGGTGCTGATGCCGGCGGCCACGATCGCGTCCGCAACGGCCAGCGTTTCAGCGCTGGTCTGCAGGCGGTATTCGTTGAGCCCCTGCACGTCCATAGCATAGAAGGTGCTCGAGCCGTCATACAGCGGATCGCACAGCGTGTAGATCGTGAACAGCACGTCCTTAGCCGTCACGGCTTCGCCGTCGCTGAAGGTGATGCCGTTTTTCAGAGCGAACGTATAAGTCGAGGTGGTCTTATCGTCGCTGACTTCCTGTGTATACGAATACGCCAGGCAGGGATACTCAACGCCGGCCTGGGGCGCGCCCTTCTTGTCCAGATAGAGCAGGCCAAGCTGCGTATACCCTTCAACCGTCGTATCGTAACCCGACGTTGCAAAGAAGGGGCTGAATTTGCCGTCCAGCGTCTGCGAGCTGATGACCAGCGGCGTGGTGGCATTGTTGCCCGTCCTTGGCGTTTCGGTTGCGTCGTAACGGTCTGCCGGGACGTCGGCCACAGCAACTGCCGGTTCCTCGGTTGCCGTCGCGGCGGTTTCGTCTGTCGTCGTTGCAGCCGGTTCTTCAGTTGTTTTGCAGCCGAAGGTCGCAAGCAGCAGCATTGTGCAGAGCATAAGCGCTACTAGCTGGGCAATTCTTTTCTTTTTCATTTCGATACCTCCATTTTTATTTTTTGAAAATCACCAGATGGTACCCTCCCCCGGTAATCATCAAAGCAGTGCCATGACCCGGCCGCTGCCTCTTCATGCATCGGCCGGACCGTCATCGGTTCGTTGTCAGGGTTCAGCCGTAACCGTGCCGTCCTGAGTCGTTTCTTCCTCCTGCGGCAGTTCAAGAATGGTCAGTTTCAGCTTCGCGGGATTCAGAACATTGGCGACAAGCCCTTCCCCTGCGCAGCCGGTGAGCTCGATATTCTTTTCTGTAACAAACAGATCGCCCAGCGAATATTTCGCGGCGCCCGTGTCGCCCTTGCCGGAGTCGATGGTCAGTCCGTCGATATGGCAGTTCGTCAGTTTTACGTTGTCCGCGCTGAGCGCAAGCAGCGCTGCATTGACGGCGATGCCTTCCTTGACCTGAATGGAAATTTTCGCGTCCTTAAATGTCAGATCGCTGATTTCCGCGTCGCTGATCGCGCCGATCAGCGCAAGCTGCTTTTCGGTGTCCGTATCGACTTTTTTGCTTGAAACGGAAAGCGTGACGTTGGAAAGCGTATGCCCGTTGCCATAGATGACGCCGGAGAAACTCTCCGCCATGCTCAGCGTGATGCCGCTGAAATCGACGTCGCTTTCAATCACGTAGCCGTCGATTGTGTTGCCCTGTGCGTCCGTTCCAAAAAACCCGTACTCTCCGGCGATCTTCAGATCGCCGACCGAGTTGACGCGTACAATGTTTCCGTCGACAAATTTCATATATACGACTTTACCCGCCGTATTGGTGAGGTAATTCTGAATCGATTCCTCAACGAGACGATCCTTGGCTTCGCGCAGTTCCGCGAGCGCCTGTTCGTCCGTCGTCGTCAGTTGATAGCCAAGTTTGTTGAGGAAGAGGTAGGACGTATCGTCCGTGGCCTTTGTTTCGTCTTCTTCGGGCTCGACGTATTCGACCTGTTCGAGATACTGCGGAAATTCTTCGTAAAGCGCGGCATAAATCTGCGCTTCGGAAGGATGCGGCTCCGAATGGACATAGGAACTGAAATCGTATTCCTCCGTGCATTCCGGATTGCTGTAATAGCCGAACAGCGTCGTCCCCTCCGGTTTGCGGAAGTCGACGACCGCTTCGGAAAGCTCCTGGACAGGCGAATCTTCGGTGATGTTTTTGCTGAACAGCACTTCACCGGTGTCCGCGTTGACGTACTCGACCTTGCCGCGCGGCAGCCAGCGCGCATAGAGCGTCATATCGTCCTGCACGCGGTCAAGATAAAAGTCCCATCGATCGGAGGCGCTAAACGTGTAGTCCTCGCCGGATTCGGTGGGTTCGTCTGTTTTTGCCGTATACCATCCGGCAAGAATATAACCGTCGCGCACGGGTTCGACAAGCATATTGCTCGAGCCCGACGGCTCAAAAACATATGAGTTCGGAAGATAATATGTCGTCCTGACTTCCCGCGCGTTGACCTTTCCGCCCAGTGCGTTGTAGATAACTTTACATTCGTAACCCCAAGCACCCGGATCGGCAGATTGCCCTGATTGCGAGCAAGCGGTAAGCGGCAGGCAAGCCGCAATCACCAAACACAAAACACAAGCAACCCGCGTCAACTTCGCTTTTTTCATCACGCCATCCCTTTTCATCGCATGAAACGCTACGCCTGAACAGAAGCGTTCCTTCGAGTAGTTTGCATATATCGACTAGATAATTGTAATTCATGCAATCAATAGTGTCAATATTTAGACAAAACCATCTTCCAAATGACACATTTTAAAACGCTGCATAAAAACAGTAGTCCCGCACAGGGCAAAACGCGTACCTGCCGCCGGATTCCCTTCCTTTTACCCAGAAGTTCCCGCACCATACGCGCCGCTTCAATTTCAATCTTTACAACCATAATGTGTGCATGATATATTACACGTCATGGAGACGGTTCAAAATAAACTGTGGACAAAGAACTTCACGATCATCACGCTCGGCACTGTCGTGTCCATGCTTGGAAACGCGGTGGCGGGCTTTGCGATCGGCCTGATCGTTCTTGATTATACGGATTCCATCTTCCTTTACGCGCTGTTCATGGTCTGCTACAGCCTGCCGCGCATCGTACTGCCGATGTTTGCAGGTCCGTTTCTCGATCGTTTTCCGCGCAAGCGCGTTATTTATACGCTGGATTTTATCTCCTGCGGGCTGTTTCTCGTTATATATTTTCTTCTGCGCAAAGATTATTTTAACTATGCTTCATATCTGGTGCTTTCGATGCTCATCGGTTCCATCGACAGCGTCTACAGCGTCGCCTACGACAGTTTTTATCCGACGCTCATCAGCGAAGGCAACTATACACGCGCCTATTCCATCGCAAGCCTGATCTATCCGCTGAGCAGCGCCATCATGGTGCCGATTGCGGGCGTTTGCTACAAAAGCATCGGGCTTGCGCCGCTGTTTCTGTTCAACGCGGTCACTTTCTTAATCGCCGCCATCGCGGAAACGCGCATCCAGGTCAGCGAATCGCACGCCGAGAGCCGCTCGCAGGAGCGCTTCGACAACGCCCGCTTCCTGCGCGACCTCAGGGACGGCGTCTCTTACCTCAGGCGTGAGCGCGGCTTAAGCGCCATCAGCTGGTATTTCTTTATCACCATGCTCACCAACTCGCTCTGCCTGACGCTTGCACTGCCGTATTTCAAGGCGCTGCCCAATGCGGACGGCGTAATGCAGTATGCTTTCGTCATGGGCGCCTCGACCGTCGGGCGGCTGCTCGGCGGCGGCGTGCATTATTTTTACCGCTACCCCGCGGCCAAAAAATATGCCATTGCACTGGTCGTGTATATTTCGCTCTGTTTTATCGACGGCGCATACCTCTTTTTCCCATTCTGGGCGATGCTGCTGTTTATGTTCTGCGACGGCGTGCTGGGCGTTACGAGCTACAACATTCGCATTTCCGGAACGCAGAATTATTTGCCGGACGAAATGCGCGGCCGCTTCAACGGCCTGTTTCAGATGCTCTGCATCCTCGGCACGATCATCGGGCAGCTGCTTGCCGGTGTGCTTGGCGACAAACTGCCGATTCGCGGGATCGTCGCCGGCGCAATGGCCTTCAACCTGCTCGGCGTATTTTTCGTGATGATTCCGAACGGAAAGCATGTGCGCAAGATCTACAATGTGAACGCTTGACGCATAAATATTTTTTAGCAGTACGCCGGAGTCCGCTCTGGCGTTTTTTATCGGCTTGTGCGATAATAGCAGCGTGACCGGATAAGCGGCTCCGCTTCCTGCCGGAGCCAAAGAATAATCAAATCTGGAGGCAAAACAATGTTTGATCCTAGAATCCTGAAACTGGCCGACGGGCTGGTGAATTTTTCCTGCTCGGTGAAACCGGGTGAAAATGTGCTCATCGAGAGCATCGGCGGCAACGACGATCTTGCCCGCGCGCTGATCAAAGCGGTCTACAAAGCGGGCGGCAATCCGTTCCTCTGGCTGGGCGATAAATCGTTCGATCGCGAAATCGTGATGGAATGCAACATCGAGCAGCTCAAGGTGCGCGCAGGCACGGACGCCGCGCTTATGTCGCAGATGCAGGCGTATATCGGCGTGCGCGGCGGCCCGAACGCCAGCGAAATGGCAGACGTGCCGAGCGCAAAGCTCAACGACTATATGAAATATTACTGGACGCCCGTCCACGGCCTGATCCGCGTTCCGAAGACCAAATGGGTCGTTCTCCGCTATCCTTCGCCCGGCATGGCGCAGCTTGCGGACATGAGCACGGAAGCGTTCGAAGATTATTACTTCAGCGTCTGCACGCTGGACTACGCCAAGATGGACAAGGCCATGGACGCGCTCAAGGCGCTCATGGAACGCACGGACAAAGTGCGCCTCGTAGCCCCCGGAACGGACCTGCGTTTCTCAATCAAAGGCCTGCCCGCAATCAAGTGCGCAGGGCATATGAACATTCCGGACGGCGAAGTTTACACCGCGCCGGTCAGGGACAGTGTCAACGGCACGATCGCCTACAACACGCCCTCGCTGGAAGGCGGATTCACGTATACGGACATCAAGTTCACGTTTAAGGACGGCAAAATCGTGGAGGCCAGCGCAAACGACGTCGAGCGCATCAACGCACAGCTCGATATAGACGAAGGCGCGCGGTATGTCGGCGAGTTCGCCATCGGCGTAAACCCCTATATCACCTTCCCGATGAAGGACACGCTTTTCGACGAGAAAATCGCCGGCAGCATCCACTTCACGCCCGGCAGCTGCTACGACGACTGCAACAACGGCAACAAGAGCTCCCAGCACTGGGATATCGTTTTGATCCAAACGCCGGAATACGGCGGCGGCGAAATCTGGTTCGACGACGTGCTGATTCGCAAGGACGGCCTCTTTGTTCTGCCCGAACTGGAATGCCTCAACCCGGAAAACCTGAAATAATCCGGCGTTCTCCGGCGTAAAAAGCTGAATTCTCTTGTTTCTTTTCTTTCAGGGAAAGAAGGGAAAAGAAGAGAGAAGAAAGCGTCAAAAAGCGGCCGGGCAATGCCCGGCCGCTTTATTCTTCCTTGCTTAGTCCTCCGGCTCGATCAGGCCGTAGTTGCCGTCCTTGCGCTTATACAGCACGTTCATCATGTTCGTGTCCGAATTGATGAACACATAGAACGAATGGCCGACCATCTCAATCTGGAGCATGGCCTCCTCCTCGCTCATGGGCTTGATGGCGAAGCGTTTGACGCGCACGATTTTCGGTCCTTCTTCTTCCGGCTCGTCGAACGCGCCGCTGTAGAGCGGTTCGTTATAGCGGAACGCGCCGCTGCGAAGGCACTTTTCAAGCTTCGTGCGATGGCGGACGATCTGTTTTTCGAGCTTGTCGAGCACATTGTCGATGGAGGCGTACATGTCCCCGGTGACCTCCTCGCCGCGGATTACGCCGCCGTCATAGGGAATCGTTACTTCCACGATATGACGGTTCTTTTCCACGGAAAGGGTTACCTGCACCTCGGTGTCCTGCGGGAAATACCGTTCCAGTTTCCCAACCTTTTTTTCGACGAGGTCGCTGAGGTAATCGGAGATCTCTAGGTTTTTTCCTGAAATTGAAATACGCATGTTACCACTCCTTCTCCGGCGGTATCTCAAATGATACCGTCTTTGTGTATTATTCGATAAGAAGTTGTGTTTTCCCTGCCTCAAACTTGAACGAATTCAAACGAAATTTGACCAATTTTGCGGCAAGCCCGCTTTTATTGTCTTTTTCCCCTCATTTAACGCGTTTTCCAGCCGCGTAAACCGCCTTAATGTCCTTTTCCCCGGCTAGGTACACCGCGCGCTCAAAGCGCTCCGAAACGGCCAGCGGCCGCGTGCTTTCCGGCAGGGCGCCGTCGTCGATCACCACTGCGTGCAGGCGGTTGCCCGGCGCAAAGCCGTCCCGGTCACCGAAATACCGTGCGCCCGCGCTCGTGCCGAGATAGTATGCCTCACCGACGGTGAGGAACGCATCCTCACCCCCGGTTTCAATCGCTTTCGCCTTGGACGCGCGGATGGCCGAGGTCATCACACGCAGCATGTGCAGTTCCGCGCCGCCCGCGATGTCCGAACCGAGCGCAACCCAAACGCCGCGCCGCTTCATTCTCCGTACGGGCGCAAACCCGCTGCAGATGTTGATGTTCGAATCCGGGCAGTGCACGCAAAGCACGTTATGCTCGATCATCGCGTCCTGCTCGCGCTCGTCGGAGAGCACGCAGTGCGCCATCACGGTGCGCTCCTTCCAGAGGCCGTAGCGGTCATAGGTTTCCCAATACTGCGAGCACTCCGGATGCAGTTTTCTGACCAGCTCGATTTCCCGCTGGTTTTCGGAAAGGTGGGACTGCACGCAGAGTCCGCGCTCGTCCGCGCGCTCGCCGAGCCAGGCCATCAATCCGTTTGTGCAGGACGGCGTGAACCGCGGCGTAAGAATCGGCCGGACGCTCTGAAAGCGCGCGCAGCCTTCGAGCCAGCGCAGCGTTTCTCGCTTGGAGTCCTCCGTCGTCTCCTGACACTCGCCGCTGTCGCGGTCCATATTGACCTTGCCGACATAGCCGCTCACGCCCGCTTCTTCCAGCGCTTCCATCAGCGCAAGCGTCGCTTCCGCGTGCGACGAGGAAAACATGCATACGCGGGTCGTGCCGTTATCGATGAGTTCTCTCGCCAGTTGTTTGTAGACACGCCGGGCGTACTCCGTGTCCGAAAACCGCGCTTCGGTTTTAAACGTGTAGGTCTTGAGCCAGTCCAGCAGCTGCAGGTCCATGCCCATGCCGAGCATGGGATACTGCGGCGCGTGCAGATGCATATCGCAGAACCCCTGCAAAATGAGGCTGTCGCCGTAATCGGTTACAGGCGTGCTTCGATAGTGTTCCGGCAGCTTGTCGAACACGCCGAGAATCACGCCGTTTTCCAGCACGATATACCCGTTTTCGGTGATTTCCGGCGCGCCGAAGCGCTTTGCTTCGACGATGTTTCCTTTGATGATCTCTATAGTCCTTGGTCCCGTCATATTGGTTCCACCAGTTCTTTCTTAATTTAGCCCGTCGTTTGCGCGCTGCAGCATCCTTGCGAACATAGATATCGCATCCTCAATGATCAATCCCTGTGCGTTCGGTTCCGAGTTTTCGTCCAGCCCGGTTTCTGAAAGCGCTTCCAGCAGCAGATCGAGGCACGTTTCCAGCGCAACAGGATCGCCGGTTCTCGCGGCGGCAAAGAGACGCGTCTTTTCGTCCGCGGGCACTCCCGCCTGCACAGCGCAACGCTCCAGCGTGTTCCAGTTGTCCTGTTTCATCGTTTTCAGTCCGTACGCGTGTCGATATCGATCAGCTCGTCCTTCGTCTCCGCTTCCTCCAGCGTCAGCATCTCCGGATGCCGCCGGATGACCGCGCCGCCGCCGACGTCGCCCGTCAGCGCTTCCAGTTCGCCAAACACGCTCTTTGGAAAGACGGCGGGGTTTCCGCGCACGCCCGCAAAGCTGAGCGACACGATCCGCTCCGGATGCGCTTCAAACGCCGCCAGCAGCCGCTGTACGCTGGCATGGCTCAGGTTCGGCTGGTCGCACACCGCAAAGAGGATCCCGTCCGCTTCCGGGCAAAGCGAAAGCACGCTTTTTGTCCCGATCGCCGCGCTGGTGCCGACCCCTTTGTCCGGGTCCGGATTGACCGCAGCCGAAAACCGTTTTTCCTGCGCAAGCCGGCGGATCGTCTCCGCTTCCGGCCGAACAACGCACACATGCGCGCAGAACGGAAACGCGGAAAAACGCTCCAGCGCGCGCTCGATCATCGGTTCGCCGCAGACTTCGTGCAGGAGCTTGTCCCCGCCGAAGCGTTTCCCCGCGCCCGCCGCGAGGAGCACGCAGCCGATTTTCACGCGCGGTACCGCTTGGAAAGCTTGCGGAACACAAAGCGTCCCTCGCCCTCTTTGATCAGTTTCCCGCTCTTGACGACGGTTTTGCCGCCGAGCAGCACGTCCGAAATACTTCCGCTGACTTTCATGCCCTCATAGGGGGAATTGTCGCAGTGATGTGCATTCGTTTTATAGGAAATCACGCTTTCGCCGTTTGGATCGTAGATCGTAATATCCGCGTCTGCGCCGACCGCCAGCGTGCCTTTATGCGGATACATGCCGAAGAATTTCGCGGCGTTTTCGCTCAGCAGCGCCGCCATCTGCGGCAGCGTGATGCGTCCGCTCAATACGCCGTAGGTATACACAAGCTGCGGGCGATTCTGCACGCCCGCGCAGCCGTTCGGCGTCTTGGAAAACTCGCCGCCGCCGAGCGCTTTTTGGCTCATCATAAACGAGCAGTGGTCGGTGCCGATAAAGTCGATGTCGCCCGCGCCCATCGCGGAAAGCAGCGCGTCCTCGTCCGCGGGTTTGCGCAGCGGCGGGGACATGATGAACTTCTCCGCGTCCGGCTGCTCATAGCAGGAGTCGTCCAGGACGAGATACTGCGGGCAGGTCTCTAAGTAGACTTCCTGTCCGCGGTAGCGCGCGCGCCGCGCTTCGTCCAGCCCTTCCTTTGTGGAAAGATGCACGACCCAGACGGGCGTATTGGCAAGCTGACCGATCCGCATCAGCCGCGAGACCGCCTCCGCTTCCACCGCGTTCGGGCGCGAAAGCGGATGCGCCGAGGGAGAACGCCTGCCGACGCTGTTGAGTTCGTGAATCCGCTCGTTGAGGATATCGTAGTTTTCGCAGTGCACGCCCGCGACGGCGCCTAGCGCCGCCATGTGCTTGAGGGCGGCGTAGATTTCGCCGTCGTTCAGGCGCATCGCGTCGTACACCATATACATTTTAAAGGAAGTGACGCCCTGGGCGATCATGTGCTCAACCTCCGCGGCGCGCTCGCCGTTCCATTCGGAGATCGCCATATGGAAGCCGTAGTTGCAGCTTGAACCCTCCGCTTTCTTATGCCAGAGGTCCAGCGCGTCCTGCATGGTCATGCCGCGGTCCTGCGTTGCAAAGTCCAGCACGGTGGTCGTCCCGCCGAGCACCGCGGCGCGCGTGCCGGTCACATAGTTGTCCGCCGTAACGGTCACGCCGAGGTCGAGGTCAAAATGCGTATGCGTGTCGATAAACCCCGCAAAAACGTACTTTCCGCCGGCGTCGATCGTCTCGTCCGCCGGTTCTGTCAGCCCGGGTGCAATGCGTTTGATAAATCCGTTTTCAACGAGAATGTCCGCCTGTTCGGTGCCCTGACTGCGCACGAGCGTCCCGTTTTGAATGAGAATGCGCATACAATTTGCCTCCTTATATAATCGGTTGGTCCTGTAGAAATGCTATTGCCTCATAGATACCTATAATTATTTTAGCACACTAAAAAGTTATTGGAAAGTATTTGCATCTAACAATCTTTATGCTATACTAACAAAAAGGTGGGTGAGCATTATGCAAAAGTCACGTCTACGCGCCGCCATCCTCAACGCGGCCGATCGAAATGCGGCGTTGGTCATTAAAAACGCTAAAATTGTAAACGTATTTACCGAAGAAATTCTCGAAGGCGACGTCGCCATCCGGGACGGCATCATCATCGGCGTTGGTTCCTATTCCGGCAAAGCGGAAATCGACGCGAAGGGCGGGTATCTCTGCCCCGGCCTGATCGACGGGCACGTGCACATCGAATCTTCGATGGCGCATCCTTCCCGCTTTGCAAACGTCATCCTCGAAAAAGGTACGACCTCCATCATTGCCGATCCGCACGAGATCGCCAATGTCTGCGGTTCGGACGGAATTCAATACATGCTCGATCAAACGGAATGGCTGCCCCTTTCCGTTTTTATTATGGTTCCATCCTGCGTACCCGCGACCGCGTTTGAAACCAGCGGCGCAAAACTCACCGCGCGCGATCTCGAAGCGTTCATAGACCATCCGCGCGTACTCGGTCTCGGCGAGGTGATGGACTATGTCGCAACCGTCGAAGGCGACGGCGAGATGCTCGACAAGCTGCATCTCTTCCGGCATCATCCGATCGACGGACACGCGCCGGCGCTCACGGGCGACGCGCTCAACGCATACTGTGTCGCCGGGCCGCATACCGACCATGAGTGCCTCACGTATGAGGAAGTGCTTGAAAAACTCCGCAACGGCATGCGGATTCATCTGCGCCTCGGCAGTGCGAACCGCGGTGTCGAGGAGATCATGAAAAAAATCGCGGAAAACGGCCTGCCCACGCGCAGGATGTCCTTCTGCACGGACGACAAGCACCTCGCCGATATCCGCGCCGAGGGGCACATCAACTATATCGTCCGCCGCGCGGTGGCAAACGGCATCTCCCCGATCCACGCCATCCAGATGGCGACCATCAACACCGCAAACACCTATGGCATCCGCCATTACGGCGCGGTCGCGCCCGGCTACCGGGCGGACCTCGTGCTCTTCGACAACCTCACGGATTTCAATCCGCAGTTCGTCATCACGGACGGGAAGCTCTTTGAGCCGAGCGTGGATTCGCATATCAAACCCGACCCGAAAATCTACAACAGCGTGCACCTTGCGCCGCGCAAGCCGGACGTGCTCCGCCTGCCGGTCTCCGGTAAGGCGCGCATCCTCCGCCTGATTCCAAAGGAGCTCGTTACCACGCTCGACGAAGAGGAAGTCTACACCGAAGACGGCTGCTTCGTCCCGAAAAACGGCCTGCTCAAGCTCGCCGTGGTGGAGCGGCACCATGCCTCCGGCCGCGTCGGCCTCGGCATCCTGCGCGGGTTCGACATCCAAAACGGTGCAATCGCCACCACCGTCGGACACGATTCGCATAACCTCATCGTCGTCGGCGACAACGACGCGGACATGCTCGCGGCAATCGACGCGCTGGAAGAATGCGGCGGCGGCTATGTGGTCGTGCGCAACGGTGAAGTGCTCGCAAAACTCGTCCTCTCGGTCGCCGGGCTGATGAGCGACGCGCCGCTGGAAACCATCCTCAAGCATCAGCATGAACTGCTGGATGCGGCCGCGACGCTCGGCATCCATACCGACAGCGACCCGTTCATCACGCTTTCGTTCATCGCGCTGCCGGTCATTCCGGCCGTCCGCCTTACGGACATGGGCCTTTTCGACGTTACGAAGATGGAATTCTTTGAAAAACACAATCAGTAACCCGGCGAAAACGCAATCCTGTCTATCGTCTTTTTTGCAACGCGTTGGGTAAATATGTTGATCAACTTGTGATTTTACGGTAGCGTTTTATCGAAGCAAAATACGGTTTTACACAAGTCATGCTATTATAGTATTAAGAAGGATACCGGCAGGCTCCGCTCTCTTTTGCGGAGTGCGCCGCCTGCAAAGATATGCGCCGTCTCTTTCAACGGGGAGCGGCACGCGCATCACCATGAAGCGCATCGAAAAGACCGCACTTTTCACTGCGTTTACCGTTACGAAATATTCAGGAGGGTACTATGGTCGTAGGAAAAAGCGTCAAGCGCGTCGACGCTGTCGACAAGGTAACGGGGCGCGCCCGTTATACGGACGATCTTGCCGATAAAAGCGCGCTCATCGTAAAAATCTGCCATTCCACCATCGCGCACGGCATGGTCACGAAGGTGGATACGTCCGCGGCGGAGGCGATCCCCGGCGTGGTCAAGGTCGTCACCTGTTTCGACGTGCCGGACATCCCGTTCCCGACGGCGGGGCATCCTTGGTCGGTCGATCCGCACCATCAGGACGTCGCCGACCGTCTGCTGCTCAACCGCCACGTGCGCTACTATGGCGACGAAGTCGCCGTGGTCATCGCGGAGGACGAAGTCGCCGCGACGCAGGGCGTGCGCGCGCTGAACGTCGAATACGACGAATATCCGTTCGTACTCGACCCGCAGGAAGCCATGCAGGACGGCGCGCCGCAGCTGCACGAGGAGTTCCCGAACAACATCCTTGCGCACACCGGGTATGAAGAAGGCGATTTTGCGAAGGCCATCACGGAGCCGGGCCTCGTAAAAATCGAGGGCTGGTACAACACGCCGACCGTGCAGCACTGCCACATCGAAAACCACATCTGCTTTGCAGAGCAGCAAAACGGTAAAATCGTCGTGGTCACAAGCACGCAGATTCCGCATATCGTGCGCCGCATCGTCGCCCAGGCGCTCGGCATCCCCTGGGGGCAGATCCGGCTGATCAAGCCCTATATCGGCGGCGGATTCGGCAACAAGCAGGACGCGCTCTACGAGCCGCTCTGCGCTTACTGCTGCCAGCAGGTCGGCGGAAGGCTCGTCAAGCTCGACGTGAGCCGCGAAGAAACGTTTGTGAGCAACCGCGTCCGCCATGCAATCCGCTACCACATCACAACTTACGCCAGAAAGGACGGCCGCTTCGTTGCCCGGCAGATGGAAGCGTTTTCCAACCAGGGCGCATACGCTTCGCACGGGCACGGCGTCGTCGCCAAAGGCGCAGGCGCGTTCAAGCAGATCTACGTGGATGCCGCCGCCACCAAGTGCGACGCATATTCCATCTACACCAACATGCCCGCCGCGGGCGCCATGCGCGCCTACGGCATCCCGCAGGTTTCGTTCGCAATCGAAAGCAATGTTGAGGACGCGGCCCGTGTGCTTGGCATCGACTCGGTTGCCCTGCGGCGCATGAACATGATGCCCGTCGGCTACCGGGATGCGTTTTCTCATAACGTCAACTATTTCGATACGCTCAACCAGTGCATCAACAAGGGCATGGCGTACGTTGATTATGAGAAAAAACGCGCGGAATATGCGCATCAGACCGGTCCGGTCCGCCGCGGCGTCGGTATGGCGATCTTCTGGTATAACACCGCCGTCTGGCCCATCGCGCTGGAGGCTTCCAGCTGCCGGATCGTAATGAATCAGGACGGCTCCGTGCAGTTCTCGATCGGTGAAACGGAGATCGGCCAGGGCGCGGACACCGCGTTTGCGCAGATGGTCGCGGACACGGTCGGCCTTCCGTTTGAAAAGGTGCACGTCGTTTCCACGCAGGACACCGACCTCACCCCGTTCGGCACGGGCGCGTATGCCTCGCGTCAGACCTATGTTGCGGGATTTGCAATCCACAACATCGGCACAAAACTGAAAAACAAAGTGCTTGCCTATGCGGAATACCTCACCGGAAAACCGGCCGATACGCTCGACCTCGTCGACGGAATCATAATCGAAAAATCGAGCGGCGAGCACCTTATGCCAATCGATGAACTGGCCACCACGGCGCTGTATTCCACCGAACAGGCCGAGCACCTCACCGCCGAAGGCACCACGCAAATCAAAAGCAACGCCTATTCGTTCGGCTGCGCGTTCGCGGAAGTCGAAGTGGACATCCCGCTTTGCAAAGTCAAGCTGCTCAAGATGATCAACGTGCACGACTGCGGCACGCTCATCAATCCGCAGCTCGCCGAAGCGCAGGTGCACGGCGGCATGAGCATGGCCATCGGCTACGGACTCAGCGAACAGCTGCTCTTCGACCCGAAGACCGGCCGCCCGCTCAACAACAACCTGCTCGACTACAAAATCAGCACCATGATGGACCACTGCGACCTGCGCGCCGAATTCGTTGAAAACGCGGAGCCGACCAGCCCGTTCGGAACAAAAGCGCTCGGCGAACCGCCGACCTGCCCCGGCGCACCGGCCATCCGCAACGCCATCCTCAACGCGACGGGCGTCGCGGTCGATCAAACGCCCATCACGCCGCACGTGCTCTTTGTAAAGTTCAAAGAAGCCGGCCTGCTGTAAGGAAAGGAGCTTAAGACTATGTACGATTTTTCCGCTATCTACGAAGCAACCAGCGTCGGCAACGCCATCGAGCTCCTGCAGGCGCATCCTTCCGCTGTGATCATCGCAGGCGGCAGCGACGTGCTGATTAAAATGCGCGAAGGCAAACTCGCCGGCGCGGAGCTTGTGAGCATCTTCAAGCTCGACGAACTGCGCGGCGTTTCTCTGGACGAAAACGGCTCGATCCGCATCGGGCCGCTCACGAGCTTTTCGCACGTGACGAAGGATCCGCTGATTCAAAAACTCATCCCCGTGCTCGGCGAGGCGGTCGACCTCGTCGGCGGACCGCAGCTCCGCAACATCGGCACCATGGGCGGCAACATCTGCAACGGCGTGACCAGCGCGGACTCCGCTTCCACACAGGTTGCCTACGACGCAATGCTTGAGCTCACCGGCCCGGACGGCGTGCGCATGCTCAGCATCCACGAGTTCTATAAAGGCCCCGGCAGGGTCGCGCTGGAACCCGCCGAACTGCTCACGGCCATCCTCATCCCGAAGGAGAGCTACGAAAACTGCTTCGGCTACTACATCAAATACGCCATGCGCAACGCAATGGACATCGCGACCATCGGCTGCTCGGTCAACGTCGTGCTCTCGGCAGATAAAAAGACGATTGAGCGCGCGCGCATCGGCTTTGGCGTAGCAGGCCCAGTCCCGCTCCGCGCACGAAACGCGGAAGCCGCGCTCAGCGGGCACGCCGCGGACGAATCGGCGATTGAGCTGATTGGAAACGCGGTGCTCGACGACGTAAAACCGCGCACCAGCTGGCGTGCGTCGGCGGATTTCCGCAAACAGATCATTTCGGAAACTTCGCGCCGCGCGCTGCGGACTTCCATCGAACGCGCAGGAGGTGCTCTGTAATGCAAAAACAGTTAGTCAAGTGCAACATCAACGGCAAGGATGTTGAAACCTATGTGGACGTCCGCGCTTCGCTGACCGACATGCTCCGCAACGACTATCGGCTCACCAGCGTGAAAAAAGGCTGTGAGGTGGGCGAATGCGGCGCATGCACCGTGCTCATCGACGGCGAATGCTACAACTCTTGTATCTATATGGCCATCTGGGCGGACGGCAAGCACATCCGCACGCTGGAAGGCTTGTTGGGTCCAAACGGCGAACTGAGCGACATCCAGCAGGCGTTTGTCGACGAAGCGGCCGTCCAGTGCGGCTTCTGCACGCCGGGCTTCATCATGACCGCCGTGGAGATCCTCGAAACCGGCAAGGAATATACTCGCGACGAACTGCGCAAGCTGCTCTCCGGTCATCTCTGCCGCTGCACGGGATACGAAAACATTCTCAACGCCGTGGAGAAAACCATGAAGAAGCGTCTGGGGAAGGCGTAACACCGCAATACATACACCCTATGCGGCAAATATACCGGAATTTTGCATCAATATTAGATTTTGGGATTGAATTCCGGCGAAAATTGCAGTAGCATATGGAATAAATCGTTTGGTTTTGCCGCCCGGAGCCGCAGACAACACGGTTCCGGGCGATTTCTATATCATGAACCGCTGAAAGGAACGATCGGCATGCGTTATCAGGAAATGGACAAACAGGCACTTCAGGCGGAACTCGTCCGCGTCCGCGCGGCGTACGACGCGCTCAAAGGGCAAACTCTCAAGCTCAACCTTACGCGCGGAAAACCGGAGACCGCGCAGCTTGCGCTCTCCGACGGACTGTTTCAAACGCTCGCGGACGGCGACTTCACGATCGACGGCGTCGACGCGCGCAACTACGGCGAACTTTCCGGTCTCCCCGCCTGCCGCAAGCTCTTTGCGGACATCCTGTTCTGCGACCCCGCGGAGGTTATCTGCGGTAACAACGCAAGCCTGAACCTGATGTATGACCTGATCGCCAAGGCGTATACGCACGGACTCCTGCACTCCTCCCGGCCCTGGTCGCAGGAAAAGGAGATCAAATTCCTCTGCCCGTTCCCGGGATACGACCGGCATTTCAACGTGAGCAAGTCCTTCGGCATGGCGCTGATCCCCGTGCCGATGAGTGAAGCCGGCCCGGACATGGACATGGTCGAGGAACTGATTCAGGACCCCGCCGTTAAGGGCATGTGGTGCGTGCCGAAATACAGCAATCCGGATGGATATGTCTACCCGCTCGAAACCTGCGAGCGCATCGCAAGCATGTCCCCCGCCGCACCGGATTTCGCGCTCATGTGGGACAACGCATACTGCATTCACACATTCGACGGCCCCTGCGAGCCTTTCCCGGACATCATCGGCCTCTGCCGCGAAGCCGGACACGCCGACATGGTGTATGAATTTGCCTCCACAAGCAAGGTCACGTTCGCAGGCGCGGGCATTTCCTGCATGGCTTCGAGCGTGGACAACATTCAGTATGTCCTCGGCCTCATGAAGTTTCAAACCATCGGGCCGAACAAAGTCAACGAGCTCATGCACGTGCGCTTCCTCAAGGACCGCGCAACTACGCTGAAGCACATGGAAAAACATGCTGCGATCATGAAGCCGAAATTCGAGCTGGTCTGCGACATGCTGGATCAGAAAATCGCGCCGCTCGGCGTCGCGAGCTGGCATCGCCCCAAAGGCGGCTATTTCGTGAGTCTCAACGCGCTGCCCGGCACGGCAAAACGCGTTGTTGCACTCTGCAAGGACGCGGGCGTGGCGCTCACTGCCGCCGGCGCAACCTATCCCGGCGGCAACGACCCGGTCGACGCGAACATCCGCATCGCTCCCTCCTACCCGCCGATTGCGGAAGTGCAAAAGGCAATGGAGGTTTTCTGCACCTGCCTGCAGATGGCCGCGCTGGAAAAACTGCTGGAAGCGTAGTTCAGTTCAGCCGGTATCAATTGGCTTTTGAGCTGTTACTTTCCAATTTCAGAGACTTTTTCAAACTAAAAGCCGCTCCGAATCATTCGGAGCGGCTTAGCTTGTCAAATAAGTCCTTGGGCTTGTTAAGGGCGCGGCCTTTAACCCGTTTTTTTCCGGCTGCGCCGGTTCATCCGGCACAACGGATCGCCCAGAATGGGCGGCTTCTTTGTGTTCTTTGTCGCCCGGGAGTCCTAAGGACGAGAGACAAAGAACGGTTAACCCGTCAAAAAACTGGTTTTTTGACGGCCTCAGCCGCTCCGAATCATTCGGAGCGGCTTTTTTCGCTTTATGTCTGTTTTATTGCGGCCGGTACAGCAAATCGATCTGCGGGTCTTCTTCATTCGGCTCAAACCCGATTTGTCGGTAGAGCGCAACCGCGCCGGTGTTGCAGTCGTCCGCCATCAGAAACGAACAGCCCGCGCCACGCGCAAGTCCGTACTGCACGACGCTCTCCACGAGCGCGCGGCCATATCCCTTTTTGCGGTATTCAGGCCGGACGGCGACTTCCCGCACCCATGCCACCGGCGATTTCCCGCTCGTAAAGCCATACACCGCCGTAAGCGCAATTCCCGCCATTCTGCCGCCCTCGCGGCATGCGAGGATCGCTTTGTGCCGGAGATCTTCCGTCTCCTCGCGCAGCCATTCCTGCAGGCTCTCCTCGCTCTCTCCATAGAACTCCCGGCTCTGCATGCGGCAGTCCTGCGTTACAGCCGCCGCCTCGGCGCATTCTTCCTCGGCAATCGGTTCGCAGGCAATCTGCGGCGCGGCGGCTTTTGACAAATCGTTCAACCAGTATTCGCGCAGAACGCCGAATTCCTCAAATCCTTCGTCCATAAAGTCCTGCTTCCACGCTGCGGGAACGAACATGACCAGCGTTTCTCTCCGGCTGTTCTTTGCCGCCGCAACGACCGCATCCTTTTCATTCGCCGCCCACTGGACGTCGTAAACGCCCGCCTCACGCTTCCACCCGGCCAGAAGAATCAAATCGTCCCGGTCCGCCAGTATTTCGTATTCCGCAACACTATCGTAATCGAGATACGTAAAAGACGTATACCGAAAATCTGCGCTTCGTTTCTGCAGCGCGTCGAACACTTCGCTTGTAATCATACAGTCCCCCAAATACCGTTCAGATTGCAGAAAAGCGGCGGAAAACCGCCGCTTAGGATCGTTTACTTCACGTCAAAGCCCATCTTGTGATACACCTTGCGGACGGTCTTCCGCGCGGTCGCCTGTGCACGTTCCCGGCCCAGTTGCATCAGTTCGTGCAGTTCGTCCCGGTCGGACATCAGCGCTTCGAATCGCTCGTGCACGGGCGCAAGGGTTTCGATCACCGCGTCCGCAACGCCAGTCTTCAGATCGCCGTATCCTTTGCCTTCAAACGCGGCGACCGCCTCTTCAATCGTTCCGCCGCGGCAGGCGGAATAGATGGAAAGCAGGTTGTAGACGCCTGCGCGCTCGGGATTGGCCGTAATCACGCCTTCGCTGTCGGTCACGGCACGCTTGAGCTTGCGCACAATCGTGTCCTTGTCGTCGAGGATGCGGATGTATGCATTCGGGTTCGGATCCGATTTGCTCATCTTGCTCATCGGGTCCTGCAGGCTCATGATGCGCGCGCCGACCTTCGGGATATACGGTTCCGGCACGACGAACGTTTCGCCGAACGCGTTGTTGAAGCGGATGGCGATGTCGCGCGTGAGCTCCACATGCTGTTTCTGGTCCGCGCCCACGGGAATGAAATTCGCCTGATAAAGCAGGATATCCGCCGCCATGAGCACGGGATATGTGAACAGCCCCGCGTTGATATTGTCCGCATGGCGCGCGCTCTTGTCCTTAAACTGCGTCATGCGCGAAAGCTCGCCCATGTAAGTGCAACACGAAAGCGCCCAGGTAAGCATCGAGTGCTCCTCCACCTGGGACTGAACAAACACCGCCGAACGATGCGGATCGATGCCGCAGGCCAGAAACACCGCGAACGTTTCAAGACTTCTGCGCCGCAGTTCCGCCGGGTCCTGCCGGACGGTCTGCGCGTGCAGGTTGGCGACCATGTAGTAAGAGTCGAACTCGTCCTGCATGGCGACCCAGTTTTTCAGCGCCCCGAGATAGTTTCCAAGCGTGAGGCTGCTCGTCGGCTGGACGCCGGAAAGCACCGCTTTTTTCTTTGTCTGCGTTTGTGTTGCCGTTTCCATTTTCCCGTTCCCCCGCATCCGTTTTTGTAAAGCGCGCCCATATAAAGGCGCGCGGTAAAAAGTTTTGAGCAAGGAATAAGCCGAGTTCTGTCTGGTGCGGCCATCTATCTAAGGCCAATCGTCGCCGAGAGGCTCTTGCGATTCCCGGGAGCGTAGCGGGCCGCTATTAAATGCTCCCATTCCAATCTTGCACCGAGTGGGGTTTACAGCGCGTCTCCGTCGCCGGGACGCGGGTGAGCTCTTACCTCGCCTTTCCATCCTTACCCGCCGTGAAGCGGGCGGTTTATTTCTGTTGCACTTTCCCTGAAGTCGCCTCCGCCGGGTGTTACCCGGCACTCCGCCCTGTGGTGCTCGGACTTTCCTCACCCGCTTATGCGGGCGCGGCCGCCTTCCTTACTCAAAAATTCAAATTCGTTGTACTGCGCCGTTATTCGTCGCCGGAGTATAAAATTCTTCCGCAGTTTTCGCATTCCACAATGCCGTCCGTCGTGGCGATTTTCTTGAGCATCACCATCGGCAGCGACATATTGCATCCGCTGCACTTTGCGTTGACCACACAGGCGATCGGCACCGCGTGATGCTGTTTTACCTTTTCGTAGCGGGCCATCAGCACGGGATCGACCTTTTTGGCAAGCTCCTCGAGTTTTGCATCGTGCGCTGCGATCTCGTCCGCGTGGCTGTCACGCTCCTTTTCGCATTCCGCGCGCAGTGCGTCGTACTCTTTTTTCGCGCGTCCGGCCGAGCGGATTGTCTTCTGATATTCGTCCGTCGCTTTTTCGATTTCCGCAAGCAGCGCCTTGGTCTCGCGCACGCTTTGCGAGATTTCGCGGCTGAGTCTTTCCACGTCGCCCTTGAGCTCCGTCATTTCTTCGGCCGTGCTTTCCTCGTCCTGCTGGATAGTCGTAAGCTCGCCGCTCTCCATCTCCAGCCGGTCTTCCAACTTCTCCACCTGATCGGTAAGTTTTTTAAGCTGTTGGTCGTATTCGCCGATTTCCGCCGAAAGCTTTGCAATGGCGGTCTGCTGTGATTTTAACAGCTTATGCAGTTTATTGAGTTTCAATCTTGCAGGCGTTGTGCGGATTTCATTTTCCAGAGTGGCCTTGGCCACTTCCGCCTGCTGATATGCCCAAAGGGCATCCATTTTTTTCACGGCAATTCCTCCTCAGGGCGCACAAACGGGCTCGCGTCCGCGCGCGCTAACTTATATTTTACATCAAAACATTCGTTCTGTAAACGCTGAATCAGCGGTTCAAGCACGATTCGCTCCGTTTCATAGTGCCCCGCAACAATCAAATTCAGCCCCAGTGTGCGCGCGTCGATCGCGTCCGAATGTTTCACTTCCCCCGTAAGCAGCACGTCCGCGCCTTCTTCCAGAGCGGGACGTATCGCGCTGGCGCCGCTGCCGCCGAGCACCGCGACTCGCTTGACCTCATCCTTCGGATCGCCCGCAACGCGCACGCGCGTTTGCAGCGTCCGCTCGACCAGCGCGGCGAACGCCGCGAGCGTTATGGTTTCCTTTCGGTTGCCGACGCGGCCGACGCCTTCGTCGACCGGCGTGGTCTTCTCAACCCCCAGCAGTTCGCAGAGCGTATCGTTCACACCGCCGCCCGCTGCGTCGAGGTTCGTATGCGCGGCGAACATGCCGATTCCGTTTCGAAGCAGGATGCAGGCGGCCGCCGTCTCCGGCTCGGAATACGCCATTCTCTTCACCGGATAGAAAAACAGCGGGTGATGCGTCAGCACAAGGTCCGCGCCGGTTTCCACCGCTTCCTTTGCAACGTCCACCGTGCAGTCCAGCGCGACGAGCACGCTCTTAATCTCGTCGTGATCCGGCTCGATCAAAAGGCCGGGATTGTCGAACTCCAGCGCAAGTTCCTTCGGCGCGATGCGTTCCATCGCCGCGGTAAAATCGGAAAGCTTCATGGTTTACTCCTCCCGGTATGCGAGTATGCAAGCTAAATCATCCGCCTGTCGCTCCAGCACGGCCGAACGCTGCGAAATGAGCTTACGCCGTGTGGTGCAAAGCATCTGCTCCGCCAGCTCAAACAGAAGCGGATCGCGTTTTTGAAACGCCGTGTAGCCGAGCGAAAAATATCCGTCCGGCCAGCCCTGCGGCAGCGCCTGCTTTTCCTCCACCGGTCTGCCGACCAAAAACACCTGATAATATCGTCCCGCTTCGCGCACGACGCGGTCGTCCAGCACCGGATAGTTTCGCTCGTACAGCCAGCTTCGGATATCTTCCGCCGCGCGCATCGGCTGCAGCACGCAGCGCTCTGCGCCGTTCAGCGGCGTATTTGCCGCGCCGAGGATGCGCGCCATCAGCGTGCCGCCCATGCCAAGGATCGCCAGCGCGTCCGTTTCGCCTTCGGCGATCGGTTCCAGCCCGTCGCCAAGACGCGTTTCAACGCGGTCTTCCAGCTCCAGATGGCGGATCAGCCGCTCCGCTTTTTTGAGTGACGGTCCGCTGACGTCGGTCGCAATGCAACGCGACGCTACGCCGCGCTGTACCAGCGCGCAGGCCAGTCTGCCATGGTCGCAGCCAACGTCCGCAACCAATTTTGCGCCGTCAAGCATCTCCAGCGCACATTCCAGCCGCGCACGGGGATGGATTTGCAGATTATTTGTTCGCATACATAAATATTATAAGAAACGACCGGTAAAAAAGCAAACCGGATACCGGTTTGCTGAGACCGTCAAAAAACTTGTTTTTTGACGGGGCAACCGCTCTTTGCCTCTCGTCCTTCGGACTCCCGGGCGGCAAAGAGCTTTGGAGAAAACGCCCTGAAGGGCGATCCGTTACGCCGGATGAACCGGCGCAGCCGGAATCAGCGGGTTAAGGGCTGCGGCCCTTAACAATCCCGGAGACTTTTTTGACAGGCTGAGCAAACCGGATACCGGTTTGTTTGTGTCGATTTGGAAACAATTTTCTTTGGTGGTGCGCCGCGCCCGCTATATGCGAATCGGCTTTTTCGGCTCCACGTGGTCGATCGGCCCGCCGCCGAGGCATGTTTCCCCGGCGTACAGCACGACCCACTGCCCCGGCGTCACCGCACGCTGCGGCTTGTCGAACGAAACGTGTACGCCGTCGCCTTCGATCGCAACGCGCACGCCCTGATCGGGCTGGCGGTACCGGAATTTTGCCGTGCAGTCAAACGCGCTTTGCGGCGGCGCACCGGCAATCCAATTGATCTTTTCCGCGTCGAGCGAAAGCGAAAAAAGCTCGTCGTGCTCGCCCTGCTGGATGATCAGCAGGTTACGCTCCATGTCCTTGCCGATCACGAACCAGCTTTCGCCCGTCCCGTCGCTCCGCCCGCCGATGCCGAGTCCCTTGCGCTGGCCGAGCGTATAGTACATCAGCCCGTCGTGCGTTCCAATCGTTTTGCCGGTTTCGTCCACCATGTCTCCCGGCTGCGCGGGTAGAAACTGCATGAGGAACTGCTTAAAGTTCCGTTCGCCGATGAAGCAAACGCCCGTGGAATCCTTTTTCGCGGCGTTGGAAAACCCCTGCTCGCGCGCGATGCGCCGAACCTCGCTTTTTTGCAGGCCGCCGACTGGAAAGACCGCGTCCCTGAGCTGCGTCTGCGTCAGCCCGGCGAGGAAATACGTCTGGTCCTTGCCTGCGTCCGCCGCGCGCAGCAGCCGTACGCCGTCCGTTTTGTCCAGCCGCGCGTAATGCCCCGTGGCGAGCGCTTCCGCGCCCGTTGAAACGGCAAAATCCAGAAACGCACGGAACTTGATTTCGCAGTTGCAGAGCACGTCCGGATTCGGCGTGCGTCCGCGCTTGTATTCATCGAGAAAATAGGAAAACACGCGGTCGCGGTATTCCTTTGCAAAATTGACCGTGTAATACGGAATCCCGACGGCGTTGCAGACGCTCTTCACGTCCTCGTAATCACTCGCCGCGGTGCAAGCACCGCTCTCTTCGTCTTCCTCTTCCCAGTTTTTCATAAACACGCCGACAACGTCGCGTCCCTGCCGCTTGAGCAGATATGCGGCGACCGCGCTGTCCACGCCGCCGGACATGCCAACCACGACATGCCCTGTGTGCAGGTCATTCATTCATGCAGCCCCTGGCTTTGCCATATGGATTTGCGCGGAAAAGGAACGCCGGTTGGTTTTTGCAGTTTATTCGGCTTTGAGGTCGACAAGCATATACCCTTCGTCCTGGAGGATCGTATGCAGCGCTTTTTTCAGCGAGTCCTCATTCATGGACGCCTGAATGCGCGCATTGCCCAGATCGCAGGAGAGCACCTTAAAGCCCGCTTCCTTCAAAATCTTGTCCAGCCGCTCTACGCAGCTCGAACAGCCCATGCCTTCAACGGAAATTTGATACGTCGTCATTTTTATTCGCCTCCTGAATCTTGTATGAGGTGAGTGTATCATGCAAAACGACAGCGTTCGATGACTTAGTCACATTTCTCTTTTCCGCACCTTGTGTCCTTATTTTATCCCGCGCGTTTCATCTCCGCAAGCCCGGCGTATGCGCGTACGCAAAATTGCGCGCAAAACGCGCCCGCCGCTCGCCCGTCCGCCTTGACAAACGCGCGGTTTTCCTGCGATAATATGCGTTGATTGACGGATAAGGAGCAAATCGAACATGGCTAGCCAAAGCACTGAAAAAAAGCGGTATACAATGGATCAGATCGTCTCGCTCTGCAAAGGGCGCGGCTTTGTTTATCCCGGCAGCGAGATCTACGGCGGACTCGCCAATTCCTGGGATTACGGCCCGCTGGGCGTTGAATTCAAAAACAACGTCAAGCGCGCCTGGTGGCGCAAGTTCGTGCAGGAATCACCCTATAACGTCGGCATGGACGCGGCGATCCTCATGAATCCGGAAACCTGGGTCGCCAGCGGCCACGTGGGCGGCTTTTCCGACCCGCTGATGGACTGCAAGGCCTGCAAAGCGCGTTTCCGCGCGGACAAGCTCATTGAAGACTACGCCGCGGAAAACGGCCTTACGGACGTGCATCCGGACGGCTGGACGAACGCGCAGATGGAAGACTACATCCGCGAACACGGAATCGCCTGCCCGGAATGCGGCAAGTCGGACTTCACCGGCATCCGGAAGTTCAACCTGATGTTCAAGACCTTCCAAGGCGTCACCGAGGATTCCGCTTCCGAGCTGTACCTGCGCCCGGAGACCGCGCAGGGCATCTTCGTCAACTTTAAAAACGTCCTGCGCACCACGCGGCGCAAGCTGCCGTTCGGCATCGCGCAGATCGGCAAATCCTTCCGCAACGAAATTACCCCAGGCAACTTCATCTTCCGCATCCGCGAATTCGAGCAGATGGAACTGGAGTTCTTCTGCGTGCCGGGCACCGACCTCGAATGGTACGCCTACTGGAAGGATTACTGCCACAAGTTCCTGCTTTCCCTCGGAATGAAGGACGAAAGCATCCGCCTGCGCGAGCATGAGAAAGAAGAGCTTTCGCACTACAGCAAGGGCACGACGGACATCGAATTTATGTTCCCGTTCGGCTGGGGCGAGCTTTGGGGCATTGCGGACCGCACGGACTTCGACCTCAGGAGCCACGCCGACCACAGCGGCGAAAGCTTTGAATACCTCGATCCGTTTACCGGTGAAAAATACATCCCTTACTGCGTGGAACCGTCACTCGGCGCGGACCGCATGGCGCTGGCTTTCCTCTGCAACGCATACGACGAAGAGGAACTTGAAGGCGGCGACGTGCGCACCGTACTGCATCTGCATCCCGCGCTCGCGCCGTACAAATGCGCGGTGCTCCCGCTGAGCAAGAAGCTCGGCGACCAGGCACGCGACGTATACGCAATGCTCAGCAAGCGCTTTATGGTGCATTTCGACGACACGGGTTCCATCGGCAAGCGTTACCGTCGGGAGGACGAAATCGGCACGCCGTACTGCGTGACCATCGACTTCGAAACTGAAAACGACGGCTGTGCGACCGTGCGCGACCGCGACACGATGGAGCAGGTGCGATTGCCGCTTGCCGAGCTCGCGGCTTATATTGAAGCGCGGCTGGATTTCTAACAGACTTCAACGTTCAGCCCCCGCATAAACCGCGGGGGCAACTTTTACGGTCGTTTCTTGCGGCGATTCTATTTTTTACAGGGAGCATACATGGCGGAAATCAGCGGCGTGGTCAAATCCATTATCTACCGGAACAGGGAAAACGGCTGGACGGTATTGGAGCTCGCGCCCGACGAGGGCGAACCGCTCACCGTTGTCGGCACGCTGCCGCTCGCCTCGGTTGGCGAACGCGCGGAGCTGAGCGGCAACTATGCTTCCCACCCGAAATACGGGTCGCAGTTTAAAGCCGGCAGCTACAAAACGCTTGCGCCCGCAACGCTGAGCGCAATTGAAAGCTATCTCGGCAGCGGACTCATCCGCGGTGTCGGCCCCGCGACCGCGCGGGCGATCGTTGAGACGTTCGGCATGGACACGCTTTCTATTCTCGATCATTCGCCGATGCGCCTTTCCGAAATTTCCGGCATTGGCGCAAAGCGGCGGGACATGATCATCGCCAGCTACACGGAAAACCGTCTCATGCGGGATATTCTGCTTGCGCTCGAGCCCTATGGGGTGACGGTGAACCAGGCGTATAAACTCTACAAGATTTACGGCGAACTCTGCCTGAGCCGGATTGAGGAAGACCCGTACCAGATCATCCGGGACGTGGACGGCATCGGGTTCGTAACAGCGGACAAGATCGCCCGCAACGTCTCCGGCTTTGCGTTCGATTCCGAATCGCGGCTTCGCGCGGGGATCCTCTTTGCTCTGCAGTCCGCGGCGGGAGAATACGGGCACACCTATCTGCCGGAAGAGTCCTTGCTGCGCTATGCGGCAAAACTCCTTGGCGTAGAGGAGGCGCGCATCGGCGAAACGCTGGACACGCTGATTGGACGCGGCGAGGCCGTTTCGCAGTACGTAGGCGACGTCAAGGGTGTGTTCCTTCCCTATTTCCAGCGCATGGAAAGCGCCATTGCCGATAAACTTCTCTCCCTTTCGCAAAAACCGATCGACAATCCGTTCTTCGACTTTGCCGCCGTGCAGGCATCCCAGCGGCTTGAGCTATCCGGCCAGCAAAAGGACGCCGTGATGGCCGCGCTCAACGAGGGCGCGCTGGTGATTACCGGCGGCCCCGGCACCGGCAAAACGACTATCATCCGCTTTATCACCGCCATTATGGAATCCATGGGTCTGGACGTGGAGCTCACCGCGCCGACCGGACGCGCCGCCAAACGAATGAACGACGCGACGGGGCACGACGCGCGCACAATCCACCGTCTGCTCGAATACATCCCCGGCGAGGGGTTCATGCGCAACGCCGACGACCCGCTGCTCTGCGACATGGTGATCGTGGACGAAATGTCCATGGTGGACGTGCCGCTCATGCATGCGCTGCTCAAGGCCGTTCCCGTCGGCACGCGGCTTATCATGGTCGGCGACAGCGACCAGCTTCCCTCCGTCGGCGCCGGAGAAGTGCTTCGGGACATCATCGCAAGCAGCACCATCCGCGTCGAGCGCCTGAACGAAATTTTCCGGCAGGCGCAGGAAAGCATGATCGTCACCAATGCGCACCGCATCAACGAAGGCTTTGCGCCGATTCTCGATCTGGAAGAGTCCGATTTTTTATTTGAAGATATCCCTTCGCAGGACCGCATCTTGGACCGTATCCTCGAGCTCTGCTCGCGGCCGCGCGGCGTGCTCGCCACAAGCGATCCGCTGATGGACGTGCAGGTGCTTGCGCCGATGAAAAAAGGCGTGCTCGGCGTTTGGAACATCAACGCAAAACTGCAGCAGGCGCTCAACCCGTCCGATGCGGGCAAGCACGAGCATATCAGCGGGGACGTGACGTTCCGCGAAGGCGACCGCGTTATGCAGATGAAAAACAATTACCGCGTGGAGTGGAAGCGGCGCACGCCCTCGGGCGGCACGGAGGAGGGCACAGGCGCGTTTAACGGCGACCTTGGCACAATCTTCCGCCTCAGCGAACAGGAGCGCACCATCAGCGTCCTCTTCGACGACGACCGCCTTGCCGTGTTCGATTTCACGCACCTCGACGAGCTCGACCTCGCGTACTGCATCTCCATCCATAAGAGTCAGGGCAGCGAGTTCCCCGTCGTGATTTTGCCGATGTTCGGCAGCGCTTCGCCGCTGATGACGCGAAACCTGCTCTATACCGCCGTAACGCGCGCCAAGCGGCAGGTCGTCTGCGTCGGCCGGCGGGACGCAATGTCCTCCATGATCAACAACAACCGCACCGACCGCCGTTATACTGCGCTTTGCGAGCGGCTGACGGAGCGCCGCGAGCTGGGCCGTTCCCCTCTGCCGCACGAGGCGGAAACATGAGCGGCGCGAACGCGCCCGCCGGAAAGAAGTCGCCTTTTACAGTCCGCCGCCTGTTCGGCGGACTGATTGAATTGCTCTATCCTTCGGACGTTGCCTGCACGCTCTGCAACAGGGAATCCGTGCTCGGCGCGGACGGTCTTTGCGCTTCCTGCCGGGAAACGCTGACCGCCTGCCCGCCGCTTGCCGCCACCGGTCCGCTGGACGGCCTCGCCGCGGCGTTTGTTTACGGCGGCGGCGCAAAACTCGGCATTCACAGCCTGAAGTACAATCGTCAAACGCGGTTGGCCGGCTTTTTTGCAAGTTATATGATCGTTCCCGAAAGCTGGCGGTTCAACGCGGTCGTCCCCGTGCCGCTGCACCCGTTCAAGCTTTGGCTGCGCACCTACAACCAAAGCGAACTGCTCGCAAAAGAAATCTGCCGCCGCGACGGATACGCGCTGGACATAACAACGCTTCGCCGCATGCGGTTTACGCGCACGCAAACAGCGCTGGACGAAACCGCGCGCATGAAAAACGTCTCCGGCGCTTTTCATGCGTCATCCGCCGCGCGGGGCCGCTCGTTCCTGCTCATCGACGACGTAACGACCACGCACAGCACACTGCTGGCATGCGCTTCCGCGCTCAAACAGGCCGGTGCGGTGCGCGTCTATGCGCTCTGCGCCTGTGCGGCGGGACAAAAGCTCTGATCCGGTACAAATTGTAGCAAAAAGAGCTCCGCGCATCATGCGCAGAGCTCTTTTTATGTTTGCTGGCGTATGTCCGCCGGCATAGCGGCAAAGACGCCTTCCATGCCGCCTGAACCGGTCTTCCGCGTTACGGCCAGTACGGCTGGCCAACTTCCGTAACTTCCCCGCCGGACACCGTAATGTAGTAAAAATACGAATGCAGCACGCCGTCCGGGTTCGCTGCATACAGGCTTATGAACTCGCTGTATGTCAATGCCACGGGTACCGCGTCCAATACGGGCGTTCCGTCCGCATGGTACATCATCGTGATGGACACGCTCCGCATATCGACGACACGAAGCCTTGGATTTGTGTTCTTTTCGATAAACTCACTGTCGGCCATGTTGTCCGCATATTCCTGCGCGTCGGCCTCGGAATACCCCTCCTGTGCAACCAGCCAGTCGGCGGCTTCTTCGCCTCTGAGCATATCCCAATAGTCGAACATCGCCCAGCCTGTTTCAGCGTCGAACGCAGCCAAGTCCGCATAACTTGTGTACATGCCGGGCAGACATTTTGTGTATGCCGAAAGCAGAATCTCCCATTTTGCCTGTGTGTATGCCGAATGCGCAAGCGTATACCCTGCCGAGGAAACCGTTCCCAGTGTGCTTGCGTCGCCGTCGATGATTTTTTGCGGCAGATCGGACACGATGTTGAAATTGATGCAAAACGCTCCGACCGCCTCAGGATCGGAAAGAGAGCCCATGTAGTCAGAAATCACTTCGGCGATTCCATCCCGTGTCATTGTCGTGCCCTCCGCCCAGTCCAGAAGCTTCGCCGCTGCGAGCGCCTGTTTGAGGGCTATTCCGGCGCTTCCGTTTTGCAGCGCGTCGATTTCTTCCAGAACCTCCAACAGATCGTCAATCGTCACCGTACTCGCTGCGGCCGGTGTGGACGTTGCGGGCGCTGCCGTGTCCGTCGGCTCGGAGATAGCCTCCGTCGGCGTTGGTTCAATCGTCGCTGTCGCCGTGTCTGCAGGCATAGTTGTCTCGATGGCGGCCGCCGTCGTCTGCGCATTTGCAGAGGCCTGCACAGGTTCCGTTTGCCCCTGGCATGCCATGGAAGAAAGTATCAGTACAGTCGGGAGTGTGTAAACAAGCGCTTTCCAAAAGAAAGCGGTGGAACGATCGTTTCTTTTTTTCATACTGCAACACCCGCCTTCCAATATAATCTTAGATGCCGTAAGTATATCATGAATCCAAAACGATATAAAATGCGGCGTATTGGTAAAAAAGGTGCATCGCAGTTGACATGCCCCTCTTTCTTCGAATTCCCTGAACAACCCAAAAAGAAGACATGCCGATTCCGGCATGTCTTCTTTTTGGCGGAGGGCCTGGGATTCGAACCCAGGGTCCCGTTAGGGACACGGCATTTCGAGTGCCGCACGATCGACCACTCTGACAACCCTCCGTGTTCAAGTGCTCGCGCGAGCACTATTATACACAAAATCATGATCAAAATGCAATGTTTTGGTAAAAAAACATTTGCTTTGTTGAACCGTTTTTACTGCCGGTGCTATACTTGCGTTAGAAAGCGCATAAACAATCGGACAACTTTATTTGAATTTGAAAGGAGCGTCTCCTATATGGCGGAAGACTTCGGTAAAAAGGTGGAAAAGTTTGGCCAGGACGTCTGGAAAAAAACGACGGACGCGTTCGGCGTGATCGGAAAACAATCCGAAATCGCATCTAAAACGCATGATTTACGAGAGGTGTATGCGGAGATCGGGCGCCAGTTTTGCGAAAAGCATTCTTCAGCGGCGGAAAGCGAGTTCCCGGACCTCTGCGCAGACGCCTTAAAGTTGATGCAGGAAATCTCGGACCTCGAAGAACAGGTGCTCGTCGCACGGGGCCGGCGCAAATGCGCAAACTGCGGCGATTCGATCCCGAAAACGGCCGCATACTGTCCGCACTGCGGCGCAGCACAGCCGAAAGATGAAACGCCCGATCCGGAGGATCCTCCCAAGGCGGACTATTGGGTTTGCCCGAACTGCGGAGCATCGTTGGATATCGACGACTTGTACTGCTCCTCATGCGGCACAAAACGGCCGTAAAACAATGCTTGTCTAACTCAAAAAAGCGCCTTTTACGGCGCTTTTCTTTTGAGGCTCTCGTTGCAACTGTCGCGGTAACTGTTTTTGTCCTCAACAGTTGCCATCATCTCCGCTCGGTCCTTGTAAATCCTCTTGCATTGTTATTTGCTGAAAAAATACATGAGATTCAAGCAATCCTTTGCCGCCTCATCCGTGTAGCCGGTATCCCGAAAACCCGCTTTTTGATAGATATGAAGCGCTGGCCGGGCGTTTTTATTGACACAAACTTCTATGCAATCGTATTTTCCTTCGGTCTGCAGCAAAGCAATAATAAGACGAAGCGCTTCCTGTCCATAGCCCTTATTTTGAAAACGCCGGTCTATCATAAACTGCTGCAAATCATAACATGCAGGCGCTTCGTCGAGGTCGCGCACCAATGCAACACCCACAATTTCGCTGTCGGCAGCGATTGCAAACACGCGGGCATTGCACTCGCGATACACATATCCTCTTGCAATAATGCCAATCGGTCTGTCGAGAAATCCCTGCTGTTCCTCACCGACGGACAGGTGCGCAACCGCACGCCAGTTTTCCTCATCAACGTCCTTAAGCTGAATCATATCGTTTCCTTCTGAATTTTCATTTCCTGTTAATTCATATAACACAGAACTGTGCTTCTTTGCAAATGGTAACAAATAAAAGTTGCATAAGTCATTTTCCGGGACAGAATGTCTGTCTTTACTTTTGGATCCCGGCGGCTACCTACGTTGTCGCCTTTGGCGACAAACAGAGGTACTCGGGGTTGCCATGAATGACAACCCGTTCGCGCCTCTCAACAATTCACCGGATTGTTTCGCGCCTTCGGCGCCGGCGCTCACCTCCCGACCTCTCAGTACGCAACAGTCGCTTTCCATCGCCGCTGAAGCGGCTCTGTAAGCTCCCTTGCTCACTGGGCTACCGCCTCGCTGCATCGCCCACCAGGCGCGCTCGGCTCTGCCCTCCAGTCAAGCCTGCGCACCGGCTGAATTCAGGCCCGGAAGAGCAGGCAGTTGTCGGTACGCAGAAAAACAGAACACCCGCTTGT
>Ga0116151_10000696_pt1 | contig 31092 bp, 25 predicted proteins | sample AD_UKC117_MetaG_FD_89893 | JGI IMG/M metagenome (GOLD analysis project Ga0116151, IMG submission 89893) | Active sludge microbial communities of municipal wastewater-treating anaerobic digesters from Hong Kong - AD_UKC117_MetaG | ecosystem: Engineered > Bioreactor > Anaerobic > Digestate... | reverse complement strand
TGCCGAATGGGGAGTTTCATAATTGGCTCCAGAGTTATGCATATCACTTGGACGCCATGCGTCCGTTTTGGTGTGCCACGCTGTGCGTGACACAAGAGCGGAATGCGTTGTCTGTGGCCTGGAAAACAAAAACGGCCACGGAACAATCCGTGGCCGCTGGCATCTCGTGTGGTTGCGCAGTGAGCGCAAGAGGCGAGATGATCGGGTTTGCCGTTTGCGGGAAATCCGATCATCGACAGAAATTTCCCAATCAAAAACGGCCACGGGCAGAGAGTGCGCCGTGGCCGTTGAGGTCAACTTAGTTGAGCATCAAAGTTCGCAGGCGCGCTCGCAGTAGGTCATACCAATTGGAGTACCGGTGTTGCGTTGTCGCATCTTGTTCATGTCTTTTGTCATAACCATTGATATACGCTCCTGCAAAGTTAGTGCATCAAAAATGCTTTCAATCGCAGCCAACTTTGCGCAAACTTTTGATAACGAAGAAAGTCTAGCACAGCACAAACTCATCTGTCAAATTGCATAGGTGATTGTGTAAGCAATGTTCCGAATGAATTTCACCAACTTTTTCAAATTCCGTTTTTCGCGTATGATGCAGCGATGAAAACAATCTCTGCGCGTACCCAAACCATCCTTGGCCTCATCGGCTATCTCTTCATTGGCACCGCCGCGGTGCTGATTCCGTCGGTGATGCCCTCGATTACCAATGAATTTACCGCGACTGGCCTTACCCTCGCCGCCATTAGCCTGATCTTTCCGGCGCGCGCCGTGGGTGGGTTGCTGGGCAATCTGCTCGCCGGCATTGGGTCGGATCGGCTGGGGCGGGGGCGGTTGGTCTGGCTGGCCGCGCTGCTGCTGGCAACATCGCTGGCGTTGGCCGCGTGGACAGGGCAGTGGTGGCCGTTGCTCATTGCGATTGCGGCCATCAGTGGCACACAGGGCGCACTTTCGACGGGGATCAATGCGCTCGTCGCCGATGCCAACCCGGAGACGCGTGCCCGTGCGCTCAACTCGTTGCATGGCGTCTATGGCATTGGCGCGGCGATTTCGCCGTTGGTTATTGGCGCGTTACTACAAGATGGCCTGGCCTGGCGTTGGGCACTGGGGGGCAGTGCGCTGATCTGGCTGCTTTACGCGGTGGCCGCCTGGTGGTACAGTGGGGAATCCGACCCACATGAAGTCAAAGCAAAGACGGCAACGCCCTTCTGGCGCATGTTGCGCCACGGCCCCTTTCTGGCGCTCTTCTTTATCGCCTTTGCCTACAACGGCGTCGCCTGGAGCCTGCTGGGCTGGATCGCGCTCTTTATGCAGCAGAGCGCCGGCTTCTCGACGGTTCTTTCGCTCTCGATGATCTCGGTCTTTTATGTCGCGTTGACCGTCGGTCGCTTTCTCTGTGCTGCCTTTGCCGAACGGGCCGGCTATGGCCGCACCTTGTTCGTGCTGGCGATTGGTATTGCCATCACCTATCCCCTTGTTGTGCTCAGCGCCAACCCGCTGGTCGTCGCGGTCGGCGTCTTTCTCACCGGCCTCAGCCTCTCCGGCCTCTTCCCGATGGCGCTCGCCTTTGGCACGCGGCTCTATCCGGCGCAGGCGGGCGCGGTCAGCGGCGTGCTCAGCATAGCGATGACCTTCGGCTCAATGGTCCCGCCGCTCTGGACGGGGATCATCGCCGACCGCTGGAGCTTTCAGACCGCGTTGGGGGTCAATTATGTGATGGTGCTGCCGTTGATCTTCATTGCGCTCTATCTGCGCTGGCAGGAGAAAGGAATTGTCCCCAGTCCGCAGCAGGCGCAGGTCGGTTCGTCCTGAACTGCGCTGCGCGTGCGGTACCTATCTTTGTCGATTACCAACCAAAACGCTCCTCACGCCACGGATCGCCTTCCATATGGTAGCCGTTGCGCTCCCAGAATCCGGGACGGTCGCCCTGCATAAACTCAATCCCACGGATCCATTTGGCGCTCTTCCAAAAATATTTCTTTGGCACCAAGAGGCGCAGCGGATAACCATGATCCGGTTCCAGCGGCTCGCCGTTGTAGAGATAGGCCAACATGGTGTCATCATCGTCCAGTACGTCAAGCGCAATATTCGTTGTGAAGTTATGTTCACAGTGCGCCATCACGTGGGTGGCTTCGGGCTTCACGGCGAAGAGATTGCTAAAGTCGCGCCAAGGGATACCTGTCCAGGTCGTGTCGAGCTTGCTCCAGCGGGTGACGCAGTGGATATCAACCGTCTGCGTCTTGGTGGGCAACGCCATCAGATCCGCCCAGGAGAAGCGCTTTTCGGCGTCCACCAACCCAAAGACCTGGAAGTCCCAGTTGTCGAGATTGGCATAGTGGGGCGTTTCGCCATAGTGCAACACAGGAAAGCGCTCGGTGAGAAATTGACCCGGCGGCACCCGCTCCCCCTGTGGTTCCTTGGGAATATTGGTGACCCGCTTAAGCCGTTCCACCCGTTTCATTGGATTCTCAAATCGCATTGCTCTTTGCTCCCTCTTGCTTATAGATAAAACCCATAAAAGTCGCACAAATTGACTGTTATTTCTCTCTCGCTTTGGTCGTCAGGATTGCTCCCTCGATTTTACCACGCACCCTTTTCCTTCTATAATCAGGACATTCGTACAATAGAATGTAAAACGTGATGCGCAAAACGTAAAAAATTAGTGTGAAACGTAAGATGTAAGATGTGAAACGTGAAACGTAACGCGTAAAAGGGAAAAAGGGTGGCGCTTGAGCGGTTATCAGTAGGGGACATGGCGCGTCCTGCGCACATTCCGCCGCAAAGCAGCGGTGTGCCAAGGCGGTTGTCCTCTGAATGCGCAATTCGCAACCCATAATTTGAACCCACAATTTATCAATAGGAAGGAACCGATATGTCTGCACGCAAGCTCGCCAAACCCCAGGGGCTCTATTTTGAAGAATTTGCGATCGGCGACCAGGTCGAGAGCCTGGGGCGCACGATCACCGAGACCGATGTGGTCAATTTTGCCAGCCTCTCCGGCGACTGGAATTTGATCCACACCGACGCCGAATATTGCAAGGGCGAGATGTTTGGGCAACGGGTGGCTCACGGCTTACTGATCCTTAGTGTGGCGAGTGGGCAGGCTGTGCGTCTGGGCTTTATGGAAGACACCGTGATGGCCTTTCGTGGGCTTGAATGGAAGTTCTCCAAACCAGTCTTGATCAATGATACGATCCGGCTCCGGGTGACTGTCGACGAGAAAAAGGAGATGCGCCGCATGGGGGGCGGATTGGTGATCTTTAAAATGGAAGTCGTCAATCAGAAGGATGAGGTCTGTCAACGCGGTACGTGGGAGATCCTCTGTAAGGGCAAGGGCGCCGAGTCAAGTGCGTGACGGTCTCACTCACTGCCATTAAGTTAACAGTAATCAGTGATCAGTGAACAGTCCGTCACCCAGAGAATGCACTGAGAACTGATCACAGATTACAACTGACACATCAACACGTGCCTTAATGGCAGTGACTGCCCCACTGTCTCACTGTCGATGTCCTTCAAAGGTAGACCGTGCAGCCGCGCGCGGTGAAATGGTCCAGCCAAGTTGAGGCGTGGGTGAGACGATTCCAGCGCAGGTCCAGCTTCTCCAGATTGGACAAGGTAGCCAGGGTCGCGGGCAGCGTGGTGAGTTGATTGGCGCGCAGATCGAGAAAACGTAAAGCTGTCAGTTCACCAAGCGCATCAGGTAGATCAGTCAAACAATTGAAGCGCAAGTTGAGCGTGGTCAACTGCTGCAGCGCACCAATGGTCGCCGGCAGTGCGGTGAGCGCGTTGCCCTGCAGGTCGAGTGTACGCAGTTGCGCAAGATCACCAATAGCTGTGGGCAAGTGGGCTAATTGGTTCTGCATCAGGTGTAGTTCGCGCAATTGGGTGAGTTGACCGATGGTCGCCGGCAGCGCTGTCAGTTGGTTGTTGTACAGGCGCAATTCGACCAGATTGTGCAGCACACTGATCCACGGTGGAAGCGCAGTCAGTTGGTTGTCGGTCAGGTTGAGATAGCGCAGAGACCGCAGTTGCGCCAGGGTGGCCGGTAACGTCGTCAATCGATTGTTGCTGGCGTAGAGAAAGCGCAGGTCAACCAAGTCGCCTAAGGCCAGCGGTAGCGTTGCCAACTGATTGTGACCGATATCGAGCATCTGTAATCGACCCAATTGCCCGATCTTTTCGTCGAGCGCGATCAGCCGATTCGTGGCGAGATTGAGCGTGGTGAGCGCCGAGAGTTCCCACAAAAACGCCGGCACGGTGGTGAGTGCGTTATCGTAGAGACTCAGCGTCTGTAGCGCACCACAATGGACCAGCTGTGGCGGGACCATGTCCAGGGCGCAACTGTCGAGATTGACCACTGTCCACCCCTGCAATTGCGCTCTGTCGACGGTGGTACCATCGCTGATCTGTTGTAGACGCTGCTGCGCGGTTTGGGCTTGGCGGTGTTGGTGGTGCATTGGTCGTTTCTTTTGCAGCGTAGGAAGCCTAAAACAAAAAGTAACGCTGCGCCATTGGCAGGATCGCTGCCGGTTCGCAGGTTAAGTGTTCACCGTCGGCGCGTACCTCATAGGTCTCAGGATCAACCTCGATCCGCGGCATGGCATCGTTGTGCACCATCGCAGACTTGCCGATTGCTCGGCAGTTGACAACTCCCACCGCTCTCTTCTGCAACCCCATCTGGTCCGGCACACCGGCGTCAATGGCGGCCTGAGACATAAACGACAGACTCGTCGGTGCGGTCGCTTTGCCGAAGCTACCAAACATTGGGCGATAGATAACCGGCTGCGGTGTCGGGATCGATGCGTTGGCATCGCCCATGACACTCCATGCAATCAAGCCGCCTTTGACAATCAACTCCGGTTTAACACCAAAGAAAGCCGGTTGCCAGATCACAAGATCGGCAAGCTTCCCCGGCTCAATCGAACCAACTTCGTGGGCGACGCCGTGGGCGATTGCCGGATTGATCGTATATTTCGCCACATAGCGCTTGACTCGGTTGTTATCGTTGCGACTGCTGTCGCCGGCGAGTGGACCGCGCTGTACCTTCATTTTATGCGCAGTCTGCCACGTGCGTGTCACCACTTCACCGACGCGGCCCATTGCTTGGGAATCGCTGGCGATCATGCTGATGACCCCCATGTCGTGCAGAATATCTTCGGCCGCGATGGTTTCGGCACGAATACGGCTTTCGGCAAAGGCCACATCTTCGGGCACCATTGGGTTTAAGTGGTGGCAGACCATGAGCATGTCCAGATGCTCGGCAATGGTGTTGACGGTATACGGCCGCGTCGGGTTGGTCGATGAGGGCAAAATATAGGGGAATGATGCAATCTTGATAATATCCGGCGCATGACCACCGCCGGCCCCTTCAGTGTGATAGGTGTGAATCGTGCGGCCATTGATCGCCGCGATGGTGTCCTCGACAAAGCCGGCTTCGTTGAGGGTGTCGGTGTGGATCGCGGCTTGCACGTCATATTCGTCACAAACGCTGAGGCAGGTGTCGATGGCCGCTGGGGTGGTGCCCCAATCTTCGTGCAATTTCAGACCACAGGCCCCGGCCAAGATTTGCTCGACCAACGGTGCGGTGGTCGAGGCATTGCCTTTACCCAGGAAACCAAAATTGACCGGCCACGCCTCAACGGCCTGATACATGCGGGCGATGTTCCACGCACCGGGCGTGCAGGTGGTGGCGTTGGTGCCGGTTGCCGGCCCCGTGCCGCCGCCAGACATGGTGGTGACGCCGTTGCTCAACGCTTCGTAGATCTGTTGCGGCGCGATAAAGTGGATGTGCGCATCGATCCCACCGGCAGTGACAATTTTGCCCTCACCGGCGATTACCTCCGTCGACGCGCCAACGACTAATTCGGGGTCGACACCGGCCATCGTATCGGGATTGCCCGCTTTGCCCACCTTGACAATCCGGCCATCTTTGATGCCGATATCGCCCTTGACAATCCCCCAATGATCAATGATGAGCGCGTTGGTAACAACAAGGTCGAGCACGCCCTGATCGCGGGTGGCACGGCTGCTCTGCCCCATACCATCACGAATCACCTTGCCACCACCAAAGGCAATTTCATCGCCATAGACGGTAAAATCTGTTTCGACTTCAATAATCAGCTCGCTATCGGCCAACCGCACGCGGTCGCCGACGGTCGGTCCATAGAGATCGGCATAGGTCTGCCGTGAAATGGTGAGGGTCATGTGATTTTCTCCATTGCTGCAGCTTTGGTTGCTTCATCCGATAACGCACCTTGCACCAGCCCCCGGTGACCCATCGCAATGCCATGCCCGGCCAGTGCGACGAGCGTTACTTCTTTGGCGTCACCTGGCTCAAAACGCACCGCCGTGCCCGCGGCCACGTTGAGCCGCATACCATACGCGGCCGCGCGGTCAAACGCAAGTGCCCGATTCACCTCAAAAAAATGAAAATGGCTGCCCACTTGGATCGGACGGTCGCCCGTGTGTTTCACCAATAATGTAACTGTCGCCCGCCCCACATTCGCCGCAATTGGGCCGGCATTTTCATCGATTAAAATTTCACCTGGTCTCATCACTGTCTCCCTGTTTTTTGAGTACCAGTGGACAGTAGTCAGTAATCAGTAGCCAGTCAACCACGATGGACGACAGTATAGCCGCGACCGTCTCACTGCCCTACCGTCAACTGATCACTGTCAACTGCCCGACTGTCTACTGGATCGGATCATGGACTGTGACCAACTTCGTCCCATCAGGAAAGGTTGCTTCAACCTGCACCTCATGAATCATCTCGGCAATGCCATCCATGACATCGTTCCTGCTGAGGATGGTGGTGCCGAAGCTCATGATATCGGCGACGGTACGGCCGTCGCGCGCGGCTTCCAGAATTTCAAAGCTGATAATGGCGACTGCTTCGGGGTAATTCAGTTTGAGGCCACGCGCCTGACGTTTACGCGCCAATTCGGCGGCCAGGAAAATGAAGAGCTTCTCCTGCTCGCGTTGCGTGATATGCATTCCGTCTCCTCCTCAAAATATCAATTATTGCCCTGCCGCACGCTTTATGGCATACTAGCGCACTTTGCTGCCGTGTGCTTGTCGAACAAGGCTGACTTTATCTGTGTATGCTTCACGCAAAGCCCGCAAAGGTTTTGTGGGCTTTCTTAGCGACCTTCGCACCTTTGCGTGAAAATCCTGTCATTTGCAACAGAACCTTGTCTCAATAGACCTTGCGCGGTAAGATCGCCGTCTTGCCGTACAGTTTCTCTTTGGCGTCCTTCCAAAACAGGTAAAACCCGTCACTGATTGCACGATTGGTCATGCTCAGCGCGCGCACCGTCATCCCATGCGCCGGCATCGTGCTGACACCCCAGAGAATTTCCCCCGGTACAGTCCGCTGTTGCGCCAATGTAAACAATGTCTGTTCCAATGCCGACCACACAGCCGGCGCACAGCCGACTTTGCAGATGTAAAAGGTGCCAAAGTATCGATAGTCCCCCATGCGTGCCAGCGAAGTCAGCGATTGTTGGGCCGGGCGCAACCGCATGCGTTCGATAACAATCGGCGAATTTTCGGCCACGATGTCAAGGGTGAGGCCGACTTCGTCGTAAGCGAAGATCTCGTCATGCGCCTCGCGCCCAGGCGCGATCACCTCCCAATAGAAAAGACCGGCGCCGGTTGCCAGTTCAATACGCGTCTGCTGTTGAAACCGTGCACCGGCAAATGGGATCAGCGGATCGGGTAAATATTCAAGCAGCGCACCCTTGCCTATCACGAAATGGGTCTGCTGGAAAGCATCTTGATAGTTCTCCCGATGACGATAGACCCGCGTTGCACCGGTAGAGGTCAGTTGCACTTGAGTGCTTTCTCCCAGGCATGCGCAAAGCGTAAGCTGATCACCACCCAAAATGCCACCGGAGATGTTGTGCAGGTGGGTCAGTACACTTCCATCCTTCATGGGAAAGGCACGAATCACTCGCAACGGTGGCTGCTGATCCGTGACGACGAGCTTTGTTCGCAACGAAGGGGCATCGGCTTGGGAAAAGTGTAAGTGTAGTCGTCCGCTTGTCCGCTGCTGCAGAGCGGTTGGAACTGTCACATCGGTCAAAAGAGTCATCATTGTCAACTAATAAAAAGCCGCGTGTGCAATGTTGGATGGCGCATGCTGCCAAGTTCAATCAATGGCGTGAAGAGCGAAAGCGGCGCCAACGCCGAATAACTGGTGTTTGGCCCGATCACAGAGTTGGCACTGCGATCAGCATCCAGTGGCACACTGGCCTCAGCCACTGCGGCGATCACCGTCTTCAAGCGCCACAGGATTTCTCCCGCTCGACCCTGGCCAATCGGAAGGAGACGTAAAGAAGCCGAAATAAGACCCGTGGTGTTCTGCTGTAGATAGGCCAAGATGGTCTCTTCTTCGCCGAGGCAAAGGTGGCCCCCAACAAAGCCAAAGGCCGTGCAATAGTGGATTCCCGCGGCGTTGTCAATGGTCTGTTGGTAGAGATCTTGCAAGGTAGAGTCCTGCTCCAGTGCGGCGACTGTTTGCAAAAAGCGCCGGCCCAGAGTGGCACTGGCGTTTCGACTTTCACGGGCACCCTTCATGGCCGCACACATCTGGTTCAGCTGCAACCACGGGGGCAGCACCGCTTGCAAAGCGTGCGTAGCCGTTCCGTTGCCAGACGCGAGGCGATAGGCCAAACGGGCAAAGAGCGCTTCGACCAAGCCACTTTCCCAGAGCAAGTCGGCCAGGAAGGCTTCGAGTTCTGCGGCACGGAGAGAGCCTTCTGTAGCCAGTGTCTCAATCCCATAGGAGTGGGAGGAGGCTCCAATCGGAAATGCGCTATCGGCCAGATGCATCAGTTTTAGAAACGTGATTGACACGAGAGTGATCCAAACGCTCGGTTGTTGGCACAATTCGGGGTAAGAGGTCGTTTTCCACCGTTATAAACGAGTCACGGACAGGCCAAGCGACCACGCACATCTGCTAATCCATAACGGCGTAAATGTCACGACGGTAAATAAGATCAACTACCACTGGGAAACAGGCTATTATACGCTGGCCTTATGTACGCCGGGATTTACCAGCCAAATGTGCAGCCAAATGTGCAGCCAAATGTGACGGATCAGTTGTGCGAGAAAAGGTGATGAAAATTCGCCCCCACTATTCATTATAGAGAAGAGCATCCCACCTGGCGACACAAAGTTTGTCCAATAGGGAGTGGCTTCATGCTGTGCGAAGTGCACAATCTGTATAGAATATAAAAGCTCAGCATTTTTTCGGTAGCAAATTTGGGATCTGTCCCTGTACCATATAAGATAGAACAATGGACAGACTAGTAAATCCTGGAGGAACCTCTGTTAAACTTTCTCATTGGCGTTGGACTTGAACTCATGCCATTTCAGAATCAATTGACACTCGAACAAATCCAACTACCTATTCCCGATTTACCTGAATCCCTTGACGGTTTCAAGATCGTACAACTGAGCGATCTCCATTACTTGCCCTTTACCAAGCTCGATCTGATTGAAAAAGCGGTTGCCCAGGTAGCGACGCGCAAGCCTGATCTCGTGGTGCTGACAGGGGATTTTGTCACCCATGAGGCGGAGACGATTTTTGGCGCAGTGCAGACGCTGAGCAGGCTCAATGCCAAGTACGGTGTCTTTGCTGTCCTTGGAAATCATGATGTACGGTCGGGGGCACGTATTGTACGGCAGGGTATCGAAGAGGCGGGAATCAGCGTCTTGCATAACTGTGGCTTCACCTTTGATGTGGGCAATAGCCGGCTCAACCTTGCGGGTGTCGATGACTGCATTTGGGGGCATCCCGATATTCACGCCGCGCTTGCGCCCTTGGCCCCTCGCATCCCGACGCTGCTACTAGCTCACGAGCCGGATGTTATTGATGACTTTAGTGAGGTGGGCCCCATCACTTTACAACTCTCCGGCCACACACACGGGGGACAAGTGCGGCTCCCACTTCTCGGCACACCAGTACTGCCAAAGTTGGGTGAAAAGTATGTCCAAGGCTTGCATCGCGTCAACAATAGTTGGCTCTACACCAATCGTGGGTTAGGCATGGTGTCTATGCCCATTCGGTTTAACTGCCCTCCCGAAATCACGGAAATCGTCTTGGCCGCTCCGAGCGATAAACGTTCAGATAATGTTTTGTCGTAGGCACCCAAAGGGTTCCCGTCCCTAGCGGTTGCCCTACTGACACGGATCTTTTTCTGAATATCTATAGTACAATCCGACAGAAATCAATGGAAAGATCAATGGAAAGATCAATTGTCAGTTTTCCAGAGAGAAGCGCTGCTGATTGCTGGCAAAGTATTTACACCGTCACGTACAGCCGCAGAATTGCTTGCGTTGTTGTGGTAATTTTGTTGTGGTAATTCGAGAGCTTCCATGTCCGCGGCGCTACGCACAAAATATACCCATTTCCCTAAGTTGCGCCCAATTTCACTCCGTGCTATACTCCATACAGAGTTTACCCGTTGGGGGTAAACTTGGAAATTTCTCTCCATTTTTCCCTTATTGTTCCACCCGAAGGAGTAAAAAAGAAAATGGCAAGTGTCACCTACGATCACGTGTACAAGCGCTTCGGTGATGTCGTTGCAGTGAACGACCTCTCCATCCAGGTTGAAGACAAAGAATTTTTGGTCTTCGTTGGCCCGTCGGGTTGTGGTAAGACCACCAGTCTGCGTCTCCTCGCCGGTTTGGAAGAGATCAGCGATGGCAACATCATGATTGGCGACCGTGTAGTAAATGACGTGCCCCCTAAAGATCGCGATATCGCGATGGTGTTTCAGAGCTATGCTCTGTACCCACACATGAGTGTCTACGACAACATGGCCTTCGGTCTGAAATTGCGTAAGACACCCAAAGCCGATATTGACCGCCGCGTGAAGGAAGCTGCTGATATCTTGGATATTGGCCATCTTCTCGACCGCAAGCCGAAGCAACTTTCCGGTGGTCAGCGTCAACGTGTGGCTGTCGGTCGCGCCATTGTGCGTGAACCCGCCGTCTTCCTCTTTGACGAACCACTCTCCAACCTGGATGCAAAGTTGCGCGTGCAGACTCGTGCTCAGCTCACCCGCCTCCACCAACGCCTGCAAACCACCTTCATCTACGTAACGCACGATCAGGTCGAAGCCATGACGATGGCCAGCCGCATCGCCGTTATGCGTGATGGTGTTCTGCAGCAGATCGATACGCCGCATCAGCTCTACAACCACCCACAGAATGTCTTTGTGGCCGGCTTCATTGGCAGCCCGAGCATGAACTTCTTTGACGCCACAGTGGTGGAAAATGATGGTCGTCTTGAGATCAACAGCGGTGGTTTCCGCCTCGAAGTACCGGAACCCAAGGCCTCGGCATGGCGTCAGTTCAAGGGGCGCGAGGTAATCTTTGGCATTCGCCCTGAAGATATGCACGCCAAGCCCTATGTCGCGCCGAACATTTTGGAATCGGACATGACTGCCAAGGTAGATGTCATCGAGTTGATGGGCAACGAGATCTATCTCTACATGCTCACCAAAGATGAAAAGTCCTTCATCGCCCGCGTCGATCCTCGCGTCGATGCACAACGTGGAGACGAAGTCGATTTGGCCGTGAATATGGCCAATGCCCACATCTTTGATCCCAAGACGGAAATAACCTTGGCTGAGTAAGTTTTTCGTACAATAGCAAAAAACAGCCGAGACTAGCTGAGCTAGCTCGGCTGTTTTTGTTGGGGGGAATAGACAGTACATCAGTAAGGGAGTAGGTCGGCATACCGGTAATTCGTGACCACCGATACTGATTTACCGATCTACTGCTGGCTTGATCGACCATTCCACTACACCGGAGCAATACCATGAATCCAGTCGAGATCATTGTCAAAAAGCGTGATGGCGGCGAACTAACTGCTCAGGAGATTGCAGCGTTTATCAACGGTTATACGCAAGGCTCAATCCCGGATTATCAAGCTGCTGCGTGGGCGATGGCGGTCTACTTTCAAGGTATGAGCGATGCCGAGACAACTGCTCTCACTCTGGCGATGGCGGCCAGTGGCGATCAGCTCGATCTGCACGATGCTGTTGCGCCGGGCACGCGCATTGTCGACAAACACTCCAGTGGCGGCGTGGGCGACAAGACGACATTAGCCGTGGCGCCCATCGTTGCGGCTTGTGGCTTACCAGTAGGCAAGATGAGTGGCCGCGGGCTCAGCTTTACCGGCGGTACCATCGACAAACTGGAGAGCATTCCTGGCTGGAATCCCGATCTGAGCGAAGAGCAGTTCCGGCGCCAGTTGCACGACATTGGTCTCGTTGTGGCCGGCCAAACTAGCAATCTCGCCCCGGCGGACAAAGCGCTCTACGCTCTGCGTGATGTCACCGGCACGGTGCCCAGCCTACCGCTGATAGCCGGCAGCATCATGAGCAAAAAGCTCGCCGCCGGTGCCGATGCGATTGTGCTCGATGTCAAGTGTGGGCGCGGTGCGTTCATGGAGACATTGGAGCAAGCGCGAGCCCTTTCCCGCTTAATGGTTGCGATTGGCAGCCGCGCCGGGCGCAATGTAACAGCGTTGATCACACAAATGGAGCAGCCGCTGGGTCGGGCCGTTGGCCACGCGCTGGAAGTCCAGGAAGCGATTGCCACCCTACAGGGCCACGGTCCTGCCGATTTCCAAGAATTGGTGGAAACAGTAGCAAGTGAAATGTTGATTCTCGGCCAAGCGGCAGCAGAGTTGGAGGAGGCACAGGCACTTGTCCGCAAAGCCATCGCAGAGAATACCGCGCTTGTCAAGCTCCAAGCATTTGTTGTGGCACAAGGGGGGGATGGCTCCGTTGTCGAACATCCCGAAAAGCTCCCCAGTGCGCCCGTGATAAAGCAGGTCGTTGCCCCAAAAGCCGGGTATGTACAACGGATCCTGGCCCGCGAGATCGGTTTGACCTGCGTCGATCTCGGTGGCGGGCGTCGCAAAAAAGGGGATCCGATTGATCATAGGGTGGGCATTCTGGTCGAAGCGAAAGTGGGGGCACGAGTTGGGGTGGGCGATGTGCTTTGTGTTGTCCATGCTCGGGATGAAGTGGATGCCGAACGCGCCCTCGCTCGCATCGGTGGTGCCTATCAGATTGGCGATAAGCCGGCCACACCACTGCCTGTCATCCTGGATCGCGTGCAGTTTGGCGGGGATTAGCTGGACCCCATTGCGTGGGGCTAATCGACAATTTCCAGTTGACTCTCACGCAGTATGGCCTCCAACTGCTCCAGCAAAAACCGATCTTCGGTCTGTTGGGCAATCTGGCGCACGCGGCCAAAATGGGCTTGTGCTTCCGCCCAACGTTGTTGTGCACTGTAAACCTGACCAAGCGTAAAGAGGGCATAGGGGTAACTTTGGGGTTCTTCTTGTTCCAGTGTCAATTCAGCATAGTGCTGCGCCTGCGTATAATTTCCCAGTTCATAATAGACGGTCGCCAAATTGGATGTGTTCTGGGCCACCCAAAAGGTGTTGCGCCGTGCCGAAAAGAAGGAGAGGGCCTTTTGGGCTGGTGGCAAAGCCGCTTCAAATTGTTGAAACTGGACAAACACCCCGGCAAGATTACTGCGCACTTCCTCCGCACTCACGCGATCGCCAATCTCTTCGTAATAGGCCAACGCCTGTTGGTGGTAATGAATCGCATGCTCTTCATCATTTTGATGGGCGGCCAAGACACCCAGATTGCGTTGCACCAGTGCCAGTCCGCGTTTATCATCCAGCAACTCTGCGGATTCGAGCGCGTTCAAATAATGACGTCGCGCCGCACCATAGTTCCCAGCTGTCTCTTGAATTGCACCTTCCAGATTCTCCAATCCATAGCGGGCTTGCAATGCCTCTCGCCGCGCATGGTGTAATTCGCGCTGCTGTAAATAGACGGTGCCCCGCTTGGCATGGAGCCATGTCGACTGTTGCAACAGCTGGGCCGCGGCGACCAAGCCCGTGTTGTAGGTAGTCAATGCCTCATCACTGCGCCCCAACGTGCGCAACGCATCGCCTGCCACCACGGACGCTGCTACCGCCTGTTCATCGCCATCAGCAGGTAAGGCCTCGACTTCGGCCAGCGCTTGTTCGGAGTAGCCGCCCAACTGGTAGAGGCGACTACGCAGCAAGCGCAACTGTTTACCCACTTTTTCCGGTAACCGGTGATAGGATATCTGCTCAAAGATAGCCAGAGCCGCCGCTGCTTGTCCACGGCGAACTTCTTGTTCAAGATTGGGCTCCCAAATGGCAAGGGCAGCAGCAGGTTGACCGGCGTGATGAAGATGGTAGGCGGCTGCGGTATATTCACCTCGTGCGGCACGGACCAATGCAGCATGCGCATGCAGATCCTCCCGTTGCTCCACGGTTAGTTGCGCATAAATCACATCGCGCAGCGCCGGCAACAAGGCAATTCCACCGGCGGCATCCTCTTGAATCAAACGATAGTCAATTAAACGCGCAATGAGCGTAGTGACCAACTCTTGTGCAGTCGATTCATCCGTTAACCATGATAGCTGATATTCCCAGGCATCCCGTGGTGCAGGGCCTCGAAACACCGAGAGTGCCTGCAAGAGGCGATTCTCTGCTCGGTCCAACCGTTGTTGCAAACGCTGCCAAATCGGACCTAACGCCGGCGTTTGCGGCAGCTGATCGAGCACTTCGTTTAGGGTAAATGTCGACTGCGGTTGTACGGCCTGATAAAGAACAAGGCACAGCGCAACGAGCCGCGGATTGCCCGCTGTGTACGCATCCAGCCGTGCCAGTAACTGTGGTGTGTGTGGTATCCCGGCATGGGTGAGCCATGCCTGCATTTCCGCGAGACGCAGCCGTGCCACTGGAACGACCAGGTCGCATGACAACACTGCCCTTTGCCCCATTAGCAGCAAGGGAGCATGGCCTTGGAGCCCTTCAACAAACGCCAAAAATTGGGTATGTGGTACGGGCTCAGTCTCCAAATCTAGCGGGCGCAACAGATCAATCTCATCGAAGCAAAGCAGCGGTTGTGTCGCCAGATCCGCCAAATCCGCACGTGTTAGCTCCAGCGCCAGATTGGCGTCCTTCAGCACACCTGCGTTGGCCACTAACTGCAGCCACAGCCGAGACCCCCCCTGTTGGTGGAGGAAATTCCCAAGGGCAAAGAGAAGACTCGTCAGTTGATCATTCAAGGTGACCCGTACGGTAAACCAAAAGACAGCCGGCGAATGCCACTCTTCTGCCACAGCGGCACCTAGCGCAGACTTCCCAATCCCACTTGCTCCACAGAGAAAGACTGATTTTCCGGCTTGCAAGCCCTGGATACACTTTGCCTGCATTTCCTCACGACCAACCAAATCGGATGTTGCGAGTGGCTGTTCAACATGGAGGGTTGGCTGGAGATGCAGCAGGAGGAGTTCGCCCAAGCGCCGAATTGCCTCGCGGAGATGCCGATCATAGGTGGCACGCGAGACATGCAAGACATCGTCATAGATGTCGGACTGTTTGCTTGGCGCAGGGAAATAGTGATGAAAATAGGTGAGATCGAGCAATAAGTAGTGGTATTGATCACAGATACCACGCTCATCTTTGGCTTGCAAACTGGTGGCTAAGAGGATCGCCGGTTCTGTGGGCAGTGTCCCTTCCCACAGCGCAGCGGCGGCTTTGACGATCTCTGCACGCAGCACGCTGCCCCGTGCAAAAGGCGTTGTTGCCGACGGTCTTTCGCGCAGCGTTTGTCCCAAGAAATAGGGTTGGGCAAGAAACGATTGTTCACCTAGCAGATGGGGTTCGTCAATATGCTCCAGCACAAATTTGAGCTGGTCATAAAAGGTTGCCGTAGCATCAGCTTGTATGAGCGTGGCAGTGTTTCGATGTGAGCGCGGCATAGGCAATTATTGGGAACAAATCTGACACTTGAAATCAATGAAACCACTATGGCCATCTAAAAGAAATAACTATCCAGCAACTATGGTACGTTACAAAATCTGCCTGACATTACACCCTTCTTGTAGAGCTGAGAGGCACAACCGTAACAAACACATTGTTGCACGTCTCCTTTTCTTGGCATGAAAGCACGGTAACCACTGTGCTCTTCCCGCCTCTTGTTACTGTAAGCATTCAGTAAGCCTTGGGGCAAAGGATTGCTTTCCCCGCCACGATTAATTTAGTAACCGTACATCACCGCTCTCAACGATTCATTCGCTACAACATTATCTCTATCAGGTCAGGGTGCGTCCTTCCCATGTTTGGCATGACACCGCACGATTTAACTGGTCCGTTGTTGTCATTCCAAAAGAATGGGACACACCCATCAGGTCAAGGTATTTCCAAGAAAGGCATGGCTCTTATGAATATCGCCCCCTCTTCCACCAAGCGTCGCGCACCAGGCAACATCAGCTCAACGGGTGGTTAATTGATCAATCAGGGATTGTCCGACACGAAAAGTCTCTCCGCAAAATCTGTTGTGCGTCTACCAGCTTCTTCTACAGGGATGACCATCACAGAGACTGTCCGGATGGATACTCGCGTTGCAGGTTTTCCGCCAATTGTTGGAGTTCTTCTCAGTCCATTTGGCTTAGTTTACAACAAAATTACTGAATTGCCAAGAGTTTTACCGAAATTGCGCAGCGCCACCGCATAGCCTTCACCATGACCGCCAACGATTTCGTACCCGAAATAGATTAGCAATAGCCTGTCAAATAACTGTATAGGCCCTTTGCAAGACGGGCCACCTTGCACACACTGCATCCAAACGTAGTTTGCCAGATTTTCACTCACCGTTGCGTATTGCTATCTTGCACGATGCCCAATCGATCCATGCAAGATAGCAGTACATAAGATAGCAATGCACAACGAGGTGAGAAATGGCAAAGATGTTTGGGGCGGTGTCGTTGTATTGCACGCAATACTAGACACATTGTGAGACATCGACCTGTTTTTTTGAGACATTCGTTTGAGCGCTCTCATGCTATGATGGCACCAGAAGTTGACCCAAAGCTGAGGCTTATGTAGCAGAATCAAGGTTGCTGTACCATCAGCGAACACCATAAGCAGAAGCTGATACCCCCATTTCGATCCGTTGTGCTGATCATGATCCTCCCCCCAAGCTCGCCAATGACGCCGGGCCGGATCGAAGCACAACGGATCAACTGTGAACATGTGCATCGCAAACTCTCGCAGAGAGGGTGAGGATCGTAGAAACATTACTGCAAGGCATAAGGAAGCTCATCATGTCACATGACCATATCATCGCAAAAGTGCATCAAGAATCTTCTGTAGAATGGACCATTCGGTTCTCTCTACGTGCCATGGGTGTCTTTGCACTCACCACCTGTATTGTGTTTTGGCTTAGCTTGCTTTTACAATAACAGGTAGCCTCTCATGCATCGCTATTTTCCCTATACGACATCCAAAGTCCGCTGTCGCGCACTGCTAGGAAAACGCACGGACACGAAATTTATTGCCCGGCTCTGCAGCGGCCAGCCAACGGCATGGGCCCAGCTGGTGGATCGCTGGTCCCCTCGCCTCTATAGCTATATTTTTTACAATACTGGCGAAGAGACTGTGGCACGCCGCCTGCTCCATTCAGTAATGGCCGAAGTGATTCACACGGTTATATCGAAGCCGCGGCTCAATAATCTATCAGTGCTCATCTTCTCGATTGCGCACCGGCAAATATTGTATTATTGCCGGGAAAATCGAGCAGTCGCGAAACGAGAAATTGTCCCAATTGAATCGGTGGTGCGGCAGAGCAACGCTACCATCAACGCGATTGATGGCTACTTTTTCAACCGCTTTCGCCAGTTTTCCCTTGAAACCAAACAGATTTTGCTGCTTCGTTACGTTTGCGGTGTCACCCTGTTCGAGCTATCTCAAATTGTGGGACAGTCCGAGGAGCACTTACTGCAGACAATTGAACGGGCCAAGATCTATTTCCAGTAGGCCGCCACTGTCAGACAGCACGACGAGAAAACTATCCCGCTGCTGTTTTGGTTTTGCTTGCATGCGCAGGCTCACCGTTGGACCCTTGAAAACCCTATCCAGCCGCCACCCCTACCTCTGGACCACAACCAACTGGCTCCCATTGTGCGAAAATTTGGTTGTAGCCCAACGGCAACAGAAATTTTTGGATAGAGACAAAGGACATATCATGATTGCACGTTTTTTGTGGGGTTATCTATGTATCGCAGGCACATCATCGCTGTTGGTTTACTGTGCTTGTATGGCAGCGGCGCGCGCCGACCGGATTATGAAGAATGCACACTACGACACTCTTCTGCATCGACAACAAGCTGACCAGAACACGCAGATGCACTACTATCCGTACGCATCATCCCTGAGTCGTATCACCTGTAAATCGGCATCATCAATGGGTAGAGCAAGTCAGTTTGCGCAGTTAAATGATCTGTAAATGAGATTTGTTTCTATCCGTGAATTCGCTTGTGGCCCGTGCGGACAGAGGATTTTCGGATGGATTTGTAAACAGTTTCTTCTGGAAATGACCCCAACCGCAAGTTACCAGCAATCGCGTCATGCTGATAACTGCGCCATATTGCCCCGCATAGTGATACTGTTTCCCCCGCAGTATCACTTTTATCATTCAGCCAACCCACTCACCTGTCGGCATAAAAGCAGTCTCTCGAAGATTGGCCACTATTGCAGGGCTGATTCGCGGTCGGTCACCTGTTCGGTGCCTGCTATTCCCATCATCACCACACCACGACAGCGCGCTCTTGGATAAGTTGCCCATACAGCGCGGCGGTATTCGTCGCAATGAGTGACCAACGAAACTGTGGCAAGGTCTTTTCCTGGGCATACTGTTGCCAACGTCGTGCAGTCGCCGGGTTGCTAAAGAGTTGATCAACGGCCCATACAATGCTCAACGGATCGTTGGGGATCACTGTGAGTCCATTGCGCAAGTGCTCCACCACTTCACGCAGACCGCCTACATGGCTGGCGATGACGTTGCAGCCACAGGCCATAGCCTCCAATGCCACGATCCCAAAAGGCTCGTAAAGGCTCGGAAAGATGGCTGAATCGACAATACGATAGATACAATCCCGTTCGCGATCGCTAATAAAGCCAAGAAATTCCACGGCATGTTCTACATTCAGCTCATACGCCAATGGCCACATCTTTTGACCATTCTTGCCGGCAATCAGGAGCTTGGTATTGGGATATTTGGCTAAAATACGCGGCATGGCGCGAATAAGGACCTGTATCCCCTTTTCATAGACGACACGTCCCACAAAAAAGAGCAGTCGTTCCCCATTGGGCGCATAACGCCAACGCAGGTTGGTCAACTCCATCTCTGTACAATCTGCACCGGCGTCAGGATTCACCCCATTGGGGATGATGTCTATCTTGTCGAACGGTACATCAAAAAATTGTTGCAACTCCTCACGCATATAGTGGCTACAAACAATGATACGCCATGACTCGTAACAGATCTGCCACTCCAACTGGTTGATCTGTTGGCTGGTGTGGCTTGTCAAGTAGCCTTGATGGCGGCCCCGTTCTGTCCCGTGAATGGTTGCAAGCAAAGGAATGCGCCATTTGTGTTTCAGCTCGATCCCGGCGACACCCGTCAACCATTCGTGGATATGAATGACGTCGTAGCTGATATGAGCCAAGTTGGCGAGTGCATAATCGACAAAATAGCTATTGTTGGCAATGACGCTATTGTAGTGGTCGAGTACATCAACGGCCGGCATGGGTACGCGGTAGATGGTGCAGTAATCGTTCAACTGTTCAATGGGCGCGCCTCCGCCGTAGGCTGGGGTCAACAGATCGATTGTGACGGGTGCACCATTCACCGCTAAACCACTCAATTCCGGCAGCAGATCGGCCACGTGTTTGCCGATGCCACCAACCATGTGGGGAGGAAACTCCCAACTAATGGAAAGCACACGCATAATAGTTTTCTCTCTAACCAATCTAGTAAATCCCGGCGTAAATAAGCCCATAGTGATTTTTTCCTATCCGCTCGAGTAACCTGGGCTTATTTACTGCCGTGGTATTTACGCCACAATGTACTAGTTCTTGCGGTTCGCGTAGATTTGCCATCTAGCCACTGTTGACGGTCCAGCTCATCGCTTGGATAAAGGGGTTGGGAAGGATTGTGGATAGTTTGGGGATAGATGATCCGCGAACGAACTTACTTTGTTCCTATAAATGGTAAGGTAATTCCAAAGAATTCATGTCATACAGGTCTCCGGGTGAAATTGCATAAACCTTCAGAGAAAATCGCGCCAATTTCGCCTCATTGCCCATACAAGCCACTGTTTAATAACGTCCAACGCGTTAACTTCAGCACGAAAGCTCATGGCGAATCCTGGACCGGTTGGCTTGTTCCATCTTCCTGGATCGCAAAGGTCTGCAATTGCCAATGTGCTGTCGGTGCCGGCGGCAGCAGATCCACTGTGACCAGCGCCGCCACCGTTGCACGAAAGGTGAGATAAGCGGCCGGCGAATCTGGAATTCCGTGACGCGTCGCCGCTTGCTGCCATGCTTTGTAGCCATCGTCGATCCAGCTTACCCAGTAGACAAAACGGGGCGCGGTTGTCCTTTCACGGAAAATCGGGTCACTACCCCAGGGTCCCAGCCAAAAGGAGATCTCGGGATGTGCTTGACGAATGGTCTCAAAATACTCTGCACCCGATGCCGGGTCGCCAAGCCAAAACAACGCGTCACGCTCGTTAAGGACGGAGGTATTGAGCAGATCTGCCGTGGCCCCGTTCAACAGCGCGACCGGTAACGGCGTCTCCATCTTTGCCAGTTCTTCCTCAGGCGGCCAACCCGCAGAGTCACCAGCCAACACAAGACGATCGTGTCCCTGCTGTCGCGCGGCAGTGGCGACAGCGTCCAATAGCGCCTGCGCCCAGCGTGACGGAGCTACGGCAGACGCCATGCCGACAGCGGGATCCAATTCGAAGGGTAAAAACCAGGGAATCTGCCGCTCCGCCATGATCGGCCGAATCGCCTCGATCAACTCCGGATCGTAAGGTCCAACCACCGCTTTGACCTCGGGATCACGCAACATTTTCCGCACAGCACGCTGCGCTTCTGCCCCATCTGCCCCGGCATTCATGGCAAGCGGGATCACAGCCCTATCCGCTTGCGCCACTTCATCGAGAGCCATACGCATAACGGCCAAAGCTTCGTAACCACTACGCCGCTGCAATCCTTCAAACGACGCCAACAGTCCAATTTTTATCACTGGCCGCACGGATGTGCAGGCACTGACTAGCGGAGCAACGAACAAAATTAGCGAGAAGGTCCAGCGCACCAACACAAGCCGGGGAGCTGTTCTGGCTGGTTTGGTGGTAACCCTACTGATAGCCATAAATCTGTAAATTCTGCTGATGTTCGGCCAACGTCTGCGCAAAGACATGGCGTCCATCATCACCCGTTGCCAGGAAGAAGCAATACGCCGTCTGTGCGGGATTACGTGCCGCATTGATTGCGTCCAACCCTGGATTGGCAATCGGCGTGGGTGGTAAGCCTTCGTTGAGGTAGGTATTGTATGGGCTCACGACCAGCGAGTACTCTTCAATGCTCTCCGGTTCCCACCACCAGTTACCGACGACACCCCGGGCATATTGCACCGTGGGGTCAGCCTGTAAATAACGACCACCGACATCAGCGACACAGGTGCCATTGAGACGATTGACATAGACACTGGCAATCAGCGGGCGTTCATCGGATTGCACGGCTTCGCGCTCAACGATACTGGCCAGGTTGAGCAGATTTTCCCCGCTCAACCCACTGCTGCCGACCGCAAGACCATCATCACCGACACGGCGCTCAAAGTTGTCGAGGAAGGGACGTAGCACTGCTTCCGGCGTCTGTGACAACACTGTGAAGCGATAGGTATCGGGGAAGAGAAAACCTTCAAGCGTTCCATTCGCCGGGAGATTCTGCAGAAATTCGTAATCCTCAAAGAGGGAGAGGGTGCGTGGTTGGCGCACGGCCGCTAAGAAACGATCAGGCTCAATAATGTTGTTATCAGAAAGTCGTTCGGCGATCTCTTCGGCACGAAACCCTTCGGGGATGGTGACGATTGCTTCGGCTTCGAGTGCTTGCTGCAGTGCCTGTGCCACTTCGGGCATCGTCATCGTCTCGGCCAACATAAAGTTGCCGGCCTGAATCCGCCGTTCCAGACCGCTCACCCGTAGGTAGAGATTGAAGAGCGAGGCATCGCGAACGAACCCATCGGCTTCTAGCCGCGCCGCAATAAACCGTGCCGGCTCGCCCAAATTGATCACAAAGGGCCGTTGACGTGGGTCTTCGCCTGCGGGGATGGCGAGTTCATTTTCCCGCAGGCTGAGGCTATAGGCCAGGATCTGCTTTTCAATATTGTCGGGGGTAAGGGCATTGCGCCCAGCCTGCGGGTCGATCAAGCCCGCTACCTCACGCGGCGCGCCGAGAAATTGTTCCTCCAGGTGGGCTGAACTGACAACCCACACCCCCAGGAGCACCCCGACGACCATGACCAAAAAGCCCAGGCGAATCAGGTTGCCAACCAGATTACCCGGCTGAAAAAGCGTATGCCAGGTCGACTCTTGTTGCTGTAGTTGGTTACGGCGCTGCAGAATCAGCGCGCGACGATTTTGGATAGACATAGTAAAGATAACTCGGAATCCAGATCACTGGTGCTACAACAGAATGCAGCCCAAAGGGTACAGCTCTTCCGGCGGCAGCGCTTCATCACGCTGGGCAAAGCGCCGCTGTGCCTCCAAATAACGTTGTAAAATGACGGCGGCGGCAGCGGCATCCTCTTCCACTTTCATGTCAGAATCGGCCATAATTTGCTGCGCATCATAGGTGCTCAACCGCTCATCCCAAAAAATAACCGGCCGCAATGCACCAAGCGCCCGCAGTGCATGGGCTAATCGTTCCGCCCACTTGCGCACGGTCTGCGCCTGCGGTCCTTCGCTGCCATCCATATTCAACGGCAACCCGACCACCACCGCCACGGCCTCTTGTTCCCGCACAAGTTGGGCCAATCGTTCAAAGTCTTCGCGACGACTGCGGCGGTGGATCACGTGTAGCGGTCGTGCTGCCAAGCGCAGTGGATCACAGGTGGCCACACCGATGCGTGCCAATCCGACATCCAGCGCCAGCAATTTCCCGCTTTGCGGATCCGGTACCATCGCTACACCACACCAATCACGGTAACAGTGGTGACCGCAGATAAGCAGCGCTTCACACAAGCCGTGTGGGTGTGCCCTTGCACCTTCGCACCTTCACAAAGACATAGGTTCAAAACTAGATTTTTGGTCACGTTCATGGCGAGGTAACGGTGTCGTCGTAGGCCACGCGCACCTGAATACGGTTGCCAATGGCGGGTAACGTTGCAAACCACTCGGGGTCGCGGTAGATCTCCGGTGGGCGCGCCATGGGCCAGCGTTGCTGAACCAGTGAAACGGCCGCTTCAGGCGTTAAACCGGCAATGGCCGACCGCACTTCGGCAGGGTCAATCGGGATCACATAGTCGGCGTTGACCGTCATTGTAAACTGGACCGAACTACCGACAATATCAACACCCGGCATGCGTTGTGCCGTGAGCGAACTAGCCACCAATTTAGCCTCGCGGGGAATCGCATCCTGGGCGGTCTGCAACAGCGCCTCGCGTAGGATCGCTTCATCCACCGCAACGCCACGCACCAACTGACGCAACGTCAGCGACAGTTCGTCCGCCTCTTCATCGTTAAAGGCGCTAAAGGTGGGTGTGCTGAGCGTCAACAATTGGATCGATTCGGGAGAGAGCCACTCCCCTGGTTCCAATAGTCCTTGAAGCTTCTCGTAGGCCTCGGCTGCAATTTGTGCTTCCACTTGGTCCAAGAGCTGATCCCGATCTGCTTGGGTGGCAACCGGCACCAGTTGCGACCCACCACCACCGGTTCCGCCTTGGTTGGTCACGCTGATACGCACCCGTAACCCGCCATTCACCGTGTTGATCGTGTTGGCACGCACATTGCCCTGGATCCCAGGCTCTAATGCTTCGATCGACGCGTCGGCACGCTGACCGCGCCCCGCCGGTACTTCGGCATCCGTGGTTGTGTGGAAATTGACCGCGGTGCCGGTACCCGTGCTGACCACGGTTCCAGCTGGCACGCGAACCGGGCTACTCCCCAAATTGGTAAAGGTTACACGACCGGTTGCTAGTTCGGTTGATTTTTGCCGGGTGCCACTGGTGCGAATCGTACTGGTGGCGTCAATAGTGGTCTCAACCGTGCGCGCCGGCAGTTGGTTGATCTCGAGATCCGGCACATCTAAGAACGGGTTGGCCACCAGTTGCACAGTTACGCGGAGCGGCTCACGCCCAGGAACCAGGGTGATCGTTGCTGCCGGAATTACATAGAGGGTAAAGAGGAGCAGCGCAGCAGCTATGATACCACCCATCAACAGATTACCGGTGAGCCGCAACCATCCAGGCAACGGGCGGCGATACTGTTCCTCGACGCGGATCCGTTTTTGGCGCGCACGGAACTGACTAGGCAGCGTCTCCTGTGCCGTAATACGGGCACGGCGCCATCGGGGCGCTTCGGGCAACCCCAATTCGGGGCGACGGGGGTGGACGAGAGGCAACATGGGTGACATGCGCCAATTATCACGCAAGGCATCCTCGGGATGGACAAAGACAGGTACACCGACCTGATGCGCTGCGGCATGAACAGCTGGATCACGGGAGATAAGCCCAAGATGACATTGTTGAATCTGTGCTTGCCGCTGCAACAACCGCATGCGGGCACTGTTGTCCAATTCATGCCAGTCTGCCGGCAATAAAAGGGCCACCCGCTCCCGGCGCCATTGGGATAACTGCCGGCGCACGGCGCTAAGGGTGGCTTCAGGTGTTATTTCAAGAATTTGAGCCATAGGGTATTGGGAACTCGTAAAACGGGAAACGTAAAGCGTAAAGCGTCCACGATTACGTTTCCCGTTTTACGATCTATTTCAAATTCTGCTCAACCCAGCTCTGTACACTGGCGAGCGCCGCATCGAGTTGACCGGAATCCTTGCCGCCGGCTTGCGCCATATTGGGACGACCACCACCGCCGCCGCCAATAATTTTGGCGGCATCGCGCACAAGATTGCCGGCGTGCATGCCACGGTTAAAAAGATCTTGGGTCACCGAGGCAACCAACATTGGCTTATCGTTGATCACTGCGCCCAGCGTTACCACGCTGCTACCCAATTTGTCTCGGAAAAGGTCAGTCATCTGGCGCAATGTGTCGACATCGTTTGCGTTGACCTTGGCTGCCAGGACTGAGAAACCGTCCACCGAAATCGCATTGGATAACAACGACTCGGCATCCTGTTGTGCCAGTTGTTGGCGCAATTGCGCCAATTCCTGTTGGAGTTGACGATGCTGTGCCTGCAACTGTTCCACGGCAGTGGGCACCTCGTCAGGTTTGGTGCGCAAGAGCGCAGCGGTTCTTTCCAGTGTGTTGAGGCGCCCTTCAATCAGTTCCTCGGCGTAAAGACCAGTGGCAATCTCAATGCGGCGCACACCGGCGGCCACGCTGCCTTCGCTGAGCACACGAAAGCTGCCAATTTCAGCTGTGCTTTCGACATGGGTGCCACCACAGAGCTCCATGCTCACACCCTCTTCTTCGCCAAAGCTAACTACCCGCACTTCGTCGCCGTACTTCTCACCGAAGAGGGCCATCGCACCTTCCTGGACAGCACGCTTGTACGTGGTCCACCGCGTGTTGACCGGGTAGTTGGCCAGGATGATGGCATTCGCCATCTGCTCAACATCGTGGATCTCTTCGCTGGTCATGGGCTGCGTATGGGTAAAGTCAAAGCGCAAACGCTCGGGCGCAACGAGCGAACCAGCCTGATGGACATGGTTCCCCAGTCGTTCCCGCAAAACGGCGTGCAACACATGCGTACCAGTGTGATTGCGCATAATGTGCCAGCGACGCTCCGTATCAATCTCGGCATGAGCCGGATCCCCGACTTTGACTGTGCCACTGGTCACGTTGCCCACATGCACGATCATACCCTTGATGGGCCGACGCATTCCCGTCACTTCGACGGACCAGACCGGCACCGCCATGTCATCGGGGAAGTAGAAGATCTCGCCGGTGTCACTGATTTGACCACCGCTCTCTACATAGAAGGGTGTCTCCGGCAACACCACTTCCACCGCGGTCCCGACATGTGCCTCGTCTACCGGCTTGCCGTCAACCAGCAGCGCAATGACCGGCGCATCCACCTCGGCGACATTTTCATAGATCAGGTGATGCACACCCGCCTCATCGACCTTGCCGTCGGCCTTGAGCTGTTCCAGTACTTCGGCGTAGATCGTCACATCGGCGGCGAGATGTTGTTGCACGGTTTCGCGGCTGCGCGCCTTGGCCTCCTGCAAAGCGGTGCCAAAGCCCGCCTCATCGACAGTAAAGCCCCGGTCGCCGGCCACATCCCGCGTCAGGTCAACCGGGAAGCCATAGGTATCCCACAAGCGGAAGGCCTCGTCGCCGGGGATCTCATTCTTGCCGGCCTCACGCAGATCGTCCATTAGGTCATCGAGCAACGCCAGGCCAATGTTGAGGGTGCGCTGGAAGCGTTTTTCTTCGTCGGTGATTGTCTGCAAAATAAAGTCACGCTTAGCCACCAGATCGGTGTAATGTCCCCCCATCTGCTCGATCACCGTTTCGGCGACCTGTGCTAAGAAGGGTTGCTCAAAGCCAATAAGCTTACCAAAGCGGGCCGCCCGGCGCAGAACCATGCGCAGCACGTAATTGCGCCCCTCATTGCCCGGCAGCACACCGTCGCTGATCAAAAAGGTGATGGCGCGGCTGTGGTCGGCAATGGCGCGGTAGCGGTAGAGATGTTCCTGGCGGTGCGCCTCATCCTGGCCCAGCAGATCACCGATCCGCTTCATAATCGGCATGAAGGCATCGGTGTCGTAGTTATTCTCCTTGCCCTGCAAAATGCTGGCGATGCGCTCAAGCCCGGCACCCGTATCGACACTTGGCGCCGGCAACGGCGAGAGCGTACCATCGGCCTTGCTGTCATACTGCATGAAGACGAGATTCCAAATTTCGAGATACTCGTCATCTTTGTTGACGCCGTCGGCTGTCTGCTTGTCAAGGTCGCCCCAATAGTAGTGGATCTCCGAGCAGGGACCACAGGGACCGGTGTCGCCCATGGCCCACCAGTTATCCTTTTTCCCAAAGCGCAACACCCGTTCCGGCGCCGCACCCGTCTCGATCCACAGGCGCTCCGCCTCGTCGTCGTCGGTATAGACCGTGAACCAAAGGCGCTCCAAGGGCAGTTCAAGCACATTGACCAGCAGTTGCCACGCCCACTTGATCGCGTCCTCCTTAAAGTAATCGCCAAAGGAGAAGTTGCCCAACATCTCAAAAAAGGTGTGGTGGCGCGGGCTGGGGCCGACATTTTCCAAGTCGTTGTGTTTGCCACTGACGCGCATACACTTCTGTGCCGTGGCCGCGCGCGAATAGTCTCGTTTTTCGATCCCCAAAAAGAGATCTTTGAATTGAACCATGCCGGCGTTGGTCAGCAATAGGGTCGGGTCACCCACCGGCACCAGGCTGCTGCTTGGCACCTCGGCATGACCATATTCGCCAAAAAAATCAAACCAAAGCTGACGAATTTCGTTGGTTGAGAGTCGTTTCATCATCGACTTGACCTATTTCTTCGTAAAACGTAACTCGTAAAACGTAACTCGTAAAACGTAACTCCCTATCACAGACCATCACAGAGGCCACCCTGTTACGCTTTATGTTTCACGCTCTATCCCAATGTATCTCGTGATTGTAGGACAAATGGGTGTGGGTGTCAAAAATTCAGGATTGTAGGGGCAGTTGGACAAAGAGGGAAACCTTGTCTTCATCTTGCCTATCTATTTGTTCCTGTCAAGCAAGCTGAGCTGTTGGCTACTTCATAGCGAGAAAATCACGGTTCATTTGGATGCTGTCACCAAATTTAAAAATATGTATCAGGCCAATGCCAAGGGAATCAGTATGAGCGCGTTGATGAGCGAACTGGTTGAAGAGCGTTTGGATCTATATCGTTTGGATCTATGTCGTTGGTGAACAGCTTCAATATTCCTTTGATAGCCTGTTTTTAGCCACTTGCACAAATTTTCTCTTTTTCTTCCTGTGTTTGGTACGCTTTTAAAGTCCATGGGAAGCCAAGATTGTGCAATTAGCACAATCTGTGTCAACAATTCATAGTTCGATTGTACAATGCATCACAAGTGACTTGGCGCGACAATAGATGGCAGTAAGTGTTGAACACGCACTTACTACCTCGTCTGGCTGTTCTGTTGTGCCAAGGATTGTCTACAGCCACGCACTCAAGTTCGATGGCTCAACGAAGCCCCAAGCAGAAATCGACCCCAGGTACCCATTCTGCCCAATGCTTATGAGCAGTCGATATACTCTCATTACTTTCATCAACTGTGTTACAACCGAACAAAGAAAGGGAAGTTACGTATGTCCAAACGGAGATATACTGCCGCCGGAAAGATGCTCTGGCTTCACCTGCTGCTCGTCCTAACGCTCTTTGTGTTGAGCGCCTGTGGTGGCAGTGCGCCTGCAGCCGAAGCGCCGGCCGAAGAGGCTGCGGCACCCACCGAAGCTGCCGCCGAGGAAGCAGCCGAAGCGCCGGCTGAAGAAGCTGCCGCCGAAGGCGAGACCATCAAAGTTGGCGTTTTGCACTCGCTCAGTGGCACCATGTCGATCAGCGAAGTTTCCGTGAAAGATGCGACGTTGCTGGCGATTGAAGAGATCAACGCTGCCGGTGGGGTCATGGGTAAGATGTTGGAGCCGGTTATTGAAGATGGCGCCAGCGACTGGCCGACCTTTGCCGAGAAAGCTCGCAAGTTGATCCAACAGGATGAGGTCGCCGTCGTCTTTGGTTGCTGGACTAGCGCCAGCCGCAAGGCTGTATTGCCGGTCTTCGAAGAGTTGAATGGCCTGCTCTTCTACCCCGTGCAATATGAAGGGCTCGAAGCTTCCCCCAATATCTTCTACACAGGCGCCGAACCGACGCAGCAGATCATCCCCGGTGTTGATTTCTTGATCAATGAGTTAGGTGCCGAAAGCATTTATTTGCTCGGTTCGGATTATGTCTTCCCACGCACGGCCAACCTGATTATCAAGGCGCAGCTCGAAGATGCCGGTGTCACGCTTGCCGGTGAAGAGTATGTTCCGCTGGGAGGCACCGAGTTCAGCACGATCATCAGCAAAATCCAGGAAGCACAACCCGCCGCGATCTTTAACACACTCAACGGTGACAGCAATGTCGCTTTCTTCAAACAATTCAAAGACGCCGGTTTCACCGCAGAATCGTTGCCGGTCATCTCCGTGAGCGTCGCTGAAGAAGAAGTCCGTGGCATCGGTCCGGAGAATATTGCCGGCCACTACACCGCCTGGAACTATTACCAAACCACCGACACCCCTGAGAACGCGGCCTTCGTGGAAGCCTACAAAGCTGCTTACGGGGAAGACCGGGTGACCGCCGATCCGATTGAAGCGGGCTACTTCGGCGTCTATCTGTGGAAAGAGATGGTCGAGAAAGCTGGTAGCACAGAAGTGGACGCGGTCCGTGAAGCAGCGCAGAGCGGTGAGATTGATTTCCAAGCGCCCGAAGGGTTGATCAAAGTTGATCCTGAAAACCAACATACCTACAAGTATGTGCGTATCGGCCAGATCAACGCGGAAGGCTTGATCGACGAAGTCTCCGGCGGCACCGAACCCGTGAAACCCGATCCGTTTCTAAAAAATATCCCGTGGGCCGAAGGGTTGGCTGAACGGGCATCGCAGTAGGACATAAGCAGTGGACAGTAAGCAGTAGGACAGTAAGCAGTAGGACAGTGGTTGCTCGCTGAATAACTGACTTCTGGTAACTGACTTCTGATAGTGGTGGGTGCATTCGAATGACGCTATCGTTCCGGGCACAACCGATGGTTTGACCCATCGGCGGAAACAGTAACGCTCCGAACACACCCGCCGTTATCATAGCAGAATTTCTAGACAACAGCAATGGGTAGGGAAGCAGGTAGATAAGTAATTGGTACATAAGTGACTAGAGCAGAGTGAACAGAGAAGGTTTGCATCGGCCCTTCCTGAAAGGCTTGCCAAAGAACTCTGTTTACATAGCACTAGTAAATCCCGGCGTAAATAAGGCCGCAGTAAAACAGCCCGTTTTCCAGTGGTAGCTGGCCTTAGGCTGCTCCAAGATTTTGAATCCCCCAGGTAGGGGCATCCGCTTGCCGATGCCCCAGGGGCGACCGCAAGGGCACGCCCCTACGGCGGGATTTGATTCCTTGGAACGGCTTTATTTACTGCCGTGGTATTTACGCCGCAATGTACTAGGAAAAAGGGCGAGAAATGTCTTCTACGAACTCACCTACCTACCTATCTATCTATCTATACTCCGCCGCAGCACATATTAACATTTTTGCTCCTGTATAAAATGTTAATTTATGGCGCAGCTCAGTATACCTATCTATCCACAAATCTAAAACACTATGGACGCACTCATCTTACAAGCATTCAACGGGTTGAGCCTGGGCTCGATTTTGTTGCTCGTTTCGCTGGGGTTGGCCTTTGCCTTTGGGCTGATGGGGGTCATCAACATGGCGCATGGCGAGTTCATCATGATCGGGGCCTATGTCGCCTATCTCTTTCAACAGACCTTTGCCGGTGTGCTGGGTGGAGTGGAGTTGGGCATTTGGTTTGTGCTGGCGTTACCGGCAGCCTTTTTGGTAGCGGCGGCACTCGGCGCACTCATGGAGGTCTCACTCGTGCGTTACCTCTATGGCCGTCCACTTGACACCTTGCTCGCAACCTGGGGCGTTGGGCTGATCTTGCAGCAAGCGGCGCGCAGCATCTTTGGTGCCCCCAATGTGAATGTGAGCAGTCCGACCTGGCTTTCCGGTGGCGTTGATATTGGCGCCGGGTTGCTTCTGCCCTACAAGCGCATTTTTATCATTGTGCTGGTCGTTGTGGTCGTCGCCGCGGTCTACTACTACCTCTATCGCACGATCAACGGGCGACGGCTGCGCGCCGTGATGCAAAACCGCGAGATGGCTTCCTGTCTCGGTGTGCGCTCCCGCTGGGTTGATGCCGGCACCTTTGCATTAGGTACCGGGCTGGCCGGTGTTG
>Ga0116151_10000692_pt1 | contig 31149 bp, 26 predicted proteins | sample AD_UKC117_MetaG_FD_89893 | JGI IMG/M metagenome (GOLD analysis project Ga0116151, IMG submission 89893) | Active sludge microbial communities of municipal wastewater-treating anaerobic digesters from Hong Kong - AD_UKC117_MetaG | ecosystem: Engineered > Bioreactor > Anaerobic > Digestate... | reverse complement strand
TGTTCGTCCTGATCCAGATTGCCCTTCGTCTTCTTCTCCAGCACATCGAGCATGTCGATGAAGTGCTTCGCCAGGTCGAGATTGGGCGGGATCGGCTGGCCATTCGGTCCCTGCATGCCACCCAGGCCAACCATGACCTGCATCGCGAGCGTCTGAACAATCTCGACAAACGTCGGCGCCGGGATCGGGCCAGCGTCCCTGGCTTCGACCTCGTTGGCGAGCCGCTCCTTCTCGGCGGCGGCCTCGCTCTTCCAGTCGTCATCGATGTGAATCTTCGGCGCCTCGTCAGTCATTATGAATCATCGCTCCGAGCGGTTTGGCGTTACAGAAAACAAAGTGGCCGGGGCCCGGCGCGCAGCTGGGGGGAACCGCGGTTGGACCGGAACCCCGGACCGAGCGCCATTGTAAGATCCGTTCGGCGACACTCAAGGATTCGTGCGAATAATCGGTCAATCGTATGAGAGATGCCGTAAATGGCGGGCAAAAAAACGTGTGTAAGGTTGAAATCACAGACCGTCCGGCATAGACACGTCGGCGCCGGCGACCCATGTCCGCGCCGGCTGCGCGGCGCCCCGAATGATCTCGTCGACGACCTGATTCGTGGATTTTGCGACGCAGGGAATCGCACACACATCGGCCCATGCGCCGGGTTCGAGTCTGCCGGCGAATGGCGCGACACCCAGCGCGTGTGCGCTCCGCGACGTTCCCATCGACAGCAACTCGCCGGCGTTGACATCCGGATGACGCATCGCAAGGAAACGAAGCTCGTCCAGAATCGACAGTGAGTCATTACTCGCCAGGCTGTCTGTCCCGACGCAGACATTGACGCCGGCTTGCAGCAATGCGCGCCAGGGATGACCCTCGTGTCCGAACCAGGCGTGAGCGCGTGGGCAATAGACAACGGAGGAACCGGCCTTCGCGATGAGTGATGTTGTCTCCGCGTCGTCGTAGTTCACATGTGCGAAGAGGGCGGGGAACTCGTCAAAGCCGGCCGCCTTGAGCAGGGCGGACGGACTGTCGGGCTGATGGTCGGCGCACGTCAGACCGCGATCTCTCAGGAATGTCGCGAGGAAACCCGGGCGGCCATGGAGCCAGTCACGTTCCTCGATCGTCTCCAGCAGGTGCATCGTCAATGGACAGCGTCGCCGGGTCGCGAGTTGGACTGAAGCGCGCAGGTCCGTCGGCGTCACGGTATAGGGGGCGTGCGGCGTGACGCCGATCACGCATCTGTCGCCTCCGTGCGACTGCTCGGTATCCGCCGACATGGACTCAAGTTCCGCAATGTTGGATGGCGGGGCGGACGCGCCGCTGATCAGCTCGACAAAGCAGATACGCCGGATCGGAGATTCGCCCAGCGCCGACGCCGTGATCCCGCAGCGGGAGATGTCGCCGATGAGCGTTACGCCCGCGTCGAGGCTCATTTGCGCGCCCCGACGCAGCGACGCGAGCTCACGATCGGCGGCGCCTGGCGTCAGTCGGCTCGGCAGCAGTGTGTTGAACCATTCCCACAGCGGCGCACGCGGCAGAACGCCGTGATAGGCCGTCAGTTCGAGATGCGTGTGCGGATTGACGAAGCCCGGCAGCAGGGCGGCGTCGCCCAGGTCCTCGATGGGCGTTCCCGTCGGGGCGGTCCCTGCAATCGTCTCGAGCGAACCGAGAGCGCGAATGTGACCATCGCGCAGCAGGAGGGCGCCGCGTTCGATGACGGGCGTCGTGACGGGGACAACGAATCTGGCCGTCAGGATTCTCATGCGACGGGCCATGGTAATTCAGTGAATCGCGATCGCGAAGTGTGTCGGATCAGAGATTGTGATGATCGCTCTCGAGCGTGTCCTTCCACTCGGCGAGATTCTCGAGATAGACACTCGTGCCGCGGGCGACGCAGGAGAGGGGGTCGTCCACGACTTTGACCGTCAGGCCCGTCGCATCGGACATGACGGAATCCAGACCGCGGAGCAGGGCGCCGCCGCCGCAGAGGTGGATGCCGTTGTCAACGAGGTCGGCCGCAAGCTCCGGCTCGCAGCTCTCCAGCGTGTGGGTCACGGTATCCAGGATATGGCTGATCGGCTCGCGAAGGGCCTCGCGAATCTCCTGGCTCGTGACGACGGTCTTTCGCGGAAGTCCGCTGATCATGTCACGGCCGCGCACGTCGACCGACACTTCCTGGTCGAGCGGGGAGGCGGAACCGATTTCGATCTTAAGCCACTCGGCCGTCTGTGGACCGATCTGGAGGTTATAGGTTCGCTTCATGTGGGCGATGATCGCCTCGTCCATGTCATCGCCGGCGACACGGATTGACTGTGCCACGGAGACGTCAGCGAGTGACATGATGGCGACTTCGGTCGTGCCGCCGCCGATGTCGACAATCATGCTGGCGCGGGCCTCGGCGATCGGAAGTCCCGAGCCGATACCGGCGGCCATGGGTTCTTCAATCAGATAGACGCGTCGCGCGCCGGCGCGTTCGGCGGAGCCGTAGACCGCGCGCTTCTCGACGGCCGTGATGCCGGAGGGAACGGCGATGACAACGCGGGGGCGAATCAATCGGCTGCGTCCGCCGTGTACTTTGCGAATGAAGTAACCGAGCATCGCCTCAGTGATATCGAAGTCGGCGATGACGCCGTCCTTGAGCGGTCTGATGGCGGAGATGCTGCCCGGCGTTTTACCGAGCATTTCCTTGGCGACGAGACCAACGGCGTTGCCGTTCTGCAGAACCTGGTTCGTCCCCTTGCGCACGGCAACGACGGAAGGTTCGTTCAGGACGATACCTTCCCCCTTCACGCATACGAGCGTGTTGCACGTGCCCAGGTCGATTCCCATATCGACACTGAACATGCCCATCAGGGAGTCGAATAGCAAAGCCGAGGTCCCTCTCTGCTTATGGTCGAAACGGTTGGATCGCCGATATGGCTAACGGCGCAGAGGCCTGCAAACGCTTCCTCAACTGCGACGCATTCTACACGTCCTACGTCGGCGCGTCATCGGAAGGTCAGGAAATTGTTGCGTGTGAAAACGAAGCTTGTGAAATGTTGCTCGGCGCAGATGCGCCGAGCGAGACAGGCGCCGGGAGGCGCCGGAATCAGAGCTTGAAGCTCGGGAGCGATCCGAGGAGTTCGATCGCCTTGTAGGAGACGAATCCGACGGCGAGACCGACCACGCAGCAGGCGATGATCACAAGCGCCGTGTAGATGTCGTTGTCCGCCTTGCCGCCGCTTGATCGGTAGGCGCCACCGGGCATATTGGCCATCGCTGTCACTCCCAAGTCTTAAGTGGTTGTCGGCGTTCGTATTTATCGCCGAGCGTTTCTTCAAACTCGCCGGACTTTCGCCCACCGGTGTCCGGCGGCCGGCGAAGTGCGGCGTCCCCGGTTCGTTCGATCAGCCACCCATCGCGAAGCTGGCCTGGTCGCGGGCCGCATCGCCGACGCTGATGTCACCTTCCGACTGCTCGATCACGCCGGCGGCGGCGTTCGCCTCGACGGCCGTGATGCGGAGCGTGCCGACGTATTTCGGCGAGGCGCCCGTGCGTCGATAGAGCAGGAAACGCATGCCGTGTCCGACGCCATCGGCGCTGCCCACGGAGATCTCGGCAAGGTCGCCGCGAACGGCCGTGACTTCACCTCGGATCGGCGCCGTGATGTCGGAGAGACCGACGGGGGCCGACGCGCTCGGCGTGTAGGCCTGAACGATGGCGGGACCGCCGGGGATCTGCGTCGGCTCGGCGGCGCCGAGCTGCGCGCCCATGCCGCCACCGAGCTGCTCCTTGAGGGCTCGGACGCGGGACTGGGCCATGGCCATGTTGGCCGTCAGTTCCTTGACGCGATCATTCAGGTCAATGTTCTCGCGGGTCAGGCGCGAGTTGCGTTCGGAGAGCTTGGCGACGAGTTCCTGCTCGCGGGTCCGGGCGCCTTCGAGCATCTTGTTGTGCTCGGCAAGGCTCGTGGCCTGGGCCTGCTCGTTGTTGAGCTGGTTCGTCGTGCTGGCGATCTTCTGCTGAGAGTTGGCCAGCTGGATGCGATAGTCGTTGATATCGTTTCGCAGCTTGGTGATCTCCGCCTGCATGCTTTCGAGGCGGGCGACGGCTCGCTGCTGTTCAAGGGCGTTGCTCGCCGTGACAGCGTCGAGCTGCGCGATGGCCGCAGTGGCCTCACCTTTGTAATCAGTGGCGCTCTGCTTCCAGTTTTGCTGCGCGGCCATGGTGCCGATGGTGAGCATGCTCAGGGCAATGGACAACACAGTCAGAATCAACACGAACAGTTTGGTCAGGACGCTCACGACGTAACCTCCGGATCGTCAACGATTGAAAGCTCGGCTGCCGCCGGTGGAATGCTTGTGTGCTAAGCTTCTCTCTCTCAAGCCCCCCCTCGGGGCGTTTGCAGTCTGTCGGCTCCGATTGGCGTCGAAAAGCGCTGGGCTTTCGCTCACTCGGAGGCGGGAAGGTAGCCGCCGGCGTCCGATGCTCGGTCCTGGCCGTGTTGGCCATTCGCTCGGCAGCGATGCTTGATTATCCCCGCGTCGCGCAGCATTTGCAAGTCTTACGGCCGACCATACTTCGTTGTCAGGATTGTCGGACCATGACTGCGGGCGGCCGGCGCGTTTGCGCCGATCCGGCGGGCGGTTTTCGAGCGTCTGGCCGAGATTTTCATTTGCGGACGCTCCGTCGCGCACTGGCCTATAAATCGCGGTCATCCGGCGGGACCTTGCCCGATTTGCTTGACCCTGCGGCGTGAGCCCTATTACATTGGGTGGGACGACTTTACGTCGATTGCGCCGCCGTGCCCCGGGGGGGACGAGCGACCCACGAATCCCGCCAGATGTAGGTGAGCGCCGAGGCCGATCGCCTCCGCCTTTCCCGCCGCGAGGAGCTTTGCAAGATGATGATCACCACCCGCGTCGCTGTTGCGACCCTTCTATGCTCATTGGTTGGCCCCGCGGTCCCGAGCTTTGCTCAATCGCTGGTGAAGCCGGAGGACGCCGAGCGCCTGGGCATGCAGACATTCTGGAAGGCCGACGCGCCGCTGCCTGCGGGGGAGTTTGCCGGGCAGACGACACTTGTCGACGACAACATCTATCTGATGACGCCGTCGAACATCGCTGTTGTGATTCACGCCGGGACCGGCGTCGTTCGCTGGGTGTCGCGTGTCGGCGAGCCGGGACAGACGGTTCTTCCTCCGACACATTCAGACAGCTACGCGTTCTTCACGGGGCCCGGATCGGTCAAGGTCATTGATCGTCGCACGGGGCTTCCGGCGGAGCAGCCGCGCAAGCTTCGCGGCGTCATCATTACGGTTCAGCACGATACCGCGGAGATCTCGCTGGGGCGCGCTCATGGCGTGCGACTGGACGATGTGCTGGATATCGTCGGCGCCGGTGATTCCGCGTCGATCGGCGCGGCGCCGATTGCACGACTGCGGGTGACAGTCATCGGCGATCGCATCAGCAAGGGACAGATTCTGCAGGACGAACGAACGACGCACGTTCGATCGGGTGACAAAGTCTGGGCCGACATCGGCGTGCCGATCGACGCCGTCAAACTGCCGTTTGCGCCGAGCAGCCCGGCCGTGGCGAACGATGAAGACCTGTTCTTCGGCGCCGCCAACCAGCGGATGTACTCGATTCGATTCCTGTCGGGGTTCCAGAACTGGCAGGTCACGACGCCGCGCAACATGTCCGCCGCGCCGGTGCTTTTTGAGAACAACGTGTATTTCTGCGATCAGGACGGCCGATGCGCCGCCGCGACGCAGCGACGCCGGGACAAGATCTTCGAGTTCTACACGGACGGCGCCATCTTTGTGCCTCCTGTCGTGACGAAGGACCACGTGTTTGTGGCCTCGGCCGATCGCTCGCTTTACTGCCTGCAGCGCGTCAATCCGGACAACTCTCCGAGACTGGCCGGCGATCGCATCTGGCAGCAGCGATTCGATGAGGCGCCCGTCGTGGCGCCGATCGTCTCGGGTGACCTGATTTTCCAGCGGACCTCGGACGGACTCTACGCCGTCAGTGTCGAGGACGGCGCCATCAAGTGGAATCGTCCCGGCTCCGCGGACTTCCTGGCGCGGATGGATGATGAGGCCTATCTGTGGGAACCCTCGACGCGTCGCCTGGTCCGCCTGAAGGTCGCCGACGGTCAGGAAGTCGCCACAGTGGCGATTCCCTCCGCCGACTACGCGCTGGCGAACGTCGAGAATCAACTGGTCATCCTCGGCACGCAGTCGGGCAGGCTGACGTGTCTTCGACCGAAGGACGCCCCGTATCTCCAGCCGGCGCAGCTCGCGCTTGTTCTGCAGAATGACAAGCGGGCGCGGGAACTGAATACGCTCCTGGCCGAGGCGAAGGCGAAGCGCGAAGCCGCGGCGAAGGCCCGGGCGGAATCCAGCCGCGCCTCGGAGCGACCTTCCTACTCTTTCCTCGATGACGATGACTGGCTGGTCAGCACGAGCAACCGGACTCCAGTCGGCGTGCGGAATCTCGTGAAGCCCACGGGCGAGGCCAAGCCGAAGGACGTCAGGAAGGAAGAGAAGCCCAAAGAAGAAGCCAAGCCCAGGAAAGACGATGACGATGATGACGACGTCTGGGGCGACGACGATGGCGGCGATGACGACAGCAAGAAGGACGCCGACGAGGATGATTCAGACAAGGACGGCGACAAGGGCAAGGGCAAGGACAAGGACGACGATGACGACGACGGGGACGACGACGACTGGTGATCCATCGCGCGTCGGCGTCTGAACGCCGACGTGAAACGTTCCCCGGCCGCCCGGGCTGATTGCCAGCGGCCGACAATCGGATACCCTTAGCGGTCGGTTCGCTCGAGCGGCGAATCGGCCGCTTTTTTTCAGTTCGCCGACGCGCGGGCGCCACTTGAACGAGGGACTCCGATGGCCGAAATCACCATCAAACGAGCATTGGTCGCCGTGTATGACAAGCGGGGCGTCAGCGAATTCGCCCGGACGCTTGTCGATGAATTCGGCATCGAGATCATATCGACCGGCGGGACGGCGAAGCATCTGAAGGCGGACGGCGTTCCTGTCACGATGGTCGAGCAGGTCACGGGGTTTCCGGAAATGCTGGATGGCCGCGTGAAGACGCTGCATCCGAAGATCCACGCCGGTATCCTGGCCGATCGCGACAATCCCGTGCACATGCGTCAGTTGCAGGAGCACGGCATTCGGCCCATCGACATGGTCGTCGTGAACCTCTACCCGTTTGAAGAAACGATCAATCGCGAAGACTGCACATTCGACGAGGCGATCGAAATGATCGACATCGGCGGTCCCTGCATGCTTCGCGCCGCGGCCAAGAATCACAGGCACGTGCTCGTCGTTGACCAGGCGCATCTGTATGACGTGGTCGTTGACGCCATGCGCACCTATCGCGATGAAGATGACGAGGAGGGCTGGCGGGATCTCTACAAGTCCAACGGATTCGGCGCCTTCTGGGAGACGGGGCATTACGATTCCGTCGTGGCGTCGTGGCTCAGCCGGGACAGCGAGGATGACAATCCGCTCGTGCACACGATCCGGCTCTGGAGCTGGGGCGCCCTTCGCTACGGCGAGAATTCACATCAGGGCGCCGAGATGCTGTCGATGTACGGCGACACGAATCCGCTCGATCTCACCTCCACGGACGGTCACGCCGTCGGTGAAGACGAGGAGGGCGAGACGATCGCGATGTCGTACAACAACTACGTGGACGCCGACGCCGCCGTGAATCTCTGCGCCGAGATCCATCGGGAGCTGGGCCTGCCCGCCCGGAATCCGGGCGAGGACGTGGAGGGCGTTGTCGACATCCTGGAGCCCGTCGAGGCGAAACCGACGATCCCGACGTGTGTGTTCATCAAGCACACGAACGCGTGCGGCGTCGGCCTGGCAAAGGACCCGGTCGAGGCCTATCGCCGGGCCTACCTGGGGGATCCGAATGCGGCGATGGGCGGAATTCTGGCCGTCAATTTCCGCGTGGATGCGGCCTTTGCTGAAACGGTGATGGGCACGCTGCAGCTGTTCAGGCAGGATTCGACATCGAATGGCTGCGAGCATCCGCCGCAGGCGTTCTTCGTCGAAGTGATCGTCGCCCCTGGTTTTGACGAGGACGCGGTTCAGATCATTCGCACTGCAAAGAAATGGGGCAAGCGGGCGCGCCTGCTGGAAGTCGGGATGATCGACGACGCCCCGACGGACGAGAGCTTCGACGTCAGGCGGATCGCCGGCGGCATGCTGATTCAGACGCCCGATCTCGTGGGGCTGAACGAATCAGACTGGCGCGTCGTGACGGAGCGAAAGCCGAGCGCCAAGGAGATGACGGATCTGCGAATGGCGTGGCTCGTCTGCAAGCACACGAAGAGCAACGCCATCACAATCTGCAGGGACGGCATGCTGATCGGCAATGGCGCGGGTCAGATGTCCCGCGTCATGAGCTGCCGGATCGCCACGTGGCTTGCCCGGGAGAATGGCCACGGCGAAAAGCTCGCGGGCGCCGTGGCGGCCAGCGACGCCTTTTTCCCGTTCCACGACGGACTCGACATTCTCGCGGAGGCGGGCGTCACGGCGATCATCCAGCCGGGCGGCAGCAAGCGGGATGACGAGGTCATCGCCGCCGCGAATGAACGCGGCATTGCGATGGTCGTGACCGGCGTACGCCATTTCAGGCACTGAGCTCACCCATGGCCGACGACGCCGCTTTGCGAAAATGTCGAGCCGCGGATCTGCCCGCCGTGCTTCGGCTGTCGGCGCAGCTCGGCTATCCGTCGTCGGCCGATTCCCTCACCGCGCGATTCTCCGAGATCGAGGCCTCTGGCGCCGACGCGGTCTTTGTCCGCGAAAATGCGACGGGCGACGTCGTGGGCTGGATTCACATATCGCGAAGAACGCTTCTGGAGTCGGGCCCCTTTGCGGAGATCGTCGGGCTGGTCGTGGACGAGTCGGCCCGTGGACAGGGCGTTGGGGCGGCGCTGGTCCGACAGGCGGAGGACTGGGCCGCCGAGAACGGCCTGACGGATATCCGTTTGCGGTCGAACGTGGTTCGGGCGTCGGCGCATCGATTCTACGAACGGCTCGGCTACGTCCCGATCAAGCGGCAGGCGGTCTTTCAAAAAAAGACGGCCGGCTGACGGCGTCGGCGGCGATTCGAAATTCGGAAGTCGCCCCTGGCTTTCCACTGGATGTCGCCGCGCGTTGTGCTAGTATCTGCGGCGACGACCCGTAGCGAGGACCGCAAGAGGCTTGAAGGCACAGCTCGATTTCAGTATTTCCGCACAACCGAACGAGACGACATGTGGTCCGACATGCCTGCATGCCGTTTATAACTATTACGAAGACACGATTCCGCTTGACCGCGTTATCGAGGAAGTGGACGCCCTCGGCGAAGGTGGCACGCTCGCGGTCTATCTGGCCTGTCATGCCCTGCGTCGCGGCTACAGCGCGACGATTTACACGTACAACCTGCACGTATTCGATCCAACATGGTTCGCCGTGCGGGGTGTGGACATTGCTGAGAAACTGCGGGCGCAGGCGGACGCCAAGCCCGATCCGAAACTCCGTGGCGCCATCGCCGGTTATCTCGAGTTCATTCGGCTCGGTGGCGAGCTCAGGTTTCGCGATCTGACGGCGAAGCTCATTCGCGAACCACTGAAGCAGGGGCTGCCCATCGTGACGGGGCTCAGCGCGACGTATCTCTATCGAAGCGTGCGCGAGATCGGCGCCACGAACACGGAAGATGATATTCGCGGCACGCCCGTGGGGCACTTTGTCGTTCTGTGCGGATATGACAAGTCGCAGCGGGAGGTTGTCGTCGCGGATCCGCTGGCGACGAATCCGTTCTCGCATACGCATTTCTACTCGGAGTCGATCGAGCGGGTGTTGGGCGCTATACTGCTCGGCGTCGTCACCTATGACGCCAACCTGCTGATTATCGAACAGAAGTCTTAGATCGTTCGACGCGTCGTTCTGACGCAAAGGGCTGCACACGTGGCGAATCTGATCGTCGTCAACAATCCGAAAAACTGGTCATTGCATGTTCCGGGCGTCCCTGTCGTATCGGCGAGGGATTACCTGACAGATCCGGCGTACAGTACGACACGATCGCTGAAGGTGTTCAACCTCTGTCGTTCGTACAAGTACCAGAGCATGGGATATTACGTGTCGCTGCTGGCGCTCGCGCGGGGGCACAAACCGCTGCCGAGCATCACGACGATTCAGGATCTTCAGACACCTTCGATTTCCCGGTTCATGGCGGAGGAAATCGACGAGCTGATTCAGAAGAGCCTGCGGGGAATCAAGTCGCCGACCTTCGCGCTCAGTATTTACTTCGGCCGGAACCTGGCGAAGCGATACGACGAACTGAGCCTGCGGCTCTTCAACACGTTCCAGGCGCCGCTGCTGCGCGCCGAGTTCGAGTGGGACGGGGAAGCCTGGCGGATGCGGTCGATTCGCGCGATCTCGGGCGACGACATTTCGGAAGCCCATCGCGGTTTCGTCATAGAGTCAGCGGAGACGTTCTTCAAGCGCAATCGGTTCCCGGCCAAGCGGTCGAGCCGAACACAGTTCGACATGGCGATCCTCGTGAACGATGACGAGCCGCTGCCGCCCTCGAACAAGGCGGCGCTCCGCAAGTTCGCCGAAGCCGCCAGGCGACAGAAATTCGCCGTCGAGTTCATCACGCGATCGGATTACGATCGCGTGGCCGAATTCGATGCGCTGTTCATCCGCGAAACAACGCAGGTCAATCACCACACGTATCGCTTCGCCCGGCGGGCGATCGCCAATGAGCTTGTGTCCATCGACGACGCCGACTCGATCGCCCGCTGTACCAACAAGGTTTACCTGACGGAACTCCTGGCGCGTCATCGGATCGCGATTCCCAGGACCCTGATCGTCCATCGGAAGAATCGGGACTGCGTAGCTGAGGAGATCGGCTATCCCTGCATTCTCAAGCTGCCCGACAGCTCGTTTTCACAGGGCGTGTACAAGGCGGAAACGCCCGAGGCGCTCGACGAAACGATCGATCGAATCCTGGCCAAGAGCGACATGCTCGTCGCCCAGGAATTCATGCCGACGGATTACGACTGGCGCATCGGCGTGATCGATCGCGAGCCGCTGTACGCCTGCCGCTATTTCATGGCCAAACAGCATTGGCAGATTCGTAACGCCAACGGCGGGTCGGAGTCCTACGGTGACGTCGAAGCCGTTCCTCTGATCGATGTCCCCAAGGCCGTGCTCAAGGCCGCCGTCGCGTCGGCCCGACTGATCGGCGACAGCCTTTACGGCGTTGACCTGAAGTTTGTCCGCAACAAGGCGTATATCATCGAAGTCAACGACAATCCCAGCATCGACGCGGGATACGAAGATCGAATCCTGAAGAATGAACTCTACGATGCCGTCATGCGGGTCTTCGCCGCCCGCGTTCAGAAGAAAAAAGGCGTGAATGGAGATCGTTCGTGAGCGCTGACTACCACTTGTTCGACTGCTTCGGCGTTGAGCTGGAGTACATGATCGTCGACGCGAAGACGCTCGACGTCTTTCCCGCGTCCGATCGCGTCCTGCACGCGATTGCGGGGGCTTACGAATCCGAAGTGGAAATGGGCGAGCTGAGCTGGTCGAACGAACTCGCCCTTCACGTCATCGAACTGAAGACGAACGGTCCGGCGGGGAAGCTGACGGATCTCGCCGAGAAGTTCGACGCCGACGTTCGGCGGATCAACGAAATCCTCGATGCGCACGGCGGCCGCCTCATGCCGACGGCCATGCACCCGTGGATGGATCCACACACGCAGACGAAGCTGTGGCCCCACGAATACAGCCCCGTGTACGAGGCGTTCAATCGCATTTTCGATTGTCGGGGACACGGATGGTCCAACCTGCAATCGACACACCTGAATCTGCCGTTCTCCGGAGACGACGAGTTTGGCCGGCTGCACGCCGCGATTCGTCTGCTGATGCCCATCCTGCCGGCGCTGGCCGCCAGCTCACCCGTGATGGATGGAGCGCCGACAGGCGTGATCGACACGCGGCTCGAAACCTATCGCTACAACTCGCGAAAGATCCCCTCCGTCTCCGGGCAGGTCATTCCCGAGGCGGCGTTCTCGCGAGCGGAATACGATCGGATGATTCTGCAGCACATCTACAAGGATCTGGCGCCGCATGACCCGGAGGGAATCCTGCAGTTCGAGTGGGCCAATGCGCGCGGCGCGATTGCGCGATTCGATCGCAGCGCCATCGAGATCCGCACCCTCGACGTCCAGGAGTGCCCGGCGGCGGACATCGCCATTCTGCAGATGATCGTGGCGGCGCTGCGGGCGATCGTTGATGAACGATTCTGCCCATTCGAGCGTCAGAAGGCGTGGAGTGTCGGGGCGCTGGCCGAGCTGCATCTGCAGGTCATCGAGGAAGGCGAACTCGCGATCATCGAGAACATGGACTATCTCAGGGCGCTCGGGCTCGAGGGCACGGCGCGATACACGGTCCGCGACATCTGGCGACATCTTGTCGAAGTTACGAACGTGAGGGTGGCTGTCTCCGAGAGATCGCGAAACGCGATGGACGTCGTCGTCGAGAAGGGACCGTTGTCGCGGCGCCTCCTGCGGCGCCTCGGGGACGCGCCGGATCGACGGACGATCGAGGGCGCCTATCGGGAACTCTGCGACTGTCTGCAGGCGGGAACGCTGTTCGATGCCTAGGGCGTGGGGCGTCGTTGTTTCCTGTGAACACGCGGGCAATCGCACACCGCGCGCCTTCGCGTCGCTGTTTCAGGGCGCGGCGGCCAGGCGGGCGCTGGCGTCACATCGAGGCTGGGATCCGGGGTCACTGACGCTGGGGCGCCGGATAGCCGACGCGGTTGATGCGCCGATCGTTGTACATGAGATCACTCGGCTGCTGATCGAGGTCAATCGATCGCCCTGGCATCCAAGTCTGTTTTCGGAGTTCTCGAAATCGCTGTCGCGGGCGGATCGGCGCGCGTTGATCACATCCGTCTATGAGACGCATCGGTCTCGCGTTGAGGCGGCGGTGCGTGAGGCGGTTGAATCCAACGGGACGGCGCTGCACATCGGGGCGCACACGTTTACACCGCAGATGAACGGCGTGTTGCGGAACGCGGATGTGGGCTTGCTGTATGATCCGCGGCGCAGGGCCGAGGCGTCATTCTGTCGCCGTTGGCGGGACGCCATTCGATCGCTGGATCCGGCGATTCGTGTGCGCCTGAATTATCCCTATCGCGGCGCCGCGGACGGTCTGACGACGGCGTTTCGCAGGCGGTTCGGAACGACGGAGTACCTGGGTATCGAGCTGGAAGTGAATCAGCGTTTTGTCGGCGCCGGGAAACGGCGCGCGTTCAACATGCTCATCGCAGTGCTGACCGCCAGCCTCAGGACGACGCTGGACGCGCGTCCGAGCCGGCGGCGAGGTCGGCGCGCGCCCACGCGTTAGCCGCGTCAGCGTTCAGAGATTCAGGCAGGGAAAAACCGGCGTTCCTCGGGACGCCTGTTGTCGTCACGAGGGAACGCCGGTTCGATTGATGAAACGGACGGCGAAGTTTCCGCCGGAATCAACCGCCTTCGCAGACGCCGCCGGCAAGCACGACAGTGGCGAACGCGCTGACGTCGTCGAGGCCGACGGTTCCGTCCATGTTCATGTCGGCGCATTTACACGTGAGGGGATCGGCGCCGAGCAGGCAGTCGACCATCGCTTCGATATCCAGGCCGTTGATTTCGCCGTTCTCGTCGGCGTCGCCATGGCACGTGGCGCACGGCAGGCAGGGATTCGGATCACACGGAACCCCCGCGCCGATGAAGGTGCGGCCGGCGAGGAAACAGCTGAATGCGGGCGCCATTCCGCAGAACCCGTCGAGGCAGCAGGCGCCGGCGTTGCAGGCGCCGCTGGCGCAATCCTGTCCCGGAATGAACAGGCCACCGATGGCGCCGCACTCCGCTTCAGAGATATCCGAGCAGCCGCTTTCGTTGCAGCAGGCGCCGGGAGTGCAGGCGTTGGCCGTGCACTGTGTTCCGGCGCCAAGCCAGCTGTCGGACCCGGTGCAGGCCGAGGCGGCCACATCGTTCTCGCAACCGCCTTCGAATCGGCAGCAGGCGCCGACAGGCGGCAGTCCGCAGGGGAAGTTCTCGCAGGTCACGCCGCTTCCGAGGTATTCACCGCCGGCCTGAATGCAGGCGATCTGGAAGTCGAACGTGCAGGTCGATCCGCGGCAGCAGGCGCCGAGATCGCAGATGCCGCTCGCACAGGTCGTGTTGTTTCCGGCGTAGAGGCCGTTGCTCAGGGCACACTGCGTGGCGGTGACATCGTTGAGGCAGCCAAAGGACTCTGTGCAGCAGGCGCCCGTCGGGTCCATGGGTTCGCCGCAGGGATCGCCTTCGCATGTTGTTCCGTCGCCCAGATAGACGCGGCCGAGTTCCTCCGTGCAGTTTTCGGGGATCGTGATGACACAATTCGTGCCGGAGCAGCAGGCGCCGCTGGGCGGGGCGCAGGCGCCTGAGGAACAGGGGCCCCCCAGGAACTGACCGCCCTGGCTGGCGCACTGCGCCGGAATCACGAAGACGCAGTTTGTACCAACGCAGCAGGCGCCGGCATCGCAGGGGAGCGGCTCGTCATTGCACGTCGTGTTGGGGCCCGCCCAGAGGCGGCCGCCACTGACGCAGGCGTCTTCAAGGATGTTGTCGAAGCAGGCGCTGTTGTCGCAGCAGGCGCCCGTTGGCGGCGGACCGCATGGATTGCTTTCGCAGGTCTGGCCGGCGAAGAACGTGGCCCCGTCCAGATTGGCGCATTGGTCCGATGTGGAGTCGATGCACTGGCCTTCCAGCGTGCAGCAGGCGCCGCAGAATCCTTCACCGCACTCGGCGCCCGTCTGGAAGACGCCGCCCGCCTGATTGCACTCGATCTGGAGCAGCTGGAGACATCCTTCGCCCGTGCAGCAGGCGCCGAAGTCGCACAGATAGCCATCCGATTCGCAGGCGGTTCCTTCTCCAAGGTAGATGCCGCCGGGGCCGGTACAGGCGAGGGGCCCGACGACATCGGTACACATTCCGTTGAGACAGCAGGCGCCGCTTTGCGCCCTGGCGACGTTCGCGCAGGTGATGACAACTGCGACGAGCGCCCCGACGATCAGTCGAGAGCGCGTGGAAGCAAGGTCAATCATGGTCTTCCCCTCCTACAAGAGTTGATCGATTGGCTACGTTGAATGAAAACGCGGGCGGTCCCGGAATCAGGGGCAACCCGTGAGCAGACAGGCGACGAATTCGCTGATGTCGTTGGTATCGATGGATGTATCGTTGTTGACATCCGCCTGAGAAATCATGCAGAACGGATACATGCCCGGATAGGAGGCCGCGTCCGTCAGGGCGACGGAGAAGGGCGCCACGTCACGAGAATCGACAATACCGTCGCAGTTCATATCGCCACGAAGCGGCGTCGTGTCGTCAACAGTGAAAGTCAGCATCGATTCGACAGGGAGCACTGCGGCCGGGCTGGCCGGCGACACGGCCGGCGCCGTATTGACGGACACGAAGGTGTTCGCGACGACGTTCTCCAGAAGGATCGAATACGAGCCGGGAACGCCGGGCGCCGGGAAGGCGCCATCCGCGACGATGATGGGTCCGGGTTGACCGACGCCGGCGACGACATTTGTCGATTGCCCCATCGTCGTCCCCGCCTGGCCGAAGCCATTCTGGGCGCCGCCGATCTGGCGGAGGTTTCGCTGTCCGGGATCGCCGACCTGAACACCGACGTAGCCGGCGCCGGGATTGGCGTAACCATTGGGCGCGTCAAAGTTCTGCATCTGCGGCGGAACGCTCGCGGCCGGCGGAATATCGAATACCTGCGGATTGGCGGGCGATTGCGTGAGATCGGCGAGAAACAGGGCCAGGCCCGCGTTGTCACCCTGCGAGACTTCGACCTCGATTCGCCAGTCGATTGTTGCGCCGGGCAATAGCGTTGCATTGGCCTGAGATGAGCGCAGGCGAACCGTCACAACACCATCGGCCGGAAGCGTGCTGCAGGTCAGGAGGGCGATCGAGGCTGCGATTGCGGAGGCAAGGCGGCTGGGCATGCACAACGTCTCCGTGACTGGCTCGCCGGAAAAGGTGGTTTCGCTCAAGCCCTGTTCGTGCGATCGATCGGTTGATTCGCAACTTTGGCTTGAAACAGAGGTCCGTTTCATGCTAACGTTGTCGATTGGCGGATTCAACGATTTCTCTGTGAAGCCGCCATTTTCGCGTTCTTTTCGCAGCAACGCGAAAAGCTCGGATTACTGAGCCGATTCTCCGAGTAGGCCAACCCGGGAGGCTTTGCCGACATGAATCGATCGGTCATCCATTGCGCGCTCATTTCGATACTCTTCCTGGCTGCATCACAATTCGCGCATGCGGATTCTCCGCCGGTTTCGCCCATCCTGACCTCAACATCTGACGAATCGTCAGCAGGGCCGTTGGGAAACGAGAACGGGGCGCCGCGAGGCGCCGTGACGGGCGCATGCTGCTATGGGGAGTCGACGTGCGATATCACGACGGAGCTGGGCTGCCTGACGGAAGGCCTTCGATGGCTGGGCCCCGATACCGCCTGCGCGGACTGCCCGTTGTTGTCGGGCTGCCCTGGGGACTCGCTCTTTGCGCAGCGACCCGCCAATCCATTTCAGTTCCAGTCGGCCGGCGTGTCGGAACTGAGCGCGGGAACTCGGTTTTACGAGCGTTTTTCGGGGCTGGTCGGCCCGATCACGAAGGTGACGTTCTGGGGGTTTGATCTCGGCATTCCGCCGAGCGGGCAGTTTGACGAGTGTGTCGAAACGGACAACACGTTTCAGATATCGTTTCATCCGGACCTCGGCGATCGACCGGCCGAAGCAATCTGTGATTACACGCTGACGGCGACGCGAACGCCGACGGGCGTGTACTACATTGATGGATTCGAGCTCAACGAATACGAGGTGATTCTGCCGGAAGCCTGCGTGCTCACCCGTGGCTGGATCTCCATCCTGGGCATGGGCGATCCGCTCTGCAACTTCGTGTGGGCGCCGACGAGAAGCCCCGGCGACAACTTCTCCGTCTGCGCCGGCTGCGCCGAGGTTGAACAGTCGATCGACCTCGCGGTGTGTATCCGCGGTACCTATTCCGGTGTGTTCGGCGCCTGTTGTGACGACGCCGTCGGCGCGTGCACAGACAACGTTGAGATCGTCAACTGCCTGGGCCCTTCACAGCGATTCACGCCGGACACGTTGTGCGCGGATCTGTCGCCCGCCTGCGGCGTGGAGATCGGCGCCTGTTGCGGCAACGACCAGACGCGGGCGCTGACCTGCGAGGATGGTGTCCTGGAGGCCGACTGCCAGGGGCCCAATGAGACGTATGTTCCCAACGGCGTCTGTCAGTTCGTTCAGGCGACCTGCGGGGCGCCCACGGGCGGCTGCTGCATGGGCTACAGCCTCTGCGTTGAACTGACGCAGGCGGAATGCGTCGATGAGGGCTGGAACTGGATCGGCGCCGGGACCACGTGCGCCGAGTGTCCGCCGCCGCCGACGTGTCCGTCGAATACGCTCTTTGCGCAGCCGCTGGCGGACTATTTCGATCGTACGCCGGCCTACACGTCGGAGAATTCCAGGGGCGCCGTCGTGTATGACGACTTTGAGGGCGTCAACGGCGTCATCACGCATGTGCGTTTCTATGGCTTCGATCTTCAGCCGATCAATCCCACGGCCTTTGTGGAATGCGAGGAGCCGCTCCCGGATTTCGAGATCAAGTTCTACGAGGATCAGGGAGGTGACCCCGGGCCGGTCGTCTCTTCGCAGTTCATCCCGGCGCTTCGCACACCGACAGGAATCGTCTATTACGAATCCGAGGTCAATGAATACGAAGTCGAGCTGATCGAACCCGTCGCGATGACGCGCGGGTGGATATCCATCGTGGGCTATGGTGATCCGACATGCTATTTTCTGTGGTCGTATTCGAGCGCGACGGGCGGTGGTTCCGTGCGCGAGATTACCGACTACCCCAGACCTTTCCGGCACAACGCGGACTTTGCGTTCTGCCTGCTCGGCTCGCCGGGCGGGGCGTTCGGCGCGTGCTGCAATCAGCAGAACGGCGCCTGCACGAACAACACGCCGATCGAGAATTGTGTCGGACCGGACGATCGCTTTGTGGCGAATCAGACCTGTCTGGCCGCGATTGCGGATTGCGGGGTTCCGAAGGGCGCCTGCTGTCTCAACGGGCTGGCGTGTCAGTTCATCACGAGCGACGATTGTTCAAGCCTGTCTGGCGTCTTTCTCGGCGTCGATTCCTCCTGCATCGAATGCGGGTGCAAAGTGTTCTGCGATCCGATGGGGATATCGGAAGGGGAGCCTGACTGTTCCGCCGGTTTTGTGGACGTCACCAATTACGGCTGTGATCAGGCGTCGCCGATTTTCACGCCGATGATCCCCGGCGAAGTTCACTGCGGGACGACGGGGATCAATTTCGATGGCGAGAATATCGTCGTTGATGTCGATTGGTATCAGGTCGAACTGACAGAGGCGAGCGACTTCTCCTATCGATTCGAATCCGAATCCCCGGCACAGGCGCTGTTCCTCGACGCCACCAACGGATGCCCCGGCTTCCTGATTGACGGCGCGACCGTGAACGCGTGTTCACCCGTCAATATCTTCCTGTTCCTCAATCCGGGCGTGTATTGGGTGCGCATCGAGCCGATCGGTCCGTCAGACGCGTCGGCCTGCGGCGCGGCGTACAAGCTGACACCGCTGAATGCGCCGTGCGAGGGGGATTTCGACTTCGATCGCGATGTCGATATGCTCGACTTTGCCTTGCTTCAGACGCAGTTCGGAATGACGGGCGTGGGGCTGTTCGGCGATCTGAATAGCGACAACGTCGTCGATGTCGCCGACGTCCATCTGTTCGAGGCGGAACTCGGAAACGTCTGTCCTTAACTCACGTCAGACTTCGGCGCACGACGATCGTTTGGCGCTTGCCAACGACATCACCCTCCCGGTATGGTACGAACCGGGTCGCCGATCCGTTCGGACGGCGCGCAGGGGAATGCGACGGGTCATCGTGTGATGGGCGAATCGGGCACGCCATCCAGAATTCTTCTCGACGAACTGTTCGCCGCCGAGGACGATCGGCTGTTGTCATATCTGCGCAACGTGCGCGTTCCGACGCTGTTGTCGACCGTCGTCGAGCGGTTGAAGAGCGACACGCGCGACTGGGCGCGGCGCCAGATTATCGCCTATTTTGAAGAACCCCTCGACTGCCGCGGGCATGAACTCGTCGTCAAACGCCTGTTCAAACACGCCGAAGAGCGCGGGGACGACGAGATCATGGGCGTCTGCGCCGTTGCGTTCGATCGCGTCGTTCGACGGGTTCGAAGACGTCGCTACTACTTCGACAGCGTTGCGCGCTCCGATCGTCAGGGCGAATTCCTGACCAGCCCGCACAATCGCATTGCGCCGCACATTGCGGAACCGCGGCCCCGGGGCGCCTATGGCGGTCCTGCCGACGACTATCGCCCACGCGTCGACGATCGGCTCTTCACGTATCGAACGCGGTATTACCTGCGGCGGCGCGTGTGGCGCTATTTTCGCTTCCTGGGGTACTCGAATCCCGATCGCTACGTTCCGGGCATCGCCCATGCGCTCAGGCGCTTCACAGATGCGGATTTCGAGGTGGGCGAGAACATCATCGATAACTGGACGCTGATGCACGCGTGTTTCGCAGGGAACGAGGCGATCGAGTTCACGGCGTCACACGTGCGGCTCGCCGAGGGGCGATCGCTGAGCGAACTCCGGGCGGCGCCGGATCACGACGACTTGTGGCGGCGGACGGAGGCGTTCGATGCCCTGATCGACTTGGTGGGAGCGGCGCAGAGCAGTCTGGTCCGCCAATGGGCGATCGAATTGACTCATCAACATCACGCGCCACTTCTGAAGTCACTGTCGCCGGCGCGGCTGATTCGTCTGCTGGGTCACAGCGACGAGCGCGTGCAGTCCTTCGCCGCCGATGCGTTCGCCAATCTGGATTCCCTGTCGAGCGTGGGAATCGATGAGTGGTTGTCGCTGACGGATGTTTCAAACCACGGCGCGCTGTCGATGATCTGCGACGCGATGCGGCGGCATGTTTCGATGGATCGACTGACGACGGAGCAGCTGGTTGCGCTTGCGTGTGCCCGGCCGTCGCCCGTCGCACAGCTTGGCCTGGAGTGGCTTCGCACGCGGCACAACACGCGTCCGGTTCCCCCGAATGCGCTCAGCGGGCTCGCCAACGCGGCGTGCGCGTCGATCGCCGCGGAGATGGGCGAGTGGGCCCTCTCTGTTCTCGGAACGTTTGCGCTGTTCGACGTTGAATTTATCACGCCCTTTTTTGACAGCTCGTTGGCGCCCATGCGCGGCGCCGCGCTGGCGTGGCTCGACGAATCGTCGCTCGGCTGGAACGAACCCGCATTGTGGACGCGATTGATTGAAACGCCGTTTGACGATGTGCGGCTCGGCGTCGTGCAGCGGCTGGAGCGCCGGCGAAGTCTGCCGGGGCGATGTGAATCGGATCGGCTGGCGCCTGTCTGGGCGGCCGTGATTCTCAGTGTGCATCGCGGCGGTCGGCGCAAGCCCGACGCCCTGCGGCAGATCGTTCGGGCGATTGAGCGGGAACCCGCGCAGGCGGAGCGACTCCTGCCGGTCATCGCGATCGCCATGCGGTCCATCCGTCCGACGGAGCGGCGGGCCGCACTGGCCGCCGTCGCGTCAATGCTCTCGCGCGAGCCGGCTCACGCGGCCATCGTGGCGCGGATCATCCCCGAGCTCGAGGCTCCACAAGCGATGGGGGGGGCGGCGTGATGCAGGTGCGGACCGCTTATTACGGGAGCAGCGCGATTCGCCAGGCGGCGGGATCGCGCATCCTGCAATTTGCGCCGGACCTGTCGAGGGATCGTGTGGCGTTCGACGCGCCGCTGAAGGATCCCGTGCGGTTTCGCGAGGCGATCAGCGCGCTGCATGATGTCGTCATCAACGATCTTCGCTTCAAGCCGCGCGACAAGTCCGGTTACCAGCTCTGGAAGGAGAATCAGCGGCAGCGAGAGGCGCAGATTCGATCGGACGCCGTCGCCGAGGCGCGGCGGGAGCTGGAGGCGCGACGCGCACAGCCGATTCACACGGAACTGCGAAAGTCCTTTGAGCTGGCGAAAGGCAGGTACTGGAAGGCCCGTCGCGGTCTGAATGACTGGCTTCGCAGGAATGATCCGAATCTGTGGCGGTTGTTGATGCCGTACGACCCGATCATCACCGTCGCGGACGACGTTGTCTTCTTCGAGTGTTTCTCCGCCGATGAGTCCAGCTATGGCTGCCTGACGGCGAACCGTGAAGACTGTTTTGGTCCGGACACGGGGATCGCCCACGGCACGACCAACGTCGATTATTCGTGGAACCTCTACGACAGTTTCCAGTCGCTGCGTTCCTATCGGGAGACGCGATTTTCGATCAACCCGGAGGGCTTCGCCGTCGCGACGAAGGACTCGCCGGACTATCACGAAGAGAAGATCGACCTGCCCGACGGCTGGCTTCGCGGTTTCATGCAGCTGCAGTCGGCGATGTGCCTGCCGATGCGAAAAGTCTCGCTCTCTGTGGCGAGCGTCTATTCCCTGCTCGCATTCCTCAAGCGGCGCAAGGCGCGGACGAGTCCGCGGGCGATCCGCTTTGAGCTGCGGGAGGGACAGGCGCCGCGAATGGTCCTCGAACCCTGGGAGCAGCCGATCGACAGCCACGGCGCCGTTTATTCCGGCCCGGTGGGCGATCCGATTCGTATCTGGGGGCGGCGACGCCTGCTCGTCCTTTCCCGGCTGCTGCCGCTGGCTGAGGGTGTCGACGTCTATCTGTTGGGCACGGGCCTGCCGAGTTTCTGGGTCGTTCGGATGGGCGCCATGCGGCTGACACTCGGTTTGTCGGGCTGGACGACCAACGACTGGACGCGGGGTTCCGCCGTCGACATGTTGATGGCGCCCGTCGCGCCCGACGACAGCCACGTCGCCCGCGTCGCCACGGAACTGAATCAATCGCGCCGCTCGTCGTTGCGCGATTTGTCGAACCGGGCGGGCGTCGCGATGGACGCGGCCGCCGCTTCGCTGAATCAGCTCGCGTTGCGCGGCCAGGTGATTCACGATCTGGACGCCGGTTGTTATCGATGGCGTCAGGCCCTGCCGATGGCGCTGAGCGAGCGGGAATTCGGACCGCCACATCCCGAACGCGCCGGTGCGATGGATATCCTCGGGAAGAATCGCGTTCAGGTTCAGTCGGCGATGGACGGACCGCGAGGCGGCGTGATTCTCGTCGGCAAGGCGGAGAACCAGCAGGTCGAGGCGCTGATCGACGACGAGGGGATCATCCGCAAGGGCAAATGCCTCTGCGGCTATCACTACAAGTACGGAATTCGGAACGGTCCATGCCGGCACATTCAGGCGCTGAGAGACGCGCACCATCGGTCCGGCGGCGGCGGCCATTCGACGAGCGACTGGTATGATCGAATGCGCCGATGGGCCACGGGAGAACACGTTGTCTAGCCGTCGCGAAAGTAGAACAAGCTGTCGCGCGGTGTGCGATACGAAAGGGGGATCGCCGATCACCTGAGACTTTTTCTGCGGCGTTCCGCCGTGGGTGAGTTTGGCTTTGCATGCGTCCCCAAGGCCGTTGTTCGTATGGCTCTACACGCCAGCCGGCGCGTTCGGCCATGACGAGTCAAGACTCCCGACGCGCCGGCTGGCGTGTAGAGCCTTGGTTAACGACCTCGGTCCGGAGATCTGAAGTCAGGTGATCGGCCCCCCGATCTTTTGTCGAAGATTCGGCGAGTAAATCATGGGGCTGTTCGATTTCATCAGGCGCGTCATTGGCGGCGAGCCCGCCGGCAGGGAGTTCTGCGCGCGATGCCGGCAGCCCTATCGCGCGGGGGCCCGCTTCTGCGCCAACTGCAATCATCCGCGTGGGGCGCCGTACCCGATTCCGCTCGCGCAGACGAAGCGAGCCGATCAGGGCGCCGTCGCGCCGCCGCCGGTACGCCCCCAGAATCTCTCCGGGCTGGACGCCGAGAAGTTCAGGCCGATGACGACGGCGGAAGCCATGAGCACGATCGCCGCCGCCGGATCCATGAAGTCGGCCTACTTCGATCCGATGAACGTGATCCCGGACGCCAGCCTGCCGCGCATCCAGGTCATCGATCGCACGATGGTGGGGCTCGGCCTGATTTCGTCCGAAGAGCTTGTTCACATCCATGACGTCGGCCGCGCGATGAGCGAAGCGCGAGGGGACTGGTCGGCCGTTCAGCGTCGTGGCGAGGCGGCGGTTCAGCTTTCGCGCGAGGAACGGGCGGCTCGCAGGAAACAGAAGATTGAAGAATCGGCGCGTCGAAAGCAGGCCCGGGCCGAAGCGATCGCGCGGCGGCGGGCGACGGACATCGTCTTCCTGGGGCGCGGTGTTTCTCGGGGGCTGGCGGATCGCCGATCGAACGTCGAAGCGCTGCGCGGCGCCGGACTGCCGTCGCTGGCGACGCCGTCTGACGTGTCGGCCGCGATGAACATCTCGATTCCGCGACTGAAGTTCCTGGCTTACCACAGCGATGCGCCGCAGCGGACGCATTACGTGTCGTTCAGGGTCCCGAAAAAGTCCGGCGGCGAACGACTGCTGTCGGCGCCACACGAGGCGATGGACGCCGCGCAACGCTGGATCCTTGAAAACGTGCTGGCGAAGGTCGGAACACACGATGCGGCGCATGGGTTCGTTGCCGGTCGGTCCACAGTCACGAACGCCGCGCCCCATGTCGGCGCGAACACGCTCGTGAATGTGGACCTGACGGACTTCTTCCCATCCATCACATTTCCGCGTGTGATGGGGATGTTTCGCTCGCTGGGTTTTTCGCCCGCTGTGGCGACGATTTTTGCGCTGCTGTGCACGGAATCGCCGCGCAGTGAGATGAAGTATGAGGGCAGAGCTTATTTTGCCGCGACGGGGCCCCGGGCGCTGCCGCAGGGCGCCTGCACGAGCCCGGCGATCTCCAACCTGATCGCGCGCGGGATCGATCAACGCCTGGCGGGCATTGCCCGCAAACTCGGCTGGACATACACGCGATACGCCGACGACCTGTCATTTTCCCGCAGGGACGCGGGCGACGCGCACGTCGGCTACCTGCTTGCGCGGATCCGCCACATCGCGCAGGACGAAGGATTCGAGGTCAACGAAAAGAAGACGCGCGTGCTCCGGCCGAATCAGCGGCAGGTTGTGACGGGGCTGGTCGTCAACGACAGGATCAATGTGCCCCGCAAAGAGGTCCGCCGGATTCGGGCGATTCTCCATCGCGCGAAGCGGGAGGGGCTTGCGCGGCAGAATCGCGAGAATCATCCGTTCTTCGAGAGCTGGCTGCGGGGCATGATCGCCTACATCACGATGGTGAACCCGAGTCTCGGCCAGTCAATGCGGAACGAACTGGACGCGCTGGCGTCTGGGGGCGGTTGATGACGCTGTTGATTGCAACGGGCATTCTGCTTGCGAACGTCGCGATGCTCCTGGTGGGATCGCAATTGATCAGCAATTTCATGAACCTGAACCTGGATCGGACCGCTCGTGTTCAGTCACGGAATCGCGCCGTCGTGACTTTGATTCTGGGCGCCGGCCTGCATTTCACGGCAATGGTCGCGCTGCCGCTCCACTATTTCCTGATCATGGAACTGGTGTTCTTGCTGGCTGTTTACACGCTCTCACGCAAACGCGGGCCGGCGACGGTCTAGCGCTGCCGGCGCGCCTACTGGCAGCCACCGGCCAGCACGCAGTCCACAAACGCCGGGATGTCATTCGCGTCGACATTTCCGTCGCAGTTCATGTCGCCGTTGTTGATGTCGCACGACGCGTACGCGCTCGCGTAGCCGGTGGCGTCTGTCAGGGCCAGCGTAAACGCCTGAATGTCGCCGGCGTCAATCAACGCGTCGCAGTTCAGGTCGGCGGCCGGTCCCGTCGCGATGCAGCCGCAGGAGAGGGCGTAGTAGCTTCCTGGTGAGCCGACTTCGCCGGTCGTCGCCGTAGTCGAGCCAAAGGCGTCAGCGGCTTCGGAGAGTTCCCACGCGATGACATCGTCCTGCCCGACGTTGCCCAGGCAGGTCTGACCGCTGGCGTCGCGCGTTCGGATCGAGCCGTCGAACGTCTGATCGCCGTACGTGAGGCGATCGATGAGCGTTCCGCCGGCGTCGTAGAGGTTGATTGTGTCGTTGCGGCCAAGGTTGTTCCCCGTCGCGACCCCGAGTTCGCCGATGATCTTTACGTTTGCGTCGAGGGCCCACGCCGTTCGGAAATCGGCTTCGACGCTTTCCGTGATGACGACGGACTCGCCCGGCTGGACGACACCGAAGGCGCTGAGATCGAAGGCGCCGGGCGTTACGTGATCGTCGTCGTAGCTCCAGCCTGTCATATCGATCGGATCGTCTGACAGGTTGGTGAACTCGATGAACTCACCGCTGTCGCCGGAGTACATCCACTCTGTGATGCGCATGCCGCCTGTCGAACCGAAGGTGTAGTTGATGTAGAGCGGCGCCCATTCCGTGAGGGCGGGCGCAAAGGTCGACGAGGCGTATGTGTTGGACGCCGTTGCGCCGACGTAATACGCGACGCGCTGGCCGGCCGTCGCCGAAATCGGCAGAACGACGCCATAGGTGTCGCCGCCGATGTTGGTCATGGCGACGCGCTGGTAGATGTCCGTCGGATTGGGGCGATAGAACAGTTCGACAGTTGCGATGGCGCCGCCGCTCGGCGTGACATCCGCCGTGATCGTGACGCTGTCGGCGGGGTCCGGCGCGTCGTCCGAGGCCTGCACATTGAGAATGGTCGGGCCACTGGCGACGAGCTCGGCCGTGCTGTTGAGGAATGTCGCTCGCTGGTCGACGAATTCCTGCAGGCCGATGAGATTGCCGCCGAAGGGACCGCCGCCGCCAAGGCTGACGGTGCTCGTGAAGTTGGTCTGGAACTGGGCGTAGGAGTAGAGCTTCTTCGGATCGGCCTGTACCGACGCGTCGATCAAATTGCGCAGGGCCGTCGCCTTCGGCTCGAAGTAGGTCCAGCTCAGGTTTTCCATCGCCGTGCGGAAATGCGCCATGTATCGCTGTCGAAGCTCGGCGACGCTGAGCACGTGACTCAGCACCGGCTTGGTCGTTGATGTGAAGTTCTTCGTCACGGTCCAGCTCGCCTGCGTGAATGTCTCGTTCGCATCCGTCTGCAGCAGGAATGTGCGTTCATCCGTCGGATTGCGATAGAGCATGAAGTCGGCGCCCTTGTTCACGTAGCTGTCGTCGTCCGTCAGCATGTTCTCGAGGACGATCGACCAGATGGACGGATCGACGGCGAATACCTCGTCGATCTGTGACCAGTCCGTCAGGGATCCGTTCGTGACGGCGTTGCAGACGGCGATCAGGGCGGTCCACGGGTCGGCGAGTCCGCCGTCATTCTTGATTTCGTAGCCCGAGTAGTTGGCCGGGCTCGTTCCAACGTAGCGGAGACCCGGACCGTTGGGGTTGTTCGCACACTTGATGCGAAGACCGCTTGTGTCGGGGAAACGCGTGCTGAGCATCGTCTTGTTGAACTGCTGGACGTTGATATAGACGCCCCAGTTTTCCCCGTTGATCGTGACGAGCACGTGATTTGCGCGCGGATTCGGGATGAACTCGGCGACAAAGTTGTTGTAGAGGACTTCCCGGCAGAATGTCGGATCGTGAAAACCGTTGTTCAGGTTGAGGGACGAATAGCCCAGCAGGTCCTGATCGGGATCGACGTAGTCCATTTCGACATTCAGCGAGAACTTCTGCGAACCGCTGGGCAGGGCCGTGTAGGACGTATTGCCGCGGATCCGCACGCCGACATCGGTGTACACTTCGCCGTCGACTTCGAGGTCGGCGAGGATGTTTGTCTGCGACACGTAGTTCTGGCGGAGCTGCGTCTCCCAGTTGGCGTCGGCAAACGTGAAGTTCATGGTCCGCAGGACCGTCGTGTCGTAGAGATCCTGGGCGCGCAGCTCCTGCGAAATGAAGCCGAGACAAATGGCGGCGATAGCGACGGCGATTGCGTGTTTCATGGTTGGCGCCTCAGGTGCACAGGTGGCGGGAATCGGCGAAATCACGAGCGATTCGGCCGGTTAGTCGAATTTCACCCGGTGTGGCGAAACGTCATGTCGACACGATTATTACAGAATTGCTTAACGCAATCTTCATAATCTTTCTTAAGGTTGAGAGCTTATCGGGGCGCGTGGAGTCCGCGCTCCAACGACATGAGACGTCGGGGGCGGGCGTCGCGTCCGGCGTTCCTTCGCGGATTGCGTCGCGGTTGTCAGGGCGTCAGAGATTGCAGCCGAAGATGGAGCCGACGCCGAATGTGAGGTCCGGCGCCGACAGCCCGAAGATGCCGTAGAAGAAGTCGAAGATGGCCTGGGGAATCTGAACGAAGGCCGTGACGAGGGTACACAAGAGACTTGTCATCGTTTCGACTCCATGGCGATTTCGGATGGCGTCGGGCGCGGCGGCGCTGAGCGGCGTCCGGAGGGAATCAGGAGCAGCCGAGGAAGCCGAGGATGTCGCTGACGAACGACACGCCGTCGAGACCGAAGAGGTTGAGGAAGAAGTTGAGAAAGCCCTGAAGGGGCGTCAACGTGGACTCCACCAGAACACATACAATGCCGATCATCGATTGCCTCCCATCCTGTTATTCATCGTCCAATCGTCGCGACGACTCGACTTGCTCGCCGCCATCGCTGTTCGGATTATAAGGGCCGCGTGGGGCCGGCCAAAGGGCGAGTTTTCCGGCGGGTCGCGTGCGATCAGGCCAGCGCGCCGATTTCCGCCTCGATCGCCTTCAGAATATCGCCATGGCGCAGGATCTCGATCGCCTTTTCGATGTCGCCGCCGAAGGCGCGATCGGCGTCGGCGAACGGAATGTCCCGGCGAAGCGTGGCGTGGGCGATACGGGGACCGATTCCGGGTCTTAGCGGGAGCCGGAAGTCCAGCGCCTGGCAGGCGCCCAGGAGTTCGATGGCCAGGACCATTTCGGCGTGATCGAGGATCTCGTGGCACTTCAGGGCGCTCGTGGCGCCCATGCTGACGTGATCCTCCTGGCCGAGGCTGCTCGGAATCGAATCGACACTCGCGGGCATGCAGGCCGTCTTGCAGGCGTTGACGAGTGACGCCGCCGTGTACTGCACGATCATGAATCCGCTGTTGAGTCCGGTATCCCGCAACAGCAGCGCCGGCAGTTCCTCATCGCCGAACAGGAGCATGTACAGCCGGCGTTCCGAGATATTCGCCCACTCGGTCAGCGCCATGGCGAGGTAGTCCATCGTCATGGCGAGCGACTCGCCGTGGAACAGGCCGCCCGATACGACGTCGCCGTCGACGATGACGGGATTGTCCGTCACGCTGTTCAGTTCAACTTCGACAACATCGCAGACGTGCCGGAGCGCGTCGCGACAGGCGCCGTGGACGGCCGGGACGCAGCGCAGGCAGTAGGGGTCCTGTACCTTCGTGCAGTTGGCGTGCGACGGGAGAATCTCGCTGTCGGCCATCAGACGGCGGACGTTGTCCGATGTCTCGCCGGCGCCGCGATGGGGTCGCAGCCGCATCAGTCCTTCCCGAAACGGGCTCAGGCTTCCTTTGGCCGCCTCGATGGAAATCGATGCGATGATGTCGGCGTACTTTGCCAGTCGGCGCGCGCGGATCGCGATGTCCGTCGCATACGCGAGCATCATCTGCGTGCCGTTGATCAGCGCCAGGCCGTCCTTGGCGCCGAGCGTGATCGGCGCGACGCCGGCGTCGGCCAGCGCCTGGTCCGCCGCGACTGCCACGCCGTTGACACGAACCGCGCCGCGGCCGATCAGCGGCAGAACGAGGTGTGCCAGCGGCGCCAGATCGCCACTCGCGCCGAGCGATCCGCGGCGCGGGATGACAGGCAGCAGGTCTGCGTTGAGCATCGCCGTGAGGGTTTCAATACACGCGGGCTGAAGACCGCTGGCGCCGGCGAGCAGGGCGTTGATCTTCAGCAGCAGCATGAGGCGGACGATTTCGTCGGGAATGGGTTCTCCGACACCGACCGCGTGGGAAACGAGCAGATTTTCCTGGAGCCTGGCGAGATCCTGCGAACCGATCCGCTTGTTACAGAGGCGACCGAAGCCCGTGTTGACGCCATAGATCACTTCGCCCGAGGCGAGGTGCTGTTCGATTTCGGCGCGGGCGTCTGCGATTCGCTGTTTCGCGGACGGACTGATTTCGACGCGGATGGGCCGATGGTGGATTTCCGCGAGCAGGTCGAGATGGAGCGGGGCGTCTCCCAGCGTCAGCGTCATGGGCTTCAATCCTTGATTGGTTACCGAATCGCCGCAGGCGAAGCCCGAGGAGTATATGGTGATGCAGGCGGGTTCGACCAGATGCGCTGTCTCTGCGGCGCGGGTCGGGACAATTGTACCCGGCGGCGCGGCGCCGAAAGCGGGGCCATCCCCGCAGAATGGGGCGGATTCGGGGGGCGAGGGCCTGGATCGCTTGACACGGGGCGTCAGCGCTGTTTACTGGTGGTTTGTCGGTGGTGTCTGCGCGCCCGGCGCGCGCCATCGTGGTTGAGATAGGTTCATAGTGGCACGGTGGCGAGTAGGATCCGAAGTTCGGCAAAGTGACGCCGCTTCATCATACGCCCCCGGATGTGTGGAGAAACGCGATGCTCACGCAAATACTCGCTCAGGAAGGGACCCAGGAAGTTGTCCCGCAGGCCGAAGGCAGCTTCTTCGAATGGTGGCAGCTTCTGCCGCTGGTGGGCATCGTCGTCATTCTTGTCGGCTACAAGATGTACAAGAACAAGACGATGAGCTGACCCGCCTCGGACCTTTGGCGCGGCTGCGGCGAAATCGACTCGTTTTCCGCCGTGTAGCTCGTCATCGGGATTCGCCAGTTTTCAAGCTATCGCAAATGTTCGTTGTGCGCGTGATGCGCCAGCGGACATTTTGCGCATTCAGCGCGAACGCGGCAGTGCTCCCTGGCCAGTCGAACGATCAGCGCGTGGTACTCGTTGAACGTCGCGACGTCGTGCGGAAGCCGGTCATGGAACATCGCCTGCATCTCGCCATAAGTCGCCTTCTCATTCACCAGACCATGCCGGCGAAGCAGTCGTCCGGTGTAGGCGTCGATCACGAAGATCGGATGTTCCAGCGCATAGAGCAGGATGGAATCCGCCGTCTCGGGACCGATCCCATTGACGCCGAGAAGCTGCGCCCGCGCGTCCGCGAGGGGAGCGCGCCTCAGCGGCGCCAGATCGCCGTCGTGGCGCGTCCACAGCCAGTTCACGAAGTTCCTGAGTCGCCTGGTCTTCAGGTTGTAGTACCCCGCCGGGCGAATTCGCTCCGCGAGCGCCGTGTCATCGATGTCACGAAGTGAGCGCCAGTCGAGCAGCTGATCTCGCTTCAGGTTGTCGATGGCGTATTCGACGTTGGTCCAGCTCGTGTTTTGCGTCAGGATCGCGCCGACCACGATTTCGACGTCGGATTCCCCGGGCCACCAATGCTGCGGGCCGAATCGCTCGAAGAGTCGATCGTAGAAGTCCTGCAGCGTCGAATCGTGTTGCGGCACGTGTTGTCGCTTTCGTCGGCGAGCCCGGCGCCAACGGGCCGAATGCTCAGGTGATTTCGTCCGCGTGCGTTGCACGCGCTCAGATGCCGAGGCAATATACGTTCATGGCCCGTGCGACGCAGCGCAGACGACCTCCGAAAACGCAGACGAGACGTCCGCGCCGAGTCAAGGCCAACGCGTGGCCGGACGACTACCTGCATATCACGCGCCGACCGCTCCAGAGCCTTGTGTTCCTCCTGCCGATGATCTTCGCCTACGAGATCGGCATGGCGCTGACGTATTCATCGACCTCGGCGCAGCGCCCGAGTCTCGCGGCGCCGCAGCTGTTGCACTGGTTCTTCAGTCTCTTCGGCGCCTCCTGGGTGTACCTGCCCGGCGTTCTGCTCGTCGTCGTGCTGCTGGGCTGGCACATCAAGCTTCGCCAGCCCTGGAAGGTGCGGGGGCAGGCGCTGTTTGTCATGGCGGGTGAAAGCCTCCTCTGGGCGATTCCCCTGATCGGCCTGAACGGGTTCCGGATGAAGGCCAGCGAAGGGGGCAGGCTCAAGGCCGGCACCCAATGGGACAAC
>Ga0116151_10000688_pt1 | contig 31207 bp, 16 predicted proteins | sample AD_UKC117_MetaG_FD_89893 | JGI IMG/M metagenome (GOLD analysis project Ga0116151, IMG submission 89893) | Active sludge microbial communities of municipal wastewater-treating anaerobic digesters from Hong Kong - AD_UKC117_MetaG | ecosystem: Engineered > Bioreactor > Anaerobic > Digestate... | reverse complement strand
GATATGCGTTCATCACCGGCAATGAGAGCAGTGTGTTCAGGCTTTTGTGCTGCTGCTTGCTTCAGGTAGTCCGACAACAACTTCAAAGCTCCTTCTGTATGGCTCATTAAACCACCCTCCTTTTTCGTTCGCTTGGCCAACAATGGAAAAAAGAAAATACAACCCTTTTTTGGATATTCATTCCTGCGAATAAATAATATGCGATTGAAAGATCGGGTATGTATATATTTTTGTCTAAATATTCAGAAAAATCAATTAATAATTTTAATCTCGTCCGCAACGATGACAGGCAAAGAGCAATCTATTATGATTTAATCAATTGATTACATTGACAAGGGCGGGATGATTTTGCCGGAAACGATAGGAGCAAGCGCCAGGATTGCAGTGATTGCTATTTTTCTCTTGCTGTGGGGTGGATTAAATTATTATTTGGGCTGGCGCGGCTGGCACTATTTTGGCGATTATATCAATCCCTATAGAAGTCTTTATTGGGTTTTACTGATATTTCTGGCCTCTACTTATTTTTTGGGCAGATGGGGCAACCACCATTATCCCGGCGCTGTCAGCGATGCGCTGATTTGGCTCGGTTCCTACTGGATGGCGTTTCTGTTTTATGCGCTGCTGCTCAATGTGCTGATTGATCTGCTTAAGGTGTTGGACAGGGTCTGGCGGTTTATGCCGGACTGCCTGCATCATGCTGCCGGCCCGATTGCCGCGGCCTTATTTCTGCTGATCATTCTTGGTCTGGTGTATGGAACAGTCAATGCCCATCGACCGGTGGTTACCCGGTATCATATTCATGTTGAAAAACCGGCCGGGGAACGGGAAAAGCTTCATATTGTAATGGTATCGGATATTCATCTCGGCAATATTGTGGGTCGGGATCGTCTGGAGGGCATGGTGAAACAGATAAACCAGATGCAGCCGGAAATCGTGTTGTTGGCAGGAGACATCATCGACGGTGACATCAGACCTTTTGAACAACAGGCCATGGGGGAACTGCTGAGAGGAATTCATGCTCCGTTGGGGGTTTATGCTGTGCCGGGCAATCATGAATACCTGGGCGGACAATACCGACAGCTTTTGGCGGCACTACAAGACAGCGGAGTGGTTGTCCTGCGGGATCAAGTTTTGTTGCTGGACGGTTTTTATCTGGCAGGCCGCGATGATAAAATCAGCCGGCAAAGAAAACCGCTGGCGGAAGTCTTGGCAGGGGTGGATCATGCATATCCGATCATACTGCTGGATCATAACCCCGTCGATATACAAGAATCCCTCTCCAACCGAGTCGACTTGCATTTGTCGGGACATACTCATGCGGGTCAAATGTTTCCGTTAAAATTCTTTACGGCAAGGATTTTTGAACAGGATTGGGGCTATTTGCAAAACGGTGCGTTGCACGTCATTGTTTCCAATGGATACGGGACCTGGGGTCCCCCCATCCGCATCGGTAATCGGCCGGAGATCGTAGAAATATTAATCACTTTTCAAGGAAGATAATCGGATTAAAGCATACTTGTACACAGAATCAGCGGGAGTTTTCCTGCCAAGAGGAGAAAGAAAAAGAAAAATGAACGGAATGGAGAATCAGGAAGGTATTACCATGTTTTGCTGGTATCGTTTTAAAAACTGACAGGGGGTTTGTTTATGTTTTCGCGTTTTAACATTCATCCGCATCTTATTAGAAAGCGAAGAAGGATCGGTTTGTTTTTGACAGCCTTGCTGCTGTTGCAGGTTTTAACACCCGCCTTGCTGGCGTCACCGGTCCAATCCGCAGAAGAGATGCAGCCACTGCCGGGCAGGATCGCATTATTTCATGCAAGCGCGGTCCCGGCATTGGTTTCACCGGGCCGGCTATCAACCCCGGAGGAGAATGCCAACCAGTTAAATAACATCACGACGCAGAAGGATGCGTTATCCTCCTTTGCATACATAAACGACAATGCCGAAATCCTGGTTGCAGAAGGCAATCAACAAGACATAACATTACCTCCCAAAACGCCTCAGCCAGAGGTGGGGATGGCAACAAAACCTGCTGTTGCTGCCCGGGAAATCATTGTATGTTACGAGAATGATGAGTCTTTCGGGATGCGTCCCCAGTCTCTGGAGGAAGAGAACGGGACGCCCAAAGAGAATACTCGGCTGTCAGTTGTTGCTTTGTCAGCAGAGGATGATCCGGTCAGTGTCATCGAACAGCTGGAAGAGGATCCGGCAGTAAAATATGCCGAGCCCAACTATATCCTGCAAGCCCAGGTTGCGCCCAATGACCAGAGCTATGTTGATCAATGGGCGTTGTCTGAGATCAATGCCATATCCGCCTGGGATACAGCGGTAGAGGCTGAAGGTGCTCTCGCGCCGGTTACGGTTGCGGTTATTGACAGCGGCGTGGATGGCAATCATGAAGATCTGGCGGGAAAAATACTGCCTGGATACAACACCGTTGGCGGGGTTAACAGCGCTGACAGTTCTGATGACTCCGGTAACGGACACGGGACTCACATTGCTGGCGTCATTGCTGCGCAAACCAATAACGTGACTGGGGTGGCCGGAGCCAGCGGCAATTTGCCGGTTGATGTCCTTCCTGTCAAAGTGCTGGACAAGGCCGGTTATGGGACCATGTATGACATTTCCATGGGCATTCGCTATGCAGTGGACTGGGCAGAGATGAACAACCGCAAAATCGTGATCAATCTCAGTCTGGGAGCTCGTCTGCCCGACTATCCCATGACTTTGGCCGCAGCGGTACAATATGCACAAGATAAAGGAGCGCTGGTGGTGGCGGCCGCCGGTAACGACAAGGCCGGACTGGAGAGCTTTTATCCTGCATGTCTGCCCGGGGTGCTTGCAGTTGCCGCTTCAGGCAAAGATCATCACATGGCCGGTTTTTCAAATTATGGCGATATTCCTGCTCCCGGGGTTGACATCCTGTCGACCCTGCCCGGCAACCGTTATGGCAGATTAAGCGGGACCTCCCAGGCGGCTGCTTTTGTATCCGCCACTGCTGCCATGCAATGGTCGGCCTATCCGGATAAAAGTGCGGCCCAAGCCCAGGAAGCCTTAATCAGCGGTCGCAGTGACTACCCGGAGGGGTGTAAAGTGTACTATTGGGGTACGGTTTGCAGTTACCACTATTATGTCCTCAATGCCAACCAGGCTGTCTACAATCTTGGTGAGGAACAAAACATTTATGATACCATTGAATTCGCCAACACCGCCTATGATGCTCATTTGTCCGGTGAAATTCCTTACATCGCCAAAGTCAGCAATCCAGCCAAGGTGGCAGAAGTGCAATTCTGGCTGAATCCGTATGGGGAAAGTATTCATTTGGGGACAGTAACCGGTCCGCTGGCCAGCGGGATTTACACGTACCAGTGGGACAGCACTGCTTTACTCAATGGCAAGCCGCTCCCGGACGGGGAATACACTGTGGAAGCCCGTTCCATGGATAGCTCTGGCGTTCAATTGGCTGCGTGCTCATATGATTTCAAACTTGCCAATGAATCCAGCAGCGGCTTGCATCTTGCCGTAAAAAAACCGGATGCTTCCTTGGCTGCCGGAGCCTTGGTGGGGGTTTATCATCGTTATTTTAATGAAGACTATGGACAAATTGTGTATGAATGCGTTTGGGAGGATGAGGCTGATCTCCAAGGTCAGATCAACATCCCCAACGCTATGGCTAAAGACGGCAATGACTACCTGGTCACAGCACTGGGCACGGAACCGAATTTCTTCTATTATGAAACGCTGCGGGCGCCCGGCACTTATATCCTGGACGGCACTGCCAGCCAGGCAGTGGGTCTGAAAGGATTGAAAACAGACGGTACCCCGCTGGGCAATGCCATTATCATGGCTGATCTGCTGGAAGCCAGTTTCGCGGATGCCAATCCTTCCCCTGGCGTTGCCTACGAGCTGCAGGAGAAAAAAGTAGCCGTACTCAACGCCGCTGGTGAAGCGACACTGAATCTCAGCCCGGGACGATACAATTTCCGTCTGCTGGATGAAGAAAGCACATATTACCTGGTGCAGCATGATGTACTGATTGATACAACAACCACGACGATCGATTTCACTCCGCAGTCGGGTGATGTAGCAACCGTAAAGCTGGCTTCTGACAGCGATTATTACAGTTCAACTTTGCTGCTCAAGGACAGCGGTGATGATTATTACGGTTTTAAGGAAATTAACAGCGACACTTGCCTGACGGTTACTCCGGGCAGTTACAATGCAGTTATAAAAGCAATCAAACGTGATGCGGAAAATAATATAGAATGGAACTGGGGACTGGAATCTCCGAGTATGGACCTGGCAGCAGGTGACAATAGAGTTTTGCAGTTTGGTACACCGCTCAGTGGCTCATTGAGCCAGTGGCAGGATGAAATGCCTGTCGCCGGGGAGAGTTACTGGATGAATCCGGCCTTTAATGATGCTTTTGGCAACACCACCACCGGGATTGCCTATCAGTCCTATACACCAGCATCTTTGCCGGCGTCTGCCCAAAGCAGCGGTTCTGTCATAGCTCGAATGGTGGCCGACAAACCGGCGGAAAAGACTGACCCATCTGGCAGTACACCGCAGGAAGAACAAATCTATGTTTATGAACGCAGCCGAGGCGACTTCGTTTTAAGTACCCAGGCAGTAAGCTACATCCGTCCTGCGATAAGAATTTATGACCCTCAAGGGGCACAGGTCATGCCCCAAACTTCTTATGAACAGACCTGCAGTTATTCTTTTGCCGAGTGGTATATTCCTGCGCAGCAATCACCCGGTCAGTATTCTGCCCAGGTATATCTGGATGCAGGCACTCTGACCAACGGCACCTGTGAAAGTCCACCTTTCCTCTTTACGGTGCAGGCTGAAGCGTCATCAAATATCGAACCGAGCGTCAATGTAACGCTGCTGGATCGGATGGGTGAACCGATGACAGGAGCCAGCGTTGACTTAATGCAATTACATGACGGACAGTATCGCATCCTGGATAGCAGTACCGCTGATGAAGCGGGCCAGGCATCCTTCTATTCGGAAATTGCAAAAACCGGATCCTATGCGCTGAAAATTTCCGGGATGAGTGCCGATCCCCTGGTGATTGATTCACTCAGCGAACCACTGGCTCTGCTTGTGCCTTTGACGGCGGGCACCGTTCCGCTGAATATTATGGTGGATGCTTCCCGGCAGGTATTACATCGCATCAGTCTGGCGGCCCAGGATCAAACCCTTCAACCGATTACCAGCGACAGTCTGTACTATTATGGCTATCGTTTGGATGAGCAAGGGAATGAATCCTTGGTTTTTAAAACTCCCTATGAAGGTGAAAATGTGGCCGTTTGGCTTGCCCCAGGGGAGTATCGTTTTGAAGCCAGTGTAAACAACCAGTATTCGATAGCGCAATCGCTGGGTACATCAGCACCGGCAACGCAGGATCTGAAGGCGCAGGGGTATCTGGATCCTCTCTATTTGCTTACACGTGAGGTCCAGGTAAGTGCTTCCGGGGAAATCGTTTTAGGCGGCAGCGGATTAGGCAAATTAGATCTTTTACTCACCGAATTAGGAGACTCCTATGACTATTATCTGGGCGGAGCCGCCTTTTACCGGCAAGGACAGACAGAGACAACGCTATTCAAACCTTTCAAGGATCAGTCCATCTATCTTACGCCCGGAGCCTACCAGGCGGAAGCCGTACTGATCCGCAATCATTATGACGGACAATGGGATTATTGGCTGGGCCAGCAACTGGACATTCAAGCCGGCAGTGAATCAATTTGGGAAATGAATGACAACTTCACAACTCAAATCAACCTTGCTGATGACACTTATGCGCTCAACCAACAACTGACCAGCAGCCACTTGATCAAAGATGACAAGGACAATCGGCTGCTGGCGATGGGTTTGAATTTTGAATTTTACAACACTTATTTGCCCAGCAGTATGAGCGAGCGCTCAACCGCTGCCCTGACGGTGCAGAATCAGCCGCTGGAAAAAATGGCTCCGTTTTTTATAATTAAAGATCCACAAGGGCAAGAAGTATATCGTTATCGTGATGCGGATCCCAATTTCAATGCTCTTTCTTACTGGTGCTGGAATGAAGACGGCCGTATCACAGCCCTGAAAGAACAGGGTACCTTTTATACCGGCAAGTATCAGATCCCGGAGAATGCCACCGGCGGGACTTACATGGCAGCCCTGGAGTTGGGCGTCGGTCCGCAGGGGATTATCACAGCACAGACCCCTTTCAGTGTTGCAGCAGTACCATCGGCACCTACCCTGGAGGCGTTTGAGGCTCCGACCAGAGCCGAGAAGATTAGCCTCTCCGGCAATGCCCTGCCTGCGGCGACAGTCTACCTGCAGTATCGATTCAACCAGGGAGAGGTTGTCGCGCTGGGGAATGTCAATGCCGATGCAGAAGGGAAATTTACTTTTGCTGATATCAGCCTGGCTGATGAGGGAAGCTATGAATTCAGTGCATACGCCAGCCTGGGTGGTCTGACGGGAGAAGTCTGTTCACCGCAGGTGCTGGTGGTGGACCGCACCGCTCCAGGCAGTCCGCTTGAGCCTGTCGCAGTTGGCCAGGATTTCAGCCATATTTTGATCAGCTGGACAGCGCCATCTGATACGGACATTGATCATTATCTGGTTTACCGGGAAGATACCCTCCTGGGAACAGTTGCCGCAAATGCTCTCCGGCAGTTCCTGGATACAGGACTATCCTCGGAAATCGATTACCTTTATGAGATCATCGCGGTTGACCAGGCCGGCAACCAGTCGGAGGCAACTGCGGTCAACGGGCGAACGGCATCCAGCGGAGATCAGATGAAACCCTCTGCGCCTGGTGAGTTGAGGCTGAATGATGCCCCGACCTCTGCCAACGTAACCCTGACCTGGACAGCCGCTACGGACAATATTGCCGTTGTCGCTTACAAGGTCTGGCGCAGCATGGATGGAGCAGAACCAGTGCTTCTGGCCACGACAGAGCAGCTGAGTTTCAGCGATGACAATCTGCTGGCGGAGACAACCTTTGTTTATACGGTTTCCGCTCTGGATGAAGCCGGCAATGAATCATCGCCCAGCAATCCGCTGATGGTTACCACCCCGGCTTTACAGTTTACTTCCATTAGTTATTCGGTGCCGAGAAACATGAATGGGCTGATTAAAGAAGAAGCCAGTATTACCGTAAATTTGGCTGCACAGTATAAACGCAAAGCTACGGCTGAATTGATCTATACCAATTGGTATGATGAAACCGGAACGCTGTTGAATGAACCACAGGAACGAACATTAATCATGGAACTTCCCATATTCCAGGAATATACCTCTCTGGGAACAGCCTCCTACCGCGGGAGTTTTCAATTCCCGGCTGGAACAGAGCAATTGTTGTCAGTCAAGGCGACGCTGCGTGATGAAGCCTCCCATAGTGTGACCGCAACAGCTGACGCTCTGCCTTTGTTCTTTACAGGCAGGCTTGAATTGATCATGGCTGAAGAAGCTTTGACTTCAGGTTTGTTAGATGATGCAACCGCGGAAATCTGGAGCGAGACGAAAAAAAGTGGCACCAAGACAAGCCTGTCCGCAGAAGGCGTTTTCACTTTACGGAATCTGACTCCGGCCGATGACTATTCGTTGCGCATCACAAACCAGAAAGGGCAATTGTTGAAAGAGCAAAGCGGCTTGCACGTAATTGCGGGCCAAAACGCACAGATCCCCATGACGACAAGATTACCGGCTTCGCTTGATGTGCAGGTTATTGATGCCCAAAGCGGTGAGCCCGTACCAGGGATTGCAGTTTACTTTAACCATGCGGATGAATCACCTCAGGGCATGGGTTTGACGGATGAAGCAGGATGGGTAAAAAACAATCAAGGCCAGCGCCCGGCCATCCCCATTGCCTTGTCGGAAACCATCCTGCAGGGCAGGGTTCAATTTACTCCCGCGCAACAAGCGGTATATTCCCATGCAGAAAGACTGCGGACAACCTTGGAGCCGGGCCTGAATCAAGCGATGATTCAATTGTACAAAAGACCGGTGGGTATCCTGCAGGGAAAAGTGACAGATGATGCAGGCAAAGATCTTGCAGAGGCTACCATTACAGCGGTTCAGTATGTGGAGGAAAGAGCAGTCAGCAAAACCGTATTAACTGATGCCAATGGAAATTATTCGTTGGAATTATTGTCCGGGATCAATAGTGAGATCAGCTTCCGTCACCGGCGTACCAGTCCGGTAGAGGATCAGGAAGTTTTCATCAACGATAACACAGTTTTGAATATGGTGCTGCCTGCCCAAGCGGCAGTCACCCTGAACGTATTTACCAAAACCGCTGAGAATGCAGAACCGGTACCCCTTATGCTCGACTGGCGGGTGGCGGTTCATTTCCGAATCAATATTCAAAATCTCAGGACCAGAAGCGTCGCTTCCTGCTATTCAACCTGGCCCAACGTGATCCTGCCTGATGGGCAAGCCGGTGATCAGATAAAAATCACTGTCGACGGTTATGAAGGCGGTTATTCAAAGCAGGAGCAGATCGTTACCCTGGATGCATATCGCTATGCAGAAGCTGATATTACCCTTACCCAACAGGGGAAATTACGTGCCAGCATCTATGACACAGACGGGTCAAAACAGTACGGTGAGCGTTTAAATGTAATGCTGTATCGCTATGATGAAAATGTCTGGAAAGGAGCCGGCTCACTGTACGAGTACGGCGGCGGGGAAAAGACTTTTGGACCGATACCGGAGGGCAATTACCGGGGCGTTCTTTATTGGGGACCGCGCCTGCCGGTCGTCCAAAACGGCCGGGACGAATTCGCCATCGAAGGGTCCAAAATCATTGAAGATATCGTAATCCGCAATGGAGAAACAACCGAACTGGGCAACATTGTCCTGCCTTTCATTCTGCCCTGGCACAGCCAGAGCGGCTATTTCAAAGGCCAGGAAGGCAACAGTTTCTCGGCCAGTATGCGCGAGGCAGCTCCCAACAGCGTCGTGACGCTGCGGGCCAGCTATCGTTACAGCGGCAGTCAGAGCAATCAGCCCCAGGATATGAAACTCAGTCTCAGCATCCCCCGCGGAGCGACCCTGGTTCCTGACAGCATTCAGGTGAGAGCGGAACAGGGGGCGGCTTCAGTTCCCGTCATCGAAGATACGCAAATCAGTATGAATCTTATTCCGGAAGCGGAAACAAATTCATCAGTCTCCGGCGTGGTCAGTTATCAGGTTCGCCTGAGTGCCTATCCGGATTGGCCTACAGCAGGTGCCCGGGCCTGGATGGAATTTTCGGCCGGGAATCGTACTTACAATGAAGATCTGGGCAATCTCGAGATCGCAACGCCTTATGTGTCGGTAGAGGCACCTTCGCCGGTGATCAGCAGAAATATTAAAATCACCGGGCAAGCGCTGGCTGATCAGCATGTGCGGGTATACGACGGGGAATATTTCCTGGGTGAAGCCACGGCCAATCGTTATGGGTTATGGCAGATGCAAGTGCTTCTTCCTGATCGGGGCCAGCCGGCCATGCACTTTCTCAACGCCCAAACCGGGGAGGGGGAAAGTCTTATTGGTTCTCTGCCGGTACGGGTTGTTTTCGATCCCAATCATCCGACCATCATCCGCTTTACCATGCAGCAGACGGATGGACGATTGGTGGAAATCGATCCGCAGCTGGGGGTGGCTTCGTTCCCATACGTATTTGTGCCGGGCATGAATTTCACCTTCAACATCACCTTTAACAACCATCAGGCGGTGGAAGAAGTTGCCCTGATCGGCAGCAATGAACGTTCCGACCGAACCTATCCGGCAGTCTGGAACGAAGCCGAACAATGTTATTCGGTCACGGCCAAATTTGAATACTATAGCGGCACACCAGGGGATCTATACGTCAGTTACAAAATTAAGGATACGCCTTATCAGCCGGTCATTATCCCTTCCAGCGAGGAAGAAATAAGAGCACTGGACGAGGAACTGCGCCGGGCTATGCCGCAGCCGTGGCGGGATGCAACGGTAACGGTGGATGACCCTGGACAGGTGACTGAGCCGGGCAGCGGACCTAATCCGAGCCCGCAGATCAACATCGCTTTAAACGATAATCCGCAGCAGTTATTGAAGATCACTTTTGGCTATAACGAGATCAGTGATTTTGCTGCCAATCCAGCGATACCGATGATTGGTATCTCCAATGGCAGCAGTGTTTCCAATCTGCAGGACGTAATTACCGAGCTTCCCAATGGCGGGTTCCGTCTGCGCCGGAGCTGCGTCGTCCCGGCTAGTGTACTTAATGATTATCTTGCCGCCGGCAGTCAGAGTTTTTCCGCCCAGGCCAGCAACTCGGTTGAGTTGTGGGTCATGGCCGAATCGCCTTATGAAGGCGGGATGCAGTTGGCCGACTTGTATGATACGGTCAAATCGGGTTTTGATTTTAAAGACAAACTGGATGAATTGAGTGCTTTTCAGGATCAGGCGGCCAGAAGCTGCAACAGCGGTGCGGCAGGATATTACAATGACATGGCGGAACACCTGGCCGATACTGCCATGATTAATTTATCCATCAAGTATACCCTGCAGGTGGGCGGGATAGCGTTGGGACTGACCGGTGTTGGGCTTATTGGTACCGCCGCAGTAGGAGTAATCAGCAATTTGCTGACGGAAGTCGGCGAAGCCAAATGGGAACAGAATTTTAATGATTTAAAACAGCAACTGAGCAATGATGATGAATGCAAGGACGACGAGCAAGACGACGACAATGATGACCGCGATGACAGCGACGACCGGGATGACAGGGATGACCGGGATTATCCCAAAAAGAAAAAGAAAATAGCCAAACCAAAATATATTTGGGATCCCAGCGGCTATGTCTATGAAGCCGTTGTTGATAATCGTATTGAAGGAGTTACTACTACCATTTTTGAAAAGGATACTGACAGCGGGCAGTTGGTTTTCTGGGATGCAACCGAGTATCTGCAGGAAAATCCGCTGGTTACTGACAGCCATGGACGCTATGCCTGGGATGTACCGGCCGGATACTGGCAAGTGGCATATGAAAAAGAAGGATATCAGACTGCTTACAGTTCACTATTGGAAGTGCCTCCGCCCCAGTTGGATGTAAATGTGCCTATCGTTTCTCTTGCTCCCCCCGTGGTAACCGGGGCTGCGGCCGCCGGCGGCGGAAGCTGCCTGGAAATCTCTTTTGACAAGTATATGCGTTTAAATAGTATGACCGACACTACGATTGCCGTTTTGCTGCCGGGACAAGTCGATGAGTTCGGTAATCCTGAGCGTATCACGGGAACCATCAGTGCAATCAACCCCAGTGATGATCCCGGTGCTGCCGGGGCACAACTTGCGAAAACAATACGTTTTACACCTGCACAAGCACTAACGGTAGGTGAAGCAGTGAATCTGCAGGTAAGTCAAATGGTGCAGAGTTATGCCGGACGGACGATGGCGGCGGATTACAGCACGACGCTTACGGTACCGGCAGTGACTGTGCCGGAAGAGCCTGCTGTTCCCGGCAACGGATCATCCAGCGGAGGAAGAAGCAATCCGCCTGTCGTTGATCAGCTGAACAGTATCAGTCAAACGGTCAGTGTTACCAGTGGCGTCCAGCTAAGCAGCAAAGATGATGCAGCTGTGGTTACCATACCTGCTGGTGCAGTATCAGCCGATGGCATACTGAAAGTATCCCTGGCCAGCAAGCTTCCTTTCCTGGGCAGTCTGACAGCGGGCAGTCAGGGCTATGACATCGTGTTGGAAAATACAACACTGGGTGGCCGGGCAACCATAAGTATTTCTTATGACCCAGAACGTTTCAGGAACATTGCGCCCGAACAGATCGGCATTTATTATTGGGACGAAAGCCTGAGCAAATGGGTATATCTCGGCGGTATAGTCGACAAAGACAACCACCGGGTCACGGTTACTGTGAATCATTTAAGTTTATATGCGGTTTTGGCCGACACTTCCATACCGGTTTTCAAAGATATACACACTCACTGGGCTTATGCGGAGATCGTCCGGCTGGCCGGTTCGAAAATAACCGGCGGGTATCCCGATGGAACCTTCCGGCCAGATGCCAACATTTCCCGGGCAGAGTTTGCCAAACTTCTGGTTGAGGCCATGGGCTGGCAGGCAGGTGAAGGAATAGCTGATTTTGCAGATGCGGCTGATCTTCCTGTCTGGGCATCGGGTTACATCGCCACCGCTGCAGCCAAAGGCGTGATCAAAGGTTATGCTGATTCGACCTTCCGGGCTGATCAGCTGATCAATCGTGCCGAAATGGCCACCATGGTGATTCGTGCCCTGTCCGTCGGCCAGAATAACCAGACGGAAACGATCGGCAGCAACTTTACAGATCATGCAGCGATTCCCTCCTGGGCGCAAAGCGCAGTGGAATTGGCGGTGAAAGCCGGCATCCTCAAAGGCTTGCCCGGCAATGTCTTTGGGCCTTTGCAAAATGCCACCCGGGCAGAGACCGCCGTGATCCTGACCCGCATGCTGGATAATCCCAAACTGGCAACAGTTGTTGGGCAAACCCAAACGATCAATGCCAGCGGTGTGGTAGCAATTAGTAATATTTCCGGCCCGCATTATGAACTGAGAAGCTGCTCCAGCAGTCAGACGGCTAAATATGTATTAATCCCCAACAGTGAAGTCTTGGCCGAACGGCTGAAAACCTTGCTGGGACAGACCGTTGCCGTAGCTGGAAGCTTGTCAGAGGGAGCTGATATCTATATGCGGGGCCCCATGTTGAAGGTAACTGAAATTAAGGTGATTTCAAATCCCGGCGGAGGCTGAGGCCAATAAACCGAAGCCGGCGGCTTCTCCCGGATAAAAATGCAAGAGCTGTCCCGGATTTCAGTGTAAGAATGCGGGACAGCTTTTTTGCGTTCTGTCAAAATTTTAACGGGCCTAGATTTTGCAGGTATTTACGGGTAAAATTACAAATATAAAGTGAAAGAGAATGAATATGGAGGAATCGCTTTTGAACAACGACAGGTTGAAAGTGAAAGCCAAAGACTTGCGTAAGAATTGCAACCCTTCTATTTTCAAATTTCAAACCACGGCGGAGATAAAACCGCTCAAAGGCATCATCGGCCAGGAGCGAGCGGTGCGTTCACTGGACTTCGGCTTGGATATTAAAAATGAAGGTTATAATATTTACCTTTCCGGTGCCTTTGGGACTGGAAAAACCACCTTGGCCAAGGAGATGCTGGAGAAGAAGGCCCGCCGTAAAAAAGTGCCGCCGGACTGGTGCTATGTTCACAATTTTAAACAGCATGACTCTCCGCGTGCTCTGCAATTACCGGCAGGGATGGGGCGGGCGTTCAAACAGGATGTGGCTGAGGCCATGCAGGAGGTTATGCAGCAAGCAATCAAGGCGTTGGAGAGCCAGGATCACAATACCAGAAAAAGTGTCATCATGAATCAATTCATGGAAGAAACCAACCGCATGTATCTGCAATTGGAAGAGGAATCCCGTAATTACGGCTTTAGTATTTCCCGCACGGCCAACGGAGTCAGCAGTGTGCCTCTGAAAAACGGTGAGATTCTGAGTCAGGAAGACTACGTGTCCATGTCGGAAGAAGAGAAAATGGATTTGCTGAAACGCAGTGCGGTAATGCAGGAAAGAATCAACCAATCGATTCGCGTCTATAAAGAACTGGAAAAGGCAGTGAAATTGAACCTCAAGGACCTGGAAACAGAAACCACCCTGAAAGCCAGCGAACCATTTTTTGAGAAACTGCTGAAAAAATACGGGTCATATCCAGATGTATCGGATTACCTGCAGGATATGCATCAGGACGTCTTAAAAAACCTTGATTTGTTTATTGCCGAAGAAGATACCTCGGGGATGGGGTTCTTCCGTAATATGGATAAAAAAAGTGCCTTGCGGCGTTATCAGGTCAACCATTTCGTTGATTGCTCAGACTTGCAATATGCACCGGTGATTTTTGAATCCAATCCTACTTACAGCAATCTGTTTGGTCAGATTGAGTTCGAAAGTGAGTTTGGTGTATTGTCCACTGATTTCACCAAGATAAAGCCCGGCGCAATTCATCGGGCCAATGGCGGCTATTTGGTGTTGCATATCTATGATATTGCCAAAAATTTTTACGTCTGGGATAAATTAAAACGGGTTTTGCGCAATAAAGAGATCGTGGTGGAGAGCCTGAGCAAAAATTTAGGCATGGGCAACAGTGAAACACTCCAACCGGAACGGATTCCGGTTGATATAAAACTGGTGCTGATCGGCGAACCAATCTATTATTATCTGCTGTATAACCATGACGAGGAATTCCAAAAACTATTTAAAATCAAAGCAGATTTTGATGTGGAAATGGATCGCACTTCCGTACACATAAGAGATTATGCACGGCTCATCAGCTCGGTTTGCAGCAGTGAAAAACTATGTCACTTTGATCCAGGGGCGGTAGCCCGGGTCGTGGATTATGGCAGCCGTATGGCCGAGGATCAGCGCAAGCTGAGTACCCTGTTCAACAAGCTGGTAGAGATCATCTATGAGGCCAATGGCTGGGCCTGTTATGAAAAGGCTGAAATTGTCAGGGCTGAACATGTTCAGAAGGCCATTGCTGAAAAGAAATATCGTTCTGCCATGATCGAGGAAAAAATTCAGGAACAAATTGATCAGGACAGTCTGATGATCAATGTTTTTAATCGCAAAGCAGGCGAATTAAATGGATTGGCAGTATATGCGATGGGGGATTACTCGTTTGGCAAACCGGTACGGATTACCGCCAAGACTTTCATGGGAGAAAAAGGGCTGGTGAATATCGAACGCGAGATCCAGATGAGCGGCAAGATTCACAGCAAAGGCGTATTGACCCTGAACGGTTATATGGGGGCCCAATATGCCCAAGACAAAAATTTATCATTGTCCGCCAGTCTCACCCTGGAACAGAGTTATTCCGGCATCGAAGGTGACAGTGCTTCCAGTGCGGAGCTATATGCACTTTTGTCCAGTCTGGCCAATCTGCCGCTGGAACAGGGGATTGCGGTTACCGGATCAGTAAATCAAAACGGGGAGATTCAACCGGTCGGCGGGATCAATCAAAAGATCGAAGGCTTTTTCCAGGTCTGCCAGCGAAAAGGTTTGAATGGCAGGCAGGGTTGTATGATTCCCCAAAAGAATCTTACCCAGCTGATGCTGGATGAAGCTGTGGTGGAAGCGGTCCAGAATGGTCAATTTCATATTTGGGCAATTGCAACCATCGACCAGGGCATTGAGATCTTAACCGGCATGCCGGCCGGGCAGCGTGATGACAAAGGCCGGTTCCCGCCCCGGACGGTTCACTTTTTGGTGGACGAACAACTCAGTGCCTGGAGTCGCAAAGGCAGAAGAGGAGAGACCGGTTCAAGTGACCGTGGCGAAGAAGTATCCCGGGCGGTAAGGTTGCGCCGGAGAAGGAGGTAATACCATGCAGCGTAAAAACAGGAGCGGTTTGGTGCTGGTGCTTTTGCTGGCGATGATGACTCTGTCAGGCTGTAAAATCGATTTCCAGAAGCTCTGGCAAAAAACCCAGCCGTCCGAGCCACCTTTATTTCATGTGGAAATGCACTTTGCCAATGGTGATGTGGTGGTGGGCTATGTGAAAAGCATGGGGATCGAAGATGATGGTATCATATATAATGGTGGTTCCTCCCTCAGTTACATCTATAATGAACAGGGAACGATCGTGGGTTCTTTGAATTACGCCCGCCTGGAATACATGCAACTGGTACAATGAGAGCTAATGCGACGGGCTGAGTCCGTCCCGATGAAAAACCAGGCCCATACGGATTAACACCGCTGATATGCAGGAGGAGAAAATAGTAAAGACAAGAGGAGTTGATGGGTATGAAGATGCTGGCAGCCAGATGTTTGATGTGCGGAAAATCGTATCAGTTGGATGAAGATTTCAAGGATTTCAAAAAGCTCAGTGAAAAGAACCTGCCGGAAGTGACCTTTATTTGTGATCTGTGCAGCAACAAAGTGCGTTATGAATCGGACGAGCAAAGGAAACAAAAAAAACCAACCAGCAATTAATGGAGGCAGACGATTGGAACGTATCAAGATTATCAACGGCAGGGGAGAGAAGCTGGCTGCACTTGTTTTTCAGCCGGCCGATGAACCGTGTTTGGTGGTCATCATTTGTCATGGCTTTCGAGGCGGCAAGGAAAACGGCGGCCGCATATTTAAGTTTGCCAAGCGTCTCAATCAACGGGGTGCAGCGGTGATTGCTTTTGATTTCGGCGGCAGCGGAGAAAGCGAAGGATTGTTTTTCGACATGACGCTGAGCAGTCAGGCAGACGATCTGCGGGCGGTCATTGATTATGCCGGGCAACGGTTTGCGGCCCCGATGGTTTTATTGGGTCGCAGCTTCGGTGGCAGTACGGTACTGGTTGAAGGGGCCGGGGATGAGCGAATTGCCGGTTTTATTCTTTGGTCAACACCCGTATTTATGGAAGAAACCTTTGCTGCCATGCTGCCGGACGAGTATAATCGGATGAAAAGCGGACAAGTTGTTGCTATAAGGGATGATTTCGGAAGTTATCAACTAGGTCCCGGCCTGGCAGCAGATCTCGCCCGCCATAATATGAACCATTATCTGCAGGCAATCGGGAAGCGGCCGGTTTTACTTGTACATGCTGAAGATGATGAACTGGTATCAGCGGAAAACGCTCGTTACATGCAAAAACAATTGACCAATGCCAGCCTGAACCTGGTCGAAGAGGCCGGACACAGGTTCCTTGATAAGACAGCTGTACGAGAAGATATGACGCTGGCGTGGTTGGAAGAATTGTTTTTACAATAGGTTTGGAGGAGAACAGGCAATTGGATTTTTCCAGCATTGAATCGACGGTGCATTATATAAAAAGTTTTGGTGTCTATGGGCCGGCAGCAGCTTTCATATTGTTCTTTGTCCAGGCCGTTGCGCCAATTGTTCCATATATTATTATCGCCGGTGCAGCGGGAATGATATTCGGTAAATGGATTGGTTTTTTGCTGGCCTGGATTGGTGCCATTGCAGGGGCCTGGTTTCTGTATTGGATTTCTGACAAGATTGCCGGCAACCTCCTGGTCGTCAAGCTGCAGCATCGTTATGCCCTGGATCTGACCCGCATCGATCATCGCCATATCTTTTGGGTATTGCTGGCCTGTCGTATATTTCCGGTAGTGCCGACACCGATCATCAACATCGGTTCAGCCTTGGCGGGAGTAAGCCCGAAAATATTTTTGTCATCATCAGCCATCGGCAAAATGCCTTGGGCTTTTGTTTATGTTGCTCTGGGCAACTATCTGATGCAAACCAAAAACATCAGCAACACCCTCACCGTGATCGGGCTTATCCTGCTCATATCATTTATTGGCATTACCTATTTACGCAAACTGCTTCCCAAATATTATCGTGAAAAACAATAGCGAAATTGATTGAATAATATAAAAATAAAATAAATATTAAAAAATATGTCAATTTAGCATGGCCCAAATTAAATGGGCCATGTTTAGTTTGTTCAGAAATATCGGAGGTTTCAGAATAATGCAAATGCTTTTATTTGCATATTTAAGAAGGTGATTTAATAACAATGTAGAATATATTAATAAAAAAAGTATTACGAAATAATATTGAGGAGGAGTATGGAATGTCTGCTAACAATTTTATTCTCGACACCAGAGACCATAAGTTCGTACTGAAAGAATGGCTGGATGTTGACAAAGTTTTAAGCTTTGATGCTTACAAGGATTATTACACCAAAGAAGATGCTGATACTTTCATTGAACTGGTCTATAAAATGTGCAAGGATGTCATCGCACCGGCCAACGGAGAATGCGATGAGATCGGCAACAAATTCGTTGATGGCAAGGTGATTACCCCCGAAGCCAGCAAAAAAGCGTACCATACCATTGTTGATGCCGGCTTGGGGCCGCAGTTTGGCGATCGCGAAGCGGAAGGCCGTATGCCTATGTATTTAGGATCAGCACTTTGCGAGATGGTAATTAATGCTTCGCCGGCCATCTCCACTCTGTATGGATTGTCGATGGGTAACGGGGCAGTTATCGCCAATTTTGCCACCCCTGAATTAAAAGAAAGATTCCTGCCCAAAATGTTCGCAGGTGAATGGGGCGGAACCATGTGTATTACCGAAGCCGGAGCCGGATCTGATGTTGGCAACGCTTCCACCAAGGCTTATCCGACAGATACCCCGGGGTTGTACAAAATTAAAGGTGGCAAGATGTTTATCACTGCCGGCGACCATGATATCTGCGAAAACTTCATCCATCTGGTATTGGCGCGGGTAGAAGGTGCACGCGAAGGAACCGGCGGCCTGTCATTGTTTATCGTCCCGAAGATTTGGGTTAATGAAGATGGCAGTCTGGGAGCTCCCAATGACGTCAATACGGTCGGAATTGAACATAAAATGGGCATGAAAGGTTCTCCAACCTGTACGCTGGCCTTTGGTGAAGACAACAACTGTTATGGCTTCCTGATTGGCAATCCGCCTGACGAAAAAGGCAAGGGCGAAGGCATGGCCCAGATGTTCCAAATGATGAACGAAGAAAGACTGGGAACGGCTGTTTTGGCTCTGGGAACTGCATCTGCTGCTTACCAACAGTCACTGGCCTATTCCAAGGAAAGAGTTCAATCTGCCAAGCTGACCGATATGAAAGGCGGCGGGGTAAGAATTATTGAGCATGAAGATGTCAGACGCATGCTGATGTTCCAGAAGTCTATTATTGAGGCCTGCCGGGCGATGATTATGAAGACTTATTATTATATTGATCTGATGCATGACAGCCCTGATCCAGAAGAAAGAGAATTTGCTGATGCCATGTTCCATATGAGTAATCCGCTCTGTAAGGCGTATACTTCAGATATGGCATGGCAGACCATTTGCGAAGCGATTCAGGTTTATGGTGGTTACGGCTTTATTGAAGAATACCCTTGCGCCCAATATGCCCGTGACGTGAAGATCTTCTCTATTTGGGAAGGCACCAACTATATTCAAGCGCTGGATCTTTGTGCCCGCAAGATGACGATGAAAAAAGGCAAAGTCATGATGACCTTCATGAAGGAAATCGGCAAATTCCTGGCCATCAATAAGGATGCAGCAGGTTTTGCAGATGAAATCAAGATCTTAAATGAAGCTTTCACTGATTACCAGGGGATCCTGGGTTTGTTTAACGGTTTTATGACTTCCGGCAAAATTAACATGCTGGGCGTTTTTGCAACCCGTATCCTGCACGCTACAGCCATGGTCTATGCCGGGACATTGATTCTTGATCAGGCCATTCTGGCGACCAAAACACTGGCAGAAATCGGTGACGATCACTTTGATGCCACCTTCTACAAGGGCAAAATTGCCAGCGCCCGTTTCTTTATCAAGAACATTGTGCCGCAGGTATTCAATATTAAGAGAGTCATGGAAATTGGCGACAGTACCTGCGTTGATATTCCCGAAGACTGCCTCCGCTAATACAGATCCAAGCCTTGGACCAATTATTGCTTAACCGAGCCGCAGACAGCTTTACAGCTTAGTCTGCGGCTTTCTTTGTCTTGCTGGAAGAGCGGAAGCATTGATGCAAGAAGATTTCCAGCCCGTACAAAACGAACTCCTTTTCAGAAGTCTACATGTAAAAGGACAATCGTTTCGGTAAAATATGAATCTTTTGCGGTAATTTGCTTTTGAGAAAGAAATCTCTGTGTTAAAATAATTATAAATATTTCTGCATTTCCCAATATACTTTAATATCCAATAATTGAGAATTAACAGTGAATAAATGGGCGGGCAGAGTGATACAAAATTGATTGCGAGGGGGTATATTGCAGCGTTAAATACCACGACTCAGAGAATTTCGCTGATAATTGCGTAATGGATATTACGGAAATGCATCACGGTAAAGAGGAAAAGAATAATTTGGCGAATATGAGGAGGCGTTTTACGAATGAGTGCTGGCAATTACATTTATGACATGCGGGATCTTCAGTTTATTCTTAAAGAATGGCTGGATATGGACAAACTGCTCGGATTTGAAGCCTACCGGGATTATTACTCCAAAGACGACCTGGATTCCATCCTGGATGTAAACTACAAGATCAGCCGCGATGTCATTGCTCCTGCCAACGTTGAATGTGATGAGATTGGGGTAAAATTTATCGACGGCCAGGTCATCACCCCGGAAGCGATAAAAAAAGCCTACGCAGTCGTTATGGAAGCTGGACTGGGACCGCAGAATGCAGACCGCGAAGTGGAAGGCCGCATGCCTTTGGTAATGAACGCCGCGATCGGTGAAATGCAGATCAATGCTTCTCCGGCCGTAACCACTTATTGGGGGTTGACCATGGGGGCTGGCGGAGTGATCCAGTCTTTTTCCACGCCAGAATTGAAGGAAAGATTCCTGCCCAAAATGTTCACCGGTGAATGGGGCGGAAGTATGTGTATTACTGAAGCCGGTGCCGGATCAGATGTCGGCAATGCTTCCACCAAAGCTTTCCCGACTGATACTCCCGGTTTATACAAGATCAAAGGCGGCAAGATGTTTATTACAGCCGGTGACAATGATATTGCCAAGAACATTGTCCATTTGTGTCTGGCTCGTATCGAAGGGGCACGCAGAGGCACCGCCGGACTGTCCCTCTTTATCGTGCCTAAAATTTGGGTCAACGAAGATGGTTCAATGGGAGAAAGCAACGATGTGACCACCGTTGGCATCGAGCATAAAATGGGTCTGAAAGGTTCTGCCACCTGCACCCTGGCCTTTGGCGAAAACGACAAGTGCTTTGGCTGGCTGATCGGCAATCCGCCCGGTGAAGACGGCAAAGGCGAAGGCATGGCGCAAATGTTCCAGATGATGAACGAAGAAAGACTGGCTACCGGCCTGCTGGGCTTGGGCGTTTCATCTGCTGCCTATCAGCAATCTTTGGCTTACGCCAAGGAAAGGACCCAGTCGGCCAAATTGTTGGATATGAAAGGACCGGCCGTCAGAATTATTGAGCACGAAGATGTCAGACGTATGCTGATGCTGCAGAAAGCATATACAGAAGCCTGCCGGGCGATGATCATGAAAACCTATTATTATATTGATCTGTCCCATGACAGTCCGGATCCGGAAGATAAAGAATTTGCCAACCTGATGTTCCACATGACCAATCCGCTGTGCAAGGCTTATGCAACTGATGTCGCCTGGGATTCCATTGCTGCTGCCATCCAGGTTTACGGCGGTTACGGGTTTATCGAAGAATATCCAGTCGCCCAATATGCCCGCGATGTAAAAATCTTTTCCATCTGGGAAGGCACCAACTATATCCAGGCACTCGACCTCTGCGCTCGTAAGTTTACCATGAAAAAAGGCAAAGTTTTGATGACTTTCTTCGGCGAGTTGGGTAAATTCCTGGCTGCCAACAAAGAAGCGGCCGGTTTTGAAGAAGCCATGCAAGTATTCGCTGATGCCTTCACTGCTTATCAGGGAATCCTGGGTACCTTCAACAATTATATGACCTCTGGCAAGATCCAGATGCTGGGTCTCTATGCCACCCGTATTCTCCACGCATCCGCCATGCTGAACTGCGCCATGCTGATTCTTGATCAGGCCATCCTGGCTTCCAAGAAATTAGCCGAAATCGGTCCGGATCATTATGATGCCAGTTACTATACCGGTAAGATTGCCAGTGCCAAATTCTATGTCATGAATATTCTACCGGATGTTTTCACCATCAAGAAAGTTTTCGAAATGGGTGACACATCTGCAGTTGATATTCCGGAGGAAGCGCTGCGCTAGGCAATACGGAAATAAATAAAGAGAAGACAGCGGGTCTGTTGCCGACAGATCCGCTGTCTTTTTGCCAATGATGCTTTCAGTCGATAAGTGAAGAAAAATTAATTTGTGAACATAATAGTTATCCGGTTGAAAAGACACGAAACAAAATAAAAAAAACAAAATTTTGAGAGGCTGCCCGACCGTCATAGAATTAAAGTGTGAAAAAATGAGGATTACAAGGTGTTACGATAATTAGATACTTAAAATTAGAATAAATTTACATATATATTCTATAGCAGGAACTAAAATTCTTGCGTTAGTTATTCCGACAAAGTAATAAACTTCTCCTTAAATTTTCTTTTTTGCTAATATTGCTCTATGTTAAAATAATGTTTAATATTTGGAACATTTCCTAAAATTCCAGCTATTCAAATTATTTTTACATTCGATGCAGGGAAGGCAACAATCAATGTTTGCAAATAAACAAGAGGGGGAGTGACTTAATATTATCGCTGCTGATCATTTTTGCAGAGAAAGCTGGTCACGGGAGAGTCGCTTGTACTGCAAAGGTTTTCATGTCAGCCCGGGGCGTAGATTTGTTTTTTAAGAGATTTTAAGGAGGCGGATTGGATTGAGCGCAGGGAATTTTATCTATGATACCAGAGATCAGCTGTTTATTTTGAAAGAATGGCTCGATATGGACAAACTGTTTGGCATGGAAGCATATCGTGATTATTACAGCAAAGACGATATTGATTCCTTTATCGATGTCAGTTATAAGATTTGCCGTGATGTGATCGCTCCAGCCAACCAGGAGTGTGACGAAATCGGATTGAAGTTTGTAGATGGGGTGGTCGTTACGCCCCCAGCCGTTAAAAAAGCTTATAGCACGGTGATGGATGCGGGTTTGGGACCGCAGAGCGCCGACCGTGAAGCGGAAGGACGTTTGCCCTTGGTCGTATGTGCGGCTTATGGCGAAATGCAGATCAACGCATCTCCGGCAGTGGCTACATACTATGGCTTGACGGCTGGTGCCGGCGGCGTTATTCAAACCTATTCAAGCCCTGAGCTAAAAGAAAGATTCCTGCCGAAAATGTTCTCCGGTGAATGGGGCGGAACCATGTGCATCACCGAGGCCGGTGCCGGATCTGATGTCGGCAATGCTGCAACCAAGGCTTTTGCAACGGATACCCCCGGTCTTTATAAAATCAAAGGCAGCAAAATGTTTATCACCGCTGGTGATCATGATATTGCCAAAAACTTTGTCCATCTGGTACTGGCCAGGATTGATGGTGCCCGCAAAGGCACGGGCGGACTTTCTCTATTTATCGTGCCCAAGATATGGGTCAACGAAGATGGCTCAATGGGTGACAGCAATGACGTTCTTACCGTTGCCATTGAACACAAAATGGGTCTGAAAGGTTCAGCGACCTGTCAACTGGCCTTTGGTGAAAACGACAAATGCTTTGGCTGGCTGATCGGCAATCCTCCCGGAGAAGACGGCAAGGGTGAAGGCATGTCACAGATGTTCCAGATGATGAACGAAGAAAGACTGGGAACCGGTATGCTGGCATTAGGTACTGCCAATGCTGCTTATCAGCAGGCCATTGCTTATACCAAAGAGAGAGTTCAGTCCGCCAAATTAACTGATATGAAGGGCGGCGCTGTCAGAATTATTGAACACGAAGACATCAGACGCATGCTGATCAAGCAAAAAGCCTGTGTTGAAGCGATTCGTGCCATGATCATGAAGACTTATTATTATATCGATCTTTCCCATGACAGCGATGATCCGGAAGAGAGGGAATTCGGAAACCTGATGTTCCATATCGGCAATCCGCTTTGCAAGGCCTATGCTTCTGACATGGCCTGGGATTTGATCTGCGATGCCATTCAGTGCTACGGCGGTTACGGGTTTATCGAAGAATATCCGGTCGCCCAGTATGCCCGCGATGTAAAAATCTTCTCCATCTGGGAAGGCACCAACTACATCCAGGCGCTTGATCTCTGTGCCCGCAAATTCACCATGAAAAAAGGCAAAGTGCTGATGAGCTTTTTCGGTGAAGTTGGCAAATTCATTGCAGCCGCCAAGGAAGCTGCCGGTTTTGAAGATCTGATTAAACTCTACGAAGAAGCCTTTGCGGCCTTTGGGGGCATCATGGGTTCCTTCAACGGCTATATGCAAGGTGGCAAGATTCCGATGCTGGGTCTTTATGCTACCCGGATTCTGCATGCCACCTCCATGATATATTGCGGCATGTGCATCCTTGATCAGGCGATTCTGGCCGCCAAGAAACTGGCAGAGGTTGGTGAAGATCATTATGATGCCGGTTTCTACAAAGGTAAAATCACCAGTGCCAGATTCTATATCATGAATATTCTGCCGGATATCTTCACGATTCAAAAAGTCATTGCCATGGGAGATACCAGCGCCATTGATATTGCTGAAGAAAATATTCGCTAACCACTACCGGGAATCATTGAAAACATATTACCGCAGGTCTGGCCTTGAGCTGGATCTGCGGTTTTTTGTCACAGCAAAGGCAGGAAGCAAAACCAAAAAACGGACGCTATGATGGCATTGCCAAAGGCGATAAAGTTGTTTATGAAGCTAATCATAAATAGGGCAGGAAAAGTGGTTGCTGTTTCTTGCTATTTTAAAATTTACCTGTTATGATGCTTTTGAAGTATAATATTTATGCGTACTGGAAAAGAAAGGAGCAGGTTTATGCCCGACAACAAAGAAAGATTACTGATTGAAGTCCTGCAGGGGACCCAGATGATGAGCGGTGGATGAAACTGCAGCAGCGACTGCTCGTCAGCAGCCAGTTGTGGAACAGCTGTCAGTTACGAAGAAACGGTTAATATCATGGCCAATGAACTGAAACTTCAATTCGGCGATCGGGTTGAAGTAAAATATGTCGATGTCGATAAAGAGGGATTGGATAATTATCCGATCATGAGCCGGGTATTGCAAATGGGTTATCCGTATCCGATTACCTTGATCAACGGAGAACCAAAGTTTGCCGGCGGCATTATGACTGCCGAAGTAGTGCAAAGTATTGAGGAATTATTGAAAACCTCGTAACCATAAACCGAGTGACGAAAACCCGTTCTGTAGAAATGAACGGGTTTTTAATATTTTTACCTATAATTGCTCATCATAAAATAATTCCGTTTATTCAGAACGCATTACTGCAATTTTAAGGCATTCTAATAACATGCCAGCCTCCTATATTCCAATAAAAAAATAAACTGCCCCCTTAATTCACCAATCGTTGACTATTGTCTATGATAAAATAGTATAGAATATTTACATATTTCCAAAAATTATATCAAGTTTAGCTGAAATCTTTTGGGGGAACGGTCGACAAGTTATTAAAAAACAGGTGAGGGGGAGTAGAATGTATCAGGGAGAATACCGTCGCAAACTGGTATTAGCCGAGGAAGCCGTTAAATGTGTTAAAACCGGTGATATTGTTGATTATGGTTTCTTTAACGGGAAACCAGTGCTTTGTGATCAGGCACTGGCGAAACGGACCGAACTGCGCGATGTCAAAGTTTATTGTGCGGTCACCATTCCACCGGTTCCAGAGGTTGCCAAAGTAAGGGATTGTTTTACCTACCATGACTGGCAATTCAGTAAAATCGCGAGAGTCCTGCAGAGTTACGGACTGTGTTATTATTCGCCCATACTCTATCATCAGGCACCCAGTTTGTATCGAGATGGGATCGCTGAACACAGAAATGTTGCCATCATCAGGGTCTGCCCGATGGACAAACACGGCTGGTTCAATCTCGGACCGCAAAATTCAGAAACGATGGCAAATGCAGAGTCAGCTGATTATGTGATAGTGGAAGTCAATAAAAGTATTCCGGTATGTTTGGGAGGCGCTGAGGAAGCCATCCATATATCCCAGGTGGATTACATTGTGGAAGCTTCTGATGATGACATTCTGCCGGATATCCCCGGCGCTGTTCCCAGCGAAGAAGACAAGCAAATTGCCCGCCACATTATGGATTATGTCCACGACGGATCATGCATCCAGCTTGGGATTGGCGGTATGCCCAATGCGGTCGGCAAGATGATTGCTGACTCCGATCTGAAAAACCTGGGAGGCCATTCAGAAATGGTGGTCGATGCCTACATGGATATGATGCAATCCGGACGTATGAATGGCCACGCCAAACAGATTGACCGGAACAGGGTAGCATATACCTTTGCCATTGGCAGTCACAAACTTTATGAATACATGGACAATAATCCTGCCTTTGCCTCCTATCCGGTTAATTATACCAATGATCCGCGGATTATTTCCCAACTCGACAATTTTGTATCCATTAACAATTGCGTCGAGATCGACCTTTATACTCAGGTAAATGCAGAGAGCAAAGGTCCGGTGCAAATCTCCGGTAATGGCGGAATGTGGGATTTTGTCCTGGGGGCACAGTTCTCCCGGGACGGGAAAAGCTTCCTTTGCATGACTTCATCTTATAAGGACAAAGATGGAAATTTACACTCACGGATTGTGCCAACCTTTACTCCGGCCAGCATTGTAACCATTCCACGTCAGCAGGTGGATTATATTGTGACCGAGTACGGTGCGGTTCAGATGCGCGCCAAACCAACCTGGCAGCGGGCGGAAAAATTGATCGAGCTGGCCCACCCCCAGTTCCGCGATGATTTAATCAAGGAAGCAGAAAAACTCAACATCTGGAGGAAGATTAACAAAGAAGACGTGTAAATCATCCCGGACATGGCTGACCAAGAATTGCAAAAGGCTGTTCCAAATCTGAAAACAGATAAAGGAACAGCCTTTTCGTTTATGGTTCGCAACCACTTTTTTGCCGAATGTTTGATCAGGAAATTTCACGTTTATCATCATCTTTTACCGAACCGCGGAACCCTTTGATCGCTTTTCCCATCGATTCAGCAACTTTGGGAAGCTTGCCGGGGCCGACAATCATTAGAATAATCAACAGAATGAGCCCCACTTCCCAGGGACCGAAATTACCAATCAGAGCAAACATCAGAGCGCCTCCTTTCTCTGGTTAATTTGGAGAAGCCGAATAAACGATCATTGTCTATGCATAACTGTGCAGACCTGGCAATAGATAATTGACCCCAAAGAAGGTAAACAGCACCAGTACAAATCCGGCAATCAGCAGGATGCGGGCTTTATTGCCCCGCCAGCCGCGCTGACGGTGCAGGTGCAGATAAATGGCGTAAATGATCCAGGTGATCAATGCCCAGGTTTCTTTGGGATCCCAGGTCCAGTAACTGCCCCATACTTGTTCGGCCCAGATTGCACCCAAAACAATTGACAAGGTAAGCATGACAAATCCCAACGAAGTAATGCGGTAGATGTCATGATCGTCCGCAGGATTGTTGGCTTGCAATTTTACCAGTGCCAGTCCCGAGACGAGAGCAAAAGCGCTGTAGGCAGCAATGGCAGTCAAAACATGGGAGATCAGCCAGGGGCTTTTCAATGCAGGCATCAAGGGACCGGCTTGCCCGATTTGCTGAGGCATCAAAACCATAATCGATACCATCAGCAGGACATTAATCAACATAACCGCAGCTCCCGCAGCGGCATGCCGGCTCCGTTTTTCATAGAGCAGATGGGATAATACGGTAATGAAAACGAAACTCATCATAAATTCATAGCCATTGGTTAGCGGCAGGCGGTGACTATAGGCAACATGATAAGCCAGCGCCAGGAAGTTGCACAGTAACCCGAACATTGCCAGCCAGGAAGCATAGCGCATCCAGGCAGGGGTTTGACGAGCTGCCCAATAAAATACCATGGAGGCCAGATAAAGAAGAAAAATGACATAGATAAGCAGATGTTCGATTGAGATCATGATGCGATATCCTCCTTGTCTGACTGTGAGCGGTTAGGTTTTTTGCGGGGCATGAGCAAAACGATACTGATACCCAGCATTAGCAATATGCCTCCGGCAGCTGTCAGCGGCATCCCAGGGTCGGTTTTTACCGTCAGGATCGAGTAAGGTCTTACCTGGGCAAAAGTGATGTACGTCTGCTCGTCTATTTTGATCCGTTCCTTGAAAGGCGCGGTCCCCACCCCCAGCATATGCTCGCCTTCATAAACCGTATAAATGACGCGCGGATTTTTCGGTTCCAGGGACTTGGTCTGCATGCCCAGAGATGGATCAAAATGAGGGATATATTTAAAAACCTTGACAGTGCGACGGGTCGATTCAAAACTTATCCAGTCACCATCCTGTACCAGCAGATCTTTGCTTGTTTCCCCATCTTCGGCGCCAGCGTTCAACAAATAGCCATAACTGTTTTGATAAAACTTGACCCCGGCAAAGGTGAGGGGATGATTCACACTGATGGTCTGTTGCAATTCATTCTGACCGGAAGAAGCAACCTGCAGGGTAGAGTAATACTGCGCCGGAGAACCATCTTCATTAAAGGGGATGGAAAAATCCAACAGTTTTACTTGAAAAGGAGTATTTACCGGGATAATCCGGTTGATCTCCACCGTATCGCCCTGCAGAATGCTCAATTGCACCGAATGCCCCCACCAGGAATTTAGACTGGCACCAACAATAATCAAAACAATACCGGAATGGAGCATAATAAGGCAGATGCTTCGCAACATCTGCCTTTTGTTGTGCAGGATTCTCTTTTTGCCGGCAACCAACTTTTTAATGCTGTTGAAGGTACACAAAGCCATGTTCACAAAGAACAACAGCAACAACAGCCGAAAATAAACAGTTTTAAAAAACATCTCGGGCCACAGGCTTGAGCCAATAGCCGAAGCGATGCCAATCAAACCCAACAGGATCAGACCTGCGTTCATCGAAGAAATATAATTGTAAAAGCGCATTCGGTCATCTCCCGGGCATCAATGATTAAATTTCTTCTTCAAATTCGGTTGACCAGCTTTCGTCCAATTCATCATACCATCCCCAAAGATGACATTCAACACACATCGGTTTGGACTTGCCATGCATGTTGTGACACAGATTACAGTCTTGTTCACCGTGATGGGAATCATGTGGATTGGAGTCTTCATAATCTGTGGCTGCCACGATTTCATCCCAGCCTTCTCCTTGACCGCCTTCCTTGTGGCAATCGAGACAGAAAGCGCGGTCGCCGAGAGCGGCCTGCAGCGGAAGTTCATAGTTGCCGGTGATATAATTGAGACCTTCCATGGCTTTTTCCGGAATGGTACGGTGATGGCAATCCAAGCATTCAATATTTTCCAGGGCGTGTTTGTGATCGAGGTAAATTCCTTCATTCCAGGATTCATAAAAAGGCCTGATAATATGGCAGGTTTTACAGAAAGAAGGATTTTCACTGGCCTTTAATAATCCCGCTGCGACCATCACGCCCAAGACCACAGCAATGCTCAGAGCGATAAGGATTACCTTCTTGTTTAGATATTTTTCCCGGAAACTTTTGTTTTCATGATGGTTGTCTGTCATATACTTCACTCCCGTTTACATCTTAAGTCTCTAAAATTCAACTAATTGTGTAAATATTCTAAATAATATGATAAAATTTTAACATAAAGTTTTCTTTAATTGTAGCGGCAAAAGTAAGTTTTGTCTTTGTGATATTTTACAGTAATTCCTGCTTGCTTTTGGTGACAGATTCTTATTCTTTAGCAGAAATAAAAAGGCTTGTTAGATTATCACACAGTGATTTGGGCAAATGTTCGTGAATGCTTCTGATGAAATTATCCGTTTGAATGTTTAGACTAAAATAAAATTAAGTCAAAATGTCTGTATTTATGTTTGGATTTACCAAAAATGGTCAACAGTCAAAAGTTAAAAGTGTATTCACAACAGGTAAGAATGAAGAAGGGGGAGACAAAATGAGTAACGAAGAAAAACAGAATGGACTATCTCGCAGGACATTTATCAAAGGGGCGGCAGTGAGCTCGGTTATGCTTGGTTCAGCTGGCGCCCTGATCGGCTGCGGCAAGGAAGAAGAAGCACCCGCACCGAAAGAACCCAATACAGAGAGTGCCATCCCAAGTTTTTTGAAAAAACCGGATGCCATTCCAGATGCTGATATCAAGCAAACCGTTGCGGCTGATGTCGTTGTCATCGGTGCCGGTATGTCAGGATTATGTGCGGCCATGGCCGCCGCTGAGGAAGGGGCCAAGGTTGTTCTGCTGGAAAAAACCGACCGGGTACATTTCCGCGGCAACGATTATGGCGCCATTGGTTCCAAGATGCAAAAGCAAATCAACAATGAAATCAATAAAATGGAAGCAGTCCAGGAAATCATGCGCTACAATGCTTACAAAGCCAACCAGCGGGTAGTTTCCCTGTGGGCGGATAACAGTGGTATGGTAGCCGACTGGATCATGGGCAAGGCCGAGGGCTATGGCTGCAAGCCCAAGCCGGTACCCCTGGATGAAACCGTAACCCCGGGTACGACCATAAAAGGGTTCCCCACCCTGAGCTTCAGAATGGACCCAAGTGAAGCAGCGATTAATGATGCTCCCAAAGGAACCGATCCTTGGACAGCTTCAATGCGTTATGCGCTGAAAAAAGGCTGTGAAGACGCAGGTGTTCAATTCCATTACAAGATGCCGGCTGTTCAGTTGGTGCGTCAGGACAAGGGACGGGTTACTGCCGTGATTGCGGGAGAAAAAGGCAATTATACCAAATTTGAAGGAAAAAAAGGAATCATCGTTTGTTCCGGTGACTACAATGCCAACAAGGAAATGCGTGAATATTATATTCCTTCCACCAAATACATCGATGCTAATATGTATGAGATGGTAGACGGAAAACAAAATACCGGCGATGGTCAGTTGATGGGGATGTGGGTCGGTGCTGCCATCGATGAATTCCCGCATGCCCCCATGTATTTCGACTTTGCCGTACCGGGGGCTCCGATTCTGGCCGATGCCTTGATGCGTCAGCCCTGGCTGAATGTTAATGTGCGCGGTTTTCGTTATTGCAACGAAGAACTGCCTTATGCCTATCTCTGCAACGCCGAACGCCAGCAGCCGGAACAGGCCAGATGGGCGATTTGGGATGCCAAATGGCCGGAAGAAGCACCGTCCTTTAAACTGGTCGCCTGCAAGGATATGCGCACCAACTTCCACAATCCCGAAAGCGTAAAGGCGTATGTTGAAAAGGGTTATATCAGAAGTGCCGATACCCTGGAAGCCCTGGCTGACATGATCAAGGTTCCCAAGGACAATTTCATGAAGACCGTGGCCCGCTACAACGAACTGGCCAAGCTGGGTGAAGACATTGATTACGGCAAACGGGCTGCTTGTTTGACCACGATTGAGAAACCTACTTTCTATGCCGCTCCGTTGGGTACCGCCTTGCTGGTTACCTTGGGTGGATTGCAGGTCAATGAACAGCTGCAGGTCTTGGACGAAGAAAAGAGTGTCATCCCAGGTCTTTATGCCGCCGGTAATGCCTCCGGCAGCTATTATTCCAATGACTATTGCGTAAACCTCCCTG
>Ga0116151_10000687_pt1 | contig 31229 bp, 26 predicted proteins | sample AD_UKC117_MetaG_FD_89893 | JGI IMG/M metagenome (GOLD analysis project Ga0116151, IMG submission 89893) | Active sludge microbial communities of municipal wastewater-treating anaerobic digesters from Hong Kong - AD_UKC117_MetaG | ecosystem: Engineered > Bioreactor > Anaerobic > Digestate... | reverse complement strand
TGCGCGACCATGAGCGGGTGAGTCAGGAGGGCGGACAACCGATCACGCGAGGCAAGAAGGCCACCGAGGACGGCACGACCCAGCCCGGTGCCCTGCGTGCGCTCCTGCTGCGTCCGCTGGCCGAAATCGATGCCGTGGCGGTGCATGCGTGGCTGCAGGCCGAGGCCGCCAAGCGCCCGACGCATGCCGCGCTCGCCTTCCGCCTGCTGCGGGGCTTCCTCAACTGGTGTGCCGAGCAGCCGGAGCTCGCCAACCAGGTGCAGGCGGGCGCGTGCGCGGGCCGCAAGGTGCGCGAGGAGTTGCCGAAGCGCGCCGCCAAGGATGACTGCCTGCAGCGCGAACAGTTGAAGCCGTGGTTCGCAAAGGTGCGCGCGATCAAGAACCCTGCCATCGCCGCCTACCTGCAGGCTGCGCTTCTGACCGGTGCTCGCCGCGAGGAACTCGCCGCGCTGCGCTGGGAGGATGTCGACTTCCAGTGGGCAGCCCTGCGGATCCGCGACAAGGTCGAAGGGGAGCGTGTCATTCCGCTTACGCCCTACGTCGCCCAGCTGCTGCGCGACCTCAAGCGCCGCAACGACACACCGCCGGCTGAATGGCGGATCCTGCACGGGAAGAAGGTCCGCAACGACCTCGAGAGCTGGGAGCCGGCACCGTGGGTGTTCAGCAGCCCGACGGCCGCGGCCGGCTACCTGCAGGAGCCCCGCATTCAGCACAAGAAGGCGTGCGACGAGGCGGGTATCGATGGGCTCACGATTCACGGGCTGCGCCGATCGTTTGGCACCCTGGCCGAGTGGTGCGAGGTGCCGACAGGGGTGGTGGCGCAGATCATGGGGCACAAGCCCAGCGCGACCGCCGAGAAGCACTATCGCAGGCGCCCGCTCGACCTGCTGCGCCAGTGGCACACCAAGATCGAAGCCTGGATCCTGGCCGAGGCGGGCGTCGAGCAGCCTGCCGCGGGGGAAGCGCCCGCCCTCGTGGCGGTCGGTGCGGGGAAGTGAGCGAAACTCACTTTGCATTCAATGGCTTGCGCGGTCTATGTCGAACGTTATAGACTGCGCTTACCGGGGGCCATCGACAGCGCCCGGCCGTTGGACCGGGACACATGCGAAGGACGCGCAGTTCCGACTACCGACTCGAGTAAGCACGTAGGATTGCGGCGGCCGTCCTGGCGCCTACGGCACGACTTCACCACGAGCCACTGCGCACCGTTCGCCGCGCAGGTAGTGGTTGAAGCGTAGAGCGTGCACGCCCGGCTCACCGGCAGCCGCGGCACCCGGCGGACTCCATCCGGAGTCCCTACCATGCCCCAAGCAGTTCAATCCGCCCCGACCGCGAAGCGTCGCGAGGGGGTCTCGTTGCCTCGCCGCTGCTATACAACGAGCGAGTTCGCCGACATCCGCGGCATTCTCCCCGCGTCGATTCGCACCGCCGTCTGGCGGCGCGGCCACTTCATGAACATCGTCCCGATCAAGACCGGATCCGGGAAAAGCGCGCGGCTGCTCTGGCCAGCGGCGCAGGTCGATGCGCTCCTTCCGCCTGAACTCGCGGGGGAGGGTGCAGCATGACCACCACCACCAATGAAAACGGCTGCACCGGGGGGAGACCGGAGCAGCCGCAAAGCCCACAAGTGAGCACAATTCACACCGGAATCCTAGCACACACCGCCGCATGGGGTGTGTCGTCGGATGGTCTGATCTTCCCGCGGCCCTGGACTTGCGCCGGCCAACTTCTCGGCCAGCTCCTCGTTGAGGCTGGCGTGACGCATCGTCGTTTCGACGGGCGTGCGGGGTCGATGCGGGGTGCCGTGTATGTGAAGCGCTTGCGCGCCGCCGGCTGGCCCATCGACACGGAACTGGTCTCGGGTGCGAACAAGTTCGAACGGGTTCGCTACGGGGTTTACCGGCTCGGCGACATTACCATCGGAGAGCCGGAGAGGGTGTTTGTCGCGGCGGCCGAGCTGGCGGCGGGGGGTTGGCTATGAACGCGCCGCAGAATTACGCAACTCTCGGCCCGAGGTTGCTTGCCCAGGGCTTCGAGCCTATCCCCGTCGCCGGCAAAGCGCCGGCCGTCAAGCGCTGGCAGGAAGCTGTGCTACACCGAGACCAGGTCGCCTACTGGGCGCAGAACGGGCAGGGTGACCTCAACGTCGGCCTGCGCACCGCCGGCCTTGCCCCGATCGACGTCGACATCTACGACGCCGAGGTTTCCGCCCGGGTGGTGGCCGCGGCTCGTGCTCGCTTCGGCGATGCGCCCGAGCGTGTCGGCATGCCGCCCAAGGCGCTGCTGCTCTACGCGGCCGTCGAACCCGGCACCAAGATCACCAGCCCGATCTGGGTGAGCCCGGACGGCAAGGAGCACCGCGTCGAAGTGCTCGGCATCGGGCAGCAGTTCGTCGCCGCAGGCATTCACCCGGACACCCACCAGCCCTACGCCTGGAAGGGCGACAACATCGCCGACCTGGAGCTGTGGATGCTGCCGGCTGTTCGGCGCGATGAGGTCGCCGACTGGATCAACACCGAGTTGCCGGCGCTGATGCCGCCGGACTGGGTGCAGAAGGGGGCGGGCTCGGCCGGGGCGCTGGCTGGATCGGATGACGACATGTCGTGGTTCCAACCCGAAACGGATCTGACGATCGAGGAGTGCATCAAGGCCCTGGAACTGCTGCCAGCGCATCGATACTCGGAACGTGACGACTGGTTCAGAGGCATCTGCGCCGTGCACCATCAGTTCTCTCACACAGAGCTGAATCTCGAGGCGCGAGAGGCAACGGCGAATTGGGCGATGCAGTGGGGGCCATTCGTCAACGGTGAGACTGAGGCGATCTGGGATAACGCCAATCGTGACCGGCCTACAGGCGTCATTACGATGCGGACGGTCCTGCACTGGTTGAAGGAGGACGGCAAGGACGGCGAGTGGAAGGCCTACCAGGCGCAGCGCAAGGCAGCAGCCAGCGCAGCAGTGGTGCAGGAGCGCGATTGGTTCGCCCGCATCGCCTCGGCCGACCAGGTCGAGATCGAGGGGCCTATCTCCGCAGAGATCCGGGCCGCGGATGTGTCGAGTACGCAGCGCGAGCAGCTTGCCCACGCGATCAGCAGGCGCTTTGCGAACCTCGGCCGGCCGACGGGGATTGCGGCTGCGCGGCGCCTCGTGGCCGCCCCCCGTGATGTGCTGACGCGTCCGGGTGACGTGGATCTGAAGGAGTTCATTCCGTATGGGCTCCCTGTGCCGGCGTTGAGTCCGGCGGCGTTTCCGCATTGCACGATGACGGAGAACACGATCAGCCTGAAAAACACGATGGAGAACACGCAGCGGCTGCTCGAGGCCTACGGCATTACTGTGTTCTACGACGTGATCCGGAAAAAGGCCTCGCTCAGTCTTCCGGGCCTCAAGGTGTGTCCCGACCAGGCCGACAATGCCGCGCTGTCCTGGGTGACATCCCTCGCCGCGCTCAACGACCTGAACGGGGAGAAGGCCGCCGAGTACGCGGTGACCACGGCGTTCCAGCGGCCGCGCAACACGGTCGCCGACTGGATCAAGTCGAAGCCCTGGGATGGCAAAGACCGAGTCGCGCAGCTGTGCAACACCCTGACCGTGCGTCCGGGCTTTCCGCAGTCGCTGCGGGATCTGGTTGTGCGTCGCTGGTTGATCAGCGCGGTGGCTGCGGCAATGAAGCCCGCCGGCTTCTACTCCAAGGGCGTGCTGGTGCTTCAGGGTCCGCAGTCCATCGGGAAAACGCCTTGGGTGGCCAACCTCTTGCCGGACACCTTCGCCGACTACGTCCACCTCGGCATGCACCTGGACCCGAGCAATCGCGACAGCGTGAAGACGGCCGTCAGTCACTGGATCGTCGAGCTGGGTGAGGTCGATTCCACCATGAACCGCGCCGACGTGGCGATGCTCAAGGCCTTCATCAGCCAGCGCACCGACAAGGTCCGGTTGCCCTACGCACGGGTCGATTCCGAATTCCCGCGACGCACCGTGTTCTTCGCGTCGGTGAACCCCGAGGAGTTCCTGCGCGACGACACAGGTAACGTGCGCTGGTGGACGGTGCCGGTCACCGCGGTCGACTACGAGCATGGTCTCGACCTGCAGCAGCTGTGGGCACAGGTCGCGGCTGCGTACGAGGAGGGTGAGCGCTGGTGGTTGGTCCGTGAGGAGGAGGCGCAGCTCGAGGCCTGCAATGCCGGCCACGTCGTGCGGAGCGCGATCCATGACATGCTCGCCTCGGTACTGGACATGACCGCGCCGAAAACTGAATGGAAGAGGTTGTCGGCGAGCGGCGTGCTGAAGCTGTTGGGGGTGAAGACGCCGACCAACCCGCAATCCAAAGATGCCGCCGCGGCGCTGAAGATGCTGGTAGGCGACAAGTGCGGCTACACCAACGGCTCTCCGTGCTGGTGGGTGCCGCCGCTCAAGTTCGAGAATCGCGGCAGCGACCTCCTCGAGGGGTGAGGCCGGACAGTCCGCAGGCCATGAGCCTGCGCCTGGGAACGGGTGTCCGGTTTTTTCTTCGACGGGGTAGGCGGCTGCCCCCTTCTGCTCTACTGCTCTACTCTCTCCTCTACTCCTCTCAATCCCTTTATCTATAAGGGTTTGAAGAAGAAAGTAGAGGAGAGTAGAGGAGAAATAGAGAAAGAGGAGGAAGGAGGGAAAAGGAAGGTAGAGGGGGATTGGGCGGTCAGGATTTTCCCCGACTGACCTTTTCTCAAAAACTGCACTACTGCTCTACTCAAACCGCTGGAACCCGCATGGTTGCTTGGTTTGAGGCCGGTAGAGCAGTCGAAGAACTGCTCTACTTGGCTGTTCTGCTCTACTCTCCGACCGTCCGGCTGCCCCCCCATCGAAAGCACACCGCACCTCGCTGAAACTCCTTTTCACCGAATGTCGCGCCACCCGCGACCATGCTCGAGCGCACCCTGTGCAAACCATGGTGAGCGCTCGCTTCATCGACCAGCGCCGCGCCCCGAAAGCCGACGGGCAATGGGGGCACCTTGAATCCGAAGGGAATCGAGTTGATCAGGACAAGACAGCCATCCTCGATCTTCGACCGGCCGTCCCAGTCATCGACGATGCGACTATAGCCGGAGTGCGCGGCGAGCGCCTGCGCGTTGCGGGTCTTGCCGCAGCCTTGCGGGCCATGGATGACGACGATGCTAGACATGCGATTGATCCTCGGGGGTTGTGCCGCGTCACGCGGCCTCATGGTGTTCGTTCGCGATCGACCGGCGACCGGTGCCCCGCAGGTAGGCGCAGTCCATGTCGGGGCGCAAGTCTTCGCTGCGAACCGTTCCCGCTTCACCGATTGCACAGGAGTCACGCGGCGTCCTCCGATGACCCCGGTGTGTAGTGGCCCGCGCAGGACCGCTCGTCCTTTCCACCTGCGAGCCCGCGACCGCGGAAGTAGTCGTAGAGCTTCTGGATGGTGGGCACGGAGGGATTAGCGATTACGTCTTGGGCGATCTTGGTGACGGTCGACAACGGAACCTCCGAGCCGCGCGCCACCTCACGTTGAGGTATCGCACGCGAGCGCAGCCAAGCCATCACGTAGCCGTAGAGAGAAGGCAAGGTGTTCATGGGGATCGATGCTAGACCCAGATATGGGTATTCTCAATACCCGCACATGGATTGAAAGTTTGCGGACAATCCATTTATGGACACTGCACAAGTCATCGCAGCGAACCTCACCGCCTGGATGGCGGCGACCCCGGCGCTGGATACGCTCAAGAAGATCGCAGTGAAGTCGGGTGTGGGGTTTGGGACGGTACAACGGGCGAAGAACGGCGATGGAAACATCACCGTGGAAAAACTCACGGCCATCGCGGCGGCATTCGGTCGCCAGCCCGCCGAGCTACTGGTGGCCCCGGGCCCGGCGAGCGCGGGAGAGGTGCTCGAACTTCGCCCCAAGACCCAACGCGAGGAGCGCATCGAGCAGATCAATGCCTTGCTCACTCAGACCGACGACTTCGGCGTCGTGGCCGTGCTCGAGAAAGCAAAGGATGCCGCCCGCGACTACCCGGCGCGGCGTCAGGAAAGTGCGCTGTAATTGACTTTGACACTAGGCGCCGGCAGATATTATTCCCGGAAAGTCAAAAAAACATAGACCATTGCCATAATTCAGAGTGGGCGATTTGCCCAATGGCACGTCAAGACCAGGAACGCAAATGGCCAAGAAGGCAGCCCCGGCGGGCCAGCAATCAATCTTTGCTAAGGACGAAAAGCCGATCGACATGATCGAGCTCGACAAACTCGAGCTCGATCCCGAGAACCCACGCTTTGGCAATGCGGATGGAACCAAGACGAGCCAGATTGAAATCCTCGACAGCATCGTCGGCGACTACGGCATCGAGGACGTGATCAGCTCGCTGGCGGTCAACGGCTACTTTCCGGCCGAACCGGTAATTGCCATCAAGCAGAAGAAATCCAGCAAGTACCGCGTCGTAGAGGGCAACCGCCGCCTGGCCGCATGCCTCGTCCTTGCCGGCGAGCCGCGTGCAAAGAATCAGGCCAAGCGGACGCAGAGCTACCAGGAACTGCAGGAGAGCCACCAACAACCGCCGATCACCCAGATTCCAGTCATCTGGTTCAATGAAGGTGAGTCGCCCAAAGAGCTGATCTCCTATCTGGGCGTGCGGCACCTGGCCGCATCGATGCCGTGGGATTCCTATGCGAAAGCCGCATGGATCGCGCGGGTCGTACGCGACGGAGATCTCTCCCTCGACGACATTTCGCGGATGACAGGCGACCAGCACAAGACGATCGCCCGGCTTCTGCATGGCTACAACGTGGTCGATCAGTTGATCAAATGCGGACTGTTCAACCCCGAGGCCAGCTACAGAAAGGGACGGGGCAGCAATGCCGATTTTGCCTTCTCGTGGGTCTACACCCTCTTGGGCTATCCGGCAGTGCGCAAGCGGCTTGGAATCTCGGACATTCCCCGCCCCGACCCTATTCCGGAAAGTCACCTCGAAGACGCCAGAGTTGTGTTTCTGCGCCTGCTCGGCAACCGTGACGTGCCAGATGGCCACCCCGCAATCGACGACTCCCGGCAGATCGGAGACTACGCGGCCGCAATTGCGGACGATACCCGCTTCAAGCTGGTTCGCAAGGGTTACACGGTCGACGAAATCGAGGCCGAACTGCAGCCGGCAAACGAGCGCATTTCGGAAGGCTTCGATGAAGCTGAAAAGAACCTTGGGGATCTGGTAAAGCTGGTTGCGGAGTCTCCGCCAAGCTCTGCGCAAGCGGCGGAATTGCTGTCGCAAGTGCTGAAGATCCGGAACATGGCAAGCGCCCTGCAAGCCGCGGTCATGAAAGCGTTGGACGATGGCGAGGAGGCGATGCCGAATGGCTAGGCGCAAACGCGCGCCACGGCGCACCGACCCGACCGAAAATGCAGATCAGGCCGAGCTTGCTGCGCTGCGGATGGGTGAGGCCCCTATAAGCGCCGGCATCATCGATGAGAAGCTCTCTGGCGCCGATGATGACTATCCACGCGGCAACAATGCATTGGAGCGCGACAAGGCCCTTGAGGAGGCAGAGGCCGAAGCTGCGACGGAGATCGAACGCCGTGCCCGGCTCTTGGGCGACGCTTACCCCTTTCGCCACGTGGGAAGCCGTTTGATTCACGTCCCCGCAGATCCTCAACTGTACGAACTTCTTCTGCTAGTGAGTCTGGCGGAGGACTACTCGACCGGTCGAAAGCGGCTTCTCCCCCGCACGTTCGAGGCGCTGTCGTGCCTGATCGCCGAAGCCTACCTGGGCGACGACGCGGCTTCCTACCGCATTGGCTGGCCCCGCCCACGGGGCAGTGCAACCACGCTTAAAGGCGCGATCGAAGAATTGCGCAAGGCCACTGGCGATCAGTGCGGCGAATGGAAATGGGGCCCAAAGGAAGGCAACCCGGAAGACCCATCCCCTCAACGGGCAAAGGAACAGGGCCTCGACATCGTCGCTTGGAAGAAGAGCGTCGATGGCCGCGCCGGGCAGCTTTACCTGTTGGGGCAGTGCGCCTGCGGTAAGAACTGGCACACGGACGCGAAGCTGCAGGACCTCAACATTAAGATTCTGAATGAATGGGTGAGCGAAATCGCCAACGTTGATCCTGTCCGCGCGATCTTCACCCCGCGCCATGCGCTGGATGAAAAGCTCCCTTTCATTTCGCGGCATGGAGGCATCGTTTTCGACCGGGTCCGCCTGACGCTGCTTGCCAAACGGGAAAAGGCCGCGACCGTGCTGCTCGCTGAAAACGCACGCATGCAGCACGTCATGCAGTTGTGCATGGCCTGACCAACACGGCCACTCGTGCAATGCAGCCGGCCAGGTCCGCTGTGATCTGGTGTTCCCAGAATCGGACAACCTGCCAGCCCATCGCCTCGAGCGCGGCATTCACCTCGGCATCCCTGCGCAGGTTCCTCGAGAGTTTCGGCGTCCAATACGCTTCATGGCTCTTAGGCTTGCGGCCGTGCTCTGGGCACCCGTGCCAGAAGCAGCCATGGACAAAGATCGCGACCTTGACCGCCGCAAATATCAAATCGGGCTTGCCTGGTAGCTTCTGCTTTAGCTTCAGCCGATAGCGAAGCCCCGCAGCCCAAAGCGCCCGCCACAGCGCCATTTCCGGCGCAGTGTCACGCTGTTTGATGCGGGACATCACACGGTCGCGGGCTGCGGAGGAAAAGCGGTCCGCCATGACCCCACGCCGCTCCGCGCGCGCTCAGTCAGTCCCAGACATCCGGCAACGCCTTTGCCACCGCCTCGAAAAGCGGGGGCGGCACCGCATTGCCGATGACCTTGTACCGATAGCGCAACAGGTTGCCTTCCTGCCCGGATGCATGGGTGCACGCCTCTGGAAAGACAAAATCGCCGCCGTGCTTGAGGTATTTCCCGGTGAAGCCCTGCAGCCGCGCAGCCTCGCGGTAGGAAAAGCGGCGGGCGGGCTTGTCCTCCTCGAACTCCCACTTGTCGGTGTGGATGCGCTTGAGCGAGGGGCTCACCGGATGCAAGGGCATGTGGCGCATGTGGCTGACGATCGTCTTGCTGATCTCGTCCGCGCCGCGCCGGCGGTTGCGTGAAAGGTAATACCAGTGGAAGGGGTCGTCGCAGTATTCCCCTTCCGGCCATTCGGGCAAGCCTTCGAGCGCCTTCCCGATCGTCAGGTAGGGCTGGTCCGCGCTCGGCCCATGGGTGGGCGCCGGGAAGCCATAGCGCACGCCCAGATCCCGCCGAATGCCGACGATGACCAGCCGTTTGCGCTCTTGTGGCACGCCGTATTCGTGGGCTTTGAGCTCTTGCCACACCACGTCATAGCCGTGCTCGCCGGCCGAACTGAACTGCACGATCTGGTCGTCGAGCAGATGCTTGTACGTGCTGCGGCGCAAGCCCGAGACGTTCTCGGCAATAAAGGCTTTGGGCTGGATGGCCCGCAAAGCGCGGGCGAATTCCAGATACAGTGTATTGATGCGGCGGTCGGCCTCGCGGGCGCCACCCTGGCTAAAGCCCTGGCACGGATAGCATCCCACTAGAAGCTCGGCGCTCGGGAATGCGCTGTCCTCGATCTTGGCCACATCGCCGAGCACGTAGTCGGTCTTGGGCAGGTTGGCCAGATAGGCGTCGCGCGCGTAGGCGATTATGTCATTCGCCATGACGACATCGAACCCGGCCGCGATCACGCCCGCGTCCGATCCGCCGCACCCCGAGAACAAAGACACTGCTTTAGGCATAACGCTCCTTTTCCGGCGCGAATTCTACCCAAACAACAGTGCCGATGGGCTGATGGTCTGGCGTCAAGAGTACCCGTTTACGGGTTTGAATTGTACCCTTATGCGGATATGTTGTCTCCGACGCACCGCCCACCCCGGGCGGCAGAGCGAAGGAGGAAGCTATGCACCGTACCCTGCTCGTCAAGCACACCAAAAACCGCTACGGCCAGCCGCCGGCCCGCGTGCACAACTTACTGGGCGATGGCGCCGAACTCAGCACCGCGCCCCGCAGCACCCCATGTGCCCCCAGTAATCCACCAGCAAACCCCTTGACGATCCCGTGACGTCCGAGCGCATCGGCGACACGCTGCAGCGGCTGGTAAATCAGATTACCTGTACCGGCGACCAGTCCACACAGCGGACCACCTCTTCACAGAACATTACCCCAGTCTGGGCAACCCGATCGCCGACGCGTTGCCCCTCCTGTGGATTACGTGACGGTCTCCAGTTACGCTAATCGCATATCCACATCTGCGTGTCCCGTCGATGATCGATCAGAGTCAGCGCCACGAGATGCGCGCCATGATCTCCCGGATCTCCGGCTAGGGGGCGGCGGGGCGGATGCCGTTGCACAAGGCGGCCGAGGTGTTCGATCAACAGCGGGTGCCCTTCGAGGTCGCGTGCAGGGTGCTGAAACCCTATGCGAGCGCGCGCTCAACCTCGATCACGTAGGCGCTTTTCCGCACCACGCCCAGCGCCCGAGAGCCGACAACGCAGGCCTGCACCCAAGTCTTCCGACCGTCCGGCAGGCGACGCACATGACCGCGGCGCAGGTGTTCGCGCGGTCCGTTCCGATCTCCGACTGGCGCACCGATCGCGTGCGCCACGTCGCCCACCCTCACGACCAGAACGCGCGTTTCGTAGAGCGCAAGTTTCCCCTGTCGGCGGCGGCGCGCATTCACCGCCGGATCCACGCGCTCGACGACCTCTGCCGCAACGTTGTTGCATGAGAGCGCTTCGACCAGCTCGAGGACGCTGCGCCCGGCAGCCATGACCGCCTCGTGCATCGGCGTGCGGTCCAGTCGGCCGCCGACGCTGTCGAAGCACACCCACGCGACCGAGCCGTCGTCGTGGCGCTGCTCCGGCTGGGCGGTGCACGGGAAAAAGCCCCACCCCTGACCGCCGCCCGTGTCCACCGCGACTCGCACCACGATGGTGTTCTGTCCTGCCTCGTGCAATTCCTGGGCGACAACGAGTGTCCGCCGCGCGCCGTCAGCGAAGGAAAGCGTGATGACCGGGTAGGGCAGGCGGATCGCGTGCAGGTCGGTGTCGAGCCCGCGCAGGCCATCATCGAAGAGTCGGCCGCCCGCTGGCAGCGTGAAGTGTTGCGCCTGGGGAATCGCGCGCACGATCGCTTGGGCAAACGCAGCACCCGGGTTGCCAGCGGCGGCGAGTTCATCGGCGGCGATGCCGAGCGCGCGCTCTACCTGGGCAGCAAAGCAGGGTGTGTGCATGAGGTCAGCTCCTCGAGGTGATGAACCGCGCCGCCGCGCGCACGGCCGCCTGCAGCGCGAGAAACTTCGCGGGCGGCAGCGTTCTGTTGCCATTACGATAGTGCGGCAGCGAGGGCGCCGAGATCCCGAGCAGGGCGACAACGCCATCGACGCCCAAGAAGCGGCACGCCAGGACCACAGAAAAAGCGGAAGCGGCCGGATCAACATCCGATCTGGAGCCGTAGCGCGACAAGCCCGCGGGCGTGGGCAGCCGGCCGACGACCTCGCCGTCTTCCTCGATGAAGATCACGTCGGGGTGCCGGCAGCGGTGCAGGCGCTGCATGCGCGCCTGAAAGTCCGGCAGGCAATCAACGCACGGGGCGAAGTGTTCACCCGCCTCTGCACGCCAGGCGGCCAGGTGCCACGCCGACGGGAAGCACGCCCAGCTCGCCGGCTGATCGAGGAGCGCGCGGTCGATGGTCTCGGCGCTCCTCGGGATTTGCGGAACGGAGTGGCGCGCGGGTGCGGGTGCCGACGTGTCGACGGTGGTGAAGAGCAGCATCGGCGCCTCGATCACGGCAGCGTCACATCATCGACCGCGCGAACGACTCTGCCTCCTCGCGCTCGGGCCAGTCCTCGACCTCGACCTCGACCTTTTCCTCGCATAAGGTGGCGGCGAGCGCGCTGGCCACGCGGTTTCGCACGTTGGCCTGCACACGGTCGAACCGCTCCTGGGCGGCCGTGTGCGATATGGCGGCCGACTCTGCAGCCCCGTGCAGGTTGTTCAAGGTGTGCGCGCGTCGCACGCCGGCAAGCGCATCGGTGCGCGCCTCGATCTCCCACAGGATCCGCTGCAGCTCAGCGCGCGCATCCACGGCGGCGGTGAACTTGGTGTCCGTCGCCTCGATCGCCTGCATCGCCAGGGCGGGCAGGCGGGCCTTCAGCTCCGCGTGTTCCGACCGAAGGCGCTCGATGCTGCGCTCGAGTTGCGCAGCGATCTTGTTCGACTTGGCGCAGGCAGCCGTCGCGCGCTCGTAGCGGGCGGCGACCTCGTCGAAGGCTGAGCGCGCGTTCGCGTAGGTCGGGTGCCCTTCGATCAGGCGCTCGGGCAAGGCCTCGATCAGCTTGGACTTGAGGCCGAAGTAGTCGGTGGTCATGGTGTCGTTCTCCGGGAGTAGGGGGTCAGTCGATGTTGGCGAAGCGGCTGAACTCGCGGAGCTCGTCGCGGCGGCGGTTCAGGAAGTAGCCCTGTGCGGTCTGGAGCTGGGCACGTCGCCGAGCCATCGCCGACTGGCGCAAGGTTTTCATCGTGATAGCGAAGGGCGGGTTGCGCTGGTTGAACTTGCGGATCTGGTCGAACGCCTCGGCGACACCTGTGCGGTCGCCGGCCTGCTGCGACTCCCACCACATGTTCGTGAGTTCCTCGCGCCGCGCCTGGAGCCGTGCTTCGCGCCCCTTCACCGCGCTGCGACCCTCGTACATCTCGGCGACGCGTGCCGGATTGAAGCCCAGCGCCGTGCCCGCGATGTCCGCCTCGGTGAGCGTGATGCCAAGGTCGGCACCCTTCCAGCTGCGCACGCCCTCCGCTTCATACCGGATCGCCTTGAGCGGCGACGCCAGGAACTTGGGCAGCATCGCCTCAACGCCCCGGGCGAACTTGCCCTCTTCGAAGGCCTTCGCAGCGGTGCCCATCTGCCCGGCGTAACCGGCGACGGGGCCGAGCAGGCTGATCAGCCATGCCTCAACGAGGTCACGCCCCTCGGCTTCCTTCTGCGGCGGGCGAATCCAGAGGTCACCGAGTCCGACGCGCGACGCCAGATCCACGTTCAGCAGCATGCGGATCGGCCCCTTTGCGATGGCTTCCCCGCCCTCCTTGCCGAAGGTGTCGGCGAGCATGTTGCGGTACTCGGTTTCCCAATCCCACGGATCGTCCCCGTCGCCCATGCCCATGCTGAGTAGCGCCAGCAGGGGCGTAACGCCGAAGATCCCGAGCGGCAAGCCCATCGTGCCGGCCGCGGCGAAGTGCATCGTCGCCACACCCAGCAGCATGCGGCGGGCCTCGCGGCGCACATCGGCCGATTCGCCTTTGAGGGCTTGGTAGGCGTTGCGCCACATCAGGTAGGTCACGTTCTGGCTGTACTGCTTGAACATCGTGATTACCCGCGTGACATTCCCTGACATGAAGCGGGCGCGGTTGCTGGCGCTGTAGTCGAAATGCGTCCTGATCAGCGCTTGCCGTGCCGATTCGATGGCGGTGTCGTGGGTCTGTCCGGCGTCGCGCGCCAGGCGATACGCGGCCAAGGCGGAAACCTGCCGGTTGAAGACTTCCGGCGTGTGGAAGGTCCAGCCGACGATCTTCATCGCCCGGTTGATCGCGAATGCGCGCTTGCTCACCGTCGAGTCGGTGTTCGCCGTGCCGGCCAGGTCCGATGCCTGGGTCAGGTTGATCAAGCCGGTTTCCTCGAGGTGGCGCAGGGCGGCGCGCTCGTCGTCCTTGAGGTTGGGGTTATCGGCCATGACGAAGCCGGACCACTTATCCCATCGGCCGCCGAAGTAATCCTTCGAGGCCTTCAGCAGGGCACCGGCGGCGGCATCAAAGCCGGATCGCGAGCCCAGCCAGGGGTAGGTCACAAGCGGGGTTTGCGTCAGGTTGGTGATACCGGCCGCGATCGATCCGCCGAGCGACATGACGAAGCCCACCTGCCCGAGCGCTGCGGTGATCGGGTGCGTGACCGGGTTCATCATGAGGTCCAGACGGCGCGTCAGTTCGTTCACCACTTGCTGCTGCTCGGTGGTGTCGACGTCGCCGCGCTGGGCCTGAATATCCGCGCGCATTTCGTCGATGAGTAGCGCGAGCTCGTCGGCGTGCTTGATCCGCGCCAGGTGGTGGGCTGCGTGCATTTGCGACGAGGCGAAGGCGCGCATCGCGTCGTTCGAGAAGCCCGGCGTGCCTTTTCGGTGCGCGAAGTGCTTGCGATAGCTCGCGTCCGGCAAGGCGGAAATGGCCAACTGGTTGAGCTGGTCCATCAGCGCGCCTTTCTGCTCGGCATCCATGTCGAGCGCATCGACCTTTTCGAGTACGTCGCCGATGAAGGAGCCGGCCGCCCCGTCCTTGGTTGCAGAATACTGCTGCTTGGCGGTCAGCTTCACCGTGAAGCCCTGGGCGCGCAGTCCGCGGGCGCGTTTCTCGCGCTGCAGGCTCGATTCGAAGGCCTCGACGATGCGTTCGCCGTCCCGATCCGCGATCAAAATGAACTCGCCGAATCGCGCGAGGCTGAAATACGGGCCTTCGCTGAGGTAGCGATCGAACTTGAGCCGGATCTCGTCTGCGATGGCCCGTCCGGTGCTGCCCGTGCGTTCGGCGCGGCCGGCGAGGCTGTCGCGGATCGCGATCAACGTCGCACGGTACTGGTCGCGAACGTCCCGGTACACCTCCTGCGCGGGCATCGACAGCGCGTCGAAGTCGGAGGCGATCTGCTGCTCCTCGGGCGTGGTCGCGTTCATTTCTGCCGGGTCGAACTGCGCTAGGGTGGCCGCGTGCATCACGTCGGCGAGGCGGTCGGCCTCCTTGCTGGGCAGCTTGCGCCAGCGCTCGACCAGCGCGTCGGCCTGTTCCATCATCCGGTTGCGCACGAGGTCCATCGCCTGCACGGTGCGGTCGAACTGCTCCACGGCCGGCATGCTGTTGCCGTAGATGTCGGCGAGCTGGTCACGCGTCAGCGCACCCATCGCCCAGCCGCGGTTCTGCCGGAGCTGGTGCGCGATCCACTCGCCGACGGTCGCCCGCTCAGGCGTGAAGTCCTCGACCGCCTCCGTCTGCTGCGGCTCGGCGGCGCGGCTGCGGCGCGTGCCGGGCTCTGCGGCGTCGTAGCCGGGGCCGCTGGGCTCGTACAGCAGGCGGGCGCTGCGGCCGGCGTTGCGCGCGATCTGGTCCAGCGGCACGAGGTCAGGGTTTCCAGCACGCTTGCGCACGGTGGCGAGCATCGATGTGCCGTTCTCCGACACGACGTCTTGAAAGACGCCGAACCTGATCAACCATGGATCCAACTTCACACCCTTCGGCGTCACGAGGAAACGCGACTCGCCGCCGGTTGCGCGGGCGATCCGGCGAACCATGGCCATGATCTTCGCGCGGCCCAGCTTCGTTTTCGTGTCGAGCAGCGGGGCGACAGGTACGTCAAGCAGGGCCTGCACTCGGCCTTCACTCGTCACGATCATCGCGGCATGCCCGCCCGGAACTTGCAGAGCCTTGCCCAGCTTGGCGATGTTCGCCGCGTCGCCAATCGGCAAGCCGAGGAGGCGGTGCTCGAGCTCGGGCGCGCTGTTGAAATCGACCGATGCCAGGCCCGGGGCAGAGGTTACCGTCGCGCCGTATTCGGCCAGGTCGCGCGGGCCGAGATCCTCGAAGCCCTCGCGCGGTGGCACACCATCGCCGGTGAGAACCGCGAATTCCCGCGTGTCGATGATGATCTCGCCCTTCCAGCCGGGCACCTCGCGACGCAGGCGGGCCGCCATGTGCATGTCACCCGCTGAGGGCATCGCCGTGCCGTTTGGGTGGTTATGCAGGGTAAATACGGCGTCCGCGCCGTACTTCTCCGATTGGGTCTTGACCCACTGCTCGATCCCGCGCGGCAGGAGCACCGAGGAGGGCAGGCGGCTGCTGTATGCGTGCTCGCCGACGACCTTGCCGTCCTTCGCAAAGAAGATGCGCCAGGTCTCGAAGCGGGGATCTCTGAAGATCTGCCCCAACACCGCCAGGTCGCTCGCGTCACGAACCTCCTGACCGATCAGTTGCGCGCCGCCCGTGGTGGCGAGGTCGGCGGCCAGACGCGAGCCCAGCACCGCCGCGCCGATCTTCTGACCGCGCAAGCTGAGAATGCGGCGCTGCACGTCGGCGAGGGCGGCGCGGCCGGTGTCGAGCTGGGCGGCGGTGCTGCCCGGGCGAATTTCGAGGCCGGCGGCGTAGGGGTCGCCGTCGTCCTCGCGCACGATCGACGGATCGGTCGGATCGAAGGTGCCGGCGTTGCCGGTGGCGCTCTTGATCTGCTCGGGCGCGAACACCGCGAAGGTGGTCACGCCCTGTTCCTGCATCTTGATCCCATCGAAGCCGGCTTCCTGCAGCACCTCGACCAGATCGGGGTTATCGAGGATGTCGGATAGCCGGTTGTAGCGCGCCATGTACTGCTCGGTCAGGGTCGCGACCGGATCCTTCGCCGACGGGCTTACGCCTGCATACCCGCTTTCAAGGTTGCGGCGGGCGATTTCTGCGACCGCGTCGTAATTCGCGGGCAGGCCGGCGGCCTTCAGCACGTACGAATAGGGGCTGTTGTCCTGGGGCGATGCGTCGCCCAAGTCGAGCGGCTGCTGCACCGAGAGATACACCGGATAGACCGCCGAGCCTTTGCGGTTGCCCTCGGCCATGCGCTGGCGGCCGCCGGCGACGAACATGTTCGCGAGGGTGGGGTCGGTGGCGAACCAGATTGCCCCGCCACCGCGGCCGGCTTTGAACGCGGTGATGTCTTTGTTCGTGCCGTGGTACATCACCAGCGGCTGGCCGTTGTCGTCGATGGCTTGGCTGTTGCCGAACCAGCGCTTGAACGCCGGCGTTTCGGTCTGGGCGCGGCTGGGCCCGTCGGCCTCCTTCACGCGACGGATTGGGATGTTGTAATCGAGAAAGTCGCCAGTGGTGACCGCGCCGAAATTGCCGGCGGTCGTGCCATCCGCCGACACAATGTCGGTGAAGATGTTGTCGAGCACCAGCCGCTTCAGCGGCTCAGGGCTGACGCCATCGGGCAGCACGAGGAAGCGCCAGCCGCCGGCGCCTGACTCCCGCGCGAACGCCCGCACCACGGCACGCAGCTTGCCAAGGGCGGCGCGGCTGGTGTCCTGGAGTAGTGCCATCGGCACATCCATCACGAGCTGCACTTTCTGGTCGCGGCGCAAGAAGATCAGGGCCGCGTGGTCGCTCTTCACCTGCAGCGCTTTGGCGGCCTGCACGACGTCCTGCTCGCCGTTGATCGTGCTGCCGAGCATGTGATGATCGACCTCGGGCTTGCTGCCGAAGTCGGTGCCGTTGAGCTGCGGCGCCTGGATGACCTGCACCGCGCCCTGTCCGCCGATCGTAGCGAACTCGTTGTGATCGATCACGACGTGACCGCGGAAGCCGTTCACGCTGCTGGCGATCCACTTCGTCAGATTGACGTCGGCCGGTGACGGGGCAGCGCGGCCTGATGGGTGGTTGTGTAGCACCCAGAAGCCGGTCGCCCCGAAGCGCCCCACATCGCGGCGGATGTGGGCGTCGAAGTCGTTCGGCAGATTGACAGCCGCGGGCAGGCGGCTCGAATAAGCGCCCTCACCGACGACAACGCCCTGCGCGTCGGTGTAGAAAACCCTGAAAGTTTCGTACCTCGGATCTCTGAAGACCTGCGCCAGGGTGGCGAGGTCTTCCGCGCTGGCTACTCGCTGGCCGACGAGGTCGACGCCGCCGTCGAAGGCGAATCCATCGTAGAGGCGGGAGCCGAGTACCTCGATTGCGGCTCGATCTTGGTGATTCCCTCGGCGCTGTAGATGAGCCGTGACCCGTCGGGCCAGCTCACGCACCGCGGAACGGCCGGTCTCGCGCTGCTTTTCGGTTGTGCCGGGTCGGGTTTCGAGGTTGTCATAGATCTCTTCCGGTTGAACGGTAACCGTCCAGCGACCGACGGGTGCCTTCTTCAGCTTCTGCGCGAAGGCCTCGAGGTTCTCGGGCGTGTTGAGCACCCGATAGCGCGCGGTGCCGGCCTTCAGCTCTACGAACCCGATCTCGTTGCGCAACCGCTCGAGCTCGCGATCCTGATTGTCCGCCCAGCTCGTGAGCGTCTCCGCCTCGGTGCGCTTCGTGGCCTTCAGGCTCGCGCGGCGGCGGGCGTCAGCGATGCGCGCCTTGAGTTCATTGTAGTCCGCGACGAGGTCGGCGGGCGCGGTGCGCTGCTTAAGCTGCTCGACTTGCGCGAGGAGCACGTCGCGCCCCTTGGCGGTCTGGCCGGGAACGATGGCGCGGGTGGTGGTCGGTTTGTCCTGCTGCGTGTCTGCCTGGGGTGCCTGCTGCGGCGCGGCTTCGATCTGCTCGGCGTCCGGCGAAATGTCCGGCGTCGTGGTCGTCGATGCGGAGCTGACCACACCCAGCGTACGCGCCGCCTGTGCCAGTGCGTCACCGCTCACGAATGCGTCGGTCGGGGTCTGCTGCTTGGCCAGGTCAATCACTGCCTGGGCCGCGTTCGCCGGCACGCCTGCCCGCTCGAGCTCGGCGCGAATACGCCCCTCGAAGCGTCGGCCGCCGTCGATGGTCCAACGTTCGCGGCGGATCGTCGCCTGTGCGTTGCCGATGGCGCTGGTGAAGGTGCTGTTGTTGATCTGGGGGAGAGCCGGTGCAGCGCGCTGGGCCTCGGTGTTGAAGCCCTGCGCGCCTTCCGGGACTGCGGGTGCTGCCGGCGTGGCGCCGGTCACCTGGGCGAGCTCCGGGCCAGCGTCCGGCGTCCCTTGCGGGGTGGCCGTGCTGCTGGTCGTGCTCGCCGAAGTGGCCGGCGCTGCCGTTGCCGTCGGTGCGGCCGACGGGCCTGGAACTCGGCGGGCCGCACCGCGCCGCGCTCCGGGTTGAAAGCCCGCCCACTGCTGGAGCTGGGCGGGCGAAAGTTGATCGACGGGCGCCACGCCGAAGCCGTCACCCGTCGGGGCGGGCACGACGGCATGCTCGACACCACCGGCCATCGACATCATGCCGGCGAGGTTGCGCGCGTTCTTCAGCGGGATCGGTGCCTGGGTCTGGAAGAGGCCGGCAGTGTCGAGCCCTTCGGCCTGGGCAGTCGGCGCGGCTGAGATGGCCAGCGGCGAGTCGGCCGGCACCACAGCAAAGCGCCCGGCCACGGTCGGGTGGCTGATCACGACCTGGGGCGTGCCGGTTCGCTTTGCGACCACTTCAGCGCGACGTGCGGCGGCGGCCTCGTCCTTCATCGGCACGAGGCGCGGCGTCTGCTGCTGATCCTGCTGGCCGTTCGGTGCCGCGGGGCTGGTGGTGGCGGTCGGCGCGGTGCCGGGGGAGGTCTCGATGGTGTTCTGGTTCGCGTCCGGCACGAACCCGGCCGGGACTGCATCGGGCACGAAGCCCGACCAGTCCGTCGCCGGTGCCTGTTGCTCGTAATCGAGCCAGGGCGACACCATCGGTTGCACTTCTTGCTGTGCGGGCGCGGTGCCGAGTGCAGCGTCGATCTGCTGCGCCCAGTCGGCCGGGACTTGGTTATTCAAATCGCCGCCCATTTGCCCGGCTGCAGCAGCCTGCTGCATCGTTCCCGCGGCGGGGCCTTCGGTCGGCGGCAAATTGCCCTGCGCCTGCTGGTTCAACGCGACGATGGCGGCGCGGCTGTTCGGCCCTGCGTTCGGGTTGAGGCGAGCGGCGGCCATCGATGCGGCGTTGCGCGATGCGCCCCAAGCGACCTCTGCGCCCGACTGGCCGAGGCTGAGCACGCTCTCGAGCACGGCGTCGATCGCGTCGGCCTTCCCCGTTGCAGCGAGCTCGCCGAGGTATTCGCCGAGGCCTTCACCGATCGTCTCGAGGCCGAGCGCTGCGCCAGCGCGGGCAGCCTTGCGGCCGAACGTGGCGGTGGTGTCGATGGCTGCCTCTTGTGCCTGTCGCACCGCCTTCACCATCTCAGGCGATCGGCGGGCGGCCATCACGGCCACCTCGTTGCCGACATCGACGCCGGCATCGGTCAGGGCGCGCGTGGTGGCGCGCTCGACGGCGCGAGAGGTCGCACCCATGATCCATTTCGACAGGCCCAGCGTCGCGGCATCGATGCCGGTGATCGTGGCAGCCTTCGTTCCGCCTTCGACGAATGCGGTCTCGCGCTCGGCGGCGGTGAACTGGCCGTCGGTCGCCTTTTCCATAGCCTTGTGCCCGACCTCGAGCGCGGTGTTACCCAAGAACAGGCCAGCCAGGCCGCCGACCACACCGAGCGCGGGTGCTGCGCCCGGCAGCGGAATAGCTGCGCCTGCGGTGGCGCCCAGCTTCGCACCTGCCCAAGCTGGGGCGAGGGCGGCCACGGCGTTCGGCGCCTGCTCGAGCACCGCGTAACCGGCGCCCTTCGGCTGGGCGAGCACCGCGCCGCCGACCACACCCAGCGCATCCAGCAAACCCGGGTCGTCGGTGCCCAGTGCGGCGCGGCGGTTTTCGATCGCACCTTCAAAGGCGCGCAGGTTCTCGTTCTTCGGTGCGGCGGCCTGGGCATTCGCGCGCTCGACCACGCTTGCCCGATCGTCGAGTGCCACGTCGGCAGCTGCACCGACTGCGCGGCCGGTGTTGCGGAAGCCTTGCGCCAACGTGCTGATGATGCCCATCTCGCGCGGCTGATCGGGTACGAACTGTCCCCAATCGGTCTGCGGGGCGGCAGGCTGATCGGGCACGAACTTCGACCAGTCGGTAACCGGTGGCGCCGCTTGGGTAGCGGGCTGCTGGGCCTGGGCCTGGGGCTGGAAGCGCTGCCACGGGCCGGCGGCCGGTTGCGGTTGCGCGGGGGCAGGTGCGCCAGGTAGCGGGCGAAGGTTGTTGAACTCATCCACCGTGCCACGGGGCATCTTGTCGTCAGTGCCAAGAGCCATTGTTCTTTTCCTTCAGAGTGCGGGCCGCGATGGCAGCGTATTCGGTGGACGACGGCAGGGCGCGGCGCGCTGCGCTGGTCCGGTTGGCGGGGTCTTCAATGAACCAGTCGATCAACTCGAGGGCGGCGCGGTCTTTGCCTCGCGCCTGCAGGCGGATCTCGGTGAAGGCGTCGTCGAACCGCTGCAGCCACTCATCGAAGCAGCCGCGCGGCCGATCCTCGAGCCACTCACGCAAGGCCCAGAGCGGAATCGGGCGGATGCCGTCGGAGCACTCGATGTCCCACACGCGAACAGGCCAGCCCATCGCCTGGAGCTCCGAGGCGGCGTGCATGTCGTCGATCACACCGTGCTCGCCCATGGCCAGCATTGCGAAGGCGAGGGCGGTCTCGGCGAACACATCGGGGTAGATCGCTTCTTCGATGTGAGGTAGGCTCACATCCGCAACGTCACATTGCTTTGCATTTGCGCTCACCTTGGCGGCCAGGCCTCGGTGAGCGTTTCCTTTTTGTGGGGTCACATCAGGCCTCGCTCGGTGGAATGGATTCGAGTGCTGCCTCGACCTCGGCCATGCGCCAGCGCGTGTTGCGCCCCAGCTTGATCGGGCGGGGCAGCAGACCGCGCGCGACCAGTCGATGCCACTGCCGCTCCGACACGTCGAGCAGCTCGGCACCTGTGCGCGCGCTGATCACCGCGGCGGGCAGGTCGGCACCGTTGAATATTTCCTGGAACTCGGGTTCTTGCATCGCGTTATGGCTCTGGGATCTAAGGCAGGGCCGATGATGCAGGGGACGGGCGCGTTTTGTCTCGTCGCGCTTGTTCAGGGGCTTGACATGCCGTGACAGGGCAGGGCGCAGGACGTAAAAAGCCCGCTCGTGGCGGGCTCAGGTGTCGGCGGGTAAGGGCCTGGATCTGCGGAAATTGGCTACACCGTGGCTACACGGACCCGTAAAGCAAAACGCCAATCCAGAAGGATTGGTGCAAGTGCTTGAATCTACTGGTGGGCCCTGCGGGATTCGAACCCGCAACCAAAGGATTATGAGTCCTCTGCTCTAACCGTTGAGCTAAAGGCCCGCAGGCCCGACGGCCTGCGCCGCCGGGCGGTGCAAGGGGCCTTTTACGCGTCGCTGTCGAGGAAGCTGCGCAGCTTCTCGGAGCGGCTCGGGTGGCGCAGCTTGCGCAGCGCCTTGGCTTCGATCTGGCGGATGCGCTCGCGGGTGACGTCGAACTGCTTGCCGACCTCTTCCAGCGTGTGGTCGGTGTTCATCTCGATGCCGAAGCGCATGCGCAGCACCTTGGCCTCGCGCTGGGTCAGCGAGTCGAGCACCTCGCAGGTGGCGTCGCGCAGGCCGGAGTACATCGCCGCCTCGGCCGGGGCCAGGGTGGCGGTGTCCTCGATGAAATCGCCCAGGTGGGAGTCGTCGTCGTCGCCGATCGGCGTCTCCATGGAGATCGGCTCCTTGGAGATCTTCATGATCTTGCGGATCTTCTCCTCGGGCATTTCCATCTTCTCGGCCAGCGTCGCGGGATCGGGCTCCTGGCCGGTCTCCTGTAGGATCTGGCGGCTGATGCGGTTCATCTTGTTGATCGTCTCGATCATGTGCACCGGGATGCGGATGGTGCGCGCCTGGTCGGCGATCGAGCGCGTGATGGCCTGGCGGATCCACCACGTGGCGTAGGTCGAGAACTTGTAGCCGCGGCGGTATTCGAACTTGTCCACCGCCTTCATCAGGCCGATGTTGCCTTCCTGGATGAGGTCGAGGAACTGCAGGCCGCGGTTGGTGTACTTCTTGGCGATCGAGATCACCAGGCGCAGGTTGGCCTCGGTCATCTCGCGCTTGGCGCGGCGCATCTTGGCTTCGCCGGTGGACATCTGGCGGTTGATGTCCTTGAGCTCCTTGAGCGGGATGCCGATGCGGTCCTGCAGGTCGATGAGCTTTTGCTGCTCCTCGAGCACCGCGGGGTGGATGCGCATCAGGCCGTCGGCGTAGTTCTTGCCGGCGGCGATCTCGTCCTTGAGCCAGTCGAGGTTCACTTCCTGGCCGGGGAAGACCTTGATGAAGTGCTGGCGCGGCATGCCGGCGCGATCCACGCACAGTTGCAGGATCTGGCGTTCGTGGCTGCGTACCTGCTCGACCATGTGACGCACCGAGTCGCACAGCTTCTCGATGGCCTTGGCGGTGAAGCGGATGTTGAGCAGCTCGTCGGAGATCTGCTGCTGCAGCGCGAGGTAGGAGAGGTCCTGAGAGCCGCGCTTCTCGAGCGCCTGCATCTTCTTCGCGTACAGCCCGCGGATGACGTCGAAGCGGGCGAGCGCGTCGTTCTTGAGCTGCAGCAGCGAGGCGGCGTTGGCGCGCTCCGCGCTCTCGGCGCTGTCTTCCTCTTCGTCGCCCTCGTCCTCGTCCCCGGCACCCTCGTCCTCTTCGGCCTCGCCGTCGTCCTCGGTGGCTTCCTCTTCCGCGGCGGCCTCGTCGGCGCTGCCGGCGTTGGGGTCGATCAGACCGTCGACGAGCTCGTCGATCTTGGCCTCGTCGGCGGCGATGCGGTCGACGATGGCGAGGATCTCGGCGATCGTCGTCGGGCAGGCGGAGATGGCCTGCACCATGTGCTTGAGGCCGTCCTCGATGCGCTTGGCGATCTCGATCTCGCCCTCGCGGGTGAGCAGCTCGACCGTGCCCATCTCGCGCATGTACATGCGCACCGGGTCGGTGGTGCGGCCGAACTCGGAATCGACCGAGGACAGCGCCTGTTCGGCCTCTTCTTCGGCGACGTCCTCATCCACGTTGGTGGCGACGCTGTCCGACATGAGCAGATCTTCGGCGGCCGGCGCCTCGTCGTAGACCTGGATGCCCATGTTGTTGAAGGTGGCGATGATGCCTTCGATCTGTTCGGCATCGGCCACGTCGTCGGGGAGGTGGTCGCTGATCTCGGCGTAGGTGAGATAGCCGCGTTCCTTGCCGAGCGTGATCAGCGTCTTCAGCCGGGTGCGGCGCACCTCCGCGTCGAGCGGGGTGGCGGCGGGGCTTTCGATCACCGGGGCTGACTTGTCCTTGGCCTTGGCAGGGCGACCCTTTGCGGGGGCGTCCTTGCGCGGGTCCTTGGCTTTTTCGCGTGCCATAGCACTCCTCAAGTGAGGGTGTAAGTAAATGGGAAACCGAAAATTGTACTATAAATCTGAGACTTTGCCGCCGCCGGCGAGGTTCCGCTTCTCGAGCAGCAGCTCTCCCAGGCGATGGCGGCCGGCGGCGTCCAGGCCTTGCTCACGATCCCGTTGTAGCAGGGCGGCGATCTCCTTGCCGATGCCGTCGACCTGCAGCTTGCGCAGGGCGTCCTCGAACAGGGTCTCGACCACCGCTTCGTCGAATTCCGCCTCGACGAGTTCCGCGGCGACGCGCGAGAGGGTGTCGGCGTGGGGGGTTTCGCGGAAGCGCTCGATCAGCGCACCGAGGCCGCCAGCCGGGATCGGCTCGCCGAGGCTGAAGAGGTCGATGATCGCGATCAGCGCGAGGCCTTCCGGGCTGTCGTCGGGCACCAGGCCGACCGGCATGCGCGCGGCCCAGGTGGGGTGCTGCATCACCAGGCGTAGCAGGGTGCCGGCGGTGGAGGGCAGCTTGCGCCGACCGCCCGGACGCGGACGTGGCGCCTGGCCGCGTGGCGGCGTGCTGCGGGCGGGTGGGCGCGCCTCGTCGAGGAAGGGCGCATCCGCCTCGGCGCTAGGGGGGCTCGTGGCGGGTGCGCGGGCCGGGGTGGGTGCCTCGGTGCCGCGCCGGCGCGGGGCGCTGGCGGCGAGCTGCTCGAAGGCGTATTCGACCTCGCCCTGGGTCATGCCCGCGGTCTCGGCTACCGCCTTCACCACCTGCAGCTTCAACAGCGGCGCGGCGATGCGGGTGACCAGTGGCGCCGACTCGTGCACGAAGGCCGCGCGGCCCTCGGCGCTGTCGAGCGGGTGGCGGCCGCAGAGCTCCTGAATCAGGAAGCTGCCCAGCGGGGTGGCGGCGAGCGCGGCCTTGCGGAAGGCCTCGGCGCCCTCGGCGCGCACGAAGGAGTCCGGGTCGTGCTCGGCGGGCAGGAACAGGAAGGCCAGGGTGGCGTCGTCGCGCAGGGATTCGAGCGCGTTCTCGAGCGCGCGCCAGGCGGCGCGGCGGCCGGCGGCGTCGCCGTCGAAGCAGAACACGATGCGGTCGGTCTGGCGCAGCAGCGTGTGGATATGCTGCGGCGTGGTTGCGGTGCCGAGCGTCGCGACCGCGTTCTCGATGCCGAACTGGGCGAGCGCGACCACGTCCATGTAGCCCTCGACCACGACCGCGAAGCCGGCGTCGCGGATCGCCTTCTGCGCCAGGAAGAGGCCGTAGAGCTCGCGCCCCTTCTCGAACAGCGGGGTCTCGGGCGAGTTCAGGTACTTGGGCTCGCCCTTGCCGAGCACGCGCCCGCCGAAGGCGATGATGCGCCCGCGGCGGTCGTGGATCGGGAAGATGATGCGGTTGCGGAAGCGGTCGTAGCGCCGCCCCTGCTCGTTGTCGATGACCAGGCCGGCATCGGCGAGGGTCTTCGCCTGGTAGTCCGGGAAGATCCTCTCCAGCGCCTGCCACTCGTCCGGTGCGTAGCCGAGGCCGAAGCGCGCGGCGATCTCGCCGGAGAGGCCGCGGCGCTTGAGGTAGTCGATGGCCGCGCGCGAGGGCTTGAGCTGGTCGCGATAGAAGCGCGCCGCCATCGCCATCGCCTCGTAAAGACGCTCGCTGGCGTCGTCATGCGCCGGCGTCGCGCTGCGGCCGTCGTCGGGCACCTGCAGTCCGACCTGCGCGGCGAGCTCCTTGACCGCGTCCACGAAGCCCAGGCCGCTGTATTCCATCAGGAAGCCCACCGCGCTGCCGTGCACGCCGCAACCGAAGCAGTGGTAGAACTGCTTGGACGGGCTGACCGAGAACGATGCGGATTTCTCGCCGTGGAAGGGGCAGCAGGCGAAGTAGTTGGCGCCGCTCTTCTTGAGCGGGACGTAGCGTTCGATGACGTCGACGATGTCGACGCGGGAAAGCAGTTCCTGGACGAAGGACTGGGGGATCATCGCGCGCGCAAAAGCAAACGCCCGTCCCGTCCGCATGCGCGGACGACGGGTGTTCGTGAAAAAGCATCACGCCGGGCGGGGATCGAGCGACCCCGGGCCGGCGTGTGATCGCCCGCGAGGGCGGGCATGGGCGTCCCGCGAGTGCGGGGCGCGAGCCGAATCAGTAGAGCTTCGGCGGCAGCGTCTGGCTGCGCAGGCGCTTGTGGTTGCGCTTGACGGCGGCGGCCAGCTTGCGCTTGCGCTCGGCGGTGGGCTTTTCGTAGAACTCGCGCGAGCGCAGTTCGGTCAGCACACCGGTCTTCTCGATGGTGCGCTTGAAGCGGCGGATCGCAACTTCAAACGGCTCGTTTTCCTTGACGCGGATACCGGGCATTGCGGACTTCCTTGGGTGTCTGGTGGGCAGAAAGACCGCGAATATAAACCAGACGCCCGTCGATGGCAAGGCCGCCGGTCGCACGCGCTACGGCGCCGGGTTAAAATGCGACACCGAATCAAACGGATGCATCCCGATGAAAGTGCTCGGCATCGAAACCTCCTGCGACGAGACCGGCGTGGCGATCTACGACACCGAGGCCGGCCTGCGCGCGCACTGCCTGCACTCGCAGATCGACCTGCACGCGGCCTATGGCGGGGTAGTGCCCGAGCTCGCCTCGCGCGACCACATCCGCCGCCTGCCGCTGCTGCTGCGCCAGACCCTGGCCGAGGCCGGGCTGGCCGCCGCGGACGTCGACGCCGTGGCCTACACCAGCGGGCCCGGGCTCGCCGGCGCGCTGCTGGTGGGGGCGAGCGTGGCGGAGTCCTTCGCGATGGCGCGCGGGATCCCGGCGCTGCCGGTGCATCACCTCGAGGGCCACCTGCTGTCGCCGCTGCTGTCGGCCGATCCGCCCGCCTTCCCCTTCGTGGCGCTGCTCGTCTCGGGCGGCCACACCCAGCTCATGCGGGTGCGCGGGGTGGGCGACTACGCGCTGCTCGGCGAGTCGGTGGACGACGCCGCCGGCGAGGCCTTCGACAAGACCGCCAAGCTGCTCGGCCTGGGCTATCCGGGCGGACCGCAGCTGGCGCAGCTCGCCGAGTCCGGCGTGCCTGGGCGCTTCCGCCTGCCGCGGCCGATGCTGCACTCGGGCGACCTCGACTTCAGCTTCAGTGGCCTCAAGACCGCGGTGCTCAACGTGGTCTCGGCACCGGACTGGGATCCGGTGCGCATGGCCGATCTCGCCGCGGAATTCCAGCAGGCGGTGGTCGAGGTGCTGTGCGCGAAGGCGCTTGCGGCGCTGAAGAAGGTGGGGCTCAAGACCCTGGTGGTGGCCGGCGGGGTGGGCGCCAACCGCTGCCTGCGCGCCACGCTCGATGCCGCGCTCGCGCGCCGCGGCGGGCGGGTGCATTACCCGGAGCCGGCGCTGTGCACCGACAACGGCGCAATGATCGCCTTCGCCGGCGCGCTGCGTCTGGCGGCCGGCGAGACCGGGCCGGAGGTCGCCGCCGTACGCATCCGCCCGCGCTGGCCCATGGTCGAGCTGCGCCCGCCGGTGCAGGTGTCCGGCGTCGTGTAGGAGCGGCGCAAGCCGCGAATACGGCGCCCGGCGCTCGCACCGCCGCGGCTCCAGGGCCGTGTTCGCGCCTGCCGGCGCTCCTACATGCACCGTCGCGGCTTCGTCTCGCGCAGGAGCTGCGGCAGCTGCGAACCGGGTGTCCGGCACTCGCGCTGCCGCGGTTCCGTCGCCGTGTTCGCGCCTGCCGGCGCTCCTACATAAAACCGGAGTTGCGATGGATCATGTAGGCGCTGCGGCAGCTGCGAACAGGTTGCCCGGGCGTCTTACGCCGTCGGCCCGTCCTTCTTCTTGCCGCCGATCTTGCCCTCGGTGCCGGCGCGCAGGCGGGCGATGTTCTCCTTGTGGCGCCAGAACAGCACCGCCGTCATCACCGCGAGCACCGCCACGGCCGGCTTGGCGCCGAGGAAGAGGAAACCGGCGAGCGGCGCGGCGAGCGCGGCCGACAGCGCTGCGGCCGAGGAGTAGCGCGTGGTGTAGGCCACCATCAGCCAGATCACCGCGCAGAAGATCGCGATGCGCGCATCGACCCCGGCGAGCACGCCGAGCGCGGTGGCCACGCCCTTGCCGCCGTTGAAGCGCAGGAAGAGCGAGAACACGTGGCCGAGGAAGGCGGCGAGGCCGGCGAGCGCGGCGATGTCCGGCTCGAAGCCGAGCCGCAGCGCCGCCCACACCGCCAGCCAGCCCTTGAGCGCGTCGCCGAGCAGGGTGAGCACGGCCGCGGCCTTGTTGCCACTGCGCAGCACGTTGGTGGCGCCCGGGTTGCCCGAGCCGTACTTGCGCGGATCCTCCAGGCCGAACAGGCGGCTGGTGACGATCGCGAAGGGAATGGAGCCGAGCAGGTAGGCGGCGACGATCAGAAGCAGGGTGGACATCTTGGCTCCGCTGCCCGTCGGCGGGCAGCTCTAAAGGGACGGAAGACGGGGTACGCAAGCCCGGGACTGCAGGTGCGGGCCTTACCTCGTCCGCACGCCGGCCGCGCGCGGACGACAGCTTTTACCGGCGCGGGGGCGGGGGCGCGTTAGAATCCGGGCGATTCTAAACGGGAAGCAGCATGGATTTCATCTTCATCGAGGAACTGCGCGTCAAGGCCTGGGTCGGCATCTACGCGCGCGAGAAGACCGGCCCGCAGACGGTCGAGCTGAACCTCACCTTCGGCGTGCCCGACGCCGCTGCCGAGCACGACGACATCGCCGACACCATCGACTATGCCGTCGTGACCGAGCGTATCCGCCGCGAGCTCGGCGAGCGCCACTTCAACCTCATCGAGAGCCTGGGCGAGTTCGTCGTCAAGCTGCTGTTCGAGGAGTTCGGCGCGCCCTGGGTCAAGCTCAAGGTGGGCAAGATCGGGGTGATGAAGGACGTGCGCCGCGTCGGCGTCTACATCCAGCGCAGCAAGGCGGGCGTGGTCGTGCCGCCGGCCGCCTGAGCGCCCGCGGGCGCCCGCCTCAGTTCGCCACCTGCACCAGCCTGGGCTGCAGCACGCGCAGCAGGTCGTGCGGGTGGATCCCGACCAGGAAGCCGCGCCGCCCGCCGTTGATGTAGATCAACGGTAGGTCGAGAACGGTGCGCTCCATGTACACCGGCATCTTCTTGCGCGTGCCGAAGGGCGAGGTGCCGCCCACCAGGTAGCCGCTGTGGCGGTTGGCGGTCTCGGGCTTGCAGGTCTCGACGTGCTTGCACGGGATCTGGCGCGCGAGCTCCTTGGTCGACACCTTATGGTCGCCGTGCATCAGCACCACCAGCGGCTGCGCGTTCTCGTCCTCCATGATCAGGGTCTTGATCACCGCGTGCTCGGGCACGTTGAGCTCGCGCGAGGACACCGTGGTGCCGCCGTGCTCCTCGTACTCGTAGAGATGGCTGGAGAAGGCCACGCCGTGCTGGCGCAGGAAGCGGGTGGCGGGGGTCTCGGGGGCGTGGGCTTCGTTTCTGCTCATGATCGGACGGCCTGTCGGAGGCGCCATCGCAAAGGGGCGGCGCACTCCCGTCATTGTAGTGCCATCGGCCATCCCGGGGCGTATGGGCGCGCCCGTGCTGGCGTACCCGCGGTTTTCAGGCGCGCGGATGGTGGCGCGCGTGCAGCTGCTTGAGGCGCTCGCGGGCGACGTGGGTGTAGATCTGCGTGGTGGAGATGTCGGCGTGGCCGAGCAGCAGCTGCACCACGCGCAGGTCGGCGCCATGGTTGAGCAGGTGGGTGGCGAAGGCGTGGCGCAGGGTGTGGGGCGAGATGCGCTCGGGCGCGATGCCGGCGGCGAGGGCGTATTGCTTGATCAGGCGCCAGAACATCTGGCGCGACATCGCCGCCCCCAGGCGGGTCACGAAGACCTCGTCGCAGCTGCGCCCTGCAAGCAGGAGCGGGCGCGCCTCGGCCAGATAGCGCTGCAGCCAGTCGGCGGCGATCTCGCCGAGCGGCACCAGGCGCTCCTTGCTGCCCTTGCCCATCACGCGTACCACGCCCTCATTGACGCCCACCGCGAAGACCTTCAGGCCGACCAGCTCGGAGACGCGCAGGCCTGCGGCGTAGAGCACCTCCAGCATGCAGCGGTCGCGCAGGCCTTGCGGGGTGTCGAGCCCGGGCGCGGCGAGCAGGGCCTCGACCTGGGCCTCGCTCAGGGTCTTGGGAAAGCGCTCGGCCGCCTGCGGGGTGTCGATCGCCAGGGTGGGGTCCTCGGCGATCTCGCGATTGGCCAGCAGAAGGCGGTAGTAGCGCCGCCACGCGGCGATCAGGCGGCGTTGGCTGGCCGGTTTCGTGGCGCGGCTGAACTCGGCGAGATAGGCGGAGAGATCCGCGCCGCTGACGGCGGGCAGGCGCTGCGTGCGCGTCTCCAGCCAGGCGGCGAAGCGGGCGAGGTCGCTGCGGTAGCCGGCCAGCGTGTTCGTCGCCAGCCCGTGCTCCAGCCACAGCGCGTCGGTGAAGCGGTCGAGCTCGGCGCGGTGCGCGGGCTGCAGGCCGGCCTCGCGCGCCGGTGCGCGTCCGCTCACAGCGCCCCTTCGAAGGCGAGCAGCCAGCGCTTGACCTCGAGCAGCCAGCCCTCGCGGGCGTTGGCGAAGCCGCCCAGCCCGGCGGCCGAGGTCACGCGGTGGCAGGGCACGATCAGGGGAAAGGGGTTGGCGCCGCAGGCCTGGCCGACCGCACGCGGTGCGCTGCCGAGGCTGGTCGCGAGCTCGCCGTAGGTCGCCGTGCGTCCGCGCGGGATGGCCGCGATGGCCGCCCACACGCGGCGGCGGAAGGGCGTACCGCAGGGCGCGAGCGGCACCGGGAAGGGCTCGTCGGGGGCCTCGATCCAGGCGCGCAGCGCATGCGCGGCTGCGCCGGCGGTGGCGTTGCGCGGGTCGTGCAGCGGCGTGCCCGGGGGCAGGAAGACGAGCTCCCGCACATGGCCGTCGCGCGCACGGATGCCGAAGGGGCCGAAGGGCAGCGCGATGATCGCGTCGAACGTCGACATGTCCGCGCCGCCCGCCGGCATGGCGGAGGCCCGGCTCACTGCGGCTTCTTGAGCAGCGCCTCGCGCAGGTCGCTGTCGGCCGGGCGCTCGCCCAGCCAGATGCGCAGCAGCGCGGGGTAGAGGGCGACGTCGGCGATGTCCTCGCCGTGCTGCTTCGCATCGACCAGCAGGCGGGTCGCGCCGCTGCCGAGGCGATCGAGCACGATCTCGGTGCCGGCCTTGACCTCGCCGACCGCGGCCAGCGCCGCGAGCAGGGCGTCGGTGGCAGGTTTCAGTGCGGCGAGCGCGGCGGCGTCGTGGTTCTTCTCGAGGCCGGCCTGCAGGGCGTCGCCGAACTGCTTCGCCTCGAGGTCGCGGAT
>Ga0116151_10000686_pt1 | contig 31239 bp, 24 predicted proteins | sample AD_UKC117_MetaG_FD_89893 | JGI IMG/M metagenome (GOLD analysis project Ga0116151, IMG submission 89893) | Active sludge microbial communities of municipal wastewater-treating anaerobic digesters from Hong Kong - AD_UKC117_MetaG | ecosystem: Engineered > Bioreactor > Anaerobic > Digestate... | reverse complement strand
CCCGGGCTTCATATTGCGGATCACCGCTGTCCTTGCTGCCGCATCCGGCCAGGATGAGAACCATGAAAAGCATCAAAAATGCTGCCATCATTGCCTTGCTTTTCGATAAATGCTGCATGCCGTGCCTCCTGTTTTGTATTATTGTACTTCAAAGGTAAAACTGCTGATTGCACTGTTTTGTTTGCCATAGCCGGACACCAGTACCTTGATGATCGTATCCTCCCTGACGGGGATGGGAAGATTGAGCTCCGGCTGATAGGTGCTGGGATTATACATCGGTGAAAGCTCTGTGGGATCAGTTCCGTCCAGTGTATAATGCAGCTTGACCAGACCTGAGGACTTGTGCTGCAGCTTGACTGATTCTCCGGCGGCTATCTTGCCTTCTGTCGGAAAGGTGGTGGCCGCTTCCCATTGGCCCGGATCCCGACTGGATACAATGATTTCTGCTACATTGACCACAAAAGCCGGATTGGTATGTTCCAGAAGATTGCGCTGGCCAATGATCAGACAGGGTGCATCCGCTGCCGCTGCCCCCATATCGGCAGAGCCTTCCTTGTATTCATAGGCAATCACCGGCTCGACCGGTTGGGCGCCTTCCGGCGAGCCTTCTTTGACCCGGGGATAATAATAGTGGGGAGTATCCAGCAATTGCTCCCGGGTAAAACTCATTTCATAGCCATCATCCGAACGAAAAGTAATCGCCCGGGCAGTATCCAGCACCCCGGCAGCCTGCAGGATGCTGCGCACGGTTAGGCCGCGGACGGCATAGAACCTGGCCGTGGGCCAATTGTTGATGGTGGAGTAGACATGCTGAAAGCCGGCCTCTGGCTGGGCCGCCAGTTCTGCCAGGGTAAATTTCTTTTCTCCCTGAATGCCATCCCCCTTTATGGTGATGGTCCAATCCTGCTGCTCCGCAGAGATGTCGGGTGCCCCGGTAAAATCGAGGACCTGACCGCTGCGATCCATGGTTTTGATGGTAATACCTTGGGCATCGACCGAAATAATGGAATAGACCGGCTTGCCCCCCACGCTGCAGGCAATGTAATCATAAGCTCCGGGGGAATACTGTTTGCCGCCCGAATAGCCCATCAGGTAGACAATGCCGTTTTCACTGCGCTGTCCGTCTCGCAGCGGATGCGTGCGCATATAGACGTGCTGATGCCCGCCCAGCACCAAGTCAACTCCGCCCCTTTCCATAACGGGAACAAAGTTTTTGCGGATGACCTCGGCCCGCTGGCTGTCTTTGGGGATTTCGATCGCCGGATAAGCGGGATGATGAAACATAACGATCTTGTAGGTTTTATCCGTTTGGGACAGGTCTTGTTCCAACCATTTGATATCCTCCTGGTTGGCTGCCCCCATCACATTGCTGTCCATAACGGTAAAATGAGCATCCCCGTAATCGAAGGAGTAAAACGCTTCCTGCCGGCCTTCGGGGCCGTTTTCCGGCAACGCAAAAATCGTTTTGAACAGAGCGGTATTGTCATGGTTGCCCATGGCAGGATAGATAGGCAGCTTTTTCCGTACCGGCTCGGCTGCGGCCAGGAAACGATCCCATTCCGCCTGACTGCTGCCGTCGTTAACCAAATCTCCGCCGATCATAACAAAAGCCGGACGGCTCTCGTCAGCAGCAGCCTGGCTCAGCATTTGCCCCCAAATCGAATAGTCACCGGTCTCCGGATCAGCCTGGGAATCTCCCATATAAATAAAGGAAAAGCTCTCTTGCCCCTTATTACCTTCAAATACTTCCCTTACAGAACATCCGGTACACCACAAGCTTGACAAAATGGCTGCAATCAATAACAACCCAACAAAATACTTCCCATATTGTTTCATTATTTCTACCCCGCCCGGTTATAATGATGATGTTTCAAACATCCATGCTTGCTTTATCACTCTTATCATAATCTGTTTACACCAAACTGTCACCTGATGACAGGCAACATTTCTTCCAGTATTTCCGCGGCTGCTTTCACGTAATTGGTGCAGCGCAGGACAAACAAATCCTCACGTCTGGCTTTCTGACGGCCCTCGGCTGTACTCAAATCGGCTCCTAGCAAATCACGGCAGACGGTTGAGCCGATGCGATTATGGAAACGCTGCAGAAATTCTTGACCCAGTTCATAGATTACCTCATTATGCTCTTTGCCTGGTGTCGCCACACGCGTCAAACCAATTACCATCAAAGCACCGCTTAAAGCTCCGCAGAGTTCACCGCTGCGGGCTATGCCGCCGCCAAAAGCCGCCGCCGTTTTTATCGCGATTTCCGGCGGCAATCCCAGCTCAGGTCCAAAACTCAAGACAATGGCCTGGGAGCATGATCCACTGTCAGCAAAATATCGCAATGCATCATCAATCTTACTCATAGGGTCCCTCTCTTATAAAACAATAACGGCGCAGCATTATCCGCGCATGAAAACGACCGCAATAACGACGGCCCCAAGTGCAAAGCGATACCATGCGAAAGGCAAATAGCTTTTGCTCTGCACATACCTGAGCAGCACATAGATGCTGGCCAGGCCGACGATCGCCGAAACGATCATGCCGACCACAAAGTTTACATTGATCATGGCGGGGTTGGCCATTACATCCGGCATTTTCACCAGCGCAGCGCCGAAGATGATAGGCGTGGATAGCAAGAAAGAGAAGCGGGCTGCGCTCTCCCTGGTCAAGCCGGCCAACAATCCTACCGTAATAGTGATCCCCGAACGGGATACTCCCGGTATAATCGCCAGCGCCTGGGAAACTCCGATCCACATGGCAGTAGAGAAGGTAATATGGTCAATATCATTGTTTTTGCGGCTCTTTTGATCTGCCCAATAGAGAATTACCCCCATAACAATCAACATGACCGCGATCAGCAGCGGGGTTCTGAATACCGTTTCAGCATAGCTTTCCAGCAAGAATCCAATTACCCCTCCAGGGATACAGGCCGCTACCAGATACCAGAAAAGTCGTCCGTCACTGCTTTTCACCTTGGTCAGCCCGGCACTGATCAGATTGAGCCAATCCTTCCAGAAGTAAATAATCACTGCAAACAGAGTTCCCAAGTGCAGTGCCACGTCAAAAGTCAAACCCGGATCATGCCAATCAAACAGCCACGGCACCAGCACCAGATGCGCAGAGCTCGATATAGGCAGAAATTCTCCCAATCCCTGGACCAAACCCATGATAATCGACTGAAATAAAGTCAAGTTAACCTACCTCCCATTATGTACTTTCATATTAAACACTATTATATTCATAAACGCCAGTAAAAACATGTTTTTCATGGATTCTTAAGGAGATATTAAGAATATGTTAATTCCTGAAGGAATCAGCAGGATGGCCCTTTAGCTTATTCACAGAACAGCCCGCAGATAAAGCTGCGAAGATCATCGCCCGGTTAATTTACCAGGTTTTTCCCCTTGCCAAACCTAAATTTATTACATATAATACGATTAAGGTGGCGGAGAAAATAAACAGTTTATTTGGTTCGTCGGTTTCAAATCCACTGAAAAAAGAATATACAGTTGAGACCCAGGTATTTCAAAGTTCAAATCATCAGTTAAACAAATGGTTATCCGGATAAGTTAATTCTTTAAACACCCAGGTAAAACAAGGTAAAGATAACAGGTGGTAGGTTCGGTTTCTAGCCAATCAAGAAAGGTTAAAAGGTTATTGGTCTTTTGTTAAAAGAATCCCTTTTCTTTCTCCGCCACCCCTAATAAATTTAAAGAGGCTGTCCTTAACGGATAGCCTCTTTATTTTGTCATCCACACATTTATTGACGAGTTTCTGCCTCCCAAATTTCTCATCCATGATTCGCTTATCCTGCACCTGTAAATGATGCTGCCGCTTTTTTATCGATCTGCCTCAGTTGGTGTTCCGTGTGAAGCATACTGACGTTGATCGAAAAAATATCGCCGGTGGTGATCAGATAATCAAGCAGCATAAACAGGCTGGTAGCCATCGCCAGTCCTTCCAGCGGTATGCCAAAGCGTTTAAACATAATGGTAAAAAGAAAGGTTCCCATTCCCAGCGTCGGCGGAACCGCAATTGCCATAATGGTCACCAGCAAAATCATGGACACTACATCCGCTGAACTGAAAGCAACCCCATAAAAATGACCCATGAACAAGGTCATCAGGAACAAGGTCACCACCACAAATGGCTTGGCAAAAAGAGCACCCATCGGAATGGAAAAGTTGACCAGATAGTCACGGATGCCTTGTTTGGCTATGGCAGTCATGGTATGAGGCGCCAATGTGGCGCTGGAGCTGGCGGTGGAAAAAGCAATCATCAGCACCGGGGCGATGGTTTGCAGATATTTAAAAGGATTTTGCTTTTCAATCACAACCACGCTTAACAAGCCAATGATGATTAGAATCAAAAAGCACAGGCAAATGACTGCCACCGCCCCGATTGAGTCAAGCAAGGCCTTGCCGTCACCGGATAACAGCATGTTGAATATGCAAATAAAGATCACCCAGGGCATCAACGAGCAAATAGCATCCAACAAGGTTGATAAAATTAAATTGGACTCGGTTATCACAGAAGTAATGACAGGAAAGCGGCCTTTATAGATCAGCATGGTAATACCGGTCAGAACAGCCAGAAAGATAGTTTGCAAAGTATTCCCCTCGAGAAAAGATTTAAAAATGTTGGAAGGTACCATATCAAACACCATCGCCGTGATTTGAGTCCAGATGCCTGCGCCCCCCACGCCAGCAGCACCAGCACTTTGCAGCGGAAAAAAGAGTAATCCAGCCTCTACTGAAATGGTAGCCGCCAAAACGGTAAATCCTAAAAACCAGCCAAACAAAATCCGAAATATCCGTTTCATCTGAGCTAGATTTTCCATATTAAAAATACTGGCAATCACCGATACAAAGAGAAAAGGAATTACGATGGCATTGAGCAAGCCAAAAAATGCATTACTCAAGGGGGTTAGGATGGCGGTACCCAGGCTTGCTCCCAGCGACGGAGCGAGTTGGTTTGCGGCTAAACCGCAGATAATCGCGCCAGACAGAGCCAAAGCCAAAGCAACGAGGGGATTGATCCCCTGCTCCCTAAGCGTAAAGGTAACGACATTGTGCCCGTTTTCATAGCGATAGCTTGTATTGGAAAGCCCGATTAATATATTCTGGCCGATAAATCTGAATTCAGCATCATCCTCTGCTTCCATAGACAAATCGAGAGGGTTGGATGGCAATCCTTGATAGGATAATGACAAAGAAATGGTTTTGAAGCGCTTGCGCAGGCCGATTTGAAAACTATCTTTGGTACTGGCTTGCTCCGCCCAGTACAAAACGGTTTCTTCTGCGAAAAGCTGCGCCCGAACAATATCTCGATCCGTACATTTATATTGATTGAGCAGCTCCCGAATATGCTTCACCGCGCTGTGGATATTTTTTATCTCCAGTGCAAACTCTCTTTTATCATTCATTCCTGCCATTCGCCTCCATTTGATATGGTTTATGCTCCTCCAACTGCTTCCCGGGCAAAATATTCAAGTTAAACCGAGCCCTGATATTTTAAACAAAGCATGGTGATATCGTCGGCCTGTTCAGCACCATCAGCAAAGCTTTGCACAGTCTGAAGAATGCACTGGACCATCCCGACAGCAGCTGATTGCATCTCTGGCGTACAGTGATTCAATTCCTCCAGCAAGCGATGGTCAGTGTATAATTCCAACGCATGATTGCAGGCTTCGGTAACACCATCTGTATATAAGAACAACATATCGCCTGGCTGTAGCCTAATCTCTTCTTCAATATAGGTAACGCCCTCCATGCCAGCCAGCACCAGACCCGGTTTGACCTGCAGCCAGGCAGCCGTCCCATCGGTTTTTTTAATCAGCGGCGGATTATGTCCGGCATTTACATAGCGCAAAATCCCAGTCTCGCAGTCAAGCAAGCCCATAAATGCCGTCACAAACATTCCTGCATCATTGTTTTCACACAATGACTGATTGGCATTAATAAACACTTCGGCAGGAGAAATGCCGGTGAGAGCCAGATTCTTAATCAGGGTTTTGGTAATCATCATAAACATGGCAGCCGGAATCCCTTTACCGGATACATCAGCGATGACTACCGCCAGCTGATTTTCGCCTACAAAAAAGAAATCGTAGAAATCGCCGCCTACTTCCTTGGCCGGATGCATATCGGCAAATATATCTATTTCTGATTTATCGGGAAAAGCCGGAAAATGGTTGGGCAGCGCTGACAGTTGAATGGCCCGGGCAAAAGCCAGTTCATCATCAATCCGGGCGGCTGCCTCCTTAATGGCGTCCTTCAGCGCCTCGACCATTCCGTTAATCCCTGAAGAAAGTGCCTGGAATTCCTCACTGGTGTTGACTTCAACCTTCTCATCGAGGTTGCCTTGGGTTATCTGCACCAGCGATTTATTCACGGCAAAGATACCATCAATGACAACGGTTTGCACCAACCTGGCAACCAGGAAAAAAATCAGGGAGAAAAGCAGGATATTAAATAATATCATTACCGTCGTTGTGCTGTTACGGCTTAAATACATTTCATCAGCAGGCAATTTACCAAGAATCATATAGTCACCGGTCACTTTGAAGGCAAATAAACTCCTGCCGTCATAGGCATCTCTGATAAAACTGCCACTAGTTCCCTTGGGATCATAACCGTGACAAAATTCATAAACTGTTTTTCCAATAAAGTTCTTGTCAGCTGCACTGACAATAACCCCTGTCTTGGTGGCAATGATTACGCTGCCTGAATTGCCCACCCTAAATCCGGGAGCCAGGTTTTTAATATCAGCAACCTCCATGGCATTGGCTAACTTTTCAGGCCTGTATCCGATTTGAACAATCCCGTCGGCATCTTTGCGAGCTACACCAACATACTGAAACATTTCTCCGTTTATGCCTTTGGGCTGAGGATCCTGAGCCAGTTCAAACGTTTTATCATGAATCGCCGGCAAAAATGCTGCCGATTGCTTATCCGCGTCAAATCTATAGAGGTAGTACTCTTTAACAGTACCGGAGATCAATATCCCCTCCCCGTCTGTTATATGCAGTTCGTCGACATCAATCAATTGGCGAATTTTTTCGAGTTCTTCATAATGATTGACCAAATCGGGATCTTTTTCCAGCATCCAGGCAAAAGCCCGCGCTTTGGCGAGGGCATTGGCATCGCTTTCCCATCTGATATCAGCCAGATTTCTATTATTGATGCTGATTTGTTTGATCACATCATTAATTTTTAAAAATATCAATTTCTCCGCGTTATTGTACGCTTGCCTGCTCTGAATCGTATATGATACGTAAAATGCCGCCATAAAAGCAACCATCATAAATAATAAAAGCCAAATCAAAAATTTTTTACGCATATTTACCTCGCTTTTTTATTCGCATAAAATACAATTAAATCATTCATTCAGTTAAAGGAGAATTTCGTTGTAATTTGCGTTTCTTCCTTCTCAAGGTTTATCCTTTAAGAAGTATTTATTTTATGAGAATCAAATCGGGGAGGATATACGATGGAAATCACAAAAACACAAAAGAACAATACCGTTACGATTGCCCTGGGGGGACGGCTGGACACGGTTACTCATACAGAATTGGCCAGCGAACTGGAGAAGATTTTTGCCGCTGACAAGGCAAACCTGGTGTTTGACCTTTCTTCTCTTAAATACATCAGCAGCGCCGGTCTGCGTGTGTTTTTAACAGCACAGAAAAAGGTCAACGCCCAGGGAACGACCATGAAAATCACCGGAATGATTCCGGCGGTCAAAGAAATTTTTGAGTTGACCGGCTTTTCAACAATTATGACCATTGAATAAACAGCGTCCCCCGCAAAGGTTAATAATGCTTGCATTCCGTGATTCTTTAGCTTGTATTCGCTTTGATTGGGATTTTAAGTTATTTCTCCAATCATAATCATCTTCTACAACAAGATGGATTCGCGGGAGTTATCTCCTAGCACCAGATGCATTTTTGCTCAAAGAAAAAGTTTTCCAGGTCAGCCAGGCCGTTTCGATGAGCAGAATACCGACCAGCACATTAACCCCCCAGCCCAACCCATTTTGCAGGCCCAGCGCGGAATTAACCATGCCATATTGAATGAAAACGAACATCAGCACCACGGTCAGATTGATTATGGCCATGCCTTGAACAGTGATTCGCCGGAGCGCTTCAACCTCTTCCAGGCTCATGGCATCTTTCCTGCCCTGAGGAAGATTAATATATTTACGCGGATCTTCCGGTTTGATGATTAAAAAATAGTTTATCAAAAACATGGACATCCACACGATCGTTCCTATCAGAAGCAGCATAAAAACAGAACCGAAAGATTTGCTGCTCCATGCATCGGGTGTTCCGCTGAAACCGAAGTGAGTGGGGATTTGATCAGCCATAAGGCCGTAGCGAACGGCTGTATAGAGCCAGATAAATCCCAAACAGATAACGCAGATCACATCCAGCCAGGGCGGGTAAAAACGGCTGATCTTGGCCCACATTTTTATCATCCCCTAATCCTTATTCTCTCGCGTTCAGGCAACGTTCTGTTTACCGCTGCGTTTTTCTTTCCAGGCTGCCTTGATGCGGTCTTTGTTGTCCTTAACCAAGATACAGATAACCAGAATGATGATGACCACCAGGGTTCGATCCCCTGGCAGCAAAGTCTGGCGCAAATAATCCACCATGAAGAAATGAGCCAGATAGATGCCGAAGGTCCTCTCCCCGAGATAAGCCAGGGTTTGTTTGCCAAAAGCATCGTCCCGGCTGTAATAAATGGCCAGAGCCAGAACCAGGCCAATAGACAGCGGGAAAATTTCAACTTTGTTAAATAAATAGCCCGTTGTATGATTGATATAAGGAATAATAGTCCCAACGGCTGCCACCGCCAAGCCGCCGATCAAAAAGGCGCGGGCATGTTGGCAGATATATTCTTTGATTTGCGGGTACTCGGCCACCAGCATGCCGATGGCAATGAATCCCCACCATTTCATGGGCACCGGTCCCGAATAACTAATCCAGTGGAAATGATACAAGCGGCTAAGCTCAAGCATTAGCACCCAGTAAATATTGACCAGAATCATCAGCCAAAGAATCGCCACCCGCCACAGCTTGGGAAGGAAATACAACAGCGGCATAAAAACGGCAAAGATAATGTAGTAAAACATATAGTAAAGATGCAGGGCAGTCTTGCCCAGGATTAAGTCCATGGCCGAGAAAGTTTTGCCAATGGTGAAATAATAAAACGCACCATAGGCCACTGCCCAATACAAGTAAGGTACATAGCTCTTCTTGATTTTATCCCAGGAAGATGTTAGCCAACCCTTCTGCAGACCGCTTTGCATAAAATGACCCTGGACGATGAAGAACATGGGTACACTCCACATGGCAACTTCCCGAATAAATACTGCCAGCGGGTCAGTCCCTCCCCGGTAAACATGACTGAAAACCACAGAAATGATACCCAGACCCTTTAATACATCAAACATCGGATTTCTCATCCATTTTCCCCTCTCACCAGATTATTTTGCCTTAATAAATATGACCTATTGGTGTTTGGCCAAGCGGGTCTTGGTCACGCGTCCCACCGCCAGCAGTTCATCCCGGTCGTTATAGATGCGGGATTCAACAAAAGCCAGCCGTTTGCCGGTTTTTAAAACCTCTGCCCGCGCTCTCACCTGGCCGGAACTGACGGAAGAAAAAATGGAGACATTGAGGTCGTTGGTTACATAATAATATCCTTCCGGCAGACTGTGTTCCACGGCCACAGAAGTAGAAACATCACACAGGGCATAATACATAACCCCCAGCAAAACCCCGTGGACATTCATGGTTTCTTTTTTTACCTCCAGCATCAATTCGGCATAGTTTTCCCCTGCTTTACCATACTCCAGGCCGATAAAATTATAGAAAGGCACATCTTTGTTTTTTTCCGCCAGCTCGGCAATTTTCGCATCTATATTCATGTATGCTTTCACTCCTTTGCTTACATATCTTTCATATTTGTCACTTAAATATGACTTAGCCGATAAATACCGTAATCCGATCTACATTTATGAATAGATTCTTTCGATAAGCAATAAAAGGATTCCTTCATCTGGCAAAATAATCGTGAGTCAGTCTCCTTCTTACGTAAACAAGGCTGTCCCGCGTTGTAAAAACAACCGGGACAGCCTTTATATGCATTCGGGTATCGGTATAGTTGATAAACAGACCTATTTCTGACGGGTGGCTTCCATTTCCCGTAAGGCTTTGCGATCTACTTTTTTCATATTGGTACGGGGAATATCTTCCAGGAATTCAACATATCTTGGCACTTTATAGGCTGCCAGGGACTGACGGCAGAACTCGATGACCTCCTCTTCGGTCATGGTTTCACCCGGTTTTAGGACTACGAAAACCTTGACCGACTCCCCGCGGATTGGATCAGGTACGCCGATGGCTCCGGCATCCAGCACTTTGGGATGAGTATAAAGCAATTCATCGATGTCGCGGGGATAGACATTGAAGCCGCTGGAGATGATCATGTCCTTGGTACGTCCCACGATGGTGATATAACCGTCCTCATCCATGGTGGCGATATCGCCGGTATTGAACCACCCATCCTTGATGGCATTGGCGGTTTCCTCCGGTTTGTTCCAGTACTTTTCTATGATCAAAGGGCCTTTTAAGTGCAATTCGCCCGGCTCTCCGATCGGCACTTCCTCCGTCCCGTTTTTCAGATCAACGATGCGGACATCCATATCCGGGAAAGGAATGCCAACGCTGCCTGGTTTGCGTTTGCCCTTGGGATTGACCATAACGCCGTTGGTGGTTTCCGATCCGCCAAATCCTTCAATGATCGTGGAACCGGTCAGCTCCTCAAACTTTTTCATGGCTTCCACTGGCAAGGGGGCAGAGCCGGACAGGAGGAAGCGGATCGAACTGGCCTTGGATTGAGGCAGACGGGGATGCATGTTGAGCATTTGGATCAGTGCCGGGACTGCCGGCCAATAGGTGGGCAGGAAGCGATCGATGGCATCCAGGACGTTGTCCGGGGTTACTTCCGGTACCAGAATCATGGTGCCGCCGCTTGCCAAATTGGCATTGATCTGCATGTTGAAGCCATAAATATGGTAAAGCGGCACTGTGCATAAAGTCCGCAGTTCCTGAGGGGGGAACATGGCTCTGGCCCATTCAATAAAAACGGTATAGAAAGCCACAAAGTTGGAATTGGTCAGGCAGCATCCCTTTGGAACCCCTGTCGTTCCGCCGGTATAAATGAGAATGACGGTATCCTTGTTGTCCAGATGGATCTCCGGTTCGAGGTCGCTGGCAGCTTCGATAACGGAGGCGTAATCAAGGATGTCAGGGGCAGCTTCAAGGGCTACTTCCTTGCCCGGCACCTGCATGACGATCATTTTCTTTAACTGGGTTTGGCCGGAACGCATTACTTCTAAAATGCGAGGTGCTACTGGTCCATAGACAATAACCGTTTCTGAACCGCTGTCGGAAAAATTGTAAACCATTTCCGGAACCGTATAAAGAGGATTGACCGGTACAATAATAGCCCCGGTTTTCATAACCGCATGAGCGGAAAAAATAAATTCCGGTATATTAGGCAAAACCAGTGATACCCGATCTCCTTTCTTAACACCCAATTCCAGCAACACGTTGGCCAGTTTCTTGGCGATATGATTGGTTTCCTGGTAGCTGTACGTCAGATCATTGCAGTAGATGTATGGTTTGTCCGGATTGGCTCTGACCCATTTGATGAATTCATCCTTCATGGTGGTCAGCGGATAATAACAGGTAGTCGGTACCCCCGGGTCATACCATTGCTGCCATCTTCTTTCTGTCATTTGCTTCACTCCTTGTCTTTGTATTTTTATAAACTATCCTCTTTCTTGCAGGTGGAGATTCTGTTCCAACCTCCCCCCATATTATTTGTTGACGCAAGCCATTCCATACTGCACATCAACTCATTAATATCGCAAAATACATGCCAATTCGCCGCGGCCAATTACATTATCCTGCCACATCGGAAAAAACAACACCCGGGGTCCCTCTATCACAGGATCCAGGGTGTACAAAGTGTCGTTATCTGTATCGTATTGTTTTATAATTTCGAACACAACAAAACACCCTTGCAGCACTCTTGTTAAAAACTCAGATTTTTCATTTTGCGATACAGGGTACTGCGAGAGATGCCCATTTCCCTGGCTACCCGACTGACGTTTCCATCGTACTGTTTGAGCAGACTAATGACGCGATGGCGTTCCTGCTCTACCCTTTCATTCTTGTATTTCGTCTGGGCCTGCTGAATACTAAAATGATGACCGGCCTTCTTCTCTTCGAGAAGTCCAGCGTGTTGCCAGGACAGGTTGAGCGGCATGTCGCGCAAATGATCAAGGTTAACGATTCTTTCCGCCACATTCTGCAGTTCTCGGACATTGCCGGGCCATTGATAAGACAACAGACTGTTTTTCAGTTCTTCTTCCAGAACCGAGTGAGTTGCAGAACTCAATTGAGCCAGGAAATGATGAAACAACAGCAGGATATCCTCGGGGCGTTCCCTGAGCGGCAGGATGTGGAGATCAATGACATTTAAGCGATAGAACAGGTCCTGACGAAAATTGCCCTTCTGCATCTCCTCAGAAAGATTTTTGTTGGTGGCACAGATGATGCGCACATCCACCGGGATAATCTGGTTGCTGCCGATACGGCTGATACTCTTTTCCTGAATGGCGCGCAGCAGAGCTACCTGCAGTTCCAGCGGCATATCCCCAATTTCATCGAGAAACAGTGTCCCACCGTCAGCCAGTTCGAATTTGCCAGGATTGCCTCCTTTTTTAGCACCGGTAAAAGCACCTTCATTATAGCCGAACAATTCACTGGCAATCAGTTCTCTGGGTATGGCGCCGCAGTTTAGCGCCACGAACGCCCCGGCGGAACGCTGACTGGCGTTATGAATCGCTTGGGCAAAAAGTTCCTTGCCTGTTCCGCTCTCACCTTCGATCAAAACATTGCTGGTATTGCGGGCTGCCATTCTGGCCACCTCAATAATCTCCAGCATTTGTGGGTTACAGGTAATAATATCCTTAAAATGAAACCGGGCGGTATAACCACTGAAACGACTGACCATGTGGTGGACTTCCTTCAGAGGTCGAATAATCAGTACCGCCGTATTGACCATTCCTTGTTCGCTAAGGATGGGTGTTCCCGAAGCCAAAAATCGCAGGGAAGTACCTGCCATGGGAATAACAATCTCTTCTTCCTGAAACGCTTTTCCCGAAACAAAGAGGCGTTTCATGTATTTGTTGTCCGGGTCGCTGCACCATTCACGAAAATTTTCTTCAAAGCCGCGATGGCTTTCCTGCCAGGACTTGTGAAAATCGGGATTGAGCAGTTCAAAGTCACCTGATTGATGAAGAAAGACGACCCCATCTGACATATTCATAATAACGGTATTGAGATTACGATTTAGCAAAGTCAATTCAAGATTCTTCTGGCTCAGTTCGAGGGTACGTTCCTGGACACACATTTCCAGTCGATCCCGGCTCATTACCAGGGCTTCCTGCAATCGTTTTCTTTCGGTGATATCATAAGCCCCCACAATACTGATCAACTTCCCGGCAACCTGGGTCACGCTAAAAAAAACATCCACCCATAAATCACTGCCGTCCTTGCGCAAAGCTCTGATTTCATAATTGGCGGGTACGGCCTCCCTGCGCAGCCGGGCCTGCCCCCGCTCACGCACCAAATCCTTGTAATCCGGATGGCACACGTCCCAAAAGTTCATTTGCAGCAGCTCTTCCAGCGAATACCCCAGCGCCGTTTCAAAAGCCGGATTGACGTAGATATATTTGTGGTTATCTGCATAAGCAAAAATAATCACCGAAAGGGTGTCGGCAAATTTGCGAAAATCAATGTTTTCCAGGACAAGATCGAAACCAGATTTGTTTGTCATGTCAACACCGCCTAAATGTCTCAATTTATTGTTTCATTGTTATGGAGCTATTATAACATGGTCAAAAATACCCGGGAACCTTAACTAAAATTCCCGGGTATCATCGTTCCCACATTTTTTGTCACTTCTGTTGGTTATATTATTCCACCGTTACCGACTTGGCCAGATTCTTTGGTTTATCTACATCTGCCCCCCGCAGTATGGCCATATAATAGGAGAATATCTGCAAGGGAATGACCCCTACAATCGGTGCCAAAATGGGATTGACATCAGGCAGAATGATCTGCTCATCGCATTCCTGGCAGGCTTCCTGCAGGTTTTCCTTGCAGATGGCGACCACGATTGCACCGCGAGCTTTCACTTCCTTGATGTTGGACATGGTCTTTTCCACCAGTTGATCCTGGGTAATCAGGGCCAACACCGGCACGCCCTCCTCGATCAGGGCCAGGGGGCCGTGCTTTAATTCACCTGCCGCATAGGCTTCGGCATGAATATAGGATATTTCTTTTAACTTCAAGGCTCCTTCCATGGCTACGGCATAGTCAAAGCCACGTCCCAGGAAAAAGGTGCTTTCCACCTGATAATATTTTTCCGCCAGTTGACGAATCTTTTCTTCCTGGCTGAATACCGCTTCCACTTTCTGATCCATGATCTCCAAATCGGCGGTCAACTCCTGCAGCGTTTCCCGGCTGCAGGTGCTTCTGAGGTTGGCCAGATGCAAAGCCAGTAAGTACATGAGCAACAATTGGGTTGAATAAGCTTTTGTTGAGGCTACCGCAATTTCCGGTCCGGCGTGGGTGTAGATGACCCGGTCGGCTTCCCGGGAAACAGCACTGCCAACGACATTGGTCACCGCCAGCACCTTTATCCCCTGCCGTTTGGCTTCCCGCAGCACTGCCAGGGTATCGGCTGTCTCTCCTGACTGACTGATCACAATCATGACTGAACGGGGATTCCAGAGGATGTCCCGATAGCGAAACTCTGAAGCAATATCCGTTTCCACCGGGATGCGGGCCAGTTTTTCCAGCGCCTGTCGTCCCACCAGGCCGGCATGATAAGCCGTCCCGCAGGCTACAATATAAATTTTCTCCACGTCTTTGAACATGGGATCAATATCCAGATAACCGAGGTCAATGATCTGTTCCTTGACATTGCCCCGCAAGGTTTCCCGCAGCGCCGTCGGCTGCTCATGGATCTCCTTGAGCATAAAGTGTTCATAGCCGCCTTTTTCCGCCGCAATCGGATCCCATGTGACCGGGAACAGTTTCTTTTCCACCGGCTGGCCGCTGAAATCAGTGATGCTGACCGCGTCTTTGGTCAGGATGACGAATTGGTTGTCTTCAATGATATATACCTGATTGGTTTTGCCCAGAATAGCCGGAATATCGGAAGCCAGATAGTTTTCTCCGTTGCCCGCGCCCACCACCAGCGGGCTGTCTTTTTTGGCGGCAATGATTTTGTCCGGCTCATCAGAAGAAATGACGGCTACCGCAAAGGATCCTTTTAAATGTTGCAAGGCCTCGCGTACCGCTGCTTCCAGGGAACAATCACGGTAGAATTTTTCTATTAAATGGGCAACGATCTCGGTATCCGTTTCGGAAACAAAGTCGTGTCCTTCCAGCATCAGCTGTTTGCGCAGACTGGCATAGTTTTCGATAATTCCGTTGTGCACCAGGGCAATGCGCCCGCTGCAATCCATATGGGGATGAGCGTTGCGGTCACTGGGCACACCGTGGGTCGCCCAGCGGGTATGCCCGATACCCAGATGGGCCGAGGGAAATTCACCCAGACATTTGACCAGTTCCGCCAGCCGCCCCTTTTTCTTGGCCAGTTGCAGTCTGCCATTTTGATAAAAAGAAATCCCGGCCGAATCATAACCCCGGTATTCCAGTTTGCTGAGACCATCTATAATGACCGGCACGGCTTCTCCGCTGCCGATATAACCCATGATTCCACACATAATTAAATAAAACCTCCCAAATCTCATTTGGATCGTACCAACATTCCACCTGCAGAGGGTTTTGTACACATATCGCTATGCTTTTTGTCACTCTGCTATCGATCGTGGCAACCGGAGGGCACCCGCCGAAAAATCGATAAACCCTCACCTCGTCACCCGCGCTGCAGCGGGTCAGGCGCTTTTTGGCCATACCGGCCGATTATTTTTGCTGGGCTTTTTCTATGGACGCACGAATCTCATCGATCACCTCCTGTAAAAGATCCTGATAGGGACCCTGCGCCATGATTCTTACCAACGGCTCGGTCCCGGAAGGCCTTACCACCAGTTTGCCCTGTTCGCCCAGCTTTCTTTCAGCGGTTTGCATCGCTTCCAGGACCAGGGCATGATTCAAAATGGTATCCTTGTCTTCCAGTTTGATATTAACCAGCATCTGGGGCTGTTTTTCCATCTCCCGGGCCAATTCGGAAAGCGGCAGACCTGTCCTCTTCATCACCTCGGCCAGTTTGAGCGAGCTCAGCAAGCCATCACCGGTGGTGGCATGTTCAAGAAAAATAATATGTCCGGACTGTTCGCCGCCCAGCAATGCTCCGGTTTCCATCATTCTTTCCAGCACATAACGATCTCCCACGGCACAGCTGTCTACCAAAATGCCTTCTCTTTTCAAGGCGATGTCCAGACCAATATTGCTCATCACCGTAGCTACAATCCGGTTAGGTTGGAGGGCTCCTCGCCGGAACATATCAAGCGCACAAATGGTCATAATAAAATCACCATCCAGCTCATTGCCACGTTCATCAACAGCGATGCAACGATCGGCATCGCCATCATAGGCGATCCCCAGATCTGCCTTGTGATGAATGACGGTTTTTTTTAGAGAAGCGGTATAGGTCGATCCACAGCGATCGTTGATGTTGATACCATTGGGCTGATCATTGATGGCAATCACTTTTACTCCCAAGCTTTCCCAAAGGCGTGGGGCTGCCTGATAAGACGCTCCGTGGGCACAATCTACGACCACCGTCAGATTGCTAAAGTCTTTTTCTTGGGTGCAACTGCCCAAAAAGGCCAGATAACGATTGGTGGCCTCGGCCACATCATAAATCCTGCCCACATCTGCGCCCTGCGGCCTGACCAGTTCACGGGTTCCCTGCAAAACCAGTTTTTCTATCTGCGCTTCCGTTTCATCTGGCAGTTTATAGCCATTGGGACCGAAAAATTTGATGCCATTGTCCTGAACCGGATTGTGAGAGGCAGAGATAACCACCCCACAGGACGCATTGTACTGCTGGGTCAGATAAGCCACCGCCGGAGTGGGAATAACGCCCAGGGTGAGCGCATCCGCGCCGGTGGAACAGATCCCCGCCAGCAAAGCCGCTTCCAGCATATCGCCGGATACCCGGGTATCTTTGCCAACCATGATTCTTGGTCGGGAATTGCTGTCCTGCTGAGCCAAAATAAAACTGCCTGCCCTACCCAGATCAAAAGCCATTTCCGGAGTTAGCTCCAAATTGGCTATACCTCTTACACCGTCTGTCCCAAACAGAATACCCATGTATTGTGCCTCCCCGTCCGCATGGCTGTGAACCATGACACTGTTTTTGGATTTGCTTGTATCAGTTCAATTATATAGATGGTATGATTTTTTTACGTATTTGGCAAAGTATTTCTTTCCTCATTCGGTAACTGGCTGCCTCGTTGTACCTGGTGATTGTTAATCAACGGCATAAAATTTGGCCGTTCATATTGGGATATGATTTTTTCCGCCACTTTCAAGCCATCCACGGCCGCGCTGACAATCCCGCCGGCATAGCCTGCTCCTTCTCCGCAAGGATAGATGCCTTCCATAGAAACAGCGTTCATGGTCTGGTCACGTTCAATGCGCAAGGGGGCTGAAGTGCGGGTTTCCACTCCGGTCATTACCGCCTCTTCACTGATGAAACCAGGGGCCTTTTTATCCCAATGCAATAGTCCCCGCCGCATGACTTCAGCGATTTCCTGAGGCAACAACTGCCAGAGGTTGACCCCGGTTACACCCGGTCTGTAACTGGCCATTGAATTGTTTAAATTGCCGGAAGCCTGGTAAGCCATAAAATCATGCAGATATTGTGCCGGTGCATGATAGTTTTCTCCGCCCATTGCATATGCTTTTTGTTCCAGTTGTTGCTGCAGATGCACGCCGCCCAGGGGATCATTCTCCCAATCCTCCGGATGCACTGTGACTACCATGGCACTGTTGGCCAATCCGCTGTCGCGGCTGAAGTAACTCATCCCATTGACCACCACTTCTCCAGGTGCTGACGAAGATGCAATCACTCTCCCGCCCGGGCACATACAAAATGTATAGAGGGATCTTCCCGTAGGTCGATCCTGATAGGTGAGTTGGTAATCTGCCACCGGCAAGCGGGGATGACCGGCATATTGTCCATACTGGATCCTGTCAATAAGATGCTGGGGATGCTCCACTCTGACCCCTAGAGCAAAAGCTTTGGGAATCAGGCTGACTCCTTTACGATGCAACAGGTGATAGACCTCCCGGGCACTGTTACCCACTGCCAGTACCAGAACCTCACAGCTGATTTCAGCCTCATTGTTTATTATTATGCTTTTTAGTTGTTTTTGTTCAACCAAGATGTCCGTCATCCGCGCAGAAAAGTAAAATTCACCCCCCAAACGAATCACTTCGCGGCGAATGTTTTTTACTACCTGGCGAATCCGGTCGGTCCCCACATGCGGTTTTTTTACATACATAATCTCGGGATCAGCCCCGAATTCAGCAAACGTTCGCAGTACATAATCGACTCGCTGGTCACCAATGCGAGTCGTCAGTTTTCCATCAGAAAAAGTTCCCGCCCCGCCCTCTCCAAATTGCGTATTGGAACATCTGTCCAATACGCCTCCTGACCAGAACCGCTCCACCGCCTGCACCCGTTGATCCACATCCTGGCCTTGTTCGATAACAATCGGACGATACCCGTGGCGGGCCAGCAAAAGCGCCGCAAAAAGGCCAGCCGGACCAGCTCCAACAATCAGGGGAGCAACGGCCAGTCGGTTGCTGCCGGACATCAGCTGTGCGGTTGGTTGGTCTTCCAGCAGACTGATCCCCGGTTGAGTCAATAGCTGCGAAGCAATTGTGATTCCTTCCGCTAATTCAATATCAATGGTATAGGAAAAATAGATACTCCGGCGCCGGGCATCAACCGCCTTCCTGACCAGTTTCCAGTGTTTGATGTGGCGGACATTGATCTCCAGTCTACTGGCAATCAACAGCGGCAGGCGGCTTTCATCTTCTTCCAGTGACAAGCGTATTTCACGCACTCTTACCTTCATGGTTCAACCTCACTGTCAACCGGTTCAATATTAACCATTACCTTGATTTGCGTTGGAAAAATAATCATTCCCTCCAGTGCCGGCAACGCTACCATCTGCGTGAAGCTCACCCGGTGATCGGCCAGATCTATCTCCTGACTGCTGATCTCCTCCATGTTATTCAGACGAGTCTCCTCCCCCAGAACCGTAACGGTTGCTGGATCTGCCACGGCTGTCCCTAGTTGGTAACCGGCAGCGGGATCTCCTTTAAATTTTAGTTTCACTTTCAGCTCTTTGCTAATCTTCTTGCTATCTGCCACCGCATAGACATTTACAACAGTCGGAATCAGTTGGAGCCCACTGCTGATCTCCTTGCCTTGTGCATCTCTGGCAACCAGTACCGCCTGCTGGCTGATCAGTCCGGTTGTATCCCCCACATTGATCCGGGCATGCACCGAAGCTACCTTGCTGACAGCATCCTGCTCTCCTTTGACAATGCATTGGCCAGGTGACAGCGTTACATCATGAAGTTCCTTGCCCTCAGGAAGGTTCCGGTCCACCTCATATTGGACGGTAAAACTTCGATCCGCCTGGCTTTTCAATTCAATGCTCACCTTGTCCGGCTGCACGGTGGCAAACATCACCCCTTGCAGGGGCTTGACCTTAACAGCCAGGTGGTATACGCCCGGCTGCAACCCGGTAAGATCGACATAAGCAATCACGTTGCCATTGTCCCGGGCACTCCCCCATATCCTTACTGATACGGCCTCAGGCCCGTTGACAGTCAGTCCGGCCGGCAGATTATAATAATTCAGTTTGGTCTGTTGATAATTCTGCCCGGTCGCTGCACCCCCCTGATTGACAACATAAAACCACAACATGACAGCCATCAGCAAGGACAAAACCTTTATACCGGATTTTTTATGGCGCTCGTCAGGGTTGTTCATCGGGACAGCCACCTCCTCCAAAGACCTTGTTTTTCAGGAGCCGCCAATAATTCCCGGGTCAGCATTTCCTGCAGATACTGAGGCTGCAACGGCCTGTACAGGCGTCCATCGATGGCCATGGATATTTTACCGGTTTCCTCCGATACGATGACCGCAATGGCATCAGATACCTCTGTAATGCCCAGACCGGCACGATGTCGAGTGCCGAGATCACCCGGTAATTCTGTATTCTCGCTCAGCGGAAGAACGCAGGTCGCTTTGCTCAGACGCCCTTCTTTAATCACTACTGCCCCGTCATGCAGCGGCGTATTGGGAACAAAGATATTAACCAGCAAACCGGCAGTGACCAGCGCATCCAGACTGATCCCGCTCTCGGTATACTCCGCGATACCGGTTTGCCTGGCAAGAATCATCAAAGCCCCGGTTTTATCTCTGGATAGGATGGAAGTTGCTTCCGTAATGGCTGCAATAATCGCCTGATAGCTCTGCGCATCCTGATTGCCGTGGGAGGATTTAAAGAAGCTGCCCTGACCCAGTTGTTCCAGAAACCTTCTCAGTTCCGGCTGGAAGACAATCGGCAGGGTAATGGCAAAGATAATCCATAGTTTATCCAGCAGCCAGTTGAGCATATGTAGGTCAAGGATGCTTACCACTACTGAAAAGAGCAACAAAATAATTAACCCTTTCAGCAGCTTTTCTGCCCGGGTTTCTCGAATCAAGCCCAACAGGCGATAAATGATGTAGGCCACGATAAGTATGTCCAGAAGATTTCGGAATATGTTCCAGGGGCTCGCCGATACCCCTGATAATAAACTTGGATCCAATGTCTTTCCTCCATTTTAATTTATATCATGACTGCCCATAGTGAAAAACTGCCAAAATTCCTTCCCGCACAAAAACTGTCCCGTTGGTTCCGGTCATGACATTCGATACTGCATAGGGATCGCTTTTGCGCAGGCAAACGTTCTGCAGCGGGTATTCAAAGCCCTCGATGGTCACCCCTTGCGTCTCATCCGTCAGCGCCAGAATCGAAACCAAATCCCCTTTTTGCCCTTTCACCGCAAGTTCCCGGTTGACGAGATCAACCCTGACTGCCGGTGAAATGTGAGTAATTTTTATCCCTTGTTTGATCGCATCCAGCCCACTGTATAGATTGGACAAGGTATGGTCGAGTCTCCCGCCCAGCGTCCCCAACATGATGATCTCGGTTGCTCCCATGGCTTGAGCCATGGCAAGGACAGCCTGGGTATCTGTCTCATCCTTGCGACAGGAAAGCAGGGTAAAAGGTACCCCCAAGCTGGTAAAATACTCCCTGACTTCAGGCAGGATGGAATCCATGTCCCCTACAATAGCCGAAGGATACCAGCCTAGTTGATAGGCATAATTTGCACCTCCATCTGCACATATTATACGATCTCCCTCAGGAAACTTACGTTTATAAAAAGCATTCGCGCCATATTGGCCATTGGCCATGATAATACATCTCATCGTTATCTTCCTTGATGTTGATTTTCGTTTTTCCCTACTGTTTCTGTTCATTCAAATTGTAATATTCCTTGCTTCCCATGTACACCCTATGAATAATTGATTTTGCATGATGATTAAGAAAACTGTTTCCTCCGCGTCTGCGCGCTGGATTAGGGATATAAAAAATTGACAAAAAAAATACCGTTCACTATAATTCTAAATAATTGATTGTAGCAAGGAGGCGAACCAGATGGCTTACGTGATTACAGACGAATGTATCAGCTGCGGCGTGTGTGTGGATGAATGTCCTGTCGAAGCAATCTCAGAAGGCGAAGACAAATATGTAATCAACCCCGATCTCTGTACTGATTGTGGTTCCTGTGCAGATGTTTGCCCGGTCGAAGCACCTGTGCCGGCTGATGAATAGAAGTTGACCTTATATCATCAATCTATATTCAAATAAAAAAACCCCTTCAGGGTTTTTTTATTTTTTGCCCATGTTACGTCAATGGATCTGTTTCTGCTTTAAAACATTGGCTACGGTTTCACCCAGTTCCTTGAACCCGTATGGTTTGGGAATGACTCCTTTAAATCCCCATCGGGCATGGTCAGCCATGATAGGATCGTTGGAATAACCGCTGCTGACGATGACACATGCCAGCGGATCGATTTTCAGCAACTCCTGGATGGTTTGCTTGCCTCCCATCTGTCCCGGAACGGTCAAGTCAAGGATAACGACATCATAAACTTTTCCCTTTTCCATGGCTTCTTGATATGCCTGCAGCGCCGCACTGCCATCTGCAGCCGTTTGTACTTCGTAGCCAATGGAATCCAGAATTTGTGATGCCACCTCGCAGATCCGCTCATCATCATCCATCACCAGGATCCTGCCCCGGCCTTGAGCCAGGATAAATGGATCGTCAGTTGACGAAATTTTTTCCTTGTCACAGGCAGGCAAGTACACCTTGAAAATGGTTCCTCGGCCTGGTTGCGAATCAACGGTAATGCAGCCATGATGTTTGCGAATAATGGAATAGGAAGTTGCCAATCCCAACCCGCTGCCTGTAGGCTTGGTGGTAAAATAGGGGTCAAAGATCCGGGAAAGAATTGTTTCCGATATCCCAACCCCTTCATCAGCAACACTCAAGCACACATATCTGCCTGCCGGAAGGGTTGCAATTTCTTCAGCCCCAATCACCAGGTTTTCTCCGGTGATTCTGATCGTCCCCCCCTTGGGCATGGCCTGGACTGCATTGATAAGCAAATTGTTGGCCACCTGATTCAATTGTCCCAGATCAGCCATAACCGGCCAAAGCCGATCGGGTTTATAAACTTCACTGCGTACACTGGAGCCACTCAAGGCAAAATTGACCACCCCGGTCAGCAGTTGATCAATATCGACCGGAACCTTCACAGGCGCTCCGCCGCGAGCAAAGGTCAATAGCTGCTGGGTCAATCCTTTGGCCTGGAAAGAAGCTTTTTCTGCCTCGCCCAGTAACGCAATCATTTCTTCATCACTTTCATGCATCATTTTGATCAAGGCCAAATTGCCGGCTATGACTGTCAGTAAATTGTTAAAATCATGGGCAATGCCCCCAGCCAATACACCCAGCGAGTCAAGTTTGCTGGCCTTCATCAGTTCGTCCTTGATCCTTTGTTCATCCGTAGTATCCCGAAGTGCCCAAACCATCCCGATGAAATTCCCTTCCCGGTCATTGATGATGGCCCGTTTGGCTTCTACGCTTCGTTCTTCCCCGTGCAGAGAAAAAGTCATATTGTAGTTTTTCTTGGCCGTTGGCAGGCTCGACATAAGATCCTCATACACCGGCCAAGGATTGGGATTCAGGTCCAGCACTGTCTGAAAGAAATCACTGCCGACTGCTTCTTCCGCAGTTCTGCCCATCATGATTTCCGCTGCTTCATTGACCACGATAATTTTTCCGTTGATATCGGTGGCCACCACTCCATCGGCAATATTCCTGAGGGTAACCATCAGGCGTTCCGTTTGACTGGCCAAATCTTTTTCAATTGACCGTCTCTCGGTGATATCACTGGAAGCCATCAAGGCACACAATTCATGGTTAATGGTGACTGCAGCCATGGAACAAAGACTTAGCCTAACCTCGCCTCGTTTATTGGTATATTTGGTCTCCAGATCCTTGAGCCAGCCTTTGGTCATCAATAATTTAAACTGCTCTTTGCTCAATTCCGGTTCCATCTGCATATTTAATTCCTCAGGTGTACGACCAATGACCTCTTCCCGGGTGTAGCCTGAATAAGCCAGCCAGGCATCATTGACATCAATGTAGCGTCCGTCACTCATGGCATTGATATTGATCGGCTCCGGACTGAGACGAAACGCGACTGCAAATTTCTCTTCGGAGATACGCAGGGCTTCCTCAATTTTTTTACGTTCTTTGATCTGGGTGCGCAGGATTTCATTGGTTTTTTCCAGTTCGATGGTCCTCTCCTTGACCCGATTTTCCATTTCATCATTCGCCTGGCGCAGAATTTCCTGGGTCTGACGATAGACCGTAATATCTTCTGCCAAAGCCATGAGCGCTTCACTCTCCCCTGGCTCATTAATCTGAGCCAGATGCAAACGTACCGGATGTTCGCTGCCATCCTGATAGAGCACCGGGATCTCAAAAATTCTGTAGTTCCCGGTAGCTAAAATATGGTCCATCTCCATCCGTAAATTGCGGTGATAGACCTCCGGAAAAAAATCATCAATTCGTTTGCCTTCCATCTCCTGTCGACTGTAACGCCAGGTTTGCCATGCCTTGCGATTGGCGTAACGTATGTGTCCCGCACGGTCAAAGATGCAAACGAATTCATTAATGTTGTCGATCAGCTTGTTCAGATAGTTTAACTGTTCTTCTGCACTCAAGGAGAAATGAAAAGCCTGATCATCTTCCGGATAACCTCGCTCTTGGGAAATCGGCCGAAAAGGTGCTGGCTTTTTTTCTGCCGACTGGGCCCGGCGTCCAGGCAGGAACGACCGGATATGTTTATTCAACCAGACATAAGTCATGGCCAGCGAGCAAATCAATCCGGTAATGGCAAAATAAAGCCAGCCTGCCTGTGCATCCCCTATTGAAAAGGAGACCAGCGAATACAGGTAAATCCCGGTTAAAACAAGCATTATGATTCCCAGAGCAAGAAACATTGAATAAAGCAGTTTTTCCGGCTTCATTGGATCCCTCCATTGATTAACACAAGCCCTTAAATCCTTGCTGGCGCATCGCTTCATAGAGAATGACGGCGACTGCATTGGAAAGGTTTAAGGAACGCCCCAGGTCGATCATGGGGATGCGAATTAATTGCTGCGGATAACGTTCCAGAATCGCTGGACTGAGGCCTCGGGTCTCGCAGCCAAAGACAAACACATCCTCTGAATGGTATCTAATTTGATCATAACTGAAATCTGCCTTGGTGCTGGCCAGATACAGTTTTCGCTGTGCATAGGTCTGGGCAAATTCCTCAAAATCATTCCATACTTGCAGTTTTACATGTTCCCAATAATCCAGCCCCGCCCTTTTCATATAGCGATCCGCCAGTGAAAATCCCAACGGCTTGACAAGATGCAAACGAGTGCCGGTCAAGGCACAAGTCCGGGCGATATTACCGGTATTCTGTGGTATTTCCGGGCTGACCAATACGATTTCCATAGATCCACTTCCTGCCATTGTCGCTGCACAATTGAAAAATGCTGAATACCAAAGAATAAAGTATTGATATTACTAAGAATTATACCTAAGTTTGTCACTCATAACAATTTTATCTGCAGGCAATACTAAGGCTAATAATCGGCAAAGGAGAGTATGAATTTGCATAAAATAAATCGGTTATGGCGGTTGCTTTTTCTCAGCTTAATGCTCCTTGCGACCTTGCTGATCTTCACCGGATGCCAACAGCAGGCCGCCAAAAAACCAGCTCAACCCATTCATAAAAAGCCGGTCACCCTCGCCCCTGAAGTCAGTAAAATCAAGCAGGAACCTACGATAACTTTATATCGCAGTGCCACAGGTCAAAAGCAGGAATTGAAAATGGAACAATATATTAAAGGCGTAGTCGCTGCCGAGATCGGGCCAAAATTCCCAATGGAAGCCCTGAAAGCCCAAGCCATCGTCGCCCGTACCATGACCCTGGCACTCATCCATTATGAAAACGGAACCCAGGGCAAGCATGGCACGGATGCCAGTGATAACCATACCGAGTTTCAGGCTTATGACGAAAAGAAAATCACCGATCGCATCTCCCAGGCGGTCGATGCCACCCGCGGTCAAATTTTGACCTATAACGGGAAATTCGTTTATGGTGAGTTTCATTCTGTATCCAAGAACAAGACCGCCAGTATCGCAGAGAGTTTTCCCAAGCTAAAAGAAAAAGCTGGCGCATATATCGTACCGGTCACAACCAACGGCATCAAATACGCCCCAGCCAAATACCGCAATTGGACCGTGCGTGTGCCGCGCAGCGAGATTATGCAGATAATGGGACCCAAAGCTGGCAATTTGAATGACATCCGGATCAGTAATAAAGGGCCTTCCGGTCGTGCTTTGACGATATCCGCCGGTTCTGCTTCCATCGCCGGGGTGGATCTGCGTCAGCAGGTGGGTTTTGACCGCCTCTTTTCGACCTGCTTCACCTCCATCAAGGCGCAGGGCAATGGTATTGTTTTTAAAGGCAGCGGGTGGGGTCACGGGGCCGGGATGGAACAATGGGGAGCTTACGCCATGGCCAAGGAGGGAAAAAAAGCCCGCCAGATCGTAGAGCATTATTACCCGGGTACGACCTGGAACAGGCTTTATAAGTAAGACTTGCCGGGATTTGATGCTCTATGCCGGCTCTTCATGAGACGCAGCCAGGTAAATGCCGGACAAGATTAACAATCCGCCGGCGATCTGATACCAGGACAGCGCCTCTGCAAACAGTATCCAGGCAAAAATACTTGCTCCCACGGCTTCTCCGAGAATGGAGACAGAGACGATGGGAGCCTTTACATATTTTAACGCCCAGTTCAATATCCCGTGTCCGGCGATCCCCGGTCCCAGCGCCAGCAGGAAAAACAAGAGCCATTGGCGGGGCGGGAAATGGCTTAGATTCAAATCCATCACCAGCGAAGCAGCCAATAGAATGACCGCGGCCACCAGCGAAACGACGGCTGTGTAAGTCCAGATTCCCACCCGGATTCGGACCTTGCGACCGATGATAAAATAAATTGCCACAAACAGCCCGCTGGCCAGGGCCAGCAGATCACCCCATATTTTTCCACGGGCCAGGTCCCCGGTTCCGATACAAAAGCTCCCCGCCAGTGCGATCAATATACCCCCGGCAATCCACCCATTCAGTTTTTCCCGCAGGATAAATATTGAAAAGAGTAATACGAAAATGACCTGCAGGTTGGTAAACAATACCGAACTTGATACGCTGGTGTGTTCAAGCGAAGTGATCCAGAAAGAAAAATGCAGCGCCAGAAATATTCCAGCCCCCGTGATCAATTGATAATCATTTCTGTTTAGCTGCCGGCATTCGCTGATGATGTGGCGTCCGTCCAGCAGCAAGGCCAGCAGGAAAGTAAAAAGCACCCGGTAAAAACCGATGACCATAGGAGCTGCAGAAGAATAGCGAATAATGATGGCTGAAGTGGCGATACAGACAACCGATAAGGCGATGGGGACATAGAAGCGTGCGTTTTTCACGCGCCTGCCCCCAGATAGGATTGAATGACCGCGTCATCATTTTTAATTTCTTCCGGGATTCCCTGGGCAATTTTGCGTCCATAATCAAGCACAGCGATACGTTCGCAGATGTTCATCACCACGTTCATGTCATGTTCCACCAGAATGATGCTCAGCTGACGCTGTTCCCTGATCTTTCTGATGAGTCGCATCAGCTCCTCTTTCTCGGTGGAATTCATTCCCGCTGCCGGCTCGTCCAACAACAGCAGCTTGGGCTCCAGGGCCAGAGCCCTGGCAATTTCCAGGCGGCGCTGTTCACCATAGGACAAGTTGTCGGCATATTCGTAACGTTTATCAGCCAGATCTACGAGTTCCAACAGCTGCAAAGCGTTGACTTGGACCTTCTTTTCCTCTCGACGGGAAGAAGGCAATCCCAACATCCCGGCCAGGAACCCACTGTGACTGACACCATAACTGCCTACCCGTACATTGTCCAGCACCGACAGTTTGCTGAACAGCCGAATGTTCTGAAATGTACGGGCAATCCCCAACCGGGCAATATCATAAGCCGGCAGATTGTTCAAAACCTGTCCGTTAAAGACAACCTTCCCTTCCGTAGGAACATAAATGCCGGTGATGATATTAAACAAGGTGGTCTTGCCGGCACCGTTGGGGCCAATGATCCCGAATATTTCTTTTTCTTCTATGTTCAGATGGACGGAATCAAGCGCCCGTAAACCACCGAACTCCTGACTGATGCCCTCTAGGGTTAGGACTGCCATGATTTCACCTCTTTACGGGAAAAGCGTTTTTTAATATCATACAAGCGCACGTCGCCCAGCAATCCATTGGGCCGGAAGATCATTAGAATGACCAGCAGCGCGCCATAGAACAAGAGACGGTAATCCTGTACGATCCGCAGCATTTCCGGGGCAATAGTCAATATTACGGTGCCCAGAATGGTGCCCGGGATGCTGCCCATGCCGCCCAGCACCACCATATTCAGCAATTCAATTGATTTCATAAACCCAAAGTTGCCCGGTTCAATAAAGAACATGTAGTGGGCAAACAATCCTCCCCCCAGCCCCCCCAGAAATGCTCCGGTGGTAAAGGCCAGGACCTTAATCTGGGTGGTATTGACACCGCTGGCTTCAGCGGCGATCTCATTTTCACGGATGGCATACATGGCACGGCCGGTACGGGAATGGAGCAGTTTATAATTGAAATAAGCCACAATGATGACCAGAACCCATACCAAGGTAAACGTCGTATCTTGGGGAATCCCGGAAAAACCGACTGCTTTTCCACCCGGTTCAAAATTTAGGAAAAACACCCGCACGATTTCCGCAAATCCGATGGTCACCATGGCCAGGTAATCACCTTCCAGGCGCAGCGTCGGTAACCCCAGTAAAAAGCCAAACAGAGCTGCCACACATGCCCCGCCCAGTAAGGCGAGGAAAAACGGCACGGTATAATGCACGGTCAAAATGGCTGAAGTATATGCTCCCAGACTCATAAACCCGGCATGTCCCATCGACAATTGACCGGTAACGCCGGTGGTCAGGTTCAGTCCCAGGGCTAGAATAATATTGATCCCAATCAAAATCAGAATCCGGAAATAATAGGCGTCTATGTATTGTGAAATGATTGCATCCATTCAGCTCACCTACACCTTTTTCGATATCTTTTGACCCATCAAACCCTGGGGACGAACGATTAAAACCAGAATCAGGATGGCAAAGGCGATGGCGTCCTTATAAGAAGAAGAAAGATACGCAACCCCCATGATTTCTAACACGCCCAGCGTTAACCCGCCAACCATGGCACCCGGCACCGATCCGATCCCGCCCAGCACTGCGGCAGAAAAGGCTTTCAACCCTGCCATGGTGCCCATGTACGGCCAGACCGCATTATAGTAAATCCCCACCATGACACCGCCGGCAGCCGCCAAGGCTGAACCGATGGCAAAGGTAAAGGAGATGACCCGATTCACATTAATCCCCATCAGGGAAGAAGCATCAATGTCCTGGGAACAAGCCCGCATGGCCTTGCCGATTCTGGTTTTTTGAATCATCAACTGCAAACCTATCATGAGCAGGGCGGAAACCAGCAGAATGATTACTTGCAGGGAGGAGAGTTCCACGGAACCCAAATGAAATGTTTTTTCACTCATGACCTGTGGAAAGCGGGTGGTGTTGGTTCCCCGTAATAAAGCCATCAGTGTGGAAAGAAAAATCGAAACACCGATGGCACTGATGAGCGCTGACAGCCGGGAAGACTTGCCCCGTAAAGGGCGATAGGCAATGCGTTCCACCAATACGCCCAGTAACATGCAAAAAGCCATGGCTCCCAGCAACGCCCAGAAGATATTGATATCAAACCAGGCCACCAGGAATAATCCTGCAAAGGCTCCAAACATATATATTTCTCCATGGGCGAAATTGATCAGCTGTACGATTCCGTATACCATCGTATAACCCAATGCGATCAGTGCATAAGTGCTGCCCAGGGTCAGACCGTTGATCAACTGTTCAAAGAACATACGTATCCTCCCGCCAAGTCTTATTCAATCTGCAAGCGTATTCATTTCGGCATCCAAACATAAATATTATATCATCTATTGCGACTGCGCAAACGATAAACGTAAAAAACTGTCTGATCATTGCAGATAACAATGAGATCAAGAAGCCGGACCGCAAGTTCCAGGGAACTTGCGGTCCGGCTTTTAAGCACCTGAAGAAATATGTCAGAGCATGAAATTACATATTGACCGGGATCTTGTCTTCCAGGGCAAATTTGCCGTCTTTGATGGTCAACAGGAAAACCGGGCTCTTTAATGGTTCACGATCTTCACGAATGGTGGTCTTGCCGGATACTCCGGGATAGTCCTTCAACTGGGCCAGTTTCTCCTTGAAAACACTTGGATCGGTGCTCTGGGCTTCCTCCATGGCTTTGGCCAGGATCATGACGGCATCGTAATACTGTGCCGAGAACATATCCGGATCTTCATTGTATTTGGCCTGATAAGCGGTAATGAATTTTTCTGTTTCGGGACTGGGCTGATCGCTGGAAAATCCGCAATACAAAATGACCTTTTCTTCCACTGCCGATTGTCCCAATTTGGCCAGATCCTGTCCATACAGACCGTCTCCGCCAACCAGTTTAATGTCCAGACCTTTTTTCTGTACTTCATTCATAATCAAGGCAGCTTCGGTATAGTAACCGGTAAATACCAGCACATCAGCGTTGGCATTCTTCAGCTTGGTCACCTGAGCGGTAAAATCTGTCTCGCCGTCATTCACGCTGTCTTCCAACACTATTTTTCCGCCTTTGGCTTGGATGGCTTCTTTGAATACTGGAGTGAGCGCTGTACTGTAACCATTGTTCATGGAAGTGATGACAGCGATGTTCTTCCAACCTTGTTTGTTGATCATCCAATCAACTACGGCAGGCGCGGCGAACTTATCCAGCAGCGTATTTCTGAAGACATAATCGCCGATCTCAACGACCCCTTCACCGGTAGCACCGGCGGAGAAAATGACTATTTTGCTCTTTTGGGCAATATCCGCAGCAACTTTGGTCAGACCAGTACAGGGGTCACCAACCATGGCCACAACCTTGTCCTGGGTAATGTATTTGGTGGCTATATTGGCAATCTCACTGCTCTCGCCTTTGTTGTCTTCATAGATGCCTTCCAGTTGTTTTCCCAGTACGCCTCCCTTGGCGTTAATTTCTTCAATGGCCATTTTCATGCCCTTCTCACCAGGCAAACCATAATTGGCAACTGATCCGGTCTTGGCTCCCAGGAATCCCAATTTGATGGTGTCTCCTTCGGCGGTTTTCTCACCACTCTGGCCTCCTGCACAGCCGGCCAGCAAGGTGCCCAACATCATCACACAAATCAACAGCGCTATTTTTTTTCTAATCTTCAAACCTGTACCCTCCTCAATAGTATT
>Ga0116151_10000683_pt1 | contig 31312 bp, 26 predicted proteins | sample AD_UKC117_MetaG_FD_89893 | JGI IMG/M metagenome (GOLD analysis project Ga0116151, IMG submission 89893) | Active sludge microbial communities of municipal wastewater-treating anaerobic digesters from Hong Kong - AD_UKC117_MetaG | ecosystem: Engineered > Bioreactor > Anaerobic > Digestate... | reverse complement strand
CGTACCTCCGGTGGGTGCTCGAGCTGCAGGGCGCGGGCCACGAGGTCGGCTTCCACGGTGCCCGCGACGGCACCGCGGACCGGGCCGCGACGCTCGAGGCGCTCGACGCGTTCCGCCAGGCGTTCGGCCACGACCCGCGGATCGGCGCCGACCACTCGGGCAGCGCCCAGGCCCTGCACTGGGGCCCGGCTCGGCTGAGCGGGGCACGCGCTCGCGCCTACGGCGCCGCGACCCGCGTCCTCTGGCAGGACGACCTGCACTTCGACGGGGACGACCCGGCGAGCCCGCGCTACTGGGGCGATCTCTGTCGCGACCGCATCCGGTACTGGCGGAACTTCACCTTCCGGACGAGCAACGTGCTCGACGTGGTGCCGTGGGGCGCGTACCGCGATCCCGAGCGACCCTCGGCCGCTCGCTGGTATGCCGCCACCGAGGCGCCCCACCTCCGGCCGTTCCTGCGGGCGATCGCGCCCGACCGCCTCGATCGCGTCGAGGCCAGCGGCGGCGCTTGCCTGCTCTACACCCACTTCGGCACCGACTTCGTCCGCGACGGCGCCGTCGACCATCGCTTCGTCGACGCGGTCGCCCACCTCGCCGATCGCCCGGCCTGGTTCGCCCCGGCCTCGACGGTCCTCGACCACCTCGTCGCCGTGGGCGGCCTCCACACCATCACCGACGCGGAGCGCCGCCACCTCGAGCGGCGATGGATCCGAGATCACCTGGTCGATCGGCTCGAGCGGGCGGCGCGACGCGCCCGGCGGACGGATCGGTGAGCGGGACCGCCCAGGTCCGCCTCCGAGGCCGGGGCCGCATCGAGGTCGCGGTGCACGACGAGCGCGGCACGGTGACCGCCCACCTGGCCGCGCCGGGGCGGCGCCCGTCGCCGACGATCGACCTCGAGCCCGGCCGCGCTGACGGCCCCTCCCCCGACCCCGCCGCCTGGCCCGCCGATCTCGCCGACCGGGCCGCCCGGCTGCGCCGCGCCGACCGGCATCCGACCCTGGCCACGCTCCACGCGCTCGGCGTGACCGGCGACCGGTCGCCGTCGGAGGCCGTCGAGGCCGTCGGCGCCGCGCTGGTCGACCACGGGGTGCGCCGCATCGACCTCCGCGCCCCGACGGGCGGGCGCCGGGTCCCGCCGGGGGCGCGGTGGATGGCCGGTTCGGCGGACGGCGCCGATCTGGCCAGCGTCGTGCTGCACCTCCCGTGGTCGCCCGCCGAGCGAACGGCGACCACGACCGAGGTCCGGCCCCCCTGGCTCGAAGGGGTGCTGCCCCCGCGCGCCCGCCGGTGGCGGCGGCGCATCGCCGGCGTCCGCCCGGCCCAGGTGCCCGAGCTGGCGAGGACCGCCGCGGCGGAGGTCCGCGCCGCGGCGCGGGATCGCTACTCGCCGGGCGGCGCCCGGTCGAGCCCGCTCGTCGGCGCCCCGGCCGGGACCTCGCCGTTCGCGGTTACCCGCCACCGGACGCTCGCCACCGCCCTGTCGCTCGTGCCGGCCGACCTGCGCCGCACCACGTTGCTCGACGTCGGGTGCGGCGACGGACGGGTGCTGCGCGCCGCGGCCGAGGCCGGCTTCGCCCGGTGCCGGGGCTGGGAGCTCGACCCGGACCTCGCCGCGCTCGCCACGCGCCGGGCGGCGCCGGCCGAGGTCGTCGCCGTCGATGCGCTGGAGGCCGAGATCCCCACCGACGTCGGGGTGATCTTCATGAACAACCCGTTCGACGCCGAGCGCACCCGCCGGTTCGCCGCCCAGGTGGGCGCCTCGCTCGACGCCCGACCGCGACCGCTGCTGCTCCTGTACGTGAACCCTCGGCCGCTCGAGGCGCTCGAAGCGGCCGGGCTGGTCCTCGTCCACGCCTGCCCCGGCTGGTCCGTGCTCGCCTCGGTGCACGGCCGATGACGATCGAGCTCGAACCGGCGCCGATCGACGAGCTCCCCGCGGACCACGCCACCGACTGGCCGAACCGGACGATCGGCCAGACGCCGGCGTGGCTGGCCTTCGTCGCCGAGTCGCAGGGCGCCCGACCGGTGGTGGCCCGAGTGCTCGACGCGGGCCGGCCGGTGGGCTGGTTCACCGGTGCGACGGTCCGGCGGGGGCCGATCCGCCAGCTGGGCAGCCCGCTGCCGGGATGGACGACGGCGGCGATGGGCCTGCTCGTGCCCCCCGACGTCGATCGCGTCGCGGCCATCGCCGCCGTCCCCGACCTGGCCCGCTCGCTCGGGTGCCCGCACGTCGAGCTCGCCGACCGCGAGCTCGAGACGGACGTGGAGGTGCCGGGCTTCCGCCGCAGCTGGCTGCCGGGCTACCAGCTCGCGATCGGTGGGCGGGCCGACGAGGACCTCCTCGCGGCGATGACGACCTCCGGTCGACGCGACGTGCGGCGCGCGCTGCGCAACGGCATCGAGGTGGATGCCGTCGACCCGCAGGAGCCCGACGCGTTCCTGGCCGAGCACCGCCACCAGCTCGAGGCCGCCTTCGCCAAGCGCGGCCTCCGCCCGACCTACGGGGCCTCGCGCACCGCCTCGCTCGTGCGCCACCTGGGCCCGACGGGCCACTTGCTCCTCCTGCGAGCGACCACCCCGGAGGGTCAGGTGGCGGCGACGGGCATCTTCGTGGGCCTCCCCGGCGGCACCGTCGAGCTCTGGGCCGCGGCGAGCGAGCGGGCGCTCCAGCCGCTCCTGCCCAACGAAGCGCTCATGTGGGCGGCCCTGCGCTGGTGGCGAGACGCCGGGGCCGCCACCTTCGACTTCGGCGGCGGCGGCAGCTACAAGCGCAAGTACGGCGGCGCCGAGCACCGCCTGGCCCGGCTGCGCTGGTCGCGCTGGTCCTCGCTCGAAGCGGGCCGCCGGGCGGCGCTCGCCGTGCGCCGGTCGGTGCGACGGCCCCACCCGCCGACCCCCCGAAACTGAAACACGTTCCAGTTTTCGCCTATCCTCCCCCGCCATGGCTGATCTCGGATTCTGGCGGCTCGCAGAAGCGGACCCCACGCACCTCGCCCTCGTGGGCCCCGACGGCACGGAGCGCACCGCGGGCCAACTCCTCGCCGCGGCGAACCGCGCCGCCCACGGCTTCCGCGCCCTCGGCCTCGAGGCCGGCGACACGGTCGCCGTGCTCCTCCCCAACTCCCTCGAGCTCATCGAGCTCTACCTCGGCGCCCTCCAGGTGGGCCTCTACTTCACGCCCATCAACTGGCACCTCGTGGGCCCGGAGGTCGCCTACATCCTGAGCGACAGCGACGCCAAGGCGTTCGTGGCCAGCGAGCGCTTCGCCGACGTGGCCGCCAGCGCCGCGGCCGAAGCCGGGTTCCCCGCCGAGGCCTCCTTCGCCGTCGGGACGATCGACGGGTTCCGCCCGCTCGCCGAGCTCACCGACGGCCAGCCCGACACCGCCCCCGAGGGCCGGCGCACCGGTGCGGCCATGCACTACACGTCGGGCACCACCGGGCGCCCCAAGGGCGTGAAGCGGGGCCTCATCGAGATCGATCCGAGCGACATGGGCGAGCTGCTCGCCTACCTGCCGAACCTGTTCGGCATCGGCCCGAAGGACGACCACGTCCACCTGACCGTCTCGCCGCTCTACCACACGGCCGTGCTCATGTGGACGGGCAACGCCTTGCACCTCGGCCACACCGTGGTGCTGATGGACAAGTGGCTCCCCGAGGAGACGCTGCGCCTGATCGATCGGTACCAGGTCACCTATTCGCACATGGTGCCCACGCAGTTCGTGCGCCTGCTCGACCTCCCCGAGGAGACCCGGGCGGCGTACTCGGTCGCCTCGCTGCGCAACATGGTGCACGGCGCCGCCCCCTGCCCGCAGGAGGTCAAGCGCAAGATGATCGAGTGGTGGGGCGACACCATCCAGGAGTACTACGCCGCCACCGAGGGCGGCGGCACGGTGATCACCGCCAAGGAGTGGATGGAACGCCCCGGGTCGGTGGGCACCGCGTGGCCCGGCTCGGAGATCCGCATCTACGACGACGAGGGCAACCAGCTCCCGCCCGGCAAGATCGGCACGGTCTACATGCAGCTCATGGCCGACTTCGAGTACAAGGGCGACTCGGCCAAGACCAAGGCCAACCGCATCGAGAACTTCTTCACCGTCGGCGACCTGGGCGAGATGGACGAGGACGGCTTCCTCTACCTGCGCGACCGCAAGGCCGACATGATCATCTCCGGCGGCGCCAACATCTACCCGGCCGAGATCGAGGGCGAGCTGATCAACCACCCGGCGGTGCAGGACGTCGCCGTGTTCGGCATCCCCAACGCCGACTGGGGCGAGGAGATCAAGGCGGTCGTCGAGCTCCACGACGGCTTCGAGCCCGGCGACGAGCTCACCGACGAGATCATCGCCTGGGCCGGCACCCGGATGGGCAAGTTCAAGCTGCCCCGATCGATCGACTACGTCGAGGCGCTCCCCCGCGAGCCCAACGGCAAGCTCATCAAGCGCAAGCTGCGCGATCCGTACTGGGAGGGCGTCGACCGCCAGATCTGAGCGGGGCGCGACGGGCGCCCACCCTCAGCGGTCGAACAGGGTCTCGCCCAGGTAGCCACGCTCGTCGCGCACGCCCGGCGGCACCGCGAAGAGCGCCGATCCCCGGTGCTCCAGGTACTCGCTGAGGGCGTCGTCGCGCGCCAGCGTGGTCTGCATCGGGATGAAGTGGGTCGCCGGGTCGCGGACGAACGCCAGGAAGAAGAGCCCGGCGTCGAGGCGCCCGAGGCCGTCGGAGCCGTCGGTGAAGTTGTAGCCCCGGCGCAGCATCCGCACCCCGTCGTTCTGGTCGGGGTGGGCCAGGTGCACGTGCGAGGTGGTCGGGATGAGCGGCTCGCCCTCCCGCCCGGCGAGGGCGAAGTCGGGATCGGTGTGCTCCTCGCCGCCCGAGAGCGGCGCCCCCGCCCCCTTGTCGCGCCCGATCACCGCCTCCTGCTCCCGTAGCGAGGTGCGGTCCCAGGTCTCGATGTGCATGTTGATGCGGCGGGCCACCAGGTAGCTGCCGCCGGCGAGCCAGGGCGCGCGGGGATCGTCGGCCTCGGCCACCCACACGTGGCGGGCCATGTCGGCCTCCTCCTCCGCCTTCAGGTTCCGGGTCCCGTCCTTGAAGCCGAAGAGGTTGCGCGGCGTCTGCTGCGCCGTGGACGTGGACGAGGTGCGCCCGAACCCGAGCTGGCTCCACCGCACGCCGACGGCGCCGAAGCCGATCCGGGCCAGGTTGCGCACCGCGTGCACGGCGACCTGGGGATCGTCGGCGCAGGCCTGCACGCAGAGGTCGCCGTCCGAGCGCGCCGGGTCGAGCTGATCGCCGGGGAAGTGCGGGAGGCGCTCGAGGGCGCGCGGCCGCCGGGACGCGAGGCCGAAGCGGTCCTCGCCGTCGGCGGCCTCGAAGAGGGTCGGTCCGAAGCCGATGGTGATGGTGAGGCGCGACGCCGGGAGGTCGAGCGCCTCGCCCGTGTCGTCGGGCGGCGCGTCGTAGGGACCGCCGACGGCCCCGTAGGTGCCCGCCGGCCGACCCTGGGTCATCGTCCGCGCCGCATCGGTCCAGGCCCGCAGCAGCTCGACGAGGTCCTCTCGGTCGTCGGTCGTGACGTCGAAGGCGGCGAAGTGGAGCCGGTCCTGAGCGGGCGTGGCGATGCCCGCCTGGTGGGCGCCGTGGAAGTCCACCACGCCCGACGGCGCCGTGGTCGAGGGCTCGGGGGCCGAGGCGCGCCCGAGGGCGACGCCCGAGGCCCCCGCCACCCCGGCCGTGACGACGCCGGCACCGGCGAGGCCGAGGAGGCGGCGGCGCGAGACCCCGGGCCCGTCGGTCACAGGACGACCGCCGCGGTGAGCTTCGAGAGCGGCTCGCTCAGCGCGTTCACGGCGTCGGCCAGCTCCTTGACCTGGTCGTCGGTCAGCTCGTCGTAGGAGACGAAGCCCTCGCCGTCGCGGTAGCCGTCGAGCAGCTCCTGCAGGGCGGCGAACCGGGTCTCGAGCTGCTCGTCGAGCTCGGCCTCCTCGCGCACCTGGAGGATCGGGCGCAGGTCCTCGTAGGCCACCCGAGCCCCGTCCACGTTCGCCTGGAAGTCCCACAGGTCGGTGTGCGACCAGATCTCCTCCTCGCCGGTGACCTTGCCCGTCGCCACCTCGTCGAGCAGCTCCTTGGCGCCGTTGCCCAGCTGGTCGGGCGTGAACTCGAGGTCCTCGACGCGCTCGGCGAGCTCCTCGGTGTCGGCCACCAGCTGGTCGGCCAGCTCCTGGCGCTCGCCATCGGTCAGCGGGGTGTAGTCCTAGTCGGCGGGCGGCCAGAGGTCCTTCTCGATGCGGTGCCAGCCGGTCCAGGTCTGGCCGTCCTCGAGGTCGGCCTCGCGCAGGTCGAGGCGCGGGTCGAGGTCGCCGAACGACTCGGCCACGGGCTCGATGCGCTCCCAGTGCACGCGGGTGGGCGCGTACGCGTCGCGAGCATCGTCGTCGTCGCCGGCGACGTAGCTCGCCGCGAACGCCTTCGTCTCCTCGACGAGCGCCTCGACCTCGTTCTCGACGTAGAGGGCGTACTGCGAGGTGGCGGTGTCGACGAGCGCCTGCTCGTCCTCGCCCAGCACCACCTCGTCGCCTTCGGTGACCGTGAAGTCCGCCTGGATGCCGTCACCCGTCATCCCCGGCTTGCAAGCGGTCTTGTAGTCGCCCGGCGCCGCCTTCACCACGAGCTCTCGGGTGAGCCCGGGCCCGACGTTCTCGACCTCGCCCACGATCCGGACGCCGTCGTCGCCGAGCAGGTAGAACTCGGTGACCTCGTCGCCCTGGTTCTCGACCGAGAACACGAGGTTGCCGCTCGGGGCCTCGGTGGCCGAGAGGTCGCACGCGTCGGCGGTGCTCACCACCGAGATCGTGCCGGCGCCGCCCTCCTCGGAGGAGGCCGACGGGTCGTTGTCCGTGCAGGCGGCCAGCGGGACGAGGAGCAGGGCTCCGGCGAGCAGGCCGAGAGGGCGCGGGCGCATTCAGGTTCCTCCGACGGGGAGCTGGGCCGACGAGGCGGTGGCCTCGCGCGGCGGGGTGGCCGGACCGTTGACGGTCCGGAAGAAGAAGTAGAGGACCGGCACCACGTAGAGCACCCACGCGACGGCCTCGAGCCAGGTGGTGGCCGGGCTGAAGTTGATGGTCCCCTTGAGCAGCGTGCCGTACCAGCTCGACGGCGGGATCTGCTCGGAGACGTCGAAGGCGAGCCGGTCGAGGCCGGGCAGGATGCCGGCCTCCTGGAGGTCGTGGATGCCGTAGGCGAGCACCCCGCCGGCCACGATGACCAGCAGCGCACCGGTCCAGGTGAAGAACTTCCGCAGGTCGAGCTTGAGGGCCCCGCGGTAGATGAGCACGCCGAGCACCACGGCCGTGGCCAACCCGAGCACGCCGCCGATCAGCGGATCGGTGCTCGATCCGGTGGCCTGCGCCCCCGCCCACAGGAACAGGGCGGTCTCGAGGCCTTCGCGGCCGACGGCGAGCAGGGCGAGGATCACCAGGCTCCACCCTCCCGCCTCGACGGCGACGTCGAGCCGGGACTCCAGCTCGCCGCGCAGCGAGCGGGCGGTGCGGGCCATCCAGAAGATCATCCAGGTGATGAAGGCGACGGCGACGATCGAGAGGGTCCCGCCGATGGCCTCCTGGGCCTCGAACGACAAGCCCTTCGGGCCGTAGGTCAACAGCGCACCGAACCCGAGCGAGATCGCCACGGCCACCGCCACGCCGAGCCAGATCCGCGGCAGGAGCTCTCGGCGGTCGGTCTTGACGAGGTAGGCGACCAGGATGCCGACCACGAGGGCCGCCTCGAGCCCCTCGCGGAGACCGATCAGGAAGTTGGCGAACACGGTGCCTCCATCGACGTCGGACAGGCCAGGCATCCAGCGCCCGGACCGTATCCCTACGTCATGATGTTAGGCAAGCTGAACGGAGGTGCGGCGCTCAGCGATCCAGGTGACCGAGCACGAGGGCGGTGGCCACCTCGAGCTCGGCCGCCACGTTCTCCATCCCCGACCACCCGTTCACCCACCCGATGAGCGCCGAGAACCAGACGTGGCCGAGCGTGCGGGTGGCCTGGCGGGTGAAGGCGGGATCGAAGTCGTCGCCCAGCGCCTGCGACATGATCCGATCCATGGCCGCGGCGACGTCGCGCTGGCACTCGGCCGCGCCCCGGTCGGGCGACAGCAGGGCGGTGACCACCGCCTCGGAGAGCTTGGGCTCCTTCTCCATCGCCCGGGTCGCCCGGCGCAGCACGTCCGCCACCCGCGCCGTGGTGGTCTCGCCCTTCGGCGGCTTCTGGCTCACCCGCCGCTCGAGGTCGTGGGTCCACTCCACCATCGCCGCCGCCAGCAGGTGGTCCTTCGAGGAGAAGTACCGGTAGATCGTGCCCAGAGCGACGCCCGCCGAGGTGGCGACGTCGCGCATCTGCACGGCGTCGTAGCCCCCGGAGGCGCCCAGCTCCAGCGCGGCTCGCAGCACCCGCTCGCGCCGCGCGGCCTGGCTCCGGGTGAGCGTGGTGGCGTCGCCGTCCATCGCCGAACCCTACGAGCCGCGGCGGCCGAGCTCGCGGAACGGGACGTCGCGGTCGGCGCGGATCTCGCCCGGGAGCCCGAGGACGCGCTCGGCCATGATGTTGCGCTGCACCTCGTTCGAGCCGCCGGCGATCCCGATCGCCGGGGCGAACAGGAAGCGGGCCTGCCAGTCGGTGCCGGCCGGTGCATCGTCGGCGTAGAGCTGGCCCTCAGGCCCGAGCATCTCGAGCGACGCCTTGCCCAGCCGGCGCAGGTACTCGGCGGCGAACAGCTTCATCACCGACGTCTCGGGTCCGGGAGCCACCCCCTTGGAGAGGGCGGTCTGGAGCCGGTAGCCCAGGTACTTCTGGATCTGCTGGCGGCTCCAGCAGTCGACGAGCTGCTGGCGGAGCACCGGGTCCTCGTTGCGGCCGCGCTTCTGGGCCAGCTCGATGAGGGCCAGCGAGTCCGACGACTTGTTGCCCCCGGCGATGAGCCCGCGCTCGTTGGACAGGGTCGTCAGCGCGCAGGCCCACCCGCCGTTCACCTCCCCCACCACCATGTCGTGGGGGATGCGCACCTCGTCGAGGAACACCTCGTTGAAGTGCTCCGAGCCGGTCATCTGGCGCAGCGGGCGGATGTCGATGCCGGGGGCGGCCATGTCGAGCAGGAAGTAGGTGATGCCCTTGTGCTTGGGCACGTCGGGATCGGTGCGGGCCAGCAGGATGCCCCACTGCGACTCGTGGGCGCCCGAGGTCCACACCTTCTGGCCGCTCACCACCCACTCGTCGCCGTCGCGCACCGCCCGGGTGGAGATGTTGGCCAGGTCCGAGCCGGCGTCGGGCTCGCTGAAGAGCTGGCACCAGACCTCCTCGCCCCGCAGCATGGGCAGCAGGAACCGCTCCTTCTGGGCGTCGGTGCCGTGGCGCATGAGCGTGGGGCCCGCCATGGCGATCCCGACCGGGAACGGGTTGACCGTGACGCCCCACTTGGAGGCCTCCTGGGTCCAGATCTGGCTCTGCATGGGGGTGCAGCCCCGGCCGCCGTAGCGCTTCGGCCAGGTGATGCCGGCCCAGCCGTGGTCGACGAGCAGCCCGAGCCAGGCCTTCACCCGCCGGTTGAACTCCTCGGGTGCCATCGTCCCCTCGAGGTAGCCCGTGGAGAAGTCGTCGGGACCGCCCTTGACCGGAGCGTGCTCCTCGAGCCACGCGCGCGCCTCGGCGCGGAAGGCGGCCTCTTCCGGGGTGTCGTCGAAGTCCATCGGCGCCAAGAGTAGAACACGTTCTCGTTTGGGACCGCGTCGACGCCCGGGGACGGGACGAGACGATCGGTGCCAGAATGCGCCCGGACCCGATGAGGAGGACGCAGATGGAACGACTGACCGGGCTCGACGCCGCCTTCCTCTACCTCGAGAACCCCACCAACCACATGCACGTGGCGATGACCATGGTCCTCGACCCGTCCACCGTGCCGGGCGGCTACACGTTCGAGAACCTCAAGGAGTTCATCCGCGGCCGGCTCCACCTGGTGCCGCCGTTCACCCGGCGCCTGGTGGAGGTGCCCCTCAACCTCGCCCACCCGGTGTGGGTCGAGGACCCCGACTTCGACATCGACTTCCACATCCGCCGCATCGGCTGCCCGTCGCCCGGTGGCCGCCGGGAGCTGGGCGAGATGGCCGGGCAGATCGCCAGCACCCCGCTCGACCGCAACCGCCCCCTCTGGGAGCTGTGGGTCATCGAGGGCCTCAAGCAGGACCGCATCGGCGTGGTCACCAAGGTCCACCACGCCGCCATCGACGGCAGCTCGGGCGCGGAGCTCATGGTGCACCTCTTCGACCTCGAGCCCGAGCCGGCCGACCCGCCCCCGCCCGGCGAGCGCGACGCCGAGCACATCCCCAACGACTTCGAGCTGCTCGGCCACGCCGCGGCGTCGCGCGTCCGCAAGCTGATCAAGCTGCCGAAGCTGCTCGGCGAGACGGTCGGGGCCGTGAACCGCGTGGCCCAGGGCCGCCGCGACCCCACGAGGAGGGTCGGCGCGGTGCCCCTCACCGCCCCGCGCACCCCGTGGAACGGTCCGCTCAGCCCGATGCGCAACGTCGGCTTCGCGCGCGTGCCCCTCGACGACGTCAAGGCGCTCAAGACCACGTTCGGGTGCACCGTGAACGACATCGTCTTGGCGCTGTGCGCCGGCACGCTGCGCTCGTACATGCTCGACAAGGGCGAGGTCCCCGACATCCCCCTGGTCGCCGCGTGCCCGGTGTCGGTCCGCGCCGGCGACGACAGCGCCGGCGGCAACAAGGTCTCGGCGATGTTCACGACGCTCGACAGCCAGCTCGACGACCCGCTCGAGCGCGTCCGCGCCATCCAGGCGTGCACGGTGGGCGCCAAGGAGGAGCACAACGCGGTGGGCGCCGCCATGCTCCAGGACTGGGCCGAGTACGCCGCCCCGAACACGTTCAACCTGGCATCGCGGCTCTACTCCAGCTGGGGCCTCGCCGACTCGCACCGCCCGATCCACAACGTGATCATCTCCAACGTCCCCGGCCCGCCGTTCCCGCTCTACTACGCCGGCTGCGAGATGGTGGCGGCCTATCCGATGGGCCCGGTGATGGAGGGCGTGGGCCTCAACATCACGGTGATGAGCTACCGGGGCTCGGTCGACTTCGGCTTCATGGTCGACCGCGAGCTCGTGCGCGACGTGTGGAACATGGCCGACCGGGTGAAGGACGCCCTCGCCGAGCTCCAGGCCGCCGCCGCCCAGCTCGAGGGCGGCGGATCGAGCGCCGGGCCCACCGAGCTGGCCGCCATCCCCGCCCCCGAGCCCGCCGCCTCGGCGAACGGGGTGAGGGCGCCGAGCACCGACGGGGCCACTGCCGACGACGACGGCTCCGACGTGCCCCGGGCCAAGCCCGCCCCCCTGCGCGCCGACCTCGCCTGACGTCGACGTTCTGGCGCAGAGCGGCCCGGATCGGGCACGACCGCTCCAGAAGCTCCGGCGGTGGCTTGTGAAAAATAGAACGTGTTCTCGTCGGATGGTAGAAACCCACCCATGGGGTTCAACATCGCTGACCTGTTCGAGCGCGCCGTCGATGCCGTTCCCGACCGCACGGCGCTGGTGTGCGGCGACACGATCCTGACCTTCGCCGAGCTCGATGCCGAGGCCAACAAGCTCGCCAACCACCTGCTGGCCGAGGGCTTCGGCCACGGCGACCACATCGGCATCTACGGCCAGAACTCGGCCGAGTGGATGATCGCCATGATCGGGATCTTCAAGGTCCGCGCCGTGCCGATCAACATCAACTTCCGCTACGTCGAAGATGAGCTCGTCTACCTGTTCGACAACGCGGACCTCGTGGCCCTCGTGCACGATCGTGAGTACCTCGACCGCATCGAGGCGGTGGTCGAGAAGGTGCCCGGCGTGCGGCACTACCTCATGATCGACGACGAGACGGACCTCGACCCGAGCCGCATCGGTGCCGTCGCGTGGACCGACGCCCTGGCCGGGCAGTCCACCGAGCGCCCGCAGCTCGATCGGTCGCCCGACGACCACTACGTCATCTACACCGGCGGCACCACCGGCATGCCCAAGGGTGTGGTGTGGCGCCACGAGGACGTCTTCTACGCGCTGGGCGGCGGCATCGACGCCTACACCAACGAGCGGGTCACCACCCCCACCCAGCTGGCCGAGAAGGCCGCGGCCGCCGAAGCGCCGATGGTCGCCCTCCAGGCCCCGCCCCTCATGCACGGCGCCGCCCAGTGGGGCGCGCTGCGCTTCTTCTTCGAGGGCAACACGGTCGCCTTCATCCGCAAGTTCTCGCCGGAGGCCGTGTTCGACGAGATCGAGCGGTCGCGGGTCTCCACCCTGCTGATCACGGGCGACGCCATGGCCCGCCCCCTGATCGAGTGCCTCGAGGCGAACCCGGGCCGGTGGGACCTCAGCTCGTTCTTCGTGCTGTCGTCGAGCGCGGTCACCTTCTCCCCTGCCCTCAAGACGCGCATGCTCGAGCTGCTCCCCGACATCATGATCGTCGACGCGATCGGCTCGTCCGAGGGCGGCATGAACGGCATGGTGATCCAGACCAAGCACGAGACCATCTCGCACTCGGGCGGCGGCCCCACCGTGAAGGCCGGGCTCGACGCGACCGTCATGGACGACGACCTCAACCCGGTGCCCGCCGGCTCGGGCATCGTCGGCAAGCTGGCCCGCTCGGGCAACATCCCGATCGAGTACTACAAGGACCCCGAGAAGACGGCCAAGACCTTCGTCACCGACGCGGCCGGCAAGCGCTGGGTCATCGCCGGCGACTTCGCCAGCCTCGAGGAGGACGGCACCATCACGCTGCTCGGCCGGGGCTCGGTGTGCATCAACTCGGGTGGCGAGAAGATCTTCCCCGAGGAGGTCGAGCACGTCTTGAAGGCGCATCCGTCGATCTACGACGTGCTGGTCGTCGGCGTGCCCGACGACCGGTGGGGCCAGGCCGTGTGCGCCGTGGTGCAGCGGCGCGACAGCGTGGAGGAGCTCACCCTCGAGGACGTCCAGGAGCACGCCCGCGGGCACGTGGCCCGCTACAAGGTCCCCCGCCACCTGGTGTTCGTCGACTCGATCGTGCGCTCCCCGAGCGGCAAGCCCGACTACCCGTGGGCGACCAAGCTGGCCGCTGACGAGGTCGCCGCTCGCGCCTGATCGGGCCGCGCCGGTTGCCGCACCCGACCGATCGGGTACGAGGCGACATGATCGCCCTGCTCCGCCGAGCCCTCATCTTCCTCGTGCCGTGGGCGTGGCGACGCTGGCGACGGAGCCGCTCGGACGAGCAGCCCGCCGCCGACGCCACGGCCTGATCGGGGCTCCCGAGGATCAGGTGCCGGTGAAGTTCGGCGTCCGCTTCTCCTTGAACGCCTGCGGCCCTTCCTTGGCGTCGTTGGTGTTGAAGATGATCGGCTCGCCGATCTCCAGCTCCCGAGCCAGGCCATCCGCCTCGGTCATGCCGGCGGTCTCGCGCATGGACTGCAGCACCGCCTTGACGGCGAGGGGACCGTTGGCCGCGATGAGGTCGGCCAGCTCCCGGGCCTTGGCGAGCGCCTCGCCGTCGGGCACCACGTGACCGATCAGGCCGATGTCCTTGGCCTCCTGGGCCGAGATGAGCCGACCGGTGAGCAGCAGGTCGGCGGCCACGGTGAAGGGGATCTGGCGCTGCAGGCGGACGGTGGAGCCGCCGAGCGGGAACAGGCCGCGCCGCACCTCGGCGATGCCCAGCTGGCTCGACTCGCCGGCCACGCGGATCTCGGTGGCCTGGAGGATCTCGGTGCCCCCGGCCACGCAGTAGCCCTCGACGGCGGCGATGATCGGCTTCGAGGGCCGGAAGTGCCGCAGCAGGGCCTTCCAGTGCAGGTCGGGGTCCTTGGCCATGCGGGCCATCTCCTCGTCGGTGAACCCCGCCGCCAGGGCCTTGAGGTCCATCCCCGAGCAGAAGTCGCCACCGGCGCCGGTGAGGATGCCCACCCGCAGCTCGGGATCCTCGTCGAGGAGCTTCCACGCGTCGGCGACGCCGACGAGCATCGACGGGCTGAACGCGTTCTTGGCTTCGGGCCGGTTGAGCGTCACGGTGAGGATGTGGCCGTCGCGCTCGACCAGGTAGTGCGGCGTCTCGGCGGTGGTGTCTGACATGGTCGTCAGACTAGAACACGTTCTCGTTTCGGTCCGTCGTCACCGGCCGAGCAGGCGTCGGAGCGGAGCTCGTGGCGGTGCTCGCCCATCGCGCTACTCGCCGAGCTTGGCCTCGATGCGCCCGAGGGCCTCGACCACCCGGTCGGTCTGCTCCTGCTGCTCGACGATGAGCCGGGCGAGCCAGAACCGCAGCAGGCGGGCCAGCGAGAACCGCAGGAACAGCCCGAGGCCGATGATCGCCAGCCCGAGGCCGAGCACGCCGCCCGAGAGCAGCATCGGCACCTGGTCGGCCACGTACTTGGAGCCCGAGGCGTTCCAGTAGGCCAGCAGGATCAGCACCACACCGATGATGGGGAGCGCCACGCCGAGCTTCAGCAGCAGCGACTCGGCGTCGGCCGAGGGCTCGGGGACGTGCAGCTCGTCGATGCCCTCGGTGAGGCGGTCGGCCGCGTTGGTGGGGGTGGGATCGCTCATGGGGTTGCTCCGAGGTAGGCGGCCGAGAGGTCGGCCTCGAGGTCGGCGGGGGTGCCAGCGGCGACGACGCGGCCGTGCTGCATGATCACGGCGTGGTCGGCCACGCCGAGGACGGTGCGGGCGAACTGCTCGACCACGAGGATCGACACGCCCTCGCGGGCGATGCCGGCCACGAGCTCGTACAGCTCGGCGACGATCAGCGGGGCCAGCCCCATCGACAGCTCGTCGATGATGAGCAGGCCCGGCTCGGTGGCGAGGCCTCGGGCCATGGCGAGCATCTGCTGCTCGCCGCCCGACATGGTCCCGGCCACCTGGTCGATGCGCTCGCCCAGGCGGGGGAAGCGCCCGACGGCGCGCTCGACGATGTCGGCGGCGGGCTGGCCGCGGTAGCTGGCCATCACGAGGTTCTCGCGCACGGTGAGGTTGCGGAAGATGCCCCGGCCCTCGGGGATGGTGCACACGCCGAGACGGGCCAGCGCCTCGGGCTTGGCCCCGTTGACGTGGCGTCCGGCGATGTGCACGCAGCCCGACGCCGCCGGGTGCTGGCCGGTGGCCACCAGGAGGGTGGTGGTCTTGCCGGCGCCGTTGGGGCCGAGCAGCGCGACCACCTCGCCGCGCGGGACCGAGAGGTCGACGCCGTGGAGCACCTGGATGCGCCCGTAGCAGGCGGTGACGTCGCGCAGCTCGAGCAGCGGTGCGCTTCGTTCGCCGTGGGCGTGCTCCTCGACGTGGGGGTGGGCGGGCGCGCTCATCCCGGGGCCCCCGGGTCCTGGCCGAGGTAGGCGTCGATCACGGCCGGGTCCTTCTGGACCTCGATCGGCGATCCCGACGCGAGCACCTCGCCGAAGTTCAGCACCGTGATCTGGTGGCACAGGCGCATGACCAGCGGGACGTCGTGCTCGACGATCAAGATCCCGAGGCCGTCGCCCGCCAGCTCCTGGAGGATCTCGGCGAAGCGGTCGGTCTCGTGCTCGTCGAGGCCCGACGCTGGCTCGTCGAGGAGCAGCACCCGAGGCGTGCACGCGAGTGCCCGAGCGAGCTCGACGAGACGGGCCGAGCCGGTGGAGAGCGAGTCGGCGCGCTGGTCGGCCACGTCGGCGAGGCCGACCCGATCGAGCAGCTCGTCGGCGACGGCGGTGGCGGGCCGGGTCTCGGACCGGTTGAGCTCGGCCGCGGTGCGCACGTTGTCGCGCACGGTGAGCGAGCCGAACAGCTCGAGGCGCTGGAAGGTGCGGGCGATACCCCGCCGAGCACGCTTGTGCGCCGACATCGACGTGATGTCGGCGCCGCCCAGCAGCACCTTGCCCCGGGTGGGCGGCTGCAGGCCGGTGATCACGTTGAACGTGGTGGTCTTGCCGGCCCCGTTGGGGCCGATGAGCCCGGTGATCTCGCCCGGCTCGACCCGCAGGTCCACGTCGTGGACCGCCATGTGGCCGCCGAACCGGACGGAGATCTCACGCGTCTCGAGGATCGACACGGCACCTCCCCCAGTCCAGGCCCAGCTCGCCGTCGAGCACGGCGAGGTCGGTGGCGGTGACGGCGCCCGAGGTGACGAGCTGCTCGGGCGACAGCGGCCGGGGCGCCGGCAACAGGAGGTCCATCGCCCGCTGGAACGTGGTGGCCGGGGCATGCGAGCCGACCTCAGCGCGCCGACGGGCCTTCTTCAGCCCCTCGACCGTCTGGGCGATCGCCCCGTTGGGGTTGTTGGCCAGGCCGATGCCGGCGAGGCCCGGAAGCAACGTCATGAGGTCCTGGAGCGCCGGGTAGTACTCGCCGATCAGCGGTGACACGGCCAGCACGACGCCGCCGAACAGGGCGCCGGCCACCGCGGCGATGCCGCCCACCACCGTGAGCAGCACGAGGGGCAGGCCGGGCAGCGCGCCCTGGAGGAGCGCGAACTGCTCGGTGCCGACCTGGCCGCGCCAGCCGCCGTAGAGCACGCCGCCGATGCCGGCGATGGCCGCCGAGAGGGCGAACACCTGGACCTTGAGGAACGTGAGGTCGAGGCCGAGGGTGGCGCAGGCCGCCGGGGAGTCCTTCATCGCCTGGAGCCGTCGGCCCATCGGGCCCTTGCGCAGCGCGGTGACGACCATGCCCAGCAGCGAGAACGTGACGGCCATCAGGATCAGGTTGGCTCGGTCGCCCTCGAAGGAGATGCCACCGAGGTGGAGGCGGTCGATCGGGGCCACGCCCTGGGTGAAGCCGTCGATCTCGGGGAAGATCGCCTTCTCGCAGAAGAGCGCGAACGCGAAGGTGAGCAGCGCGAGGTACAGGCCCTTCAGCCGCAGCGCCGGCAGCGAGACGAGGGCGCCGACCACCGCGCAGACGGCGACGACGAGCAGGAGCACGGCCGGGTTGCCGTCGCTCCCCCAGGTCGCCATCACCCCGGCGCCGATGCCGGCGAACGCGAGCGGGGCCAGCGAGATCTGCCCGGCGTAGCCCGTGAGCGGGATCAGCGAGAGGGCGACGATGCCGAGGGCGAGGCCGTAGCCGACGCTGGTGAGCGCCTTGGCGGAGATGAGCTCCGGCAGCACCGCCGCCGCGGCGACCAGCGCCGCGCTCGACAGCAGGACGGTGCGCCACGACGGGTCCGGCACGCGCGCCGGATCCTTCGGCTCGCCGAAGACCGACGCCTTGTCCTGCGGGACCAGGATCAGCACGGCGAACAGCATCAGGGCCGGGACGGTGTCGACCGAGATCCAGGAGGGCAGGTCGTCCTGGTAGGAGTTCACGGCCTCGCGGGCGATCCCGAGGATCAGCGCGCCGAGGGCGGTGAGGGGCAGCGAGCGGAGCCGGCCGACCATCGCCGCGGCGTAGGCGTTGATCACGAGCAGCGTGAGCTGGTTCTGGTCGAGGGCGAGGATGGGGGCGATCAGCACCCCGGCGATGCCGGCCAGGGTGCAGCCGAGCGCCCACGACAGGCTCGAGATCCGATCGGGGGAGGCGCCGTTGAGCGCGGCGAGCCCCCGGTTGTCGACCACGGCGCGCATGGCGGTGCCGGTCCGCGACCGGTAGAGCAGCAGCCGGAGGGCGACCGCGACCACGATCGCCGTGGCGAACACGATCAGCTGGTGGTAGCGGATCACCACCCCGGCGACCTCGACGGTGCTGCCCTCGAAGAAGTACGGGAGCGACGCCTGGACCGTGTCGGGTGGCCAGATCACCGTGGCGCCCTGGATCAGGGCGACGAGCAAGCCGATCGGCACGACCAGCCGGGTGATGGGCGCGGCGTCGTGCAGTCGGCGCATGAGCACGACATCGATCAGCCAGCCGAGCCCGGGTGCGAACACGAGCAGGGTGAGCACGAGGGCGAGCGGGACGGGCAACCCCCAGGCGTCGGGTGAGCTGAGCTGCCAGTAGACGAAGGCCGACACCATGGCCACCGCGCCGTGGGCGAAGTTGAAGATGCCCGAGGTGGTGTAGGTGACCACGAGCCCGCTGGCCGCCACCGCGTAGATGGCGGCGCTGACGAGCCCGAGGACGAGGATGTCGGTCATGGGGTCAGGGCCTCAGTTGCCCTTCGCCTTGGCGCCCTCGCCGTAGTCGCCCTCCAGCGGGATCGCGTAGTCGGCGTTGCAGTCGAACGTCGCCGGCTCCTCGGGGTAGAGGCGAGCGAAGGCGCCGTCGACCACCTGGGTGAAGGCGAGGCACGGGGCGCCCTTGTTGGCGCCGGGGTCGCTGGTGCCGTGGAGCCCGCCGCCGTCCCACTCGTGGACGTCCTTCAGGGCGGCGAGCAGCGAGTCACGGCTCAGGTCGTCGCCGAGCGACTTCACGGCGGTGGCGAACAGCAGGCCGGCGGACCACGCCTGGACGCCGAGCGCGGTCGGCTCGATCTTGGCGCCGAGCTGGTCGTAGGCGTCGAGGTAGGCCTGCAGGGCGGGCGACTCGTCGGCGTCCTCGAAGGGGACGGTGTTCAGCTGCACCACCACGCCCTCGGCCGCCGAGCCGGCGTCGAGCAGCTGGGGGTCGTAGTACTGCTGGCCCAGCTCGATGACCTCGGGATCGACCTTCTGGGTCTCGATGTCCTTCAGCAGCTTGACCGCCTCGGCCGTGCTGTTCACGAAGTTCACGTACTGCACGCCCTTGTCCTTCATCGCCTTGGCCTCGGCGATGTAGTTCTCCTGGATGACCTCGGTCTCCTTCTCGTAGACGAAGGTGAACCCGACCTTCTCGTAGGCCTCCTTGATGCGCTCGGCCTGGCTGCGCGCCGTGTCGATGCCGCCCCAGAGCAGCGCCGCCTTCTTCACCGCCTCGGGGTGGTTGTCCACCTGGTACACGGCGGGCGCCGAGTTGAAGGTGGCCGACGGGTTGGGCAGCGGCTGCACGAGGCGGTCGCTGTCGGCCTTGGCGGTGGTGGCGGTGTAGGCCGGCACCTCGACCAAGCCGCAGTCGACCATGGCCTGGGCGCCCTGGTTGTCGGACACCGAGCCGGACCCGACGATGGCCCAGACGCCGGCGTTGCACGCCTCCTGGGTGGCCTCGAGGTGGCTGAAGAGCTTGGAGTCGATCTTGGTCAGCGCCAGCTTGCGCCCGTTGATGCCGCCGTAGCCGTTGCACCAGTCGACGAAGGCCTGCACCGACTCCTCGATGCCGGCCGTGGGCACCTTGATCTGCCCGGCACGGTCGGAGATCACGGCGATCTTGATCTCGTCCTGGGACACGCCGGTCTCGCCGGCGGGCACGGCGCCGGGGGGCGCCTCGCCCTCGCCGCACGGCACCGGCAGGGTGCCCACCATCGGCCCCTCGTCGCCCTCGTTGGTGATCCCGGCGCCCTGCTCGCCCCCGGTCCCGCCCGGCGCGGCCGACGCGCTGGCGGTGCCACCGCCCGTGGCGAGCTCCTCGTCGGACAGGCGGCTGCCGCACGCGGTGGCCACGACGGCCAGCGCGCACAGCAGGGCTAGGCAACGGATCTTCACGAGCGGGTCCCCCTTCGCGGTGGATGGCGACAGTAGCGCGGCCCCCGACGGCTTCTGACGGCGCGTCAGATCGGCCGGCGGGCGGGTTCGGCGGAGGATCGCCCTCAGCCCGCGGCGAGCATCGCCCCGAGGCGCTGCAGGTGCGAGGTGCCCCCGCCGAGCGTCATCTCGACGTGCTTGGCCCAGCGGAACGTCCGGTGCACGGGGTAGTCGAGGTCGACCCCGATGCCGCCGTGGAGGTGCTGGGCCGCGTGCACCACCCGCTCGGCCCCCTCGGCCGCCCAGAACTTGGCGACCGCCAGCTCCTCGGCGGCCGGCAGCCCGGCGTCGAGGCGCCACGCCGCCTGCTGGGCGGTGAGCCGGATCGCCTCGGTGTCCATGTAGGCGTTGGCGCAGCGGTGGGCGACGGCCTGGAAGGTGGCGATGGGCGTGTCGAACTGCTTGCGCTCGCTGGTGTAGGTGGCGGTCGTGCGCAGCGCGGCCTCGCAGACGCCGGCTTGGACGGCGCACAGCCCGGCGATCGCCCGGTCGACGATCCAAGCGACGACCTGGGCGCCGCCGTCGACCTCGCCGAGCACGTCGGCCTCCCCCACCGCGACGCCGTCGAGGGCCAGCGTGGTGAGCGGCTCGCCGTTCATCGAGGTGTTGCGCTCCTGGGCGACGCCGGTCGCGCCGGGATCGACGAGGAACACGGTGCTGGTGCCGTCGCCCGTGCGGGCGGGCACGAGGGCCCGGCCGGCGAGGTGCGCGGCGGGCACGAGCCGCTTGGTGCCGGTGAGCACCCAGCCGTCGGCGGTCCGCTCGGCGGAGGTGGCCGGCACCTCGGGCGGCAGGCCCACCGACCCCTCCGAGAGGGCGGCGGTCAAGATGAGGCTGCCGTCGACCACCTGCGGGAGCAGCTCGGCCTGCTGGGCGTCCGTGCCGAACTCGGCGATCGGCAGCGCACCGAGGGCGAGGGTGGCCCACACCGGCACCGGGGCCACGGTGCGGCCCACCTGCTCGAGGATCAGGCCCAGCTCGAAGGCGCCGTAGCCACCACCGCCGTGGGCCTCGGGCAGGCAGAGGCCGAGGAGGTCGGCCTTGGCCAGCTCGGCCCACACGTCGGCGGCGAACCAGTCGGCGTCGGACGTCTCGAGCTCGCGCAGGCGCTCCGGTGGGAGGCGGTCGGCGAGGATCTGGCCGGCGAGGTCGCGGATGGCGGCCTGCTCGTCGGAGAGTGCGAAGTCCATCGGGTAGCTGCCCCCTACATCCGCGGCATGCGGGGCATGCCGAGGCCGAACATGGCGATCAGGTCGCGCTGGATCTCGTTGACGCCGCCGCCGAAGGTCAAGATGAGGCTGCCCTGGGCGGCGCGGTCGAGCCGGCCGGCCAGCGCGGCGGCCGGTGACTCGGGCTGGAGCACCGCCTCCTGGCCGATGATCTCCATCAGCAGCCGGTACGCCTCGGTGAAGAACTCGGTGCCGAACACCTTGATCGAGCTGGCGTCCGCGGGGTTGACGTGCTGGCCGCCCGCCTCGAGCGCCGCCACCTTCCAGTTGAGCAGCGTGAGGTACTCGATGCCGGCGCGCACCCGGGCCAGGTTGGTCTGGACCCACGGCTGGTCGGCCACCCGGCCGCCGTCGGGGTGCTCGGTCGCCTTCGCCCAGGCCAGGACGTCCTCGAAGTTGCGGCTCAGCATCCCGGGCGGGGCGAGGCCCACCCGTTCGTAGTTGAGCTGGTTCACGATCAGGTCCCAGCCCCGGTTGAGCTCGCCGATGATCGCCGAGTCGGGCACCCGCACGTCGTCGTAGAAGGTGTTGAACGTGCTGGCGTTCACCATCGTCGAGATCTTCGAGTAGCTGTAGCCCGGGTCGGTGGTGGGCACGGCGAAGATGGTGATGCCCCGGTGCTTGGGGGCGTCAGGGTCGGTGCGACAGGCGAGCCAGACGTAGTCGGCGTAGCTGGCCAGCGACGTGTAGATCTTCTGGCCGTTGATGACCCACTCGTCGCCGTCGCGCACGGCCTTGGTGGTGAGCGAGGCGAGGTCGGTGCCCGAGCCCGGCTCGGTGTAGCCGATCGAGAAGTGCAGCTCACCGGCCAGGATCTTCGGCAGGAAGAAGTCCTTCTGCTCCTGGCTGCCGAACTGCATGATCGTCTGGCCGACGGTGTTGATCGACAGGAACGGCGTGGGGGCGCCGGCCCGCCAGCTCTCGTCCATGAAGATGAACTGCTCCACCGGGCCGAACCCGCGGCCGCCGTACTCCTCGGGCCAGCCGGCGCCGAGCCAGCGGTCGCGACCCATCTGGCGCACCGCCTCGAGGCACGCCGGGTCGCCGGTGTCGCCCCGGAAGGCCGCCGCCGAGACCTCGGGGGTCATCAGGTCGGCGAAGTACTGGCGCAGCTCCTTGCGGAGCGCTTCCTGCTCGGGCGTGTACGCGATGTGCACGGCGGCGAATCCCCTGACGGTCCATCAGAACGAGAACACGTTCTAGCAGAGGGGTCCTCCCCCACCCACCGCCGTCAGCGACCGCCGTCGGCCGAGAGGCAGGCCTCGGTGATGGCGTCGCCGAACGAGCGGCGGGCGCACCACACGTGGCCTTCGTCGTGGAGGTGGACCTGGGCGTGGGGGATGGCGAGCAGCAGCCGGAGCTGCTCCTGGGCCGGCACCGCTCGGTCCTTGGTGGTCACGACGATCGTGGTGGGCACGTCGACCTCGTTGAGCCAGCTGCGGCTGTCGAAGCTCATCACCGCGGCGAGCGCCTCGGTCACCATGCGCGGATCGTGGCGGCGCATCTCGGCGCCGGCCCACCGGCTGAGGCTGTCGGGGCGGGCGCGCACGCCCTCGGGGATCTGGCGCTGCCACGGCGCGAGCGGGATGCGGGTGGCCAGCTGGCCGAGCCGGGTCGAGCCGGCCGCCGCCGAGGCCGCGGTGACGAAGAACAGGCGCTCGCGCACGCCGGGGACGAACCGGTTGGAGGTGGCGCTGAAGACCAGGCCCCGCACCTTCTCGGGGTGGCGGTGCCAGAGCAGCTGGGCGATGGGCCCGCCCATCGAGTAGCCGACGGCGATGGCCTGGTCGACGCCCAGGGCGTCGAGGAGGGCGGCGGCATCGTCGGCGCAGTCCGCCAGGCGGAACCGCCGCCAGGCCCGGATGCCCCGGCCGTGGCCCCGGTGGTCGATGGCGAGCACCCGGAAGTGCTGCGACAGCGGCTCGAAGGCCTGGAACCAGTTGAGCCCGCCCGACGCCATCAGGCCGTGGAGGAGCAGCACGGTCGGCGCGCCCGGCGGGCCGGCGACCTCGCGCACGAAGGTGGTGCCCCGGCCGGGCAGCTCGACGCGCCGCCCGAGCGGGATCGGCGGCCCGTCGACGTCGTCGCCGAGAGGCGGGCCGTCGGGCTCGAAGCCCGGCGCGGGCGCCATCGCTTTCGCAGCTGCGGTCACCTCGCCAGAATATGACGACCCGTCAGATCTTGGAGGCCATCGGTGCCCGACCCGACCCCCACGCACCCCACCCGCGACGACATCGACCTCATCAGCGGCGCGTTCTGGGGCCGCAACCCCCACGACGCCTTCACGTGGATGCGAGCCAACGCCCCGGTCTACTGGGACGGCCACGCGTGGGGCATCAGCCGGTACCACGACCTCAAGGAGATCTCGAAGGACCCCCTCACCTTCTGCAACGGCCAGGGCATCCGGGCCGACGCCGACGCCCTGCAGATGATGATCGACATGGACGACCCCGAGCACTTCCGCCGCCGGAAGCTCGTGAACAAGGGCTACACGCCCAAGCGGGTGCGGGCCCGGGAGGACGAGGTGCGGGCCACCTGCACCGAGATCATCGACCGGGTGTGCGAGCGCGGCGAGTGCGACTTCGTGCGCGACATCGCCGCCTGGCTGCCGCTGATCATGATCGGCAACGACCTCGGCGTGGACGTCGCCGATCGCGAGCAGCTCCTCGAGTGGAGCGACGCCATGATCTCCGCGCTCACGGGCGATCCCGAGTCCCTCGAGCCCGCCACCCTCGCCTTCATCGGCTACACGGAGTACGCGAACCGGGTCATCGCCGACCGCACGGCGAGCCCACGCGACGACCTGATGAGCGTGCTGTGCCACGCCGAGGTCGACGGCGACCGGCTCGACCACCAGGCGATCATCGACGAGTCGCTGCTGATCCTGATCGGCGGCGACGAGACCACCCGCCACGTGATCTCGGGTGGCGGCTACCAGCTGCTGCGCGACGGCCGGTCCGAGTGGGACCGCCTCGCCGCCGATCCCGAGCTGCTCGCCACCGGGATCGAGGAGATGCTCCGGTGGGTCACCCCGATCAAGAACATGAACCGGACGGCCACCCGCGACGTCGTGGTGGGCGACCAGCAGATCCGCGAGGGCGACAACGTCCTGCTGCTCTATCCGTCGGCCAACCGCGACGAGGACGTCTTCGACGACCCGTTCCGCTTCGACGTGGCCCGCACGCCGAACGAGCACGTGGCCTTCGGGTTCGGCACCCACTTCTGCCTGGGCAACTCGCTGGCCCGCCTCGAGCTGCGGGTGATGTTCGAGGAGCTCCTCCGACGCCTGCCCGACCTCGAGCTGGTGTCGGAGGACGAGCCGGCCTTCCGTCCGGCGAACTTCGTGAGCGGCTACGAGACGATGCCGGTGCGCTTCACGCCCGTCGCCCCGGAGGGCGCCACGACCTGACCGCCCTCAGGTGAGGTCGACCGAGGTCCGCAGGTCGCCCCCAGCATCGACGAGCGCCACCGTGGTCCCGGCGAGGACCGCCCACCCGTCGCCCACGGGGAGCACGCGCGTCGCCTGGTCGGCGAGGTCGACCTGGGTGCGGCTCACCTCCCGCAGCTGCGACCCGTCGACCTGCAGCTCGACGATCTCGGTGGTGCCGGCAGGTGCGGCGCAGGCGATGTCGGCCGCGGGGCCATCGGGCGCACCCTCGGGGAGGACGCAGCCGATCGACGGGTCGCGCCGAGCCAGGTCCCAGCGGGTCACCGGCGTGGCGAACCGGCCGGCGCCCAGGTCGGTGTAGGCGTGGCGGTCGTAGGCGACCGGGGCGTCGCCGCCGAGGGTCACGGTGTCGACGACCTTCGGCGCGGCGGGGTCCGACACGTCGAACAGCTTGGCGGCCACGGTCCCGTCGCTGTCCGGGCCGAATCCCACCACCTTCCCCGCCCCCATCGGGTGCAGGTAGGAGCTGAAGCCGGGGAGCTCGACCTCTCCCGCGATCCTCGGGGCGGCCGGATCGGACAGGTCGACCACGTAGAAGGGGTCGGTCTGGAGGAAGGTCACGGCGTAGGCGGTGGCCCCGTCGAAGCGGATCCCGTGCAGCGTCTCCTCGGGATGGCCGAACCACGGCGTCCGGCCCACGACGTCCAGGTCGCCCTCGGTGTCGAGCACGTAGATCCGGTTGAGCGGATCCCCGGGGCCGGGCTGGTCGACGGGCACCGTGCTGCTCGGCGCCTCGGTCGTGGTCGTGGCCTCGGTCGTGGTCGTGGCCTCGGTGGTGGTGGTCGCCTCGGTGGTCGTGATCGAGGCCTCGGTGGTCGTGGTGGTGGTCTCGACGACCGTGGTGGTCGGCTCGGTCACCGTGGTCGTCGGCTCGCCGGGGACGGTCGTCACCGGGATCGTGGTGTCGGGCGCCGGGTTGGGCACGCTCGGCGTCGGCGGCGGCAGCTCCTCGGCGAGCTCGGGCTCGGGGGCCACCTCGCGGCCGACCACCACGAAGGGGCTGCTCGCCGACCCGTCGCTCGCCACCGCCACGTCGCCCTCGATGGCGATCGGGCGACCGAACCCGCCGCCGGTCGCGGTGATCGCCACGCGGAGGTGCTCGCCGTCGTCGGACATGGCCAGGTCGTCGAGCAGGGTGCCCGGCACGCGCCCGCTGCCGGTGTGCACCAGCTCGTCGAGGTCGAAGCGGTGGATGGTGGTGCTCACCTGCTCCTCCCACTGCGGCGTCGCCAGGTAGGCGGCGTCGGTGGTCACGTGGACGAGCGAGCCCGAGCCGACGACCTCGGCCGCGTGGACCGGGGTCAGCTCGCCGTCGACGGGAAGGGTGACGAGGAGCGTGGCCGACGGGTTCGAGGGGCCGGTCGGGTGCAGCACCTGGTCGCACGGCACCGGCCCGCCATCGAACGGGATCGGGGCGTCGCCGCCGTAGGCATCCTCGGTCGCCACCAGGTGGAGGAGCCCGCCGACCCGCCGAGCCGTGACGAGGTAGCCGGTGGTGGTCCACGAGCCCTGGGGTCGCAGGTCGTCGCCGTCGACGGCCACGCGACGCACCTCGGTGCCGGTCCCGTCGCCGGTCGAGCTCACGATCCAGGCCACCTGCGCGTCGGCGTCGAACGAGATCTGCGCGCCGTAGGGCACCTCGACCCGACCGAGGCGCTCCCCGGCCTCGAGGTCCACGAGCACGACCGCCGTCGGTGAGGCGAACAGGGCGCGCCGCTCGTCGAGGCGGTCGACGAGGTCGAGCTCGTCCACGCCCTCGACGGCGACGTTCGTCCCGCCGGTGGCCTCGTCGGCGCTCGTGGCGACCGAGCGCTCGGACGACGCGGGGGCGGCTCCGTCCATCGCGATCTCGGCACCGACGGTGTCGAACACCGCGGTGGTGGCCGGCGCACCCTCGAAGCTGGCCATGCCGCCCGACATCGAGGCATCGGTCGCCTCGGCAGTCCACGCTTGCAGGTCGTCGCACGAGGCGAAGCGCTCCAGCCCCGAGGCGGCGGCCGGCGTGGAACCGGTGCCGACCACGGCGGCGAGGGTGAGGACGCCGGCGATCGCCGCGCCGGCGAGCACGAGGGCGAGCCCGCGTCGGGGTCGGTTTCCGGGGGTGGTGGTGGGGGCCATGGCCGTTCCGACGTCAGACCGGTGCGTCGGGTTCCCGAGGTTGCGGATCGGCCCGCTCGCCGTGCCGCCGCAGCGCCACGACGGCGCCGCCACCGGCGACGATTGCCAGCGAAGCCGACAGGGCGCGAGGTCCTGCACCCAGCTCCGCCGAGGCCGCGGCCACCACCGCGACGAAGGCGACGAGGACGAGGACGGCCACGGTGAGCTGGCGGGCGAGCCACCCCAGCCGCACGCCCGTGGCGTCCGGGTCGATCAGCCCGCCCAGGGTCTCGAACTTCGACGGCTCCACGACGGCCCGGTCCTCGACGGCCGCCGGAGCCAGCCGCCGCACCCGCGGGCGCCGATGGCCCAGCAGCCCGTTGGGATCGAGCGCTCGGGCGCGTTCGAGCTCGGCCTTCGCCTCCAAGCGCCGGTCGAGCTGGTGGAGGGCGAGGCCCAGGCGCTCGTGCGGCGCGGGCGCGTCGGGTCGCTGCTCGATCTCGCTGCGGGCGAGCACCTCGAGGTCCGACCAGCGCCGCTCCACGAAGGCGATCAGGGCGTCGACCTCGAGGTCGGGCCACGATCCCGGGTGGCGCTCGTGCAGGAGCAACCACCGGTCCCGTGCGCCCGGCACGTCATGGAGCGCCAGGGCGACGATCGCCGCGGCCCGCAGCCCGATCGGATCGTCGCCGGCCTGGGCGGCGAGCAGCGAGCCCAGCTCGGCCGCCTCCTCCCGCCGGCGGAGCTGCAGGGCGACGTGGGCCGCGAGGGCGGTGACGACCCAGTCGTCGGGCGCCTCGGCGCGCCACCTCGCGAGGAGGTCTGCCGCGGCGCGCTTCGAGGCCGGTGCGCCGTAGGCGAGCCAAGCGTGGAGCAGCTGGCGCGCCCGTTCGTCATGGGCGTAGCCGGCCCGCACCACGGGGAGCAGCTCGGCGGTCGCCACCGCCTGGCGCGCGAGCACGCGCCGATGCAGGTCGGCGAGCTCGTCTGAGGCCTCTCGGGTGACCGCCACACGAGCCCATCGGCACGATGCCGACCGCCCTGGAGGCCGCGAGCGCGATCAGCTCCCGCCGGCCGCCTCGGCCACCGCCTTCGCCCAGCGGTAGTCGGCCTTGCCCGCCGGCGACCGCTCGACGCGGGGCACGACCACGAGGTGCTTGGGGATCTTGTAGCCGGCGAGCGACGCCCTCAGGTGCGCCTTCACGTCGTCGAGCGTCGGTGGGGCGGCCGCATCGGTGGGCGACACCACGGCCGCCACTGCGCTGCCCCACCGCTCGTCGGGGATCCCCACCACCAGCACGTCCTGCACGGCGGGGTGGTCGACGAGGGCCGATTCGACCTCCTCGGGGAAGACCTTCTCGCCCCCGGTGTTGATGCACTGCGATCCGCGCCCGAGGAGCTGGATCGTGCCGTCGGCCTCGACCGTGGCCATGTCGCCGGTGAAGCAGTACCGCTTCCCGTCGACCTCGACGAAGGTGGCGGCCGTCTTCTCCGGATCGTTCAGGTAGCCCTGCGGGAGGTGCCCGGTGTTGGCCACCCGGCCGATGGCACCCGAGCCCGGCTCGACCGGGCGCAGGTCCTCGTCGAACACGCCCGTACCGGCGTTGGGCGCGAAGCGGGCCAGGCCGCTCGGGTTGTCGCCCGCCTGGATGCGCTGGGTGCCCTGCACCCCGCTCTCCGACGAGCCGAAGCCGTCGGTGATGGCCCGCCCGGGGAACAGCTCGCCGATGCGCGCCTTCAGCGTCGGGCTCATCGGCGCGCCGCCGTTGGCGATGGCGAACAGGCTCGTGGCCTGCCAGCGGCCGGGGTTCGCCTCCCACGCCTCGATGAGCGGCCTGCCGACGGCGTCGCCGACCACGGTGAGCACGTTGGCGCCCCACTCGTCGATCAGGTCCCACACCGCCTCGGCGTCGAGCCCGCCGGGCAGCAGCACGGTCATGCCCCCGGCGAGCAGCCACGAGAAGGTGGTCCACTGCGCCGCGGCGTGCATCATCGGTGCGATCGGGAAGTAGCAGAACGATTCGACCATGCGCTCGGGGAGCTGCTCGGGTCGCTCGATCGGGCCGGCGAGGCGCATGGGGTCGCCGCCACCGATGCACGCGAAGAAGGCGTCCTCCTGGCGCCACAGCACGCCCTTGGGCCGGCCGGTGGTGCCGCCGGTGTACATCAGGTACGTGTCGTCACCGCTGCGCCCCTCGGTGGCCACCGGCTCAGGCGAGCTCGCGGCGAGGGCGTCCTCGTAGCGCTGGGCGCCCGGCAGCTCGGCCACCTCGCCGCTCACCGTCTCGGGGGCCGGATCGTCGACGACGAGCAGCGAGCGGAGGGCACCCAGGTCGTTGGGCGCCGAGGCCACGGCGCTGGTGAGGGTCTCGTGGACGAGCAGCGCCACGGCACCGCAGTCGTCGAGCAGGGCACCGAGCTCCTCGCTCGTGTAGCGGTGGTTGATGTTCACCGGGATGGCCCGGAGCGAGAAGGCGGCGAGCATGGCCTCGACGTAGGCGGCGTCGTTGCGCAGGAACAGGCCGACGAAGTCGCCGGGCCCGACGCCCGCGTCGCGCAGGTGGTGGGCGAGGCGGTTGGTCCGTTCGGCGAGCTCGCCGAACGTGCGGCGCTGGGGCCCGCACACGATCGCCGTCCGATCGGCGCATCGGGGCCAGATCGACTCCCACAGGTCGGCGAAGTTGTAGGTGGACGGCGGCGAAGGGAGGCTCTCGTCGGTCACGACCTGACAGTGTGTCAGGAATCGACGGCCCGTGACGTACGAGGCACGGTTCGCACGTCGATCAGGCCGGAGGGTCGGCGAGGAGGATCTGGATCGCGGCGGTCTGGGGGTCGAAGCCGGGCTCCCACGGCAGCCAGCCGGTGCGATCGGGCCACACGAGCTGCACCACGCGGAAGGGCTCGTCGCCGTACCAGGCGGCGGCCGAGGCGAACATCGGACCCATCGCGTCGACGTCGACCGGCAGGAGCGCGGCGCGCTGCTCGCCGTCGTAGAGGCCGAGGAACAGCTCGCCGATCGGGATCTGGGTGCCGCCGCGCAGCATGTTGGCGATGAGCTCGGCGAGGCCCTTGGCGGCCACCGGCTTGAGCCCGACGATGACCACCTCGGGGAAGCCGAAGGTCTGCTCGAAGCCGATCGTGTAGCCGTAGCCGGGGAACGGCGGATCGGTGGTCGTGTCGGCGGCCACGGGCTCGAGGAGCCAGCCCGTGGTCTCGATCATCCACGCGAGCTTGTCGCGAAGGGCCATGTTGCGATCCGGGAACACCTCGTCGCCCATGGCGGCGACCCTACCGGCGGCTCAGGCGGGCGGCGTCGTGAGCGAGAGGGCGTTCTCGCGCATGATGAGGCGGATCTCCTCGTCGCTGAACCCGTCGAGGTCGTCGACGAAGCTCTTCGGCTCGGCGATCCCCTCGGCGTGGGGCCAGTCCGAGCCGAACAGCACGTGGTCGGCGCCCAGGGCGTCGGCGAGGTGGCGGATGTCGTCCTCGTAGTACGGCGCCACCCAGACGTGGCGGCGCAGCGCCTCGACGGGATCGGTGGCGAACGCGCCCGGGGTCATCGACCACGCCTTGGCGAGCTTCTTCACCAGCGGGTGGACCCACTCCGAGCCGCTCTCGATGGTGGCGACGCGCAGGCGCGGGTGGCGATCGAACACCCCGTGGCAGATGAGCGCGGCGACGGTGTCGGAGATCGCCCGGTCGGAGGTGACGATGCCGTAGAGCGGGGTGCGCCGGAACGCCTCGAACTCGGCCGACTCGCCCCAGTCGACGACGTAGCGGCCGTAGCCCGCCTCGCCCGAGTGGTAGGCGACGAGCACGCCGGCGTCGTCCAGCACCTTCCACATCGGGTCGTACATCGGGTCGCCGGGCGAGCGACCGCCGGAGGGCGCCATCACCGGCCCGGCGCGCATCACCACCACCCGCGCCCCCTGCTCCACCGCCCAGCGGGCCTCGTCGTGGGCCTGGTGCGGGTCGAGCAGCGTGAGGTACGGCGCGGTGAAGATGCGGTCGCGGTAGTTGACGCCCCAGTCCTCGTCGGCCCAGCGGTTGAGGGCCCGGAAGGCGGCGTGGGCGGCATCGACGTCGTTCACCAGCGCCTCCTCCATGCCCACCGCGAGCGTCGGGAACATGAAGCAGCCCGCCATCCCCTGGCGGTCCATCACCTCGAGGCGGGCGTCGCGGTTGCGGTACGCCGGGCTGATCGGCTCGAGGTCGCCGAACGCACCGCGGATGTCGTTGGCCGGCGAGCGGCCCCGGAAGTACTCGTCGAGGCAGCCGGGCTTGGCCACCGGGTCGAACTGCGGGTTCGGGATGAACCGGTTCACCTTGCCGGCGACGACGAGGCGGGTGCGCCCGTCGATGTCGGCCCACTGCATCGCCCGCTTCGCCATCTTCGGGTCGATGTGGCGGGTGAAGGCGTCGGTGGCCTCGTAGTAGTGGTTGTCGGCGTCGAAGACCTCGAAGTCGACCGTTCCCATGGCGCACCCCCTGTGCGTGCGGTGTCCTCGGCTCCGGAGCGAAAACGAGAACGTGTTCTCGTTTCGAGCGTAGCGCCGATGCGCTCCCTACGCTCCGGCCCGTGATCGCCGCCCGTCTCCTCGGCCGAGGCGCGTGCGCCGTCGCCCTGGCGCTGGCCACGGCCGGGTGCAGCGGCTCACCCGAGGGCGCCGCCCCGTCGAGCGGCACCCCCGGGGCCGGCCCGACCACCACCGCGGCGCCGCCCACGACGAGCAGCCCCACCCCGTGCGGCGGGGAGGGCACCGGCATCGTGCGCTCGGCCTGCGACGGCACCGCGACCGTCCGCTTCGACCGGGGCGACGAGCACGGCGAGGCCTTGGTTCCCGGCATTGCTGGCGACGGGCTCCCACTTCCAGACGGCGCCGATGTCCTTGCGGGTGCCGACGGTTTCGCCGGGCACCTTCTTGAGGCCGATGGCGGCGGTGAGTTCACGT
>Ga0116151_10000681_pt1 | contig 31381 bp, 22 predicted proteins | sample AD_UKC117_MetaG_FD_89893 | JGI IMG/M metagenome (GOLD analysis project Ga0116151, IMG submission 89893) | Active sludge microbial communities of municipal wastewater-treating anaerobic digesters from Hong Kong - AD_UKC117_MetaG | ecosystem: Engineered > Bioreactor > Anaerobic > Digestate... | reverse complement strand
CGTGGGCGCGGGGTCGATCCGGGTCTCGTCGTAGAGCAGGCCCGCCACCGAGATGGAGTAGACCGGCCCGTGGCCCTTCTCGATGCCCTCGACGGCGATCGGGTAGAGCTGGTCGTAGTTGGTGAGCTCGGAGGGCTGGATCGGCACGAGCAGGCCCTCGGCCGCGGCCACGACCTCCTGGCCGCCCGAGAAGTGGACGACGTCGAACTGCGGGTTGTCCTTCTGGGCACGGAGCTGCGCCAGGGTGTCGGCGGAGTAGAGGGTGACGACCTCGATCGTCACGTTGTGCATCTGCTCGAACGGCTCGATGACGAGGCGGCGGTGGTTCTCCTCGTAGACGCCGCCGAAGGAGTTGATGACGAGGCGCTGCTGGGCGATGGCCGGCAGGGCGACGGCGACCAGGGCGGAAGCGAGGAGGAGCGTGCGAGCCGACTTCTTCATGGTGCGTTTCCTTCGCGTGTGCTGGTCAGGCGTTGCGGCCGAGCTCGACCGTCTTCGCCCCTTCCCAGCGGATCTTCGCGCATTCGGCCTGGAAGCCCTCGAGGTTCTCGGTGATGCGGCCGAAGATGTTGACCGGCGTCCAGCCGAGCGGCCCGAAGACGCGGCCGCCGTCGCCGTAGAAGATGCCGATCTCCCAGAGCTCGTCGGCGAGGCCCTTCATCAGGTTCTTGCGCTGGTAGAACCACAGGCACTCGCCGGCCTTGGGGAAGCAGTCCTGGTTCTCGGCCGGCATGGCGGCGGCATCGAAGGTCTGCGCCTCGGGCGGCAGGCCCAGCATGATCTCGGGCCCTGCGAACATCGCGTGCAGGGCCGGGGAGCGGATCGGCCGCACCAGCGCTTCCCAGATCGTCGCACAGGTGACGGGCGCGTTGTCCTCGTTCAGCGTGATGATCGAACGAACGCGGGCTTCCGTGAACTCGACGTAGAGTGAGCGCGCCATGATGCCGACCATCCCCCCTTATCGCTGCATTCTGCGACTGCGAGGATTGCCAGTCGCACCGCGGCTTGTCCAACGGGAAGTTCGGTTACGGCCGTGCCCCGATCAGGCGACGAGCCTGGCGTCGAAGCCGGCCTCGGTCGAGCTCATGAGCGCCTTCTTGCCGCGCAGCCGGGTCTGCAGATAGACGTCGTGGCGCCAGAGGGTGCGGACGTGCTGCAGGGTCTTCTCGGCACTCGTCATGTCGAGGTCGCGGCCGTCGTGCTCGTGGCGCAGCATCAGCGCCCGCCGGCCGGCATGGTCGGCGTCGATGACGCTGATCACCGGCAGGCTGCCGGTGCCGATCTGGGCGAGCAGCTTCGCCTTGACCTCCTCCCAGTGCGCCTCGTCAGAGACGCGGTCGACCACCAGATGCTCGCCGCGGGGCTTGTAGGAGAAGAGATCGAGCTCGCGCATAAGCTCGGGGGTCAGGAAGCGGCGCAGGAAGGCCGTGTCGCGGTCGCTCTCGCGCACCTCGAAGAGCTTGGCGCGGCCCTCTTTCGAATCGGCACCGCCGAAGCGCCGCTCGATGTCGTGCCAGACGACGAAACCCAGGTGGTAGGGATTGAGGCTGCCCGGATGGGGGCAGATCACCTGGTTGTGGCGGACCATGAACTCGAGCCGGATCGCCTGGGGCAGGTCGAGGGACATCATGATCTTGTGGTGCCAGTAGCTGGCCCAGCCCTCGTTCATGATCTTGGTCTCGATCTGCGGGATGAAGTAGCGCGCCTCCTCGTCGACGATGGTGAGCAGGTCCGCCTCCCAGGCGGCGATGTCGGGGCTGTGGTCGCGGATGAAGAGCAGCAGGTTCTGGTCCGGCTCGAGCGGCACCCGGTCGAGATTGGGAGTCGGTCGCTCGGCTCGCTGGACCAGATGGGCGAATTCGTCGTGCGGGCCGGCCGCTTCCTCGTGCAGCCGGTCGGCCTGCTCCCTGCGGCTGAGCTGGCGGATCGCCTGGTTGCGCGACCGGTTCATCGAGAGCGCGTGCGCCGCGTCCAGCAGGCGCTCGACCGCATCGGTGCCGATCGACGGGTCCTCGAGATAGGCCCTGACCCGGTCCGCCCGCGTCTTGAACGAGCTGATGGTCTCGCCGGCCCGGGTGGCGCTGGTGAAGGTGAAGTTGTTCTTGAAGAAGTCGTTGTGCCCGTAGACGTGGGCGATGGTCAGGACCTGCAGGCAGAGCGAGTTGTCCCGCATGAGGTAGGCGAGGCAGGGATCGGAGTTGATCACCATCTCGTAGGGCAGGCCCTGCACGCCATAGGAGTACATGGTCTTGAGCTGCTCGAAGCTCTTGCCGTAGCTCCAGTGCGGGTAGTGCGACGGCATGCCGTGATAGGCCATGTAGCCGAGCATGGCGTTCTGGTCGCAGACCTCGAACTCCTGCTCGTACACGTCGAGGCCGAATTCCTTGACCTTGGCGCGGATCCGCTCGTCCCAGGCCTCGAGCTCGTGAAGGTTCCATTCGCTCATCGCCGTCAGCTCTCGCCCGCCACGCGGTCCTTCGACATGAACGCCTTGAAGGCCGGCCAGATGTCCTCGCGCCGCTCGATCAGGACCGACTGGAAGTTCGGCGCCTCGAGCTTGCGGAAGCGGTCGATCATCGAGCTCTCGTAGTAGTGCGAGCCCATCGGCTTGATCTCGCCATAGCCGAAGAGGTTGCAGGTATCGCAGAGCTCGCGCGCCGCCTTCAGCGCCTCGGCATTGTCGGAATCGAAGTTGTCCCCGTCGGAGCAATGGAAGGCGTAGATGTTCCAGTGGGCCGGGTGGAAGCGGTCGCGGACGATCTCCAGCGCCTTCTGGTAGCCCGATGAGATCAGCGTGCCGCCGCTCTCGCCCTTGTGGAAGAACTCGTCCTCGTCGACCTCCTTGGCCTTGGTGTGGTGGCCGATGAAGACCAGCTCGGTGTTCTGGTACCTGGTGCGGACGAACTGGTAGAGGAGGAAGAAGAAGCTGCGTGCCAGGTACTTCTTCAGCCGGTCCATCGAGCCCGAGGTGTCCATGATGCAGATCACCACGGCGTTGGACTCCTCGCGCGTGTCGACCCTGAGGCGCCGATAGGTCAGGTCGCCCCGGCGGAAGGGGAAGCGCTCGGCGGGAGCACCGCCCTCGGCCTCGGCGCGCAGGGTCTCGACATTGCCGGTCGCGATCTGCCGCTTGAGGCGCTCCTTGACCGTGCGCTTGCGGTCGAGATGGGCGCGAACACCCTGCTTGCGATAGCCGAGCCGCTTGGCCACCCGCTCGGAAAGGGCCTCCTTCAGGATCTTCCGCTCGAGATCCGGCAGCTCCAGATCCTCGAACATGATGTCGACCAGCTCGTCGAGCGTGATCTCGGTCTCGTAGATGTCGGCGCCCGGCTCGTTGCCGCCCGGCCCCTGGCCCTGACCCTGGCCGGGCTTCTGCCCGGCCTTGCCGACGACCTGGCCGGGCTCGGTGCCACCCTCGCCCGCCCCGACCCCGCCCTCGTTGTCGCCGAAGACGAAGCGGTATTCCTTGATGCCGCGGATCGGCACCTTGACGATCCGGTCGCGATCGCGACCGATGATGCTCTCCTCGGCGATGATGTCGGCGATGTTGTCGCGGATGGAGCGGCGCAGCTTGTCGCGGTGCCGCTTGCGATCACCGGCGCTGCGGTCCGAGCGGAGCGCGTCACCTTCGGCGTAGGGGCGGAATACGGTCATCTACTTGAAAATGGCCCCTGCCCAGCCCCCTCTCAATCCTTCCAGAGGTGGTTGGCGGCATATTTGAGGATCGTGTCGATGCTCGCCTCGGTGTAGCCCTGCCCGATCAGGTTCTCCACCATGGAATCGTATTTCTGCCGCTGCTCCTCGTCGCGGGTGCGCGCCTTGGTGATGATCCGGCTGATGTCGCGGACCGAGTTCATCAGCTTCTTCTCGATCGCCTCCTTCAAGGGCTCGTATGATTCGTAGTCGATCTTCTCGCCGCGCCGCGTGGCGGCCCAGAGATAGGCGATGACCTCCTGGCGGAAACCGTCGGCGGCCGGGCCGATGATGGCGATCTGCTCCTCGATCGACTTGAGGAAGCCCTCGTCGGGCTGCATCTCGTCCCTGGTCGCCGGGTCCTTGACCTTGGTCTTGGTGACGTAGGCCTCGGCGTGGTCTAGGTAGTTCTGGAAGAGGGTCTCGGCCTGGCCCTTGAAGGAGAAGACGAAGGCCTTGGTGATGTCCTTCTCGAGCAGCTCCAGATAGGCCTTGTGCAGCGTGTCCTGGAGGAACTCGAGATAGTGCTTGCGCGTGTCGTCGGCGATGTCGGCTTCCTTCACCATGCCGATCAGCGCCTCGCGCACATTGATGGGGTGGATCGAATCCTCGTTCTGCGCCAGCGCCGAATCCAGCGCCTTCATGATGAACCGGGTGGACACGCCGAACAGCCCCTCGCGCCGCGTGTCGTCGCGCAGCTCGCGCACCGTCAGCTTCTTCGGCCGGCCCTTCTCCAGGACCTCCTCGCCATTGTAGATCTTGAGCTTGGTCATGAGATCGCACTTAGCCGAGGGCTCGAGCCGCGAGAGGATCGCGAACATCGACGCGATCTCGAGCGTGTGCGGGGCGATCACCGCCTCGAATTTCGAGCGGCCGAGGAACTTCCGGTAGATCTTCACCTCCTCGCTGAGCCGGAGGTTGTAGGGCACCTTGACCACGACGATCCGGTCGAGGATCGCCTCGTTGGTATGGTCGGCCTTGAACTTCTGCCATTCGGCCTCGTTCGAGTGGGCGACGATGCAGGTGTCGACATAGACCGTGCCGTGGCGGCCCGGTGCGGGCACCATCTTCTCCTGCGTCGCGGTGATCATCGTGTGCAGGTACTCGGTCTCGTTCTTGAAGACCTCGATGAACTCGACGAGCCCGCGATTGCCGACGTTGAAGGCGCCGGAAAGCTCCAGCACGCGGGGATCGCCCTCGGAGTAGCGGTCGAGCTTGGAGATGTCCTCCGAGCCGATCAGCACGGAGGTGTCCTGGTTGTTCGGGTCGACCGGCGGCACCACGCCGACCCCGCGCCTCCCGCGAATCGAGAAGCTCATGGTGCGGACGGGCATCTTCTCGTACTCGCCCTTGAACTCGGTCATCAGGCGATGGCGGGTGATCGGGTCGATGTCGCCCTCGATCCTGACGCCGAGCATCTCCTCGAAGGCCGGCCGCAGGTGGCGCGGGATCAGGCAGAGCGGGTTGCTGTAGTTGGGCGAGCCGTCGATGACGAAGATCGGCTCGAGCTCCTCGAGCCCCCGCTTCAGGCGCTCCATCAGGCTGCTCTTGCCCGACCCGACGGGACCCATGAAGTACAGCACCTGGCGGGCTTCCTCGCCGCCCATGGCGGCGGCATGGAAGTAGCGGACGATCTTCTCGAGCGTCCGCTCCATGCCGAAGAACTCGTCCTTGAAGAAATCGTAGACCTTGACGGGCTCGTCGCCGAAGACGCGCTTGGCGCGCGGGTCCGCCTCGAGGTCGAGGTCGGCGACCCCCCGGCCGGCGATCATGTGGTAGACGCGGCGATGAGCGAGGTCGGCGAGGTCGGGCTGCGCCTTCACCAGCTCGAGATATTCGAGAAAAGTACCTTGCCATTCCTGGCGCTGACGTTCGATCCGGTCGTTCTCGATCAGAGCGGCAAAATCGACCTTATCAGCCTGCATCCACAACACCCCTTGCCGGTTGCACGTGCTCTCGCGCCCTCCCTCATCTCGCGAGATTCGACTATGGACAAGGTAACACGACCGCCCGACGAATAAAATTAAACTTCGGCATCCTCTTTCAAAAAGGCGGTTTTTTCCACGGATCGAAATACCCGAAGAAAGACGCCAAATCGATTATTACACACAAAGCAGCAAGACACCCGTCCGCGCGAACGTCACGCCCGTGCCGGAAGCGGCGGATCCCCAAAATTCGGATGCCACATCCGAGTTTAGGGTGCGCCGGGGCTCGGTCAATAGGCGAGCCGAAAACAACCTCGAGTTTTTTTCAGATGTACGAATTCCCGCATCAGGCACCCGCTCGGCGCGTGCCGCGGCAAGGTGTCAGCCGGCGTCGCCCAGCCGACCGGCGGCGAGCTCCAGATCCTGGAGATGCACCCAATCCGGGTCGTTTGGCTGGACATGCTGACGGGCCCGGCGGAGATAGAGCTCGGCATCCTCCGGCTTGCGCAGCAGCACGGCGTTCTCGGCCAGCGCCAGCGAGGCACGGCCCTGGTTGCCGAGCCGCCCTTCGGCGACGCCCAGGAACCGCCAAGCGTAGGCGTTTTCCGGCTCCAGGCGCACGACCTCACGCAAGAGGACGGCAGCCTCGTTCACCGCCTCGGGCTCGGGCGATTCGAGCAGCGCCCGACCCAGGCCGAAACGGATCAGCGCCGAATCCGGGCGCCCGGCCAAGGCCACGCGGTACGGCTCGACCGCTGCGGCCACCCGCCCGCTCTCGAACAGGATCTGGCCACGCAGCTCGTGGAGATAGGGGTCCTCCGGGCGCTCCACGATAAGGCCGTCGACCAGCTCCAGCGCCCGATCGGTTTCGCCACGGCGAAATAGAGCGACTGCCCGGGCGTAACGCTCGTTGTAGGTATCGCCGGTGTTCCGCTGGATGACCTCCATCGGCTCGAGCAGGAAGCCCTCGAGCTTGGCCCGAACCCGGCCGTGCGCCTCTTCGACCTCCGGCGGGTAGGTTCGGCCGGCATAGGGCGACCGGGCGGCCTCGCCCTCGACGAAGGTGATCCGATCGCGGGTCAGGGGGTGGGTGCGCAGATAGGACGGGCCTTCGGAATTGATCCGCAGGTTCTGGTTCTCGAGGACGCGGAAGAACTCGGCGAGCCCCGTCGGCGGCAGTTCCTCCGCCGCCAGATACTTGATCGCCGCCTGATCAGCGGCCTGCTCCTGGCCGCGGCTGAATTTCAGGAGGTTGCGCTCGGCGACGGTGGCGCCGCCGGCAATGATGGCGGTGCCGACCTGTGGTGCTCCGGCGACGATGGCCGCGGCACCGAGCAAGGCACCGATGATGGCCTCGGTCTGGGCCTGGCCCATGGCGTCGCGGGACCGCGACAGATGCCCGCCGGCGATGTGACCGGTTTCATGGGCGATCACGCCGGCGAGCTGGTCCGGCGTCTCGGTGCGCAGGATGAGCCCGGTATGGATGAAGAGGTTCTGCCCGCCGGCGACGAAGGCGTTGAGCGTCGGGTCGTTGATCATGTAGATCCGCACGCTCTCCGGGTCGAGCCCGGCAGCAGCGAAGATCGGCTCGGCGATCAGCCGGAGCTCCGCCTCCACCTCGGCGTCGCGGATCAGGCCCTGCGCCAGCAGCGGCCGCGCCGTGCCCCCGACCAGCACCAGGACCAGAACCAGGACCGCGCGCCAAGCCTTCACCCGCAACCTCCAAAGCTCGCCGGCCCCGGCAACCGGGCCAGGGCACCTCTCATCCTGTCGAGCCTAGCAGATCCGCAGTGAAGGCCTGGTGAAGATGCGCGACGCCGCCCGCGGCAGGACGGGCGCCTCAGCGGACCCACCGACTCCACCATCCCTGCCGGGCCGGCTGCGGCTCGGGCGCCTCGTCGGCCAGCGCCATCTCGCGTTCCTCCCGCAGAGGCTGCGCCGTCGGCGCATCCAGCGGTTCCGGGGCCGGTTCCGGGATCGCCTCGGGAGCCGGCTCGTACGCCGGCTCCGGGGCCGCCTCCGCCGCCACGGGCTCCGGCAACTCGACGGCCGGCTGCCCGGGCAGCGGCTCGACCGGCAACGGCTCGGATGGGGCCGGCTCGGATGGGGCCGGCTCTGGGTCGTCGGCAATCGCAACCGGCGCCGCGTCGTCGCCGGCCACCGCCTCTGCCGAGGCCGCAGGTGCGTCGTCCACATCGTCGGCCGAGGGCGCCTCCGTGGCCGCCGCCTCGTCCGTCGGGCGACGGGTCCGCCGCCGCCGCCGCGGCTTCCGGGGCTCGGCCGGCGGTGCTGCCGCGTCCACCGCTTCCGGCGACGCCGCCTCGACGCCGTCCGGCGACGCGGCCTCTGCCGGGACCACCACCGTGTCGCTCACCTGAGCCTCCGCCGGGCCATCGGGAGCGCTCGCTGCCGGGCTCGACGGTTCCTCGTCGGCCTCGCCTTCCGCGGCCGCATCGGCACGGGCCGACGCCTCGCCGCCATTCTCCTCCGGCCGCCGCCGCCGACGACGACGACGCCGACGCCGACGGCCGCCTTCCTCGTCATCCTCGACCTTCGCCGTCTCGCGCGTCCCCGTCGGCGCCCGCTCCACCGGCCTCTCGTCCGCCTCGTCGGCGTCGTCGGCGTCGTCCGCCTCGGCCGTCGCCGGCTCGACCGGCTCCTCGACCATGGCCGGCCGCGGCGGCACGACCTCGTGGGCCGCCCGGCGCTGAACCACCTCGACCGAATGGTGACCCGGTGTCATCTCCGGATCCACGACGATCTCGACCCGCATCGCGTAGCGCTGCTCCACCCGCACCAGACCGTCGCGCTTCTGGTTCAGCAGATAGAGCGCCACCTCGCCCGGCAAGGTCAGCCGCAGCACCTTGGCCTCGTTGCGGATGCCAGCTTCCTCGGCGAGCCTGAGCGCCTGCAACGCGCAGGATTCGGTCGAGCGCACGGAGCCCAGGCCCTGGCAGGTCGGGCAGGGCCGCGAGCTCAGCTCCTGCAGGCTCGGCCGCAGCCGCTGGCGCGACAGCTCGAGCAGGCCGAACATGCTGATCTTGCCGAGCTGGATCCTTGCGCGGTCGATCTTCAGCGCATCCCTGACCCGGCGTTCGACCGCGCGCTGATGGCGCATCTCGCCCATGTCGATGAAGTCGATCACCACGAGCCCGGCGAGATCCCGCAAGCGCAGTTGCCGGGCGATCTCGTCCGCGGCCTCCAGGTTGGTCTTGACCGCGGTCTCGTCGATGTGCCGCTCGCGCGTCGACTTGCCCGAGTTGACGTCGATCGCGATCAGCGCCTCGGTGGCGTGCATGACGATCGAGCCGCCCGACGGCAACTGGACGATCGGGCTGTGCATCGCGTCGAGCTGGTCCTCGACCTTGTGCTTGAAGAAGAGCGGCAGCTCCTCCTTGTAGAGCTTCACGTGACGGGCGCGGGACGGCATCATCATCGTCATCAGGCGCTTCGCCGACTTGTGCGCCTCCTCGCCCTCGACCAGCACCTCGTCGATGTCACGACTGTAGAGATCGCGCATCGCCCGCTTGATGAGGTCGCCTTCCTCGTAGATCAGGGCCGGCGCCACGCTCTGCAGCGTGGTGTCGCGGATGTCGCTCCAGAGGCGCATCAGGTAGTCGTAGTCGCGCTTGATCTCGGCCCGGCTGCGCTGCTGGCCGGCGGTGCGCACGATCAGGCCCATGCCCTGCGGCACATCGAGCTCGGCGACGATCGCCTTGAGCTTGCTGCGGTCCTCCGAGCTGCTGATCTTGCGGCTGATGCCGCCGCCCCGGGCGGTGTTGGGCATCAGGACGCAGTAGCGGCCGGCCAGCGACAGGTAGGTGGTGAGCGCGGCGCCCTTGTTGCCGCGCTCCTCCTTGACGACCTGCACCAGCATGATCTGGCGCCGCTTGATCACTTCCTGGATCTTGTATGAGCGCAGCAGCTTGGCCCGGCGGCGGGCCTGCTCGCTCATGACATCGGCGGTTTCCTCCTCGGAATCCTCGCGGACCCGGATCGGCCGCTCGTCGTCGTCGGCCTCGCCGTCCCGTGCCTCGCCGTAGGCAGCATCGCCCTCGGCGGCATCGCCCTCGGCGGCATCGCTCTCGTCCTCCGCCGCTTCGGCCCGGCGCTTGCGGCCGCGCCCGCGGCGGGCGTCACCGTTGGCCGCGTCGGCCTCGACGCTCTCGCGCTCCAGCTTGGCCAGAAGCTCACGGTCCGCCTGCGGGATCTGGAAATAGTCCGGGTGGATCTCGCTGAAGGCGAGGAAGCCGTGCCGGTTGCCGCCATACTCGACGAAGGCGGCCTGGAGCGACGGCTCGACCCGCGTCACCTTGGCGAGGTAGACATTTCCCTTGAGCTGCTTCTTGGTCGACGATTCGAAATCGAAATCAACGAGCTGCTGGTCCTGCAACACGACAACCCGGGTCTCTTCCGCGTGTGTCGCATCGATGAGCATGCGTTTGGTCATTGAATGGAATCTCCCGCCCTGAGTCGCGGCCGGCGCCGGGGCTGCGGCGACGAAACGGGCGTCTGATGGCGCACCACCGCGCTGGCGCGGTCGGCGGGCTGGTTGTGATGCGACGCGTCGCCACCGTCACGCGGCATGCCGAGGCATGCCGGACGGTCGCCACGCGTCGAGCCATGGCAGTCTCGAGTTTCGGGGCGACGTTCGCGTCGCGGCCGGCGGGCCGGCCGCCATTGCTGGCGGCCTCCTGGTCGAACGCCGGCCGCAGCCTCGTGCCGACGGGTATTCCGCCGGTCGATCCCGCGATGTCGTTGAGAAGGCTCGACAGGTGAGCGGGCAACGCCATGCGGACGACAGGCGAAGCAGCCGGCCTGGCCACTCGACTCGTTCCTGTCATTGCCCTACTCGTACCATGGACGGGACTATAATAACTGTCCCTGGCGACTACAATGCGATAATCAGCCCACGACATGGAGTAGCGACGGGTTGCGGATGCACCAGATACGGTTCCACGCATCGGCCGGCCGGTCGGCGACGCGGTTGCTGGCGACCGGCCTTGCCCTCTTCGCCACGGTCGTCCTCCTCCTCTTCGGCAGGGCGCTGGCGAGCGAAACCCCGGAGGTCGTGGGCGTGCGCTTCGGCATCAACGAGGCGGTCACCCGCGTCGTCCTGGACGTGGACCGGCCAGTCCGCTTCGGCGCAACGGTGCTCGCCGATCCACCGCGGCTCGTCGTCGACCTCGACGACGTGCGCTGGCGGGTGCGCGAGCACCCGCAGAACCGTCCGGTCGGCCTGGCGCAGAGCGTGACCTACGGTCGGCTCGGGCCGGAGCGGGCGCGACTCGTCGTCGATGTCGGCCGACCGTTCCGCATCGTCCGTCAGGAGCAGTTGGCACCATCGGCCGAGGTTCGCCACCATCGCATCCTGATCGACATCACCGCCCTGCCGCCACCGGCGCCGGCTGCCGTCGCTGCCGCGCCGGCGACCGCCCGGCCGGCGGCCGCCACTGCCCGTGCGCCGCAATTCGCCAGGCCGCTGCCCCGCCCGGTGCGGGTCGCCCGGGCGACGGCCGACCCGGCCCTCGGGGCGATCCCGGCCCCGCCGAGCGAGCGGCCCGAGGACGTCACCCTCGCGGCGGTTCCGGCGGCACCGCTGCGCCCGGCCGACCCGCCGCTCCGCCGCCGGGTCGTCGTCATCGACGCCGGGCATGGCGGCATCGATCCCGGCACCATCGGCATCAATGGTGTGCCGGAGAAGGTGATCACGCGGCAGATCGCCGACCGCCTGACCGAGCTGATCGAGGGAACCGGCCGCTACGACGTGGTGCTCACGCGCCGGGGCGACGAGTTCGTGGCCCTGCGTGATCGCATCCAGCGCGCGCACGGGGCCAATGCCTCGCTCTTCATCTCCATCCATGCGGACAGCCTCGCCGATGCGCGGTTGCGCGGGGCCTCGGTCTACACGCTCTCCGACACCGCCTCGGACAGCGAGGCGGCGCTCCTCGCCGCCAAGGAGAACAAGGCCGACATCATCGCCGGCACCGATCTCTCGGCGCATGACGAGGTGGTGGCGGGCATCCTGATCGACCTGGCGCAGCGCGACACCAACAACAAGTCGATCGAGTTCGCCGACGTGCTCACGGCCGAGCTCGGCGAGGTCACCAGGCTCCTGCGCAACACCCGCCGCTTCGCCGGGTTCGTCGTGCTGAAGTCGCCGGACACCCCCTCCGTGCTTCTGGAGCTGGGCTATCTCTCCAACCCGACCGATGCCGCCAACCTCGCCGATCCCGCCTACCAGAAGCGGCTCGCCGAGGCGACGCTCAGGGCGATCGACCGCTACTTCGGGGTGACGCAGGCACGCAGTTGATGCCCGACCATTGGCGATCGGCCACGCCTCGACCATTTGAGAGGGCGACGGACATGTCGCCGGTGGACAGGGGTCCGCCCCGGGCTGTACGTCCGGTGCCGCTGACGCCGGTCGCTGCCGTCCCGTCGCCGATCGGCGGTGCCCCGATCGGCGGTGCCCCGTTCGGTGCTGCATAGAGAAGGAATGAGCGTCTTGCGCTGGCTCGTCAAAGCCCTGGCCTGGCTCGGCGTCACCGCGGCGGTCTGGCTGGTGATCGCCGGAGCGGGTGTCGCCTATATCGTGCACCGCTATGCCGCCGACCTGCCGGATTTCGCCCGTCTCGCGGACTACCAGCCGCCGACCGTGACCCGCATCCATGCCGCCGACGGCCGGCTGCTCGCCGAGTACGCGCACGAGAAGCGGGTCTTCGTGCCCGTCGACGCCATTCCGGCCATGGTCAAGCAGGCCTTCATCTCGGCCGAGGACAAGAGCTTCTACCAGCACCCCGGCATCGACCCCGTCGGCATCGCCCGGGCGGCGATCGACAACTTCAAGGCGCTCGGCACCGGCCAGCGGCCGCAGGGTGCCTCCACCATCACCCAGCAGGTGGCGAAGAACTTCCTGCTCACCAACGAGGTCTCGCTCGAGCGCAAGCTCAAGGAGGCGATCCTGGCGCTCAGGATCGAGCAGGCCTTCACCAAGGACCGCATCCTCGAGCTCTATCTCAACGAAATCTTCCTCGGCCGCCGCTCCTATGGCGTGGCGGCGGCGGCGCTCAGCTATTTCGACAAGGCGCTCGACGAGCTGACCCTGGCCGAGGCGGCCTTCCTCGCGGCCCTGCCGAAAGCGCCCTCGACCTACGACCCCGACCGCGCTCCCGAGCTCGCCCGCGGCCGCCGCGACTACGTGCTCGACCGGCTGCTCGCCGACGGGGCGATCACCGCGGCCGAGCATGCGGCGGCGATCGCCGAGCCCCTGGTCACCCGCAGCCGCGACAGCATCGACTATGCCAGGGCCGATTTCTTCACCGAGGACGTCCGCCGCCAGCTCGTGCGCGAGTTCGGCGAGGACGGCTTCTACCAGGGCGGCCTGTCGGTCCGGACCACCGTCGATCCCGAGCTGCAGGCCAAGGCCGACAAGGCGCTCCGCGAGGGCCTCGCCACCTATGACCGGGAGCGCCAGGGCTGGCGCGGGCCCCTGGGTGTGCTGGACCTCGCCGCCACCACGGACTGGCCGGCCGCGGTGGCCAGCTTCGATCCGGGCTTCGAGGTCGAGCCGTGGCGTGTCGCTTTGGTGCTCGAGGCCGGCAGCGGTGCCGCCGGGATCGGCTTCGCCGATGGCAGCAGGACGTCGCTGGCCCTCGCCGACGTGCGCTGGGCCACGCCCGAGCTGGGTGATGGCGAATTCGGGGCACCGGTCGACGCGGTGAGCGATGTCCTGGCACCGGGCGACCTCGTCGCCGTCGAATGGGTCACGGACGGCGAGGAGGCGGGCGGGCGCTGGGCGCTCCGCCAGCGGCCCTCGGTCGAGGGGGCCCTGGTGGCGCTCGATCCGCATACCGGCCGCGTGCTGGCGATGAGCGGCGGCTTCAGCTTCCGCCAGAGCCAGTTCAACCGGGCGACCCAGGCCTATCGGCAGCCGGGCTCGGCGTTCAAGCCGTTCGTCTACCTGGCGGCGCTGGAGAACGGCTTCACCCCCGCCAGCATCATCCTCGACGCACCTCTGGTGATCGACCAGGGCCCCGACCTGCCGGTCTGGAAGCCCGAGAACTACAGCGATAACTTCTACGGCCCGAGCACGCTGCGCGTCGGCGTGGAGAAGTCGCGCAACCTGATGACCGTGCGCCTCGCGCGCGAGATCGGCATGGACAAGGTGGTCGACGTCGCCCGCCGCTTCGGCATCGACCGCGGCCTCGGCACCAATCTCGCGGCCTCGCTCGGCGCCAACGAGGTCGACCTGATGAGCCTGACCGAGGCCTATGCGATGCTGGTCAATGGCGGCCGCGAGATCGAGGGCCGGCTGGTCGAGCGCATCCAGGACCGGTTCGGTCGCACGGTGATGCGGCGCGACGAGCGGCCTTGCCCCGATTGCCGGAAGCTCGCCTGGGACAGCGAGCCGCCGCCGGTCCTGCCCGATACCCGCCCGGTGGTGGAGGATGCGCCACGCGCCTACCAGATGGTCAGCATCCTCGAGGGCGTGGTGCAGCGCGGCACCGGGGTCGCGGCGAGCCGGATCGGCAAGCCGCTCGGCGGCAAGACCGGCACCACCAACGATTCGCGCGATGCGTGGTTCGTCGGCTTCTCGCCGGATCTCGTGGTCGGCGTCTATGTGGGCTTCGACCAGCCGCGCAATCTCGGTCGCAAGACCACCGGCGCCAATGTCGCGCTGCCGATCTGGATCGATTTCATGGCGGCCGCCCTCGAGGATGCCCCGGCGACGCCGTTCCGCACCCCGCCCGGTGTGCGGGTCGTGCGGATCGACGCCGATACCGGGCTCCTGCCCGGCCCCGCCACGACCTCGGTGATCGCCGAAGCCTTCCTGCCGGGCACCGAGCCGACCGAACGGTCGACCGGTGCGCCGACCGCCGCGAACCCCGATCCGAACGGCCAGGCGCTGCCCAGCCTGCCACGCACGGCGGGTGGCGGCAGCGCCGGCGGCCTCTACTGACCTTCCCCTCCAGTTCCCTGCCAACGAGCGAAAGCGAGATTTTGTCATGCGGGCCGAGATCATCAATCTGAACGACGCTGTCGAGCAGGGCCTGGTCCTGCTGCGGAGGCATCTTTGACTGGGACAATGCCCGGCGACGTCGCGACGAGCTGGACAGCCTGAGCGAGGACCCGAACCTCTGGAACGACGCGGAGAAGGCGCAGGCGCTGATGCGCGAGCGCCAGCATCTGGCCGATGCCATCGACGGCCAGCTCGCCATGGAGCAGGCGCGGGCCGATGCGCTGGAGCTCGCCGAGCTCGCCGAGCTCGAGGACGACGACGCCACGCTCGACTCGATCGAGGCGGAGCTGCGCGGCATCAAGGCGCGGATCGACAAGCTCGCCCTGCAGGCCCTGCTCTCGGGCGAGGCGGACGGCAACAACGCCTTCGTCCAGGTCCAGGCCGGGGCCGGCGGCACGGAGAGCCAGGACTGGGCGGAGATGCTGCTGCGCATGTATCTGCGCTGGGCCGAGGCGCATGGCCACAAGATCGAGTGGATCGAGGAGAATGCCGGCGAGGAGGCCGGCATCAAGTCGGCGACCATCAAGGTGCTCGGCACCAATGCCTATGGCTGGCTCAAGACCGAGTCAGGCGTGCACCGCCTCGTGCGCATCTCGCCCTATGACAGCGCCGCCCGCCGCCACACCAGCTTCGCCAGCGTCTGGGTCAGCCCCGAGGTGGACGATTCGATCGAGATCGAGATCAACGACAAGGATCTCAAGGTCGACACCTACCGGGCCTCGGGCGCCGGCGGCCAGCACGTCAACCGGACCGATTCCGCCGTCCGCCTGACGCACCTGCCGACCGGCATCGTCGCCGCCTGCCAGAACGACCGCAGCCAGCACAAGAACCGGGCGACGGCCATGAACATGCTCAGGGCCAAGCTCTACGACCTCGAATTGCAGAAGCGCCGCGCCGAGCAGGACGCCACCGAGGCGACCAAGTCGGACATCGGCTTCGGCCACCAGATCCGCTCCTACGTCCTCCACCCCTACAAGATGGTGAAGGACCTCAGGACCGGCACCGAGAGCCCCAACCCGACCGCGGTGCTCGACGGCGACCTCGACCCCTTCCTCGAAGCCTCCCTCGCCCAGGGCGCGGGGCACACGCGCGTCGAGGAGGCGCAGTAACCGACAAGGGATGCGAGGAGGCACGGCCTCCTCGCGCTCCACCGGAATATTGGCTGGTGGTGTTGGCCGGCCTCAGCCTTCACCGACGACGAGGAACTCGATGCGGCGGTTGCGGCTGCGGTTCCAGGGGGTGTCGTTGGGGGCGACGGGGCGGGTTTCGCCGTAGCCGATGGACTGGAGGCGGGCGGCGGGGACGCCGTGCTCCTCGAGGTAGGTGGTGACGGAGCGGGCGCGGGCTTCGGACAGGGCCTGGTTGAGCTCGTCCGGGCCGACGGAATCGGTATGGCCGGCGACCCGCACGGCGACGCCCGGGCAGCGCTCGACGATGGCGACCACGGTATCGAGGAGCGGCCGGCTCTCCTGGTCGAGCACGGCGCTGCCGGTCCGGAAGTAGATGGCCCCGGTGCGCGACATGATGTCGAAGCGGCCGGCGCATTCCTCGGCGGAGAAGTCGCCCTTGGTTTCGACGGCGGTGGCGGCGCCGGTGGTGTCACTCGTGGCGCTCGGGGCCGCGGCGACGATGACCGGGCCCGTCGCATCGTTGCGGCGGAAGACGAAGTCGAAGGTGACCGAGCCCGAGGGGATGACCGAGACCGAGGCCGCTTCCTCCAGCTTCTTCAGGCCATCGGTGAGGTCGAAAAGCTCGGTGCCGATCGAGATCGGCCGGCTCGAGGCGACCGAGACGAGCTCGTCGGTCAAGAGCGTCAGCACGACCTCGGTTTCCAGCTCCTTGGTGATGCCGTGCAGGTCGAGCTCGAACGGCAGGGTCAGGTTCAGCCGGCGGCGGCTCTCGAGGTCGCCGAGCATCGCCCGGTCGAGCTGCACGGTGACGACCGCTTCAGGATATTTGAACGTCTCGAAGAAGAGGAAGCGCATGCGGACATTGCGCAGGTCGACGCCCGTGTCGATGCTGTTGAGCTGGATGGTGACGGTCGCCTGGCCATCCGGCGCGATGGCGCCCTCGAAGGCGGCAAACGTGCTGGATTCGACCTTGGTCTCGTTCTTCACCGACTGGACGTCGAGCTTGGAGAGCTCGGGCGCCATGGTCCAGCCCGGGGCGAAGGGTTCTTGTGCCACGGCACCGGCACCGGAGAGCACCAGCAGCGCGGCGAGAAGAAGAGCTGCGGGGCCGCGACCGCGCGCGGCAATCGCAGCAGGACTGGCAGAAATCATCCGTTCACTCCCTGAACGTCGTTCGCCGGATTGTCGAGACTAGAGAGGTCGCACGGTCGACCCGTGCATGCAAGTCGTCGGCGGCACTTGATTTTCCGGTAGTGCCAGCGATACCTTGGGGCATGCGCTGGTTGGCATTGAAGTCAGGATTCTTTCGTTGCGTCGGGGTGGTGCTGGCCGCCCTGGCCGGGGTGGCGACTCTGGCGCATGCCGGCACGGCGCGGGCCGAGCAGCGCATCGCCCTGGTGATCGGCAACGCCGCCTACGAGATCAACCCCGCCCTGGACAACCCGGCGCATGACGCGCGGCTGATGGCGGAGACGCTCGGCTCCCTCGGCTTCGAGGTGATCCAGCTCATCGACGCCGACCAGGCGACGATGAAGGACGCCATCGCCAATTTCGGTCGCAGCCTCAGGGCGGGCGGCCCGGACACGGTCGGGCTCTTCTACTATGCCGGGCACGCGGTGCAGGCGAAGGGCAACAACTACCTGATCCCGATCCGCAGCACGATCCGCGACGAGGCGGATCTCGACCTCGTCGGGGTCGAGGGGCGCTGGGTGCTGCGGCAGATGGAATCGGCGCGCAACATCACCAATATCGTCATTCTCGATGCCTGCCGCGACAACCCGTTCGCCGAGGTGGGCGCGGTCGAGCAGGGCCTGGCGCGCATGGATGCGCCGACCGGGACCTTCATCACCTATGCGACCGCGCCCGGCAGGGTGGCTTACGACGGCACCGGCATGAACAGCCCGTTCACGGCCGCCCTCGCCCAGGCGATGACCCAGCCCGGCGTGCCGATCGAGCAGATGTTCAAGGATGTCCGGGTGGCGGTGCTGGAGGCGACCAACGGCGCCCAGACGCCCTGGGACAGCTCGTCGCTGGTGCGCGACTTCACCTTCCGGCCGGCCGAGATGCCGACGGCCCAGGAGCAGGCCGAGCGGCGGCTGTGGGAGGCGGTCAGCGCCACGCGCGACCCGGTCCAGCTCGTGCTCTTCCTGCGCAATTACCCGGACAGCCCCTATGCCGACGAGGCGCGGAGCCTCGTCAACGAGGCGCTGCTCGGCGTGTCGGCCGAGCCTGTCCCGGCGCCCGGAGAGACGGGGTCGGGCGCTGCCGAGGTGGAGGTCGAGCTCGCCGCGGTGCCGGGTGCCCTCGGCTTCAGCCTGCCGCTCGTCAGCGACGACCCCTCGATCTCCGGCCGGTCGATCGAGCAGATCATCAAGGGCTCGCCGAAGTTCACCCCAGTCGAGGGTCTCGACGACGCGGCCTGGAAGGGCCAGACCTGCAGCACCTGCCACCAGTGGACGAAGGAGGCGCTCTGCGACCAAGGCAAGTTCTACGTCAAGGAGGGCGAGGCGCGCACGCAGTCGAAGCTGCATCCGCTGGGCGGCGCCTTCAAGCTGGCGCTGTTCGAGTGGGCCGGCGCCGACTGCCCCTGAGGTCGTTGGCCGCCAATTCATCCATCCGGCAGAGCGCCAGCCACGCCTCGATGACCGCGCGGCCGAAGCGCTCGGCGCGCTCCTGGTGGCGGACGGTCTCGGCGCCGATGCGCACACGAATGGCGGGGTTGTTGCTGGCGGCACTGCGGATCGCGGTCCAGCGGCGGATGATCTCGGCCGTCGCACCCGGATGGAAGCGCAGACCGTAGACGCGATGGCCGACGCGGAAGGCCTGGGAGCGGGCGCGGCCGCAGACGGCCAGGATCGCGACTTCGTCCGGCAGATCCACTGCATCGTCGTGCCATTCCATGAACGGCAGGCCGGAGCCGAGGGCACGGAGAACCGGGTCGGCTTCGGTCAGGGCGGTCGGGGTCAGGTCGACATAGTTGAACTCGTGCGACCCGCCGGCCCGGACCGTCCCGCCGCAGGCGAGGGCCAGGAGGGCGGCGCCGGTATCGAGGGCGAGGACAGGCTGGTCTTGGCGGACCCGCTCCCGGAGGACTGCCACGAGCGGGCTTCCCGGGTCGAGGGCAACGGCGGCACTACCGAGGACGATCAGGCCGGCGGCACTGCCCAGGACGTCGAGGGGTGTTTCGTCACGGGCGTCGATCATCGTCAGATGCCGACCGGACGCCTCGGCGACGGCTTCGATCAGGCCCGGTGGCGCTTCCGTGTCGAGCTGGACGAGCAGGATGTCCGCGGGATCGGGCATGCTCAATCGGCCAGCCGGTAGTCGATGGTGGTCACCACACGCACCGTCTTGGTCACCTGCAGCTCCTCGCTCTGGCCGGGCGCGTTGTCGCGCGGCAGGATCTGGAAGAGGCCCTGGCTGGCGCGCTGGATGCCCTGGATGGCGCTGCCGCTGTCGCGGGCGAACTGCTCGGCCCCGGCGCGGGCATTGGCGGTGGCCTCGGCGATCATGCCGGGCTTGACGTCGTTCAGGCCGGTGAAGAGGTAGAAGGGGCCGCGCAGGCCCTCGCTGGTGAGAACGACGCCGGCCTCGACCAGCTTGCCGACGTCCTGCGAGAGCGCCTTGATGGCATCCACGTCGGCGAAGCGGACCATCAGGTTCTCGCCGAGGATGTAGCGGCTTTCGACCGGGCCGCTGCGATAGGCCTGGGCCAAAAGGTCCGTGACGTCGATGCCCTGCACCTCGATGGCGTCGCGCTGGATCCCGCCCGCGGCGAGGAAGGCGAGCACGGCGGCCTCGGCCCGGGCGAGCGTGGCCTGGGCCTCGGCCAGATCGTCGCTGGTGGCGACGAAGCGCATGGGCCAGAGGGCAAGATCGGCCCGGACCTCGCGCTCGGCGAGCCCCTTGACCGTCACCACGCGCTCGGCGGTACGGCCCTGGCGGAAGCCCTCGCCGACGAACCAGCCGGCGGCGGCGAGGCCGGCGCCGACGAGGGCGGCAGCAACGAGACGAACGACCGGCTGCATGGGCGGGCTCACTCCTGCAAGGCTTCGAGGTCGCGATAGAGGTCGAGGGCCTCGGGGTTGGCCAGGGCCTCGGTGTTCTTGACCGGCCGGCCGTGGACCACGTCGCGCACGGCGATCTCGCTGATCTTGCCCGAGCGCGTGCGCGGGATGTCGCCGACGGCGACGATCCGGGCCGGGACGTGGCGCGGCGTGCAGTTGGCGCGGATGCGGCTGCGGATCGCCTGCTCGAGTGCTGCATTCAGCACGGCGCCCTGGGCGAGGCGGACGAAGAGGACGACGCGGACGTCGCCTTCCCAGTCCTGGCCGACGCAAATGCTCTCCTGGATTTCGGGGATCTGCTCGACCTGGCGGTAGATCTCGGCCGTGCCGATGCGCACACCGCCCGGGTTCAGCACGGCGTCCGAGCGGCCGTGGATGACGATGCCGCCCGTTGGCGTCAGCTCGGCGAAGTCGCCGTGGCACCACACACCGGGGAAGCGCGCGAAATAGGCGTCGTGATAGCGGCTGCCGTCCGGGTCGTTCCAGAAGCCGACCGGCATGCAGGGAAAGGGTGCCGTGCAGACGAGCTCGCCCTTCTCGCCGGTGACGGGCCGGCCCTCCTCGTTCCAGACCTCGACCGCCATGCCGAGGCCGCGCATCTGGATCTCGCCCCGATGCACGGGTCCGGCCGGGTTGCCGAGGACGAAGCAGGAGACGATGTCGGTGCCGCCGGAGATCGACGCGAGCTGCACGTCCGATTTTATCGCGTCGTAGACGTAGTCGAAGCTTTCCGGGACGAGCGGCGAGCCGGTCGAGAGGATGGCGCGCAACCTCCCGAGGTCGTGGGTATCCTTCGGCCGCAGGCCGGCCTTCTTGCAGGCGTCGATATACTTGGCACTGGTGCCGAAGACAGCGACCTTTTCCTCCTCGGCGAGGTCGAAGAGGGCGGCGGGCTCGGGATGGAAGGGCGAGCCGTCGAAAAGGACGAGCGTCTCCTCCGCGGCGAGGCCGCCGACCAGCCAGTTCCACATCATCCAGCCGCAGGTGGTGAAGTAGAAGACACGCTCGCCGGCCCGCGTGTCGCAGTGCAGGAGGTGCTCCTTCAGGTGCTGGAGCAGCGTGCCGCCGGCGCCGTGGACGATGGCCTTGGGCTTGCCGGTCGTGCCGGAGGAATAGAGGATGTAGACCGGGTGGTCGAAGGGGAGCTGGACGAAGGTCAGTGGCTTATCGACGTTGATGCAATAGTCGCCCCAGGACACGCCCCGGGGGATGCCGCCGAGGTTCGGGTCGCTCTCGAGGAAGGGGGCGACGACGGTGCGGCGGAGGCCCGGCAGGCCGGCCGCGACATCCCTCACCTTCTGGCGGATGTCGAGGCGCTTGCCGGCATAGTGGTAGCCGTCGACGGTCACCAGCACCCTGGGCTCGATCTGGCCGAAGCGGTCGAGCACGCCGGCGACGCCGAAATCGGGCGAGGCGGAGGACCAGATGGCGCCGAGCGCGGTCGTCGCCAGCATGGCGATGATGGCCTCGGGGCAGTTCGGGAGATAGCCCGCGACCCGGTCGCCGACGCCCACGCCGTCGGCCGCGAGCTCCGCCGCGAGGGCGCGGACCTCGGCCTGGAGCGCCGACCACGAGAGCTCGCGCCGCGTGCCGTCCTCGCCCCGGAAGATCAGGGCCGGCGTCGCGTCGTCGCGGCGAAGCAGGTTCGCTGCGAAGTTCAGCCTGGCACCCTCGAACCAGCGCGCACCGGGCATCTTGTCGGCTTCGGCGAGCACTGTCCCGGCCGGCACGCTCGCCTGCACGCCACCCAGCTCCCAGACCCCGGCCCAGAAGGCGGCGGGCTCGGCCACCGACCAGCGGCGCAGCTCCTCCACCGCATCGGCGCCGGTGAAGCCCTGGCGCCTCGCCATCGTCATGATCGCCGTGCCGTTTGCCCGCTCGGCACCCGGCTGCCAGAGAATGCCGTTCATGCCTCTCCTCCCCGCTCGCCGCCCCCATCAAGCGCGCCCGGCGCCTGACGGCAAGCCCGGGATGAAGTGGCGCCGTTCTTGCATCGAATTGGCGGCTTCTCTACCAGCAGCACGACAAACCAACAGGAGCGCCAGCCCGTGATCCGCCGCACCCTTCTCGCGACCACCCTCTTCGCCGGCCTCGCCGCGATCACCACACTCGCCCTGGCCCAGGACGATCCGTTCAAGGTCGGCTTCGTCTATGTCGGGCCGGTGGGCGATCATGGCTGGTCCTACCAGCACGACCAGGGGCGGCAGGCGCTGGAGGCGCATTTCGGCGATGCGGTCGAGACCACCTTCGTCGAGAACGTCAGCGAGGGCGCCGATGCCGAGCGGGTGATCCGCCAGCTCGCCAGCTCCGGCCACGACATGATCTTCACGACCTCCTTCGGCTTCATGAACGCCACGGCCAAGGTCGCCCAGCAGTTCCCGGACGTGATCTTCGAGCATGCGACCGGCTACCAGCAGGCGGACAATCTCGCGACCTATCTCTCGACCACCTATCAGGGCCGCTACGTCTCGGGCTTCCTCGCCGGCAAGGTGAGCCAGACCGGCAAGATCGGCTACATCGCCTCCTTCCCGATCCCCGAGGTGATCCGCGACATCAATGCCGTGATGCTCGGCCTGCAGGAGGTGCGCGACGATGCCGAGCTGGTCGTGATCTGGGTCAACACCTGGTACGACCCGGCCAAGGAATCCGACACGGCACGGGTGATGATCGACCAGGGCGTGGATGTCATCATCCAGCACACCGACAGCCCGGCCGCCATGCAGGTCGCCGAGGAGCGCGGCATCTGGGCGGTCGGCCAGGCCTCCGACATGAGCCGCTTCGGGCCGAAGGCGCAGCTGACCGCGGTGATCGACGACTGGTCGCCCTACTATATCGAGCGGGTCCAGGCGGCGATGGACGGCACCTGGGAGACGCACGACATCTGGGGCGGCATGCACGAGGGCATGATCGTGATGGGCCCGATCAACGCCGCCGTGCCGGCCGAGGTCGCCGACGAGGCCACGGCGATCGCCGCCTCGATCGCCGATGGCAGCTTCCACCCGTTCACCGGGCCGATCAGGAACCAGGCAGGCGAGGTGGTGATCCCCGAAGGCACCGTCATGTCGAACGAGGAGCTTGCCGGCATGAACTGGTATGTCGAGGGCATCGAGGGCAGCGTGCCGCAGTAGCGGGGATCAGGCGTCGAGCTCGAGGCGGAGGCAGACCGAGCCGACCGCCCGCTGCATGGTCGCGAGCTCGGCCCCCGGCACTTGCAGCGTCATGGCGCGCCCAGGCGACGAGGGGCGCTCGGCCGGCACGAGCACCGGCACCGTCGTGGCGCGCCGGAGGAAAAGTACCAGCCTGAGCTCGTCATAGCTCGCCTCGACGGTCAGGCGGGAATGACCCTGCGGCGCCGCGCCGTCGCAGCGGAGGAGATGGCCGAGAGCCAGGACCGCCCGGGCGAGCAGCTCCTGGCGCAGGCCCCAAAGACCCGCCTGTACGGCGAGAAAGGCGGCGATCTCCCTCTCCGCCTGCGAGAGGTCGGCCACGACGAGCCGGGCGCGCCGGTGAATGCCGATGCGAAAGACGAGGTTGAGGACGACCGCAACGACCATGCCGAGCGCCAGGCCCGAGCTCGCGAAAGGCTGCAGTGCCGCCGGCAGGGCCAAGGCGAGCTCCGGCATTGCCCGAAAGCTGGTGGCGGCGATAATGGCGGCCCCGACCACGAGCGCCCGGCGCCGGTCGAGCACGCGCGAGCCGATCAGCTCAATGCCGTTGGCCACCATGTAGATCGCGGCGAAGGCGAGCACCCCGCCGAGCACCATGCCGAGCATGAGCTCGAACAGTGCGGCGAGCTTCGGCATGCAGGCCATGGCGGCCAGCCAGCCTGCCAGGGTGAGCGCGATCCAGCGGCTCGTGGCGCCGGTGGCACCGGAGATGCCGACGGCGCTCGTCGCCGAGTTCTGGCCGGTGCTGCCGAGGAGCCCGGCACAGATCGAGGCGAGCCCGTCGCCGAAGACGCCCCGCCGGAGGTTGCCGGCGTCGGGTCGGCTCCAGTCGGCATCGTTCAGGCGCTGCGCCGTGCTGACGGCACCTATGGTCTTGAGGGTGGCGGCAAAGGCGGCGAGCCCGAAGGCAAGAAGCAGGGTCGGGTCCGGGCTGATGGTCCAGGTGAGATGACCGAGGCGCGGCAGGGCAAGCCATGGCTCGGCGTCGAGATGCCGCCAGCCATCCGGGGCGATGGCGCCCAGCGACGCCGCGAGCACGACCCCGGCCGCCATGCCGATGAGGGCCGCATAGAGCCGGAAGGCCGGGCCGCCGAAGACGCTGACGGCGGCCGCCACGCCGAAGGTGGCGAGGCCGATGCCGAAAACGATCGCGGCGAGCGTCGCCGAATCGACGCCGGCTGCCCGGGCGACGAAGACCGGGACCACGAGCGAGGAGGCGACGATCGCCATGTGCTGCAGGCCGAGCAGGACCAGCGGTGCGGCCGGCGGCCGTTCGTCGACCGCATAGATCAAGGCGGGTGGTCGTGCGCCGCGCATCGACGGAGACGGGGTGTCGACTGCATCCGGCAGGGAAAGCGAAAGACCTCCCGGATCGAGCGAGCTTCTTGTCGTCATCGTTGTTCTTGCTCCTGCCGAACAAAGTAGTCAGGAGATCGCTTCGATTTCCCGGTTATCTGTCGACAAGAGCAGGATGCTGGCTGTGCGATTTGTCACATAAGAACAATTGATGAGGCTTACGACTCAACTCCCGTTGCCGGCCGGTTTCTGCCGACGCCGAGCCGATGGAATGTCACCGGCCGATCCAGGCCGTGCAGCCGGGTCGTCTCCTTCTGCTGCTCGAGCCCGGCCAGGACTGCGGCCACCGCCGGATCGTCGTGCAGGGTTGCCGAGACGACGATGTCGTGGCCGCGGCTCTGTCCCTGAAGGCGCGCCGCGAGGTTCACCGCGGCGCCGAAATAGTCGAGCGTGCCGGCCGTGGTCACGGCGATGCATTCGCCGCGATGCAGGCCGAGCTTGATGGTGATGGCGTTGGCCGCGTGCGCGGCGTTGAATTCGGCGACACGCGACTGGATGGCGAGGGCGGCCCGGGCGGCATTGGCCGGCTCGGCGAAAGCCGCCATCACGGCGTCGCCGATGGTCTTGACCAGGATGCCGTCATGCTCGCGCACGTGGGTCGCGAAGAAGGCGAAGTGGTCGCGGATCAGGCTGTAGGCTGCGCTGTCGCCGATGCTCTCGTAGAGGGCGGTCGAGCCCTCGAGGTCGGAGAACATGATGGTGACCTGGCCGATGACGACGTCGTCGCCGGGCCTGAGCACCTGGGTCGGGCACAGCTCGCGGAAGACCGGCATGGCGATCACCCGGTCGCCGGTGAGCGCGTCCTTCGACCAGCTCCGCTCCTCGATCACGAGGTTGAGCGGCCGGTCGCTCGCGTTGCGCAGCAGGACCGTCCCGGGCCCGGCCAGGGGGCCGGCCACGACCGTGCCGCCGCTGGCCACGACCTCTGGAAAGGCGCCGCCCGGATGGTCGACGTCGCTCTCCCCCCCGGCCTCGACCGTGCGCAGCCGGTAGGCGCCGGGCTCGATCACGAGCGGCAGCGCCAGGGCGGCACCGGCCGCCACCGCGTGCTGGACCAGCACATGCGGCGTCGCGGCCGGGCTCATCATGCAGAAATCGGCGGCGGGCAGCGCCCGGAGCCAGCCGGCGGGCTGGAAGACGAGCTCCACATTGGCGGCGAAGTCCCGCTCGTAATCGATGTTGCAGCTCTCGCAGTGCACGCCGCGCGGCATCTCGTAGAGATTGGTCACCACGGATTTGCCGACCCGGCAGCGCGGGCAGAGGATGGCCCAGCGCATCTCCAGGAGCCCGGCGGCCTGGGCCGCGACGCAGAGCTCGACCACCGCCGTCTCCGGCGCACCCCAGGCCCTTGCCAGGGCCAGTGGGCGGATGCGCTTGAGGTCGGCGCGCGCGGCGGTGGTGAGGTAGCCGGCGAGGCGTGACGTCAGGCCATGACCAAAGGGCCCGCGCTCGATCACGGCCAAGGCTTCCCGCAGCCGCGCCTCGCTCGCCGCCTCGAGCGGGTGCGGCTTCGGCACGGGTGCGAGGGCCGGATCGTCGAGGGCGGCGATGCGCCGGTCGTTGGTCCCGATCAGGTTCGTGGCGACGCGGGCGAGCACGCCGAGGCGGTCGATGACGTTGCCGAGCAGGGAGTTCCAGAAGGCCTCGAACACATAGGTCACGCGCGTGCCGCCGCCGTCCGCATCGAGGCGGACATGCATGCCGATCGTGTCGACGGGCCCCTTCGTGTAGCGGCGCACCTGCGAGAACGAGCGCTGCTCGACCCACTCGCCGAAGCCCTCCTCCCATTCCACATCGAACGGCCCGAGCCGGCCGCGGCCGCGACGCAAGACCGTGCCGTCCGGCCGGGCGGTGTCCTCGATGGTGTAGGCGTTGAGCCCCTCGGTCAGCTCGTTGCCGCGCTCGGTGTCGGCGACGATGGCCCAGATGTCGACCGGCGGCCGCGCGTAGCGCCGCTCGAACTCGAGGCGGCGTTGGCGCATCGCCGGCGGCCTAGGCCCCGCCCTGAGCCCGCTCCATGGCGACGCTCAGCTTCGGCCCCTTGGCGATGGTCTGGTAGACGACGCAGTAGCGCTCGGTGAGCTTGAGAAGCGTGTCGAGCTGCTCCTGCGAAGCGTCGGTGGCGACGTCGAAGCGCAGGCGGATGGCCTCGAAGCCGACCGGGGCCTCGCGCTCGACGCCGAGCGTGCCGCGAAAGTCGAGATCGCCCTCGGCGGTGACCCGGCCGGAGCGCAGCTCGATGCCGAGGGCCGTCGCCACCGCCTTCAGGGTCACCCCGGCGCAGGCGACCAGCGCCTCGAGCAGCATGTCGCCGGAGCAGAGCTCCTGGCCGGTGCCGCCGGTGGCCGGGTGGAGCCCGGCGATCTGGATGGCACGGCCGGTCTCGACCTTGCAGGCGATGGCCTGGTCGTCGATCTCGCCCGAGGCCTTGAGTGTGATCCGGGCGGCCTCTGCGTCCTCCCGGTAGCGGCTCTTCAAGGGGGCCTGGAGCGCCTTCAGGGCGGCGGCGTCGAGCATCGGCTGGTCTCCCGTGGTTTCGTGAGGCGACTGCTACCAGCCGCCGACAGCGACATTGGCCTGGGTGCTGGCGCGCTGGCGGGCGAGGCCGAGCGAGCCGTCCAGAGCATGCAGCACCCGGCGCTCGATGGCGATGAAGGCGTCGTCGAGCCGGTGGCGCGGGCGCGGCAGGTCGATGCGGATCTCCTTGAAGACGCGGCCCGGGCTCGGCTGCATGACCACCACCCGGTCGGCGAGGAGAATGGCCTCCTCGACGTCGTGGGTGACCAGCGCCAGGGTCGGCCGGCTGGCCTCCCAGAGGGCCAGCAGCGCGTGCTGCAGGTCGGCCCGGGTGAAGGCGTCGAGGGCCGAGAAGGGCTCGTCGAGGAGCAGCACCTTGGGGCGGGCGACGAGGGCGCGGGCGATGGAGACGCGCTGCGCCTGGCCGCCCGAGAGCTCGCGCGGCCAGGCGCTCTCGTAGCCGGCGAGGCCGATGCGCTCGAGGGCGCGGACAACGCGTTCATGACGCTCGGCCCTGGGCAGGTGGGTGAGGCCGAAACCGATATTGCCCGCGACGTCGAGCCAGGGGAGCAGGCGCGGCTCCTGGAACACGATGCCGACCGCCTCGTGCGGGGTGGTGATGACCGTGTCCTCGACCGAGACCGTGCCCGAGCTCGGCCGGTCGAGGCCGGCGGCGAGCCTGAGCAAGGTGGACTTGCCGCAGCCCGAGCCGCCGATCACCGCCACGATCTCGCCGGCGTCGAGCTCGAGCGAAAGGTGCGTCAGGGCGTGGGTGCCGTTGGGGTAGATCTTCTCGATCTGGTCGAAGCGCAGCATGGCGGCGGGCGGGGCGGCGGCTCAACCGGCCGGCGCGTAGCCGTCCTTCCAGCGGAGGAAGGGCCGGGTGGCGGCCACGAGCAGCGCGTCGGTGAGCTTGCCGAGCACGGCGAAGACCAGGATCGAGGCGATGATCTGGTCCGGCTTGCCGAGCTGCTGGCCGTCGACGAGCAGGTAGCCCAGCCCCTGCGAGGCGCCCATGAACTCGGCGGCCACGACGAACATCCACCCCAGGCCGAGGCCGGCCCGGAGTGCGAGGATGTAGGCCGGCAGGATCGCCGGCAGGAGGATGCGCCGGACCAGGGCCGGGCCGGAGAGCCGAAAGACCCGGCCGACCTCGACGATCTTGCGGTCGACCGAGAGGATCTCGCCCATCACGCCGAGATAGACCGGGAAGAAGACGCCGACGGCGATCAGCGCCACCTTGGATTCCTCGAAGATGCCGAGCCAGAGGATGAAGAGCGGCACCCAGGCGATCGACGGCACGGCCCGCAGCCCCTGCAGGGTCGGGTCGACCAGCCGGCGCGTCAAACCCGAATAGCCTGCGGCGGCGCCCACCAGCGTGCCGGCGATGGTGCCGATGACGAAGCCGACGGCGACGCGCCAGGTGGTGATCCAGATGTGCTCCCAGAGGTCGCCATTGGCGGCGAGCTTGAAGAGCGTCGCGAAGATCGTGCTCGGCGGCGGCATCAGGCGGCGCGAGGTGAGACCGAGCGCCGCCGCCGCTTCCCAGACCAGGGCGAGCAGGACGGGCAGCGCCAGGCCGAGCACGAGCGGGCTGGTGAGGATGGCGGCGAGGCCACCACCCGCCCTGGCACGCCGGGCGGCGGGCGCGGGACGCCCGACCAGATCAGCGGTCAGCTCGGCTCTGGCCATCGATCCGGTTCTTTCTCCGCCCCCGCGCACGCACCCATCCCGTTATCGGCTCAATCGGCGAGCGCTTCACCGAAGCTCGGCTCGATCAGCTCGTCGAGCACCGCCTCGACATCGACCGATTCCTCGATGACGCCCGCCTGCTGGAGCGCCAGGCCCGCCTCGAGAATGGTCGCCCGCTGCTCCGCGCCGATCCGGTTATGGGTCAGCTCGGTCCGCTCACCAAGCTGCTTTTGCGCCACCTCGACGGGAATCCCGGCCTCCTCGGCGAGGAGCGCGGCCAGCTCGTCCGGGTGCTCGAGCGCCCATTTGCGGCCCTCCTCATAGACGGCGAGGACCCGGGCGATGATCTCCGGATGCTCGGCCGCGAACTCCTCGCGGACGTTGAGGATGCCCCAGCTGTTGGCGTCGGCGTTGCGGTAGAAGAGGCGCGCACCCTCCTCGAGCTCGGCCGAGGCCATCATCGGGTCGAGCCCGGCCCAGGCGTCGACATCGCCGCGCGACAGGGCGGCGCGGCCGTCGGCGTGCTGCAGAAGGACGAAGTCGACATCGTCCTCGCCGAGCCCCGCATCGGCGAGTGCACGCATCAGGAAGATGTGCGGGTCGGTGCCGCGGGTGACCGCCACGCTCTTGCCCTGGAGGTCCTCGACCTTCTCGATCGGGCTGTCGGCGGTGGTGACCAGGGCGGTCCATTCCGGCTTGGAATAGACGTAGATCGACTTGATCGGGTTGCCGTTGATGCGCCCGACGAGCGAGGCGGCACCGGCGGTCGAGCCGAACTGGATGGCGTCGGCGCTGAGAAACTCGAGCGCCTTGTTCGAGCCATGCGACTGCACCCAGCGCACCTCGATGTCGTCCTTGGCGAACTCCTCCTCGATCAGCCCCTGGTTCTTCAGGACCAGGCTCACCGGGTTGTAGAAGGCCCAGTCGACGACCAGCTCGTCGATGTCGGCGGCTCCGGCCGAATGCCAGGGTTGCAGCAGGAACGCCGCGGCGGCGGCGGAAAGGAGCAGGCGGCGGGCGAACGTCGGCATGGCGTGTCTCCCAATTACTCTATTTTGGCTGTAAAATTTATTTTTCACAGCTCCGAGGTGGTGGAGAGCTAGGAGTCGGCCCTTCTCTTGTCAAGCGGCGGTGCCGGCCGGCGGGGGGCTTGCGGTCGCGCCGACGATGGGCGACGCTGCGCCGAGCTTCACGTGTCGAAGGTAAATGTAGCGCCATGTCGTCGACCGAAAAAGTCGAGCTAGACCCTGCCATCCGCGACGCCTGGCACGTCTGCGCCGTCGCTGCCGATATTGCCCCGGGGGCGACCGCCATGCATTGCCTCTTCGGCCAGCGGCTCGAGGTGGCGCGGGACGCCGCCGGGCGCCCGGTCGTCAGAGGTGACGGCCGGGTCCTGCCCGCGCTCGAGCGCTACGGCTTCATCTGGACCTCGCCCGGCACGCCGCCCGAAGATCTCTTCCCCCTGCCCGGCTACGACGAGCCCGATCGCAAGAACGTGGTGACCGGCTCGGTCGGCATCCGGGTCTCCGCACCCCGGGCAGTCGAGAACTTCCTCGACATGGGGCATTTCCCCTTCGTGCATACCGGCATCCTCGGCGAGGAGCCGCATACCGAGGTCAAGGAGTATGCGGTCGCGATCGACCCGGTGGCCGACGAGGTGGTGGCGACCGAGTGCCAGTTCTACCAGCCGCGCGCGGCGGTAGGTTCGAGCGGCGGGGCGAAGACGGAATATGTCTACCGCGTGCCGCACCCGTTCTGCGCCATCCTCTACAAGACGAGCCCGTTCGACGCGGTGCGCATGGACATCGTCGCCCTCTTCGTCCAGCCGGTGGGCGAGGAGGAGATCATCGGCCACACCATGATGTCGATCATCGACGACAGGAGCACGGCGACCGAGGTGCGCCATTTCCAGCTCACCATCTTCGGCCAGGACAAGCCGATCCTGGAGAACCAGCGCCCGCGCAAGCTGCCGCTCGACCCGCGCGCCGAGACGCCGATCCGCGCCGACAAGTCCTCGATCATGTATCGCCGCTGGCTGACGTCAAAGGGCGTCGCCTATGGCGTGATCCCCGCACCCTGATGCTGATCGCCCTCCAATGCTGAACGACGAGCAGCGCCGGGCCTGGCAGCCGGTGGCGTCGAGCACCGATCTGGTGGCCCGCCACGTCTTCGCCGGCGCGATCTGGGGCCAGGAGCTGGCCCTTTGGCGGGCCGATGACGGCCATGTCAATGCCTGGGAGAACCGCTGCCTGCATCGTGGCGTCAGGCTGACCATCGGCGTCAATCTCGGCAGCGAGCTGATGTGCCAGTATCACGGCTGGCGCTACGCCAACCGCACGGCGGGCTGCACCTATATCCCGGCGCACCCGGCCGACGCGCCGGCGCGCACCATCTGCAACCGGGTCTACCCGGCGGTCGAGCGCCACGGCCTCGTCTGGGCGGCGCTCGAAGGCACGGTCGAGGGGGCGGCCCTGCCCGAGCTGCCGATGGACGGGCTCGTGCTGCGGCCCGTCCCGGTCGACGTGCCGCCGGCCGAGGTCGAGGCGGCGCTGGCAGCGGAATTCGGCCGGGACCGCGTGCGCTGGCTGGTCCAGCCGGTCGATGCCGGAAGATCGATCATCCGCGGTGTCCTGGCCGAGCAACCGGCGGAGCCCCTGCCCGTGCTGCGGCGGTGGTCGGCCCGGCTCGGCCGGCTGCGGGATCGGCTGGAGGCCCTGCCCCGGCCGCCCGTCGAGCCCATCCCGGCGGAGCTGCACCGGGTGGACCCTGCTTTGGCCGGAATGCCCGAGCCCGGCCCGGCCGGGACGAGCCTGCG
>Ga0116151_10000676_pt1 | contig 31417 bp, 20 predicted proteins | sample AD_UKC117_MetaG_FD_89893 | JGI IMG/M metagenome (GOLD analysis project Ga0116151, IMG submission 89893) | Active sludge microbial communities of municipal wastewater-treating anaerobic digesters from Hong Kong - AD_UKC117_MetaG | ecosystem: Engineered > Bioreactor > Anaerobic > Digestate... | reverse complement strand
ATGCCGCCGAATCTTCTCGCGATTCGAGAAGACCGCCAAGAATTACAGCGGAATGATCAAAATGGCGTTCATCCAACGCTACTTGAGAACGCTGGCCTGATGGGTTTTCAGACGGAGCCTAGTTTCTGGCGACGGTACAGGTAGGCGCACCACTGCAAGCTGCATCGGAGCCGGCCTCTTCGACGCGACGAATTTACTGCCGCTCGTACGCGCTGCCCGGGCCCGTGTGGCTATGGCAAGCGTCGGGGACGCCGACGCACATCGTAGCGGCCACCGCTGGCGTATGATCATCGGCTATCCAGCCTCATTTTGGCCCGGCGGATTGAGGGAATCGACTTCCTCTTTGGTTTTCAATGCCAGCGCAGTCCTGCGTCGGTAGTATTCCAGTTTGACCAGATGCTTGAGGTACATTTCCTGTGTTGTTACCACCTGCCCGAGTCTGTTAACGACAGTGCGAGCGACATTCGCCGTGAGTTCTTCTTGTGCTAGTTCGCGCAATACCCCCTCCTTGGCTTGGTCGAGTGTCTGCCTCTCTCGGGTAGCCTCGACGGTAACGCCTGCGCGCGTAAGTAGCTCACAGAATTTGTCGAATTCCGTGTTTAGCTCTTGGTGGATCTGGTTAAGTACCTGCTTCATTACGATTGCCCGCTCCGGCGTCATTCCCTTCTCGCTCAGGAGACGGTCGATGGTTTCAAGGCGGCCCCGGACAAATTTCGTCGCGTGGAGCCATTGGGCCGCGATTTCGTCTGTGTTCCGTTTCCAAATCTCGATTTTCTCTCGTTCGGCCTGGAGAAGGTCGGAAACGGCGAGCGCCTTTGTCGTCTTCGACAGTGATTCGAGGGCCTCGCGAGTTCGGGAGTCGTCGGAACCAACGTGGTTGTTGTTGCCGAGAACAGAAACGCCTCCGCTATCAGTGCTAATGATAATCGCTCCCGGTTTCTCGGAGGTGGGCACAACAATCCGCCGGCCGCCGCCTCCTTCCGTCGCGGGACCTCTGGCCTCCCCGTTTGCCGAGATTTGATCCCCGCTGCGCGACCTTACGGCACCAATCACTGCGGCGGCTACGACAGCGATCGCGCCGATTGCTGCCACCCGAATCTTCGTTCTATGGTCGCTACCTTCGGGATTCTGTAGTGTCGTTCCTATTGCCTTTCTTGCCACTCTCGACTTCTTCATGGCTTGGGGCCTCCCCACCCAGATGCTCTGGGCCACGCTGCCTTCCACGGCACTGTGATTTGGAAATGCCAATAGCGGCCTGACGACAATGCGGCATTTTGACGGTAGCGAGAGTCAAATCAGGCTAGTCGCAGCAATAACAGCTGCTAGCTGGAGACACGCATGATCGTCTCGCAACAATGGGCGCCACGCGAATTGACTTCAGCAGCCCACTGACTGGCGATTCTAGGAACCGAAATTCGGATTATCCACTGTGGCCTTTCTCGGAAGCTCCCGGATTCCCGGGGCTGGAACACCAACTCTGCGTTGGAACTTGCTGGTTCGTTTTCCGTTGGGTTCGGGAGGCGGCGCGGTGCCGACTGACTGTCGAAGATTGCGCTTCCAAGATTAGAGATTGCAACGCGGGGTTCCTGCCCTCGAAATGGACACCGCCAGCCGGAGACGCTAGGCCCCCACCGTCGCGGTCGCGACGGCCGAAAGCGGTCCGGGCTCGCCGCGGGTGTTCACCCACCGCAAGACATAGCTTGCCGTCCTGCCGCCATCGGGCCCACCGAACTCCACCACCACCGGCGTGCGCGTCGCCAACCGCACGAACGAATAGTCATCCAGCCCATTGGCGATATCGCGATTTGCGACTTGCGAAGTGTCGGCGTCGCCGACGTACACCCAGATCTCCGTGCCGATGACGCCCTTCGGCTTCGCCTTCCGCGACGGCATCGCCGAATCCGTAAAGTGCAGCGTGTGACGCAGCCGCTCCGACGTATCCACCGAGACCACCGGCGCGCTCGACGGCGCATCGGCCGCCGTCGGCGCCGCGTCGCGAATGGTGATGCCCAGCGCGGCGCGGACCGCATCGGTCGTGGCGCCGGCATCCTGAATTCGCGCCACCATCGGCCGAACCAGGGCCACGAGGTCGCTGCGGGCCCGCGACTTCGCGGCGGCGGCCTCGCCATAGGCGGCGCGGGCGGCCGTCAGGTTCGTGTAACGCTTCTGCCAGGTCACCGAACGCTCCTGCAGCTTGGTCACTTCTCCGTCGGACAATCCGAGCGCCTTGGCATTGGCTACGGCGTAGGCAACGAAATTCCGCTGCCACGCCTCAAACGCGCCGCCGGATCGCGGCAGGTAATCGTAGGTGCGCGTCATGAGCCCCCTCCTCGCGACTTTCGTCGGAAGGATCGGCCCGGCGAATCAGCGCTGGATTGCGATGGCGCCGCTTCTCGGAATCCGCAGACCGACAGCGCCTCGCCCTGCCGCCACACCCGTGGCGCCCTTCTGCGTGTGCGACTTGCGCCCGGTCCGATCATGCACAAAATTCGGCGAAGGAACGTGGCCGGCCCCCATATCGGCGGTACATTCGCGCTGGGGCGCCTGCGCGCACGATCTTATGGGCGAACCGCGCGCGGGACTGGATCCCGCCCGTCTACCGCGCGACGGTAGACGGCTGCGGCGGAGCGGTAGACATCCGCAACGCCACCGTAGATAGCGGCCTCGCCACCGCAGGCATCAACCGAGCAACAGTAGGTCGCTACCGCTCGACCGTAGACGACTACACCGCGACCGTGGACATCGACCGCGCCAGCGGGGACGACGGATCGCGAAACCTATCGCTGGCTCGGCACGGTCCCGCAGGTACGGGAATGGGGCACGGGCCGGCTGGCGAAGGGCCTGCGCAACGAGAGCTACTCCATCGAGAATCTCAAGTACGAATCGACGCTGGAAGTCGATCGGGACGAGATCAGCGACGACCAGACGGGGCAGATTCGCCTGCGCGTCGCGGAACTCGCGGAACGGGCGGCGACGCACAAGGACTTTCTCATTGCGCAACTGCTGGCCAACGGCGAGGCGAGCGGAAACGACAGCTACGACGGCGTGAGCTTCATCAACGCGAATCACGTCTCGGGCGCATCCGGCGCCCAGAGCAACCTGCTGACATTCGACGCCGCCGACACGGAAGAACCGACCGTCGAGGAGTTCAAGGCCTCGCTCAAGGCGGCGATCGGCCAGATGATCGGCTTCCGGGACGACCAGGGCGAACCGATGATGAACTCGGCGAGCGGACTGGTCTGTGTCGTGCCGACGACCATGCTCTTCACGGCCAACGAGGCAATCCACTCCACGATCGTCGGCAACTCGACGAACGTTCTCGCCGGCATTGCGCGAGCCATCTCCCTGCCATGGCTGACGGACCTGTCAAAGTGGTATCTGCTGAAGATCGACGGCGTCGTGCGGCCCTTCATCTTCCAGGACCGTGAACCGATCGAATTCAACGCGCTGACGGAGGACTCGGACGAGGGCTTCCGGCGCGAGAAGTTCCTCTTCGGTGTCCGCGCCCGCTATCGCATGGCCTACGGCTACTGGCAGTTCGCGGTCCGGACAGACTTCGTCTAGTCGGCCGGCGACTTCGAATCTCCAGGTCCCCGGCGCACTCACGCGGCGGCGCGCATGTCCGGCGGCGTCGCGTGAGTCGCCCCCCCTAAGGGAGCCCACGCAATGGCCTATCTTTCCAATTCGGATATCGAATCGCTGCTCGGCGAAACGGCGACCATCGAACTGACAGACGACAGCGGTGTCGGCACGATCAACGCGGATGTGGTGACGGCGGCGCGGATCGGCGCCGAGGGCGAGGCCAACAGCTACTTCGCGACGCGCTACCGCGTTCCCATCGATACGACCGGCGAGCCGGACGTCGCCGCGGTGATTCGATCGTTCACGCTGGACCTGGCGATCTATCGCCTGCACAGCCGCAAGCCGCCCATCCCCGAGGACATCATCCGGCGGCGACAGGAGGCGATCACATGGCTGACGAATGTCGCCATTGGCCGCGTGCGATTGCCGTCGGTCGTTGCGCTGAATGACGACGATCCGTCGAACCCGCCGGGTAACCCGGCTGGCCCCACCCGTGTCATGACGCGCGAGTCGCTGGAAGACGTCTGACGCCCGCCGGCGGTCTTACGGCGTCGCGCGCCGACGCCACGACGGAAAGAGGTTTGCACATGTCACAGCTGGGCGATATCGAGTCGGCGATCATCACGAGGTTGTCGACGGCGACGATCGCGGGGCAGCCCGCGTTTGCGACCCTTGCGGGCGCGGGCGGCGGAAACCGGCCGGCAAACCGGGCCACGATCCGCCGATTGCGCATGCCGGCGGCGCTGGTGTCCTTCGTCGAGGCGCCACTCGCGCCGGAGACGCGGTCGGAAATCCGTGGAGCGCGTTTCAGCGTGCTCGTGGCGGATCAGTCCCTGCGGGCGGCGTCCGACCCGAGGCAAGGCGACACAACGACCTCCGGCGTCTTCGCGCTGATCGACGTCGCACGGCAGAAGCTCGATGACTTCGGCGTGGCGTCGGGCGTTCGGCTGGTGGTCGTCGAGTCTCGCTTCATCGACGCGGACGAGCGCGTCGGGATCTATGAACTGCTGTACCGCGCATGGCCGATTGACGAGGTCATCCCGACGACGCCTCAGTTCAATGGCAATGAGATCGCAGGGACGCACAGCGATCTTCGCGTGGAGATCGGCGCGTTTCGCGTTGTCCCGGTCGATCCGGAGGCGACGCCGCTGACGTACACGAACACGCCCCGACCGATCATCTGGCGCGGCGAGATTCGCGCCAGCACGCATGCGCAACTGACATCCCTTGAAACAAACATCGAATCGCTGATCGCCGCACGAACCATCGGCACGGTCGACGACGTCCACGATCAATCGTTCGACGACTGCCTGATCGAACGGTATGAGCGGGAGGGACCACGCCGGATTGTCGGCACATTGGTCGCACAGTCGGCGGAGATTCTATTTTCGCAACTGACGCCGTTCGCCTGAGCGCCGCTGTCGTACGAACATCCCGCGTCAGTTCGATCACGGGCTCGAAAGAAGACTAACAAATCCGTGGATGTCCAACCCATCCACGAGACCATTCTGATCGATATCTCCATGCGTGATCGCGCAATGCGGACGCTGGGCCACGTACTCCCCAGGGGCGGTCAGCGCGACGGCGAATGGCGCGACGTCAAGTGTATTCACGACACCATCGCAGTTCATGTCACCGAGCAGGTCGGCGGGGACCTGTGTGACTGTGACGCTCGCCGCGAAATCCACATAGTCATTTGCGGCGCTATCGGAGTTCAATGGGAAGCTGAACGGCGAACCGTCCGTCAACACGCCGGATAGTATGACATCTCGCTCGGTGATTTCCACCGACTGCCCGGGAATCAACCCTGCGATTGGCGCCCCATCAATTGCAAAATCGCTTCCGAACAGATTCAGTTCGGCTCCCGGGTGGATCTCGAAGCGGGCCAAGTCCGTGGCGCCGCCATGAAAGTCAATCACGGCATTCGCAAAGACAATCTGAACGCCGTTTACGCGTCCGCCAAACACAGCGACGTTTGTGCCCGAGTACGCGCGCATGGTTGTTCCGATCGCGCCACTCAACATCGTCAGTGTGGAATTGCTCAGCTCGAACTGGTCATAGATGGCGCCTCCGTCTATCAGGATATTCGCACCAACGGACGACACGACATCGTCGACAATCCCATTCTGGATGACCTTCAGTGACTGGCCGGCTCGCAGTCCCAGGTCGAATCGGTCGCCCGTTTCAAGGACAATTGTTGCGCTGTCGGCAGGCGACAAAGGGACTTCTGTCAGCGTTACGCGGCTGACTGTGTCCCAATTTCGGAGCGGACTGAAAATGAAAGGACGACCGTCGCTGAACGTCCCGGTCAGCACGTCGGCGCCTGACAACGACACTGTCGGCCCCGAGATCGGAGAGTCGTTTAACAAGAACTCACCGCCGACGAGTTCGACGTCACTCCCGTCGCGGGCATCGAGTCGCAATATCCGCCCGCCCGAAAGCCTGGCCGCGCCGGCCGACCGAACGACGAATCCTCCCCGGAGCAGACCGCCGGCGACGGCACACGACGCGCCAGATGTAATGTCTGTAAACGCCAGTCGGCCCCCGGACACATTCAGCTCTGCGCCGTCGTAAATAACCAGACCACCTTGCGCCTGCCCGGCAACAAGGCTGACTGCGCTGCCATGGAATATGTTCGCGTTTTGCTCCAATAGTCCGCCGCTGATATCCAAGGTCGTTTCGGCGAGTTCAAGGCCCTGCCTGATGCGTCCTCCTTCCATCTGGATCGTTGCGCCAACGGCAGAAAAGTACTCGGGCAGGACTCCAGCTGCGCGCAATGTGAGCGCCTGACCACTCCTCAGCCCTGGCGGCGTTGGATCACTTGCCTCGCTAATCATGATCGGAGTCGTGTCTATCGACGGAATCGCAACGGACCGCAACACGACCTGGCGAAGCTCATCGCGTGTCAAGGGTGACATGATCAGAACCTCCCCGCTCTGTAATGTCGCGGACAGGACGGCTCCCGAATCTTCATGGACGGTCGCGGTAATCTCATTTTCAAGAAACGGCAGGCCATTCACAAGAAACTCGCCGCCAACAATCTCGGCGCCGACACCAAAGGCGGACGGCCACGCGAAGTTCCCACCCGTGATCGACACGTCGACAATCCCCTGATAATTCACGAACTGATCGAACCGACCGCCGGTCACGATCCCCGCCGCCCCATCTCGCAGCAGCAACTCACGGATCTCCCCTCCACTGATATTGAAGAAGCAACCGGCATTGACATGTGTCGTCTGCAGATCTCCGCCAAGGACATTCAACTCCACATTCGTGCTGGAGCCATCGGGATCGCCCAGCTCCACCAGTTGACCCAATAGTCCGCCATCAGTCACATTGACCTGCGTATTTGATCCAATGATCGCAAAATTCGGCACTGTGTCGGGCGGCACATCGATGACCTCGTCAAATGGAAACGCCCGCACTGGCATTGCTAATGCCCCCACTACCATCAGCATCAAGAGTTGTCGCATTGGCACAGACCGCCTCCTTTCGAATTTCCACTCAGCGCTATTCGCCAGGTATTTATTGAATTCTGTCCTGAGTGGTTGCATGCGCATCCAGAGACTCTGGATACGCACGGCCGCCGAACTCCCGAACGGATGATAACGTCCTGAGCGTGACGACTCGTATGAATTGCGTGTTATTTGTCAATGCGGAGCGACATTGTCTTCGCCATTGCGCGGACACCGCAGAATATTGCGCACTGTGGCGCCACTTATTGCAGCGCAACTGTTGGCGGTATCCATCAGATACGCAATGCGTCCAATACGGCATTGCCGCGACTTCGTCCGCCAATACGGATAACCGTCACAGCACGGGTACGATCCCGCTGGCGCGATAGCCGCGATCGTTGACCGCGCTCACCTGGACACGCCTCATGCTCCAACAACGTCGCTCAGCTGCCTGGGCTCGAAGCGACGCCGGCGGATACAGGCCGCCATCCATCGCGCCCGCAGGCGCTCATGGACCTGTCACAACGAGAAGGGACATCGGGAGAAAGCGAATTACTCGCGATGCGCGCGCTGGAGGTAGGCGGGCAGGCGCAGGTCATCACGCTTGGGTCTGTCTCCAATTGTCGGCGGATAGCTTCCGCGGTAGTCCGGCCGGGGCCCCGGCGCCGACGGCGGCGCCTCGTCCGCTCGCGCGCGGCGGGCGAATCGCGCCGGCTGCCAGTCGCCTGGCGCCGGCGTCAGGAAGATCGCCACCTGCCGGCGTCGCAATCCCCCCACATCCAGGCTGCGCGCCGAATAGATACCAACGACGTGAACTCGGTCTTCGGCGTCCAGCACCGCGACGGGGCCACCCGACATACCCGCGGTGTCTGTGGGCGGAATCACCGCGCGTCGCACGCGAGGACCGTCTCCCGGATACGGCGCTATGATACGGCCCATGATGACGGCCGGCGCGTGTCGCACAGCGGCCTCATCATCATCGGCGCCTGCCGGGAAGCCACTAATAAACACGGCATCCCCGGTTTGGAACTCGTGATCCGGTTCAAGGTCGTTGTAATGCCACCGGTCCGCCGCACAGGACAATATCACCCAGTCCTCACTTCGGGCGCGGCGCCTATCCGTCGCGAATGCGGTGCGGAGGAAAGGGAACATTCGGCGTCCGTCAACAGAGGCGACACCAGCCCCACCCAGGACATGGGCTGCGGATACGACATTTCGCGGATGTGTCGGAAATCCTGAGCCGGTTGCGTCGGCGCGAACGGGCAAGACAATTAGCTGGCAGCGCACGGTCGCGATCGCGGCGTCGTCCTGCGCGGGCCCAGGCGCGAGGCACCCACCTGCGAACGCCAGAAACACAGTGAGCGCCAAGTGGCCGAGTCCTGAGATGTGCACGCGCGCACTGCGCGTCCGCGGTACAGGCCCCGGCAACCGTCCCGGGATGTTGGCGACGATCATCGGCCACGAGTTGTACGCCGGCGCCGGCGCGTAATCAACGGCGGCGGCGCGAGCGGAGACGAGTCTGTCGGCGCCTTGGCCCAATTGAGTCAAGACCTCCATCGCCAGACTGACTTTCCCTGGCAACACGACTTCCCGCAAAGGATCTTCATTTCGCAGTGTCAGCGCCGCTTCGAGGCCTGGTCCCGAAGATACACCGGCAGGAACAGGCCGACATCCATCGCGCCCGCCTCGGTTCGCGGAAATGTTCCGACAAAGTCCTTGCGGAAGACGATTTGATCGGGCGCACGGCCGGAATCGAACCTATCGAAACAGGCTCGCTCCCACTGCCGTTTCGACGGCACGATGAAGCTGCAGAGCCGCTTCCGCGACAGTGGATCCCAATAGGTTGCTCCAGCGACCGCCACACCAACGATCTTCACGCGACCGTCGCCGCCCAGCACTGCGACCGGCCCGCCGGAAAGGCCGGGATATTCCCGCCAGGGCGCGTGCGCCCTGAAAAGCTGATCCGCGTCATCTGATCGGCGTCGGAAGACGACAGCGGAGAACACCTCGGGCGCTGCGGCGCCGGCCCCGTTGGAGTATCCGCCGAAGTAGACGGTATCTCCCGGCGATAATGTGACTTCGGGATCGACGTCATTGCAATGCCAGACGTTCTCGGCCAGGCCCAGGACCACCCAGTCCTCGCCGCGTGGCCGGCGCGGGTCCACGCAGAACTGTCTGCGGGCGAGCGGCTCCGTCGTACGGCCCAGAACTTCAACGGTGTCCCGCGTGTCGACCACGTGTGCGGCTGTCACGAGGTTGCGCCGGCTCGTTGGAAAGCACGAGCCATACGTGCCGTCAGGATTCCTGATCGGCAGAACAATCAGTTGGTCTCGAACGCGGCTGATCCCGGCGGAATCCTGATCAGGTTCGACCACGAGGGCGCAGCCAAGTATCCCGGGCAATGCGAATACGAACATGGCGGCCCATGCCCAATTGCGCGCCATGAAGCTGAGTCGGTCGACTGATATCATCGCCGGGTACTGCAACTCACTCCGCGGTTCCTGGAGGGACGCCGCCCCAACACGCCGGCGGCGGCGCCCAAAGGCTCGCGAGACCTTCCCCTCGCCGCCTGCGGCAACGCTTTCGGGGAAACCTGACTCTCTCTGCGTACAACATCATTCTAACGCGCGTGCGGGCATGTCAGCTCCGCGGAAAATGTCGTACGCGGGACCGGATTGCCCGCCGACGATTGGCGCCTGGATTTGCTGTGGCGGCGCGCCGCCTTCCGACGCCGGCGCGGTGCACGTCGCGCGCGCATGGTCGAACACTCGGTTGGGGTTCCGGGCGGATCGGCTACAATCCCGGCATGACGACGGCGTCGCACGACACATCCGGCATCCGCCATGACACGGGGGCGATTCTGCTGGCGCGGGAGATTCGGTTCTCGATCGATCGGGACTGGGCGTCGGCGGCGCATGGGGAGGACGGGTTCGCAGGGGCGCGGCCCATCACGAATTCGTGGGGTGGCTGGCCGTCGGCCGTGGGGATCGCGCCCTATCTCGTTCTGCGGATCGAAGTGGCGGGCGCGCCCGATCCCGTGACGGGTTATCTCGTCAACATCATGGAGCTCGATCGGCTGCTGCGCAATCACGCGCTGCCGCTGGCGGCGCGACGGCTGCGCGAGCGCGGTGTTCACCTGACAGGCGAGCTGCTGATTCGCGGCATCTGGAATGAACTCTCCGGCCGCGAGTCGGCCGACTGGTCGATGCGGGCGCTGACCTTGTGGACGACGCCACACCTGTCCTATGCGATTCGCGCGGGGGAAGCTGACATGACGGAACTGACGCAGTGTTTCGAGTTTTCGGCGTCGCATCGCCTCCACGTTCCTTCCATGAGCGACGACGAAAATCGACAGTATTTCGGCAAATGCAACAATCCCAACGGCCACGGTCACAACTACCGGGTCGAAGTGACGATCGGCCGCGACGCCCTGGATGACGCGGGCCGGGTAGCGGCGATTCCGAAGTTCGAGTCCGTCGTGCAGCGCGAAGTCATCGATCGGCTCGATCACAAACATCTCAACGAGGATGTCCCGGAGTTCCGGAACGTCAATCCCTCTGTCGAGAACATCTCGAGAACGATCTGGTCCTATCTGGACGGCAAGCTCACGCCGGCGCGGCTGGTGCGTGTGCGCGTGTGGGAGACAGCGAAGACCTACGCGGAATACCGCGGCGCCTGAGAGAAGCGGATCGCGTCGTCGACACGCCCACTACGGCTGGGCCGGCTCGGACGACGCCGGGAAGGCGCGCGATCGAAGCAGGTCAAGCCCCACTCTCGCCCGGCGCCTGAGCGGCGTGAAGGCGAGGCTCTCGATCCAGCGACCCGCGTGTCGATCGAAGACTTCTTCATCAAAGAAGATCAGCGTCGGATGCGGCAGGTTGACACCGCGAGCGAAGAGCTTCAGCACGAAGCGATCGCGGAAGCCGATTCCGAACCTGCGAAGGATCATGTCGAACATCCGCACGGGATGGTTGTGCCCATTCTCCGGGTCGCGGCGACTGGCGATTTTCTTCGAAACCATCCAGATGAGGGCGATGGCAATGACGCAGCCAAAGAGAACGATGAAGCCCTTCACGTCGGTCGGGTCGGTCTTTCGATCGTCAAAGGCGCCGCGGAGACCGTCGAGGCGATTCTGGTAAGGCGTCTGCGCCAGGATGGCGGCCAATCGGGTCATGTCGTCGCCCCCGCCTGTTTGCCCCCGGCCGCATTCTTCGGATTCGCAGCCGACAGTCGTTTGGAGACATGTTCCGCGATGCGGGCGATGCGCGCATCGGGGTCAATCTCGGCGATCTGACGAATTCGCGGCTCGAGTGTGTAGAGTTTCAACTGATCGACAACCCAGAGCGCCGCGCATCGATGATCGGGCCGCGGATCCAGGAGCATTTTCATGAGGGATCGCGCCGCATCGGGCACCCGCTGGCGAAGCAGGCATCGCGTGGCGGCGGCGCGAACGTCGGCGTCATCGCTGTCGGTGAGCGGGTCGATGGACCCCTGCATATTCGGCAGCCGCAGCGCCTCGATGGACTCGATCGCGGCGGCGCGAACTTCCGGGGCGTCGTCGACGAGCGATCGCTCCAGGATGCGACGTGTTGTTTCACCTTCGATCTGCCCGAGCGTCGCGACGGCCGTCCGACGGATTTCGACATCGGAATCGTTGGCGGCGGTATAGACGTCCTTCTCGAACATGGCGCCGAGGGCGAGCGTCCGCACGATTCGCATTGCGCGGAGGCGATCCGCCGGCGACTTGGCGAGCAGCTTGGTCTGAAGCCGCATGGCGAAGTTCGTGATGTACGTCAGCGCGTGTTTTCCGGCGCGATGGGCGAGTCCCGCGTCAAGTCGCTCAAAGTTCTGCCAGACGCTTTCGAACTCCTCCGCAACGCCGGCGCTCTGCAGGAGCGTCGCCCATTCTTCGGGCCGCGCCTTCAGCGCACGGGGGACTGGCATGCGATGTCGGCCGCGATCCCGGCGATCGAGTTCGATCCGTGCGATGCGCCGGATCTCCTCGCTGTCGTGATCGAGCAGTCCCTGGATGGCCGTCGTGCAGTCGGGAGAATCGATGCGCGTCAGGGCCCAGACGGCGGCGCGATTGGCGTCGGCGTCGTCGAGAATCAGCAGATTCAGCAGCAGCGAGATTTTCTGACCGACGGGAATGCCCAGGGGCAACAACCACGACGGCGCCGCCACGGCGACATCCGCCGGGAGGTTGAACGCGGTTTCGAAACCGTCATTGAGCCAGGTAATCTGTCGAAGCGCCGCCAGGTGTTTGCGAATATTCGGATCGCGCCCCACCCAATGCCAGCGAATGAACTCGCAGAAGAAGGCGTTGTCGCGGCATCGCCCGAGGATGGCCACGACCTTGCGGCGCAGCTCGGGAAACGCCATCGCCACATAGACGAACGGGGCGTGTTCCGGAAGCAGTCGATCGGAGAGGATTTCCTCGATGGCGTGCGACAGCTTTCCGCGCTTGATCGTGCTCTGCCGCATGAGTGACGGTTCGAGGTCCAGCGCGAACGGCATCGCCGCCTCGACGACCTCCGGTCGATGATGACTTTCGTAATGCTCCAGCGCCTCGCCCAGGGCGTTGACGATGTACTCACGTCGCGAGGCGACGCCGTGGAGCGTATTCGCCATCTCGCGGCAGGATTCCGTATCGGCCACGTTGGCGGGATCGAGCGCCGTCATGACGCGCCGCGTGTCTTCCAGCTGTCGCCGTGAGAGGCGCAGGAGCGTCGCGGCGGCGTGGGCGCGGATTCGCGGCGAACCGTCGTGGATCGCGTGGGCGGCCAGATAGGCGAGTCTGGCGTCACCGCTCTCGGAGATGATTTCGAGGGTGTTCTGTCGCGTCTGCGCGTTGCTGCTCCGCGCGCAGGTTCGGAGGGCGGAAAAGAGCCGATCGGAATTCTCAATGATGAGGCGTCGCGAGGCGGGCTCGAGCTTCGCCATCAGCGGCGGCAACCCCTGGAGTCCGACGGGTTGCGCTCGATCGAGGATCAGCTGGACGATCTCCGCCTGACGGCGCGGCGATGCGACCGACAGCGCCGAAAGCAGCGTGCGATCGGGCGCGTCGCCCTCCATGTCGGCCATGATGTCCAGAATCGCAAGCTGCGCGCTCATTCGCTCCACCAGCGTTGTGTCTACCGAAAACCCAATAAGAAATCGGGATTCTCGGTCCGCCGGCTTAGGTCTCCTGACAGGAGATTGGCGGTCTCGGCCTCCCCCGGCCGAATCGGCCTGTGATCGTCGGCCGATTTTGCGCAAAGGTCAGATAACAGGGCGGGCGCGACCCGGCGCCGCGTGGAGAATTCAGCGGGGTGAGCGTCGCAGGATGTGCGTTCGCCCGGCTTCAAACGGACCGAACTCCTCTGTGGATCCGTCCGGCCATCGGACGTTCACTCGGTCGACGCGATCGAGGGCCCCGAGGCCGACGTGGACGCGCGAATCGTTGGCGGCGCAGTAGCTGTAGGCGGTGTCGACAGTCCGCGCGAACGTTCGATTCCCGGCGTGGATCATGAGGCGGGCGTTCAGGGCCGTCTGACCTCGCTCGTCCACCACCTGGAAGCGAACAAAACGCCGGTCCTTCTTGTCGGCAATATTCCGAAGGAGCCTGACGGGCCCATCGGACTCGACGACGACGATATCGATATCGCCATCATCGTCGATATCGCCGAACGCCGCGGCGCGACTCGTGCCGATGATGGGCTGCGCCGTCCCCCCCGCCGGACGCATTTCCTGAAATGCGCCGTTGGCGCCGCCGCGCATCAGCAGATTGACATCGACGTAGGGATCCTCCATGGAGGCGGGATCATTCACGCCATCGAGCGTGACTTTTCCGTTGGCGACATAGAGATCGAGAAGACCGTCGTGATCGAAGTCCGCGAAGCCGAGCCCGAAGGCGGTGTACCGAATGCTCGCGGCGCCCAGCCCCAGTTGGGCCGTCCTGTCGTCGAAGATGCCCGCATCGTTGACGTAGAACGTATTCGACTCATTGCGCAGGTGGGTCATGAACAGATCGAGATCGCCGTCGGGCTCGATATCGAGCGCGGCAACGCCCATGCCCGCCTCGGCCGCGCCCTTCGCATTGACGGCGCATCCGGCGAGCAGCGCGTCGTTTTCAAATCGCGCGTCCCCAAGGTTAAGCCAAAGCTGGTTCGGATTGCCGTCATTGGCGACGTAGACATCCGTCCGGCCGTCATTATTGAAGTCACCGAAGGCGACGCCGAGACCATTGCCGAATGCGGCGCCGATCCCACCGGAGACAGTGGCATTTTCAAAGGACCCGTCGCCCCGGTTGCGATAGAACACGTCGCGCGCCGGGGCGTCGTAGTTCTCAGGATTGCAGTAGTCTCGCTCGCCGGTCGTTCTCGTGCAGTTCAGTTCGTTGGCGACTTTCCAGTTCACGTAGTTGGCGACAAAGAGATCGAGATCGCCGTCGTTGTCGGCGTCGAAGAACCCGGCGCTCGTACCCCATGCGTCGTCGCCCACGCCCGCCGTCGCCGTGACGTCTGTGAACGTTCCGTCGCCATTGTTGCGATAGAGGACATTGGGACCGTAGTTCGTGACGTAGAGATCGATATCGCCATCGGCGTCGTAGTCGCCCGTCGCGCAGCCCATGCCGTAGCCGCGATCGCCGACCCCGGCGCTGTCGGTCACGTCGTCGAACGTCCCATCGCCTTTGTTGCGAAAGAGCTGATTCGGCGGTCGATGTTCCGGCGCGGCGTCCAGATCGCCCGCCTGCACCAGGTACACATCGAGATCACCGTCGCCGTCCGCATCAAAGAGCGCGGCGCCCCCTGTGATCGTCTCCGGGAAATAGAATCGGCGCGGACCGATCGAATGGCGGAAGGCGAGCCCCGATGCCGCCGCCACGTCCTCAAACCACGGCGCGTCGGCGCTGGTGGCGGCGACGGCGCGCTCACGGCGCTCATCCGACTCCGGCGCTGACTGACAGGCTGTTTGAAAGGGAATCGCCAGGCTGGCCGCAATGACCAGCGCGCCGGCTGACAGGCGCTCTCTCCGGTACCCCATGGCGTCGCCCCCTTTACTGCGGCTCGGCTCGCTGCGCAACGGCCTGCATACGCTGTCGAAGGGCGATCGTCTGAGGCGCCGTGGGATTCAGCGACTCGACGCTGGAGAACGCGTGGATGGCCGTCTCCATCGCGCCGCTTTCCAGAGCGACGGCGCACAGGTTTGACTGCGCGAGATAGGAGTCGGGCTTAAGTCGTACGGCCTCCCGCAGATATTGAATGGCGTCATCGAACCGACCGGCGTCGCGGGAAAGTCGTCCCAGGGCCACGAGCACCTGCGAATTGTCCGGCGCGAGTTCGCGAGCGCGGGCGTAGGCCTTCATTGCGGCCTCGTGGCTCGTCGCGAGGGAGAGCGCATCCCCCAGCGCGATGTGACACTGGGCGACATGGCTTCCACGGGCAACGGCTTCGCGGGCAAACACGATCGCCTGCGGGTAGTCGCCAAGCTGCAGTGAACAGAATGACAGGTTGATATAGGGACCGAACGTGCGATCGTCCTTCCTGACGATGTTCCTGAGGATCTCCATCGCATCTTTGTGACGTTTCATCTGGATCAGGACGGCGGCCAGGTTATTCATGACGGCGACGTCGTCCGGGTACTCCTTCGCCAGTTGCTGAAGGAGGGATTCCGCGCCACGGAGGTCTCCGTTGTCGCACAGGGCGATCGCCCGGGCAATCAGGCCGGTTCGGGAGATCCCGAGTTCCTGGGCGCGCTGCGTCAGGGGATCGGGCAGGGATCTCGGCTCGGCGCCGACGCCGAGCTGCAATTCACGTTTCGCGCCTTCGCGATCGCCGACACCGCGAAGGGCGAGTCCCAACTGGTAGTGCGCCGCGGGGAAGTCGGCATCCATGCGAATCGCCGTTTCGGCGAGGGCCTTCGCCTTTTCATACCGACGGGTGCGGTTGTAGATGTCCGCGAGGCAGACGCGCGGCTCGGGCCGATTGGAGGCGAGTTCGTTCGCCCGTTCGAACTGAATCGCCGCGGCGTCCAGATCGCCTTTCTCTACGAGGGACGCGCCGAGTTCGTAGTGGATTGCCGCGAAGGCGCCCGGCTTCCCGGCGATCGTGGCCAGGAGATCCGTCGCCGCCCGGGTCTCGCCGGCGCCGCGCATCGCCATGGCTCTGTGAAACAGCCAGACGAGGTTGTCGGGATCCAGTGCGCCGGCGTTCGCAAAGCAGGCGTCCGCCTCGTGATGGTACCCATTTTCGTGGTAGAGAAGACCGAGATCGCCGTGCGCCGCGGGATCGCCCGGGCGCGCCTCCACGTCGGCAACAAACTTGTCGATCGCCTGCCGCAGTCTGGGGCTGGCCTGCGAAAGGTCCGCCGGCCGTACCGCAGGGAATGAGGGTTTCCGGAGGAGATAACCCGCCGCGCCGAGTAAGACCACGAGAACACTCACGCCGATCCAGAGACCAGAGCGACGCGATTGCGCACTACGTTTCTTCCTGGCGCGCCGGGCGCGCCTGTCGGACGGCGCGTCCTGCTGACGCCTGCGTTTCCTGGACATGCAAACTCGCCTCAGAACTGTCTCGCCCGGTCGGGGGCGGTCGCGATAAACGACATACGACTCCGGCGCAGGCGAACCAGAATCAGCGCGCCAACGCCAACATGCGAGCATGGAAATCAGACAGAACCTTCCCAAGTTCCGGAAGAGACTATTGTACCAACGCCCCTACGGGGATTCAATCAAATACGGACGGCGGATCCGATTGAGTGACTACCTCCGCAGGGCCTTTCGAAACGCCTCCTGATCTCGGTACCTGGAATTTCGAACTGACGCTTCGTCACGTTCGGGCGCCTTCTCATTGGGCGGAAACGCGGTCATCTCCCGCCATGGCAGCGGCTCAACGGTTTTGCCAGTCGCGGAGTTCAGGTCTCCGTCCTTCAGCCATCCATCGGTATGAACGATGAAGTCGCGCGTCCATCCACCCGGAAGATCCGGCGCGGCGTTCGCGTCGAACCAGATCTCGACCTCATCTCCCGCTCCGACGATGGCGTATCGATCATCCAGTATCGACACGAGATCGCTGACATCGCCGAGCGCCGTATACCCACCGACGAGATCGCGCCATTGGGCGGCGGGATCCAGGACGTCGTAATCCGGAATCCGCGGACCACCCGGCCATCGCCGGTATTGTTCGGAGATACCGCGTTCGCGAAGCTCGGCCCGTTTCACTCCGAGTTCCGTCACGCGGGATTCGACTTCCTGATCGCCCACGGAACAGAAAATGTGATCCCAGTAGATGCAGAAGTTGGTCGAGAGACGCACGCGATGATCGGCCGTCGGGAAGGCGCCTGTCAGGTCGATCGTAATGGTCTTCGACTTGCCCGACGGAAAGCCCACAATGCGTCCCGTCTCCCGCCACGAGCCATCCTCCGCAACAACCTGAATCGTCGGCGCCTGCGGATGGACGTTTGGATTCTGTGACACGGCGACGTTGGTGCTGGCGTCCGTCGGCCAGAGCCAGCCCTGGAGAAACAGGCGGACCGGCGCGTCGGCGTCAAATTCCCCGAGATCCATCACGAGTTCGTGAGGCTCGACGATTCCCTGGTAGCGCGTCGGTGTGAATCCATCGACGTAGCGATGATCGCGGGCGATTAACTGTGGCCTCACATCGCGGCCGCGTTCATCTGTAGCGCTGACGGGATATCGTCGGCGTTCGACCTTGAAGATTTCAAAGGGCGGATACGGCGGCATGAGGCATTTTTCATCGACATGGATCTCTGTGCCGACGGGATGATCCACGACCAGGAGCCGGCAGAGATCCAGGTAGGATGTCTCCCACAATTCCTCGGTGAAACTCAGCCGATAGAAGCCGTCGTCCGGGGCCATCTGATCGCCGGCGATCTTGAAGTAGTCGTCCGCCGTTCCGTGATGGCCATAGACGCCCTGCATAATCGACATACCGAGCGCGCTGCGCCACAACACATCCGTGACGAATTCGAATCGCTCGCCGTTCCACGCGTACAGGTAGGGACACGAGCCCTTCAGCGTCTGTTCCTCGACGATCGTTCGATCTGCGGTAAGGGCGGTCCTGCTGTTCGTTCGGTACTCGAGGCTCTGATAGTTCCCGTTCGGCCAGACGACGCGCATCACGTCCGCCTGCTGACAGGGTCCCAGGCCGAAGTGGGTGGTCGGCGATTCGACATGGCGCTTCTGGTAATTTTCGCCGCAGCGGATCTCGATGGCGCTTCCGATGCCGAGGGCGTTGAAGCGCGAGTCGCCCGTGTTCAGACCAACGAGCGCAACGCGCAGCCACGCGCCGGCGCCCTTCGTCCGGTTCATGAAGATCTCGCCAGCGCTCGAGATCAGGTCGACGAGCCCGTCATTGTCGAGATCGACGGCCTGCAGCGTCGAGCCCGGCGTGACAGTCACATCCTCGCGATCGCTCCCGCCGCCGCCGTGGACGAAGACGGTATCGAGTGAACCATCATTGTCGAAATCGGCGATCGCGACGGCCGACGGGTGGTTCGGCGCCGTCATCCGACTGAGCGTACGGGTCTGGAACTCCGGGCCGAAGGCGGTGCGCGAGCCGAGTGTCACATCGAGCGTCTCCAGCCAGCCATCGTTGTCAAAGTCGGCGATCGCCGGCGGGGCGAGACAGGACTTCTGAAGCTGCTCCAGCAACGATGTCACATCGCGAAAGCACGCCAGGCGCTCGTTTGAAATCACGTGGATTGAATAAGGGCCGGTTCCCGTTGTGATGAAGAGGTCCACATCGCCATCGTCGTCGAGATCGAGCGTTCGGATCGACTCGATCCCGGGCGTCTCCATTGGCAGGCCCGGTCGCGCCGCGATCGCCGTCAGCGCACCTTCGCCATCATTCTGATGAAGATACAGACGGGCGTCATCCCAGCGCAGCAGATCGAGATCGCCGTCGTTGTCGTAGTCGAACGCCCTGGCCCCGTTGGACGCGTCCCGTTCCGTCAGGCCGACGCGTTGCGACACGTCCTCGAAACGCCCCGCCGCGTTCCGGGAGAAATATCGATCGCCTGACTCGCACGAGAGCAGCAGGTCGATTCGCCTGTCATTGTTCAGATCGAGGAAGGTCGCATTGCGGCACGCGGGCGCATTGGCGAGGCCCGCCTCCATCGTCGCGTCCTTCCAGCCTTTTCCATCCAGGACAAACAGGCGTCCCTTTCCGGCGTTGTCGATCGCGAAGAGCGCCGTCGAGCGATCGTCCGCCACGGCGCCGACGACAACCTTCACGATCGGCGGCGCATCCGCCGGCCTCGGCAGCGCGGATTCGGCGGGCAGCCTCTCGAAGTGAATTTCGGCGGTCATCGCTTTCCGCGGATCGCCTTTCAGCGGCCAGATCGGATGGCGCACGGGCGCGGGCGTCTGATCGGCCGAGGCGCCAAGCGCGATGACGTCCGCCTTGTAGCGATCCGTCGCCAGCATCAGGTTGCGCGTTCGCGTGACAATCGAACTCAGCTTCGCAACGTTCCCGTTCTTCACGACATCGTCGAGGTCGTCGAGATACGGCGCCAGACTCTCGGGGGGCTCGGGAATCTGAGCGAGGGCCCGGCGAAGCAGCGCATCGGCCCTCTGAATCTGATCCGACGCCGCAGCGGTTCGGGCGGCCCCCAGCAGCGCGGCCAGGTTTGTCGGCGCGACGCGAAGTATCGCCTCGTAGTTCGTCAGGGCGTCCGACGGCGCAGACGGGTTTTCCTGCGTTTCAAGCCCCTGGATGTAGGCCCAGCGAAGGCGCACGTCGTTGTCGTTCGCTTCGATCGCGCCTTTGAGCAGTGCCTGAGCGTCATTGTATTGGCCGTTGGCTCGCTGCGCCGCCGCCAGGATCAACGCAATGTCGGCGCTTTCGGGGGCGGCGGAGAAGGCCTCATGCGCCAGCGCGAGAGACGCTTCGTTCTGTGCCGCCGCCAGGCGGACGATCGCGAGATTCGCGAGGATGGCCGGCTCTCGACCGACTGAGGTCAGAAGCGGGTCGAGAATCTTCCCCGCCGCGGGCTCCTGATCCATCTCAATCTGTGCGTTGGCCTGATAGAACCGGCCCAGCCTGTCCACGGGAAAGTCCCGTGACGCCGACGGGGGCTTCGATCCGCCGTGATCGCTTCGACACGCCAGCGCGACGACAGTCGCCATCGCGAGGATCATCGATGCGACGATACGCATACCTTCCCTGGCATTCATCCGAGTCACCTGTCTGACAATGAGACGATCGCGCCGGGGACACGCTCCAGGTCCGCGATCGATACGAGACTCTGCGGCTGTTAATCCTGGACGACAGTGATCGATCGGTCCAGACCGTCGACGTCAACGACCTGCTCGGCGCCCCCGGGCCAGTGGATGACGACACGATCCACCTTCGTCGAGTCGCCCAGACCGAACGTGACAGGCAGTTCGCACTGCGACAGGTAGCCGCGCGTGGGCATGACACGGCGGCGACGCGTGAGACCATTGGACGTCAGCTCGATTTCGGCGCCGATCGCATCGCGATTGCAGGTCCCGCCGACGAGCCTGAATCGCAGCCAGTGTCCGCCGGACGCGTCGTCATTTCGGAGCAAGAGTGGCGCGGCGCCCGTCTGTGTCAGCAGGAGATCCAGATCGCCGTCCGCGTCGATGTCGGCGTAGGCCGCGCCTCGACCAACAATCGGCGTCGCGAAGTCCCCGGTGTCCGCCGGCGGAACCTCGATGAAGCAGGAGCGTTCATTGGGGCCGGCGTTCCAGAACAACTGAGCCGGCTGACGATAGCGCTGGCTCGACTGAACTTTGTTGATCTCCTCTTCCAGATGGCCGTTGCACTGGAGCAGGTCGAGCCGGCCGTCCAGATCGGCGTCGAAGAAGAGCAGACCGAAGGTCAGGGCCGTCCGGCTCGCGGCGCCGACACCTTCGACGATGGACGCGTCCGTGAACTGCATGGGATCGGCGCCGGCGACATAGAGCGACGTCATTTCATTGGCGAAGTTACCGATTCCGAGCGCGAGGCGACCGTCCTCGCGAAGATCGGCGCTGTCGACGCCCATGGCGCCGGTGGCGGCGCCCATGCGATCGTAGGCCACGCCGATTTCGACACCGACCTCTTCGAAGGTTCCATCGCCCTTGTTGTGGAATGCGAAATTGCGGACGGTGTCGTTGGCGACGAAGACATCCATGGCGCCGTCACGATCGAAATCGACGACGCCGAGGGCGAGCGACTTGCCCGCGGGGGCGCCGGTCGCATCATTCACGACCAGGAAACCCGCGGCTTCGGACCTGTCCGTGAAGGTCCCGTCGCCATTGTTGACGTAGTAGCAACTGTGGGCCCCCTCGAAGTTCGTCGGCGGTCCATAGGCGCGGCCCACGCCGGTCAGTTTGTAATCGACGGCAAAATCGATGTCGCGCGACCATCGGATGTAATTGCAGACGAGCAGGTCGAGATCGCCATCATTGTCGGCGTCGAAGAAAGCGGCGCCGGTACTCCAGTCCTTTGCGTCGCCACCGACGCCGGCGTCGGCCGTGATGTCCGCGAAGACGCCGTCGTCGTTTCTCAGCAGTCGATTGACGCCGACAGCCGTGACGAAGACATCCACATCGCCGTCGTTGTCATAGTCCCCCACTGCGGCGCCCATGCCATAGCAATCCAGGCCGAGCCCCGCCACCTCCGTGACATCTGTGAAGGCGCCGGCGCCGTCATTGCGATAGAGGACACTCGTCGGATGAGACGTCGCTGACCGCTCGTCATCGGGCCAGTAGGTCGAGTTGATCAGCAGGAGGTCCTGATCGCCATCGTTGTCGTAGTCGAAAAATGCGCAGCCGCCGCCCATCGTCTCGGGGAGAAGCTTCTCCCCCGCCGCGCCATTCACATGAACGAAACTGACGCCCGCCTCCCGTGTGATATCCGTAAACGGAATCGACGGCGCCTTGACGCCGGCGACAGACACTTCGGGCGGGGCAATCGTCGCCTGCGTTGTCGGGGGCTCTCCGGGCTTTGCCTGAGACGCAAAGTACATGGCGCCGCCGACGATCGCGATGAGCAGAATCGCCGCAAGCGACCAGCGAAACGCGACGGCGATGATCGCGTCATTCTGCTCGAGCGCCGGCTCACTCGGCCCTGTCGTGTTGTTCGTCCGCTTGTCACTCATCGGCTCGCGGTCTCCCTCTCCGAGGCGCCCGTCGCCCGCTCGCGCGGCGTCGTCGCGGACACAGACTCCGTCGGCGCGTCCTCCGCCCGGGCCATGTCGGACGCGACCTGCGCGGGCAGGTCATAGGCGCCATCGCGCTGAAGGTCATAGATGACGACGGCCTCGGCGGCGTGATTGGCGGCCGGGTACCTGATCCGCGCGGCGGCGATGGCCCGATCGCGCGCGTTGTCATCGGGTTTGTACGTCGCGTGCAGCGTGCGATGCTCCGCCGCCCTGGCGGACTCCCCCAGCTCTGCGTAGATCAGCGCCAGGTTATAGTGGGCCGTGACATTCTCGGGATCGAACGTCAGGGCCTGGACGAACATCGCCTCCGCCTCGCTCAGGAAGGCGCGCCGCTCCTTCTCCCGTAGGTCACCCCGTTCCAGTCTGGATCGTTCGAAGAGCGTCTGGCCCAGTTCGTCCAGCACGCGATAGTCCTGCGTGAAATCGAAACCGCGTTTGCGGCATTCCTCCGTGTCTTTCATCGCGAGAACGGAGCGATAGTCACGAATCGCCTCATCCAGATTGCCGTATTGCTTGTTGACCATGCCGCTGAACCAGTTGATCGACCAGGGCGGCGCAGGCGGGTCGTGGGCGGCGGCCCGCTTCAGCGCATCGACCGCCTCTTCGAGCCGCCCTTCCTTGATGTACACACGCGCCAGATTCAGCGGACCGTCCGGCCGATCGAGCTTTTCGACCTGGGCGAAGGCGGCCTCGGCCTGACGCAGCTCTCCCTTGTTGCTTCCCGATGCGCCCTTGCGGAAGAGAGCGATGCCGTAGTCGTTCCATCGCTGCCACAGCGGGAACTCGCCGGGCGACTGCGGTTCGTCGAGCGTCTGGCCTGCGATCGGAAACACGACGCGATCCTGCGCCAGCGTCATGATCGGCAGGTCATTCTTCAGGAATTTCTCGCCCTGGAAGAACTTCATGTAGAGCGTATCGAACTTTCGATAGCGAAGGACCGCGTCGACCGTGACGGGACCGACCACATCCGGCGGAACCTTCAGACGGCAGTGCACCACATCCGCCGCGCCGGGCGGGATCTGATGATTGTAGAGGGCGATGAAGATGTCTTCGGCGTTACGGCGATCGATCCGTCCGCCCTCTCGATCGATCACGAAGGCGTTGACGAAGTGCGACCAGGGATCGACATCGCCATCGCTCTCGCGCATGCCGCCGAGTCGTCCGATGACACGCCCCTTGCCGTCTGTGACTTTGACATCGAGCCAGACTTCATTCGAGTCGGCGGTTCCCTGCGTGAACAGGTGCCCCATCTTCAGGGTGCGGATGACGGCCTCGACGAGGTAGGTTTCGCCCGGGACCAGCGCCGGCGTGGCGGGCTTCAGCGGCGCCGTGAGATCGCCGTCGATCACGCCGCCGGCCTTCACGCCGAAGAGATCGACGCGCATCACACCTTCGTTGAATTCGCGCTGTTTCTCGTTGACCCAATCGGGCATGGCGAGCAGATATGGGATCGCGGTGTTCGCGCTCGGGAACTGATGGCTGTGCACTTTCAGATCGCCCGAGTCGTCCAGGACTCTGGCGCCGAAGTCATCCGAAACGACGGTCCGCATGTGGCACTGATTGCAGTTGTCGATCGCCTTCGGCGGATAGTAGAAGCTCGTGATGCCGTGGCCGGAGACACCGCTGAGGTGATAGGCGTCGTAGTGATTCTGGCCGCGGAGGAACTTGTAGGCGTTCAGTTCCTTCGGCAGATGCACTTTGTGACAGGCGCCGCAGAACTCCGCCGACTTGTGCAGTGGCTTGAGGAAGGTCTTCTTGTGGAAGGCGGGCTTCGCCTTCACGAGCTGATGGTTGATCCACTTGAGGGCCGCGTTGTCACTGAAGGCGAACGGGTAGTGCAGCGGTTCCTCGATCGTGTAGTCGCCGTTGCCGCGTGGGCTGTTGATGTTCGTGATCGCATGGCAGACGGTGCACGTGATCCCGGCCTGGGCCGACGGATCGGCGGCAAGATCGTACCTGGGATCGTCGAAGTGCGGTTTGTCGAATTCACCCCCGAAGAAGGGGACAGGGTCGTGACAGGCGGCGCAGAATCGCGAGCCGTGCACATTTCCATCGCGTGTGAACATCGCCTGCCGCGTATTCTTGACGCTGAACAGGTAGGCCGGGTTGTTAAACGAGCTGAATTTGTGGGCGCTGTGCTTCCACGTGTCGTGCACATCGGCGTGGCAGTCGAGGCAGTAGGTGTCGTTGTTCAGGACCTGGGGCGGGATGAAGTTGCCTGTCGACGTGCGCGAGAGCGCCGGGCGAAAGTACCTGTCGCCATCGCGCGGCCCCGCGACATTCCATTGCCGCGGATCCTGCGCCCGCAGCGCGATCATTCCGATGGCGAAGGCGCCGGCGACGACGGCCCAGCCCGCGCCGACGCGCCACTTGATATTCCGGCCGGCGAGACGATGCAGAACGAACAGCCACACGACAACGAGCGGCGCGATGACATGCGTCCAGTAGAACACGTTGCGCGCCGTCGGGCTCTTCAGCGGAATGATCCCGCGCGTCAGCGCGACACCGGAACCGAGCAGGACGAGGCTGATGAAGAAGAGGGCGTAGCCCGCGAGTATGGCGCGTCGATTCGGTCGATCCTTCGCGCGCCGCATGTGCAGAGCCCCGAAGACGACAACGGGGAGGATAATCAGGAGCCCCAGCGCCAGGTGGGAAAGGAACATGTACTGATAGAAGAGGTCCTGATAGGTCAGCCCCGTCTTCCATTCGAGAAAGGTCATGCCGGCGAGGTAGGCGGAGTTGACGCCGATCAGGGCGACGGCGCCAAAGATGAACACCAGCAGGATTCGTAAACGCGGCCCTACCGCCGGAACGTAGCCCGGCGCCGGGCGTGGTGGATTCTGATTTTTCATGTCGGCTCAAGACTCCTGAAGACAGGTGTCACTCATCTTACCCATTCTGATGCGCGGAATGACAGCCGGACGGGCCGCGAATGCGCGCCGGCTCAACCGCTTTTCTCGGACATTTCCAGCGACTTCAGACTCTGGGTCGCGGATTCGCGGAGCGGGTCCCCCGGCGCCGTCGCCAGCGACTGGACGCGCCGAAAGCAGTCGGCCGCCTCCGAGGGGCGCGAGAGTCGGTGCAGTGTCACGCCCAGAAGATACCAGCTCTGTGCGTCTGACGGCGCCAGCGCCACGACCTTTCGAAGCGGCGCCTCGGCCTCATTGAATCGCTCGAGGGCAAACAAGGCCCGAGCTTTGACAGCCCATGGCTGAACGTCGGCGACGCCGTCCGCCAGCGATCTGTCAGCCGCCGCAATCGCGTCGTCGAATTTGTTTTCGGCAAGCAGCAGCGCGGCGCGCTTCGCAAACAGCTCCGACGACGTCGGAGCGATACGCTGCGCCTTGTCGAGCATCTGATGGGCGTCCTGGTAGCGGCCCATTTTCCGATAGACGTCCGCGAGATTCGACATCATTTTGAAGTCCCCCGCGCGCAGGGCGATGATGCGCTCCATCAGCTTCGCCATCTCGCCCCAGCGCTGCGTTGACAGCATCGGTTCCAGGCGACGAATCAGCCCCGCCGAGGATTGAGCGAGATCGAGCGATTCCGCCCAGAGTGGATCTCGCGGATTGAGCCAGTTCCCCCCTTTCGGGAGGCGGGCCACGATGTCGAACTCACGGCTGGCGTCTTCCCGTCGGCCGAGCCTTGCGTACGCCTGACCCAGATAATGATGGGCCTGAAAATCGTTGGGTATCTTCTGAGTCGCCGTCTCCAGGTATTGCAGCGCGTCCGCCTCGGCCCCCCGCCCCATGGAAATACGGCCGAGCAGCACGAAGCCGAAGCTGTCGCGCGGTGTCATGCGGGCGTAGGTCTCGGCGTGGCGCCATGCGGCGTCCAGATCGCCGGCGTCAAAATACAGCTGGCCCAGTCGCGCGTGCGCGATGGCGAACTTCGTGTTCAGTGACAGCGCGGCGTTGAGCCGCTCAATGGCCTTCGCCGATTCCCCGGAGTCCTGCGCGATGACGCCCAGGTAATAGGGCCATCGGCTGTCTTTCGGCGCCGCGCGCTCAGCCAGCGTCAGATAGTCGCGGGCCGCCCGCATGTCCTGAAGCACATAGCAGATCCGTCCGGCCAGTCCGTAGCTGTCGCCATCCCGCTTCGCGGCGGCGCGCGCCAGGGCGACGGTCAGTGACTCGGCAATCCCGGGCTCACATTCGTGGACATTCGGCGGCTCCGGGAGTTTCGCCGATTCGCACCACTGCTGAATCGCAGCGAGGTCCAGTTTTGCAATGCGACCGCCTTCCGGGGTCGACTCGACGACGGGCTGCGGGATGCGCCCGGGCCCCGACGTTTCCGTCGGCGCCTCGCCCGCGTCCTTGCATGCGCCGACAAAGGACAACATCGCGACGAGCGCGACGAATCCATATCCGGCATCAATTCGTGGCGCCCGTGTCATCCATTCTTCCGCAACGTGTGATGTTGATCTGTCGCCGGCGCGCTGAACTGGCGCTTCGTCCCGTCGGGCCAGGTTACGATCACACGATCGATGCGACTCGCCTTTCCCACGCCGATGTGCATCCGAGGGTCATTGCTCCCCAGGTAACCCGATTGCGGACGCAATGTCCGCCGGAACGTCCTGTCCGACGTGACAACTTCCACACGGGCGCCGAGCGCGTCTCGATGGAGCGATTCGTCATGCAATGACAATGATATCCAGTGACTGCCGGAGGCCGACTCATTTCTCAACAGCTGCGGCCTGGCGCCGTTGTTCGTGATCAACAGGTCGATGTCGCCGTCGTTGTCGTAATCCCCCTGGATGACACCGCGACTGACTTCATTGGATTGCAGCGCCGGGATCGCGGACGCGTCCACCAGGCGGTACCGCCCCGAGTCGTCTTTGCGAGCGAGCTGATTGAGCTGGGCGTAGGGCCGCTGAAGATCGGGCGCAGCCGGGTTACGCCCGACGGCGCCATTGGCAACGAAGAGTTCAGGCGTCCCGTCGTTGTCCAGATCCACCCAGGCGACGCCGAAGCCTGTCTCCTGAATGTTCCACGTCGCCAGCCCGTACTGGCGCGTCCGGTCTTCGAAGAAGCCGTTGGCGTTCGTCAGAAACAGATGGGACTGCATCGCGATGTTCGAGATCAGAATGTCCTCGAATCCGTTGCCGTCGATATCCTGAACGGCCACGCCCATGCCGGCGATCGCGACGCCGTTTTCATTCACGGCGCATCCTCTGAGGGCCGCGTCCTCGACAAAGCGCCCCTCGCCGTCGTTGATCCAGCAGAACGCCGGCATCTGATCATTGGCCACATAGATGTCGCACCAGCCGTCGTTGTCGACATCCGTCCAGACAACGCCCAGACCGTCACGCGCGATGGACGCGACGCCGGACGACGCGCTGACATCCTCAAAGCGGTTTCCGCCGAGGTTGCGATAGAGCTTATCCGCCGCCGACGGGTATTCCCCGGGCGAGCAATAGTCCCGCAGCCCATCCGGGCTGTAGCAGGTGTGCTCGATCGCGCGGGACCACGTGACGTAGTTGACAACATAGAGATCGAGCAGACCGTCGCGATCGTAGTCAAAGAAGGCCGCTGACACACCAAAGCCGTCGTCGTCAACCCCCGCGGCGGCGGCGACATCCTCGAACGCGCCGGCCCCGTTGTTACGCAGCAGGACGTTGGCGCCCAGTCTCGTCACGTAGATATCGAGATCGCCATCGTTGTCGTAGTCGGCGACGGCGCATCCCATGCCGTATCCGGGCACATCCGCGTGAGACGCCGCCGACACGTCAACGAATCGCCCCGCATCGTTGCGATAGAGGCGATTTCGGTAAGCGTCATTGTCGGCCTCGGCGTCGCCCCCCTGGATGAGGTAGATATCGAGATCACCATCATTGTCGAAATCGAGCATCGCGCCGCCGGCCCCGATCAGTTCCGGCAGTCGATAGTCACCCCTGGCGCCACGCTCGTGAACGAAGTCGATCCCAACGTCAGTCGTGACGTCCTTCAGCAGCACGCCGGCGGAGGCGGCGGAATGACGCGCCGAGCCCTGCGAACCGGCGGAATTCCCATTGTCGCCGTCGCCGGCGGCGGGCTTTCGATCGCAGCCACTCAGCACGATCGCCCACGCCGCCACCAACGCCCAACGGACGGTCGCTGAATGCCATCGATCCGTATGCAAGAACATCCGCCTCCAATGAACCGCAGCCTGCGCGTGATTCGAAACTGGCGATGAATTGCCTTTTCCCGACGTCGGGAACCCTTGACTTGAGCTATCCATGATATCCGCTTCGACGGAGCGATACAAAACCACCCCGCAACGCCGGCGTCATCGACCGAAAGACCTCAAACGCGTTACGAACCTTGTCGAACAACGATACAATGGCGCTCAGAAATCCACCTGTCTCATTTGCAACGTGCCAAGGGAGTTCGGGAATGCTCTTCATCCGACTGACAATCCACGCTTTCCTGGCTGCGGCCCTCCTTGCATCGATCGGATGCGACAGGAAGCCCGCGCCATCGGCGACAACCCGCGAGGCGATTCCCACGGAGGCGCCAACACCGAAGCCGGCGGCCAGGACCGACGACGCGGCGTCTGTCGGCGCCATCCCCACCGGCGACATGGGCGGCTCGGGCGATTCGGACGCCCGGGTGGTGGTTCCCAGGGTCGACCTGAGCCGGCTGGACGCCTCGGCCCAGGCGCAGATTCAGCGGGCCCAACAGCTGGTGGAGGAGGCGCCCGGCAGCGCGGGCCGGCTCTGCGAGCTGGGCATGCAGTATCTGGCCTTCGGCTTCAACGAGGCGGCAATCGAGTGCTTCAATGGCGCCATCGATCGCATCCCGAAGGCCAGGGAATATCACTACCTGCGGGGGCTGGCGAACGAGTCACTCGGAAACAGCGACGCCGCGGAAGCGGATTTTCGAGCGACGATCCAACTCGCGCCCGACTACGTCGCCGCCTACGTCAATCTGGGCAATCTGCTCAGGCGGCGGAACGACACATCCGCCTGCGACATGTTCGAAAAGGCCCATGAACTGGATCCCGACGACGTCATCGCGCTCTGTGGGCTCGCCGAATGCCGGGCGAACGATCAGCAGGACGATGCCGCCGAGACGCTGTTGAAACGGGCGGTGGAGCTCCAACCCGAGAACGAGGACGCTCATCAGGCCCTGTCAAAGCTCTACGAACGCCGGGGAGACGCGGCGCTGGCAAAGCAACATCTGGAGGCCGCAAGGAACGGCAGGAAACCGGTCGTAACGAATGATCCGATCCGGTTCGAGCTGGTCCGGCGCACGCGCAGCGAAAAGGACATCGCCCGGGAGGCGATCGAGATGGCGGAGTCGGGCGCTGTCGAGCGAGCGGCCGTGTACCTCGAGCGGGCGATCACCCACGGAATTGACGGCGCGGAGATTCATCACGCGCTCGGGGGAATCTACCTTTCCCAGCGGAAGTTCCATTTGGCGCTGACGCACCTGCGCGAAAGCGTCCGCCTCGCGCCGGACGCCGTGGAAATGCGTTCCAGCCTGGGGCGCGCCCTTGCTGAGACCGGCGATCTGGACGCCGCCGAGACCATTTTCCGCGAGATCATTGAGAAAACGCCGAATGACGCGGTCACGATGAACCGCCTGGCCATGCTCCAGTCGCGAAAAGGGAAGCCTGTTGAGGCGGAAGCCACGCTCAGAAAGGCGGTGGAGGCGGACCCGGATTCGTCAGCAAGCCGACTCAATCTTGCGGACCTTCTGATCAACACGCGCCGCGCGGACGAAGCGACGGCGATTCTGAATCCCATTTCGTCGTCCTCACCCGGCTACGGCAAGAAGCTCTTTCTGCTGGGGCTCGTGGACGCACGCGCCGGACGGCTCGACGACGCCGAGCTCAAGTGGCGTGAGGCGATCAGCAAGTCGCCGGATACGGAGCAGGCCTATCTCGCGCTCTCTGAACTTACCGCAACACGGGGAACCAGGGCCGACACACTGGCGATCCTGATGCGGGGCCTTCAGAACATTCCGAGCTCGCCAACGCTCCAGAACAACGCGGCGTGGATCCTGGCGACATCTCCCAACGAGAAGCTCCGCAACGGAGAACTCGCCGTGAAACTTGCCGAGGCCGCGAACGCCAACGACAACAACCGTCGGGACAACTTCGTGGGTACGCTCGCGGCCGCCTACGCCGAAGTCGGCCGATTCGAGGAGGCGGAGCGGACGGCGCGTCGCGCCGCTGAGCTCGCCCGCGCGGCAGGCGCCGATGCGGCGGCGAGCCATCATGAGACCGCCGCGGCGCTGTACGCCCAGCGAAAGCCCTATCGCGACATGTCGTCCGAACGATAAGCCTCGGCACGGCGCCCATCGCCCCGCGTTCAGCAAACGCCGGATCGAATGCTCAGGCAGGCCCGATCTCACCAGGGGGCTCAGATCCGGGAACGCCGCCGGCCCGTCGTCGCGTTGACGCCTCATTGGCGAACTGACTCGCGGCGCTCACGCTTCATCTGATCCGCCGGGGTTCGACACGCCCGGCTGGCGCCTGGCGCGACACGAGCGAACGCCGCGTCGACGTCGTCAATGACATATTGCGCGGCTTACGAAGCGCCCTCCCCCAACGAAGCGTCATCACGGCATTCCGGGAAGCCGATCCGGGCCGCAGAGCCACAGTTGCCCGCTTCGCGGGCCATGGGCGTCAGCCTGTCGCGCACCTTCAGCGTTGGCGGCAGGCGCAGGATTCGTGTGACGGGCGATCGGGATGCGTCGCGATCCGCGCGGTCCACGTCGTTCAGAGATGCGTCAAAAAAAAGACCGCCGCACAGGTTAACACCCGTGCGGCGGTCTGGTTGTTTCATCGATCGGAATCCACCCGACTGGGTCGGGCCGATCCGTCACGCGACGTCGCTCAGCTTAGCGGCGTCGGCGAATGAGGCCAACGACGCCCAGCGCGAGGAGCACGGCCGTGCCGGGCTCAGGCGTGACGCGAACGTTGTCCACCTGGGAGTACCAGTCCCAGCTGTCGCCAGCGTAGCGGAATTCGACGGTGGCCGTCTCGCCAGCGAAAGCGCTGAGGTCGAGCGAGAAGACATCACCCGCCGTGCCGCCGGCATTGCTGGCGCTAATCAGCGAAACGAGGCTCACATCGCCCGAGCCGGACGTGTGGAGAATGGCCTCGAAGCTGCTGCCGAGGTTGCGATGGCGGTAGTTGAAGCTCAGCTCGTTGCCGGCGTCGATCGAGAACGACGGGGTGACGAGCGAACCATCGTACGGCGCCGTGTTCGGGCTGCCGTT
>Ga0116151_10000673_pt1 | contig 31434 bp, 24 predicted proteins | sample AD_UKC117_MetaG_FD_89893 | JGI IMG/M metagenome (GOLD analysis project Ga0116151, IMG submission 89893) | Active sludge microbial communities of municipal wastewater-treating anaerobic digesters from Hong Kong - AD_UKC117_MetaG | ecosystem: Engineered > Bioreactor > Anaerobic > Digestate... | reverse complement strand
TGATGATAAGATGAAAAGGCTTATTTTAAGCGATTTAGAGCATATCAAACCTTGAAATATTTCCTGTAATAAAAAAGTTCTTCTTGACAAAAACCCGAACGGCCTGATCCTGGGCACCCCTGGCAGTGGCAAGTCCTTTTCTGCCAAGAGAGAAATTGCAAATGCCTTTCTCATCACCCAGGACGACATCACCATCTGCGACCCTGAGGGTGAGTATTACCCCCTGGTGGAGCGCCTGCAGGGCCAGGTCATTAAAATCTCACCTACCAGCGGACATTTCATCAATCCCATGGATATTAATCTGAACTACTCCGAGGATGAGAGCCCGCTGTCCCTGAAATCCGACTTCATCCTCTCCCTGTGTGAACTCATCGTCGGCGGCAGAGAAGGCCTCCAGCCCATCGAAAAGACCGTCATCGACCGCTGCGTGCGCATGGTGTATCAGGCCTATCTCAATGAGCCCAAGCCGGAGAATGTCCCCATCCTGGGAGACCTGCACCGAATCCTTCTGGAGCAGCCGGAAAAGGAAGCCCGTCTCATTGCAACAGCCCTGGAGATCTACGTCACCGGCTCGCTCAACGTCTTTAACCACCGAACCAATGTGGATATCCAGAACCGCCTGGTCTGCTTTGATATCAAGGAACTGGGCAAGCAGCTGAAGAAGCTGGGCATGCTCATCGTCCAGGACCAGGTCTGGGGACGCGTGACCGCCAACCGGGCGGAAGGCCGAAGTACCCGCTACTACATCGATGAATTCCATCTTCTGCTCAAGGAGGAACAGACCGCCGCTTACTCCGTGGAGATCTGGAAGCGATTCAGAAAGTGGGGCGGTATCCCCACGGGCATTACCCAGAACGTCAAGGATCTGCTGTCCTCCCGGGAAATCGAAAACATCTTCGAAAACAGCGACTTCGTCTACATGCTGAACCAGGCAGGTGGAGACCGCCAGATCCTAGCCAAGCAGCTCAACATCTCTCCCCATCAGCTGTCCTATGTCACCCATTCCGGTGAAGGCGAAGGCCTGTTGTTCTATGGAAATGTGATCCTGCCCTTTGCAGACCGTTTCCCGAAGGATACCGAGCTTTACCGCATCATGACGACGAAACCAGCTGAGGTCAAGGGGGTGTGACATGAGCGCCAAGAAAGCCAAACGCACCGTCACCCGGCTTCATTTCTCCAAGGAGGAACGCAGCAGCCCGGAGCTTCAAAAAGCCACTCAGAAGGCAGATAAGGCTGCGAATAAGCTGGAGAAAGCAGCAAAAAAGGGCAAGGCAGAATCGCTGGGAACCCACGAGACGAGCATTCACTTCAGTCCCATGAAAAAGCGAGTGAAATTGCAATTTGAAGAGCTTCAGGTGAAGAAAACGCCCTCAGCTTTGAAGTCCGCAACTGCGACCCTGCCTGCTGCGGAGGTCCATCGGCAGATCGCGAGAACCGAAGATGACAATGTTGGTGTGGAAGCTGCCCATCGCCTGGAGGGAACCGCTGAAGGCACTGTCCGGACCGCACAAAATGCACACCGGTCCCATGCCCTGAAAGTGGAGCGAAAATCCATGAAGGCGGAGAAGAAACTTGACCAGGCCAACGTCAGCCTGCTTCAAAAACGGGCAGCCAGTGAACAGCCGCTCTTATCGACCAATCCCTTATCCCGCTGGCAGCAAAAGCAGGCCATCAAGAAGGAATACGCTGCTGCCAAAGCCGGAAGAGGTGCGGAAAACGTTCAGAAGGCGGCCCAAACCGCCGTGAAAACAGCGAAAAAAGCGAAGGAGGCGCTGGAGAAGGCTGCTGCATTCGTCGCCCGGCACAGCAAGGTTTTTCTGGGCATTATCGGCATCTTTTTTGTTGTCATGCTGATCCTCAATACCTTTGCCAGCTGCTCCCAGATGGCCGTAGGCGGGCTCAATGCCTTTCTCACGACTTCCTACACCGCCTCGGACGAGGACATCACTGCCGCTGACTTGGAGTACACCAGGCTGGAGTCAGAGCTGCAGTATGACCTGCTCAACATCGAACGGGATTATCCCGGCTTTGATGAATACCGCTACACGGTTGATCCCATCGGCCATGATCCTCATGAGCTGATCGCCTACCTGACGGCAAGATTCGAAGATTTTACCTATGCAGAGGTCGAGGCTGAGCTGCGATCTCTCTTTTCCTCCATGTACAACTTAAGCATCACAGAGACTGTCGAAGTGCGATTCCGCACCGAAACCCGTTACCGGACCTACACTGTGACTGATCCAGAAACCGGTGAGATTCAGACCATTCGCGAAAGCTATGAAGTGGAGGTCCCCTATAACTTCTACATCCTGAACATCAACCTGAACAGCCAGTCCTTGTACTCCATGGTCTATCCCCGCATGAGCGCCGACCAGCGGGAAATGTATCTCGTGTACATGGATACCAAGGGCAACAAACAGTATTTCGGCAATCCCTTTACCTTCAATTGGCCAAGCCATGTCACCAGCCTTTACGGCTGGAGGGTCCATCCCATCACGGATCGGCTGCAGATTCATCGCGGGCTCGATCTAGGTGTAGCTTTGGGCACACCGATCCAGTCCATCCATGACGGCGAAGTGGTCCGAGTCGGCTACGATGCCAGCGGCTATGGCAACTATGTGGTCATTGCGGACAAGGACGGCTACCGCAGCACCTATGCCCACTGCTCCAGCATTCTGGTAACAGAAGGACAGAGTGTCCTGCGGGGACAGGCTATCGCCAAGGCCGGAAGCACCGGTGCCAGTACGGGCAGCCATCTGCACCTGGATCTGACGTTAAATGGCCAGTATCTCAATCCCTATTTCTTCATCGAGGGGACTGACCCCTACACCCCGCCAGCCGTCGGCGGCACAAATGGCGCTTATACCGACTACGACATCCCGCCGGAAGCGCTGTCAGATCCCACCTTCGCGGCCCTGATCAAGGAAGCCGAAAAGTATCTGGGTTATCCCTATGTTTGGGGAGGCTCCACGCCATCGACGTCCTTTGACTGCTCCGGCTTTGTCTGCTGGGTGTTCAAAAATTCGGGCGTCTATCCACTATCAAGGACCACTGCCCAAGGGATCTTTGACCAGTGCGCCATCATCCCACCCTCGGAGGCCAAGCCAGGCGACATTGTGTTCTTTACCGGCACTTACGACAGCATCGGACCGGTTTCCCATGTGGCCATCTATGTGGGCGACGGCATGATGATCCACGCCGGAAACCCCATCCAGTACGCCTCCATGAACACCTCATATTTCCAATCCCATTTTTACGCCTTCGGGCGTTTACCAAGGAGGTAATCATGAATCCAAAGATACAAAAACTGACGGAGGAGATCGACAAGATCACCCATCGAATCAAAAGTCTCGAGGCCAGACTCATCGAGCTTAAGGCACAGAAGGACGAGCTGGAGAAGACCGAGATCGTGGAAATGGTCCGCAGTGTCTCAGCAACTCCGGAAGAGCTGGCCGCATTCATCAGGGCGTTTCGCGAAACAGGCGGAGCGCCTGATTATTTCAAAACACAGGAGGATTATGCCAATGAAAATGAGTAAGAAATGGCCTCGTGCTTCAGCCCTACTGCTGGTCATGCTGCTTTGCTTTTTCATTCTTACCGTCCCGGCTTATGCCAAGACTGATGAATCCAAGGCAATCACGGCAAGCTCTGATCCGATAGAGGAAGCTGTGGTGCCGACTGCCGAGCCCGCACTCTCGGAGCCAGTCAAAGAAACAGAGCCGGAAGCTGCTGTACCCCTGACTCCGGAAGGCAATCTGACCATTGTGGATGACCTGGAAGGTGAACAGACCGAGGACAAGCAGTTCATTACGGTCAAAACCAAAGCTGGCAATACCTTTTATCTGATCATCGACCGGGCCGGCAAGGAAAATAACGTCTACTTCCTGAACCTGGTGGATGAAGCAGACCTCAGAGCCCTGATGGAGGAAGATGGCACACTGGAGCCACTGCCGGGTGAAGGTGCCGTTCCAACCGTTCCTGAGACGGAACCCGAACCTACACCGGAGCCAGAAACGGAAGAGGAGGAACCCGTACCTGCAAAAAGCATGAACCCTGTACCAATCCTCATTGTCCTCCTGGTCATTCTGGGCGGCGGCGGACTGTGGTACTTCAAGCTGAGAAAGCCCAAGTCCAGCGTCAAGGGAAGCACCAATCTGGGTGAGTACAGCTTTGATGATGACGACTATGAAGAAAAACTACTGGTTGAAGAGGATCAGGAAGCTTTCGAAGCGGAGCGTGATGACGAATGACGCATTTTACGGACAGTCCCTTTGAACGGCTGATGAAGCAAAAGCCCAGGCAGCGGCAGGAGAAGCTCTCTCCTGTCCTGCCCAAGACCCATCCCTGCCATGGCTGCAGCTATCTTCAGGGAAACTGTTGTACCGGTGTCTGCTACCGGGAGCTGATCCTCCCCCACAAGAAAAGGAAGGTGGACAAATGAGACTGGTGATCGCAGAAAAACCAAGTGTGGCGCAGTCCATTGCAGCTGTGCTGGGGGCAAACAATCGAAAGGACGGCTATCTGGAAGGAACGGATGTCCTGGTTTCCTGGTGCGTCGGCCATCTTGTGGAACTCTCACCGGCAGATGTCTACGACGAGCGTTATGGCAAATGGCGCTTCGAAGATCTGCCGATCCTTCCGGAGCTCTGGAAGTACCAGGTGCCAAAGGACAAGCAAAAGCAATTCAAAATACTAAAAAGCCTGCTGGGTGAAGCCCGAGTGACGGAGATCATCTGCGCTACGGATGCCGGACGTGAAGGAGAACTGATCTTCCGTTTGGTCTATCGCCAGGCGGGATGTCAGAAACCGGTGAAGCGCCTTTGGATCAGCTCCATGGAGGATCAGGCTATCAGCGAAGGCTTCAGGAAGCTAAAGCCCAGCCAGAAATACGATCCGCTCTATCAATCTGCCCTCTGCCGGGCACAGGCGGATTGGCTGGTTGGAATCAACGCAACGAGGCTCTTCTCCGTTTTGTATAGGCAGACCCTCAACGTTGGCCGTGTCATGTCTCCTACGCTGTCCATGATTGTGGACCGCTGGTCTTCCATTCAGGATTTCAGGTCCGAGCCATTCTACACCGTTGTACTGAAACTCCCTGGTTTTGAGGCATCCAGTGAAAAGCTGAAGATCAAGGCTGCGGCCGAAAATCTCCTGGCTCAATGCCAGGGAAAGTCCGCCACAGTCACTGAAGTAAGGACCCAGGAGAAGACGGAAAAACCGCCCAAGCTCTATGACCTGACCACCCTGCAGCGGGAAGCCAACCGACTTCTTGGCTACACAGCCCAGCAAACGCTGGATTATGCCCAAAGTCTCTATGAGAAAAAGCTCATCACCTATCCCCGAACCGACAGCCGCTACCTGACGGCTGACATGACGCAGTCCACTGCAGGCGTCATTCAGTCAGCACTTTTCCTTTTGCCAGAGAAATTGACGAAGGGATATTCAATGGATCTAAAGCTACTGCTGGATGATTCCAAGGTCAGTGACCATCATGCCATCATCCCGACCCATGCTCTTAATGAAAATATCCTGGAGAGTCTGCCCAAGGGCGAACGGGATCTCTTAAAGTTACTGGCTATCCGTCTCATTACAGCCGCTGGGGAAGCTCATCGGTATTCGGAAACGACAGTCGTTGTGGACTGCTCTGGCCAACGCTTTACCACCAAGGGAAATACAATCCTGCAGTCGGGCTGGATGGCTGTGGAGGAGTATTATCGAAACACGCTAGCCACTCGAAAATCGGAGAAGAAAACGGATGCCCCGCTTCCCAGACTGGAAAAAGACCAGTGCTTTGATGCGGTCTCTGTCCGGCTGGACGAGGGGAAAACCAATCCGCCTAAGCTTTTTACCGAGGATACGCTGCTCTCTGCCATGGAGAATGCTGGCCTGGAGGATCTGCCTGAGGATGCGGAACGAAAAGGTCTGGGGACTCCGGCCACACGGGCAGGCATCCTGGAAAAGCTGATCAAGACTGAGCTGGTGGAGCGTCGAGGCGACAAGAAGCACAAGACCCTGCAACCCACACATAAGGGAGTTGCTCTGGCCACGATCCTGCCGGAGCAGATCAAATCACCCCAGATGACGGCGGAATGGGAAGATAAGCTGAAGCACATCGAAAAGGGTCAGCTCTCTCCTGAGCTCTTCATGGCGGAGATCTCTCAGCACCTGAAGGATCTGGTCAGAACCTATCAGGCGGTCTCTGAAACCCCCGGCGAGCTGGCCTTGAATCCGGAAAGCATCGGTTCCTGCCCGCGCTGCCAGGATCAGGTGCTGGAAGGGGAACGCCGCTTTTTCTGCAAGAACAAAACCTGTGCATTCGCACTGTGGAAGGACAACCGTTTCTTCAAGGACAAGAAAAAAACACTGACTCGCGAGGTGGCTGCTGCTCTTCTTCAGAACGGCAGCATCCTGATGAAAAACCTATATTCACCCAAGACACAAAAGACCTACGATGCCCGAATCATCATGGAGGATACCGGCGGCAAGTACGTCAATTTCAGGTTGGAATTCACGCCTGGTGAAACCAAGGATAAGCACAAAACATCGACAAAATCCAAGGAAAGGATGGAAAAATCATGAATGTCAAAGAACGGATCAGGGCTCTCCTCGGTATTGAGGTGAGCACGGATAATCTGCTGGAGCTCTGGGAGAATCCGGAGAAATATGTATCAACACCGGAAGATGCTGACAAACTGGGAGATCTGTTTCTCTTAGTTGAGATGATGGCCGAGCTGGAGGTGGATAGCGATGAATAACACGGATGAACTTCGCTATGTCCAGGCCTTTGCCCGCATCATCGGCGTCAAGGAGGATGACGCGCTGGAATACGCTCAGAGAAAGGGCATCAGCGCTTTGGTGGAGAACGCCACACAGCTTTTGAGCACACCTGCACAGCGGGAAAAGCATCAGGCCTTTCTGGATCTTTACCGCATGAGCAGCAGCATCAAGACGAAAAACCCGGTCATCAATTCACCGGATGTGGCAGCGGCCTTCTTTCGCTCGGTGATGGATCAGGTCCATGACAAGGAAGCCTTTGTTGTGGCATTTCTTAATACCAAGAACCGCGTCATCGATCACGAGGTCGTATCCCTGGGGACCATCAACAGCTCCATCGTCCACCCCAGGGAAGTCTTCCGAAATGCCATCGTTAATAAGGCTAATGCCGTGATCCTTTGTCATAATCACCCATCTGGTGATCTGACGCCAAGCTCCGAAGACCTCACCGTGACGAAAAGGCTGAAGGAAACGGGCAATCTTCTGGGCATCCAGGTGCTGGATCACCTGATCATCAATGGGATCAATCAGCAGGATGTATATTCGTTTCAGGCCCATGGCGTGCTGGAAGCACCCGCTGCTTATGGCCAAAAGAAAACGGTCAGAGAATCCTCAGCTCAGGTGGCACCCGGTAAGAACATCAAGGATGGCCTCAAGGAAATCACGGACAAGCTGGAGCAAGGCATCCGTGATTTTTTCAGCGGCGATAAATACCAGGATTACCTGCGCACCATGTCGAGGTTTCATCATTATTCCCTGAACAACACGATCCTGATTGCCATGCAAAAGCCGGATGCCACACTGGTGGCTGGATACAACCGCTGGCAGGAGCAGTTTCAGCGTAATGTTCTGAAGGGTGAAAAAGGCATCCGCATCATTGCCCCAGCCCCTGTCAAAACCAAAAAGGAAGTTGATAAGCTAGATCCTGTGACGCAGAAACCCCTGCGGGATGTAACTGGCAAGACTCTCACCGAGGAAGTGGAGATCAAGATTCCCCGGTTTCGGGTCGTCTCAGTCTTTGATGTCTCCCAGACGGACGGGAAGTCCCTTCCCCAGCTGGCAGGCACACTGACCGGTGACGTCAAGCAATTCGATGTTTTCATGGAGGCTCTGAAGCGATCCTCCCCAGTTCCCATCTCCTTCGAAGCCATGCCCGCCAGCACCGACGGCTATTTCAGCCAGGGCAGACAAAAGATCGCCATTCGGGAAGACATGAGTGAGATTCAGACAGTCTCTGCGGCCATCCATGAGATCGCTCACGCCAAGCTTCATAATCAGCAGCCTGAACAGGCTCAAGATCATGGAGAAGCTGGCAAAGCACCGGAAAAGTCCAAGGATCGAAGAACAGAAGAAGTGGAGGCAGAAAGTGTCTCCTTCGCAGTATGTGCCTATTATGGCATTGCAACCGACGAGAACAGCTTTGGCTACATCGCTGCCTGGAGCAAGGACAAGGATCTGCCTGAGTTGAAGGCTTCCCTGGAGACCATCAGCAAAACATCAGCAGAGCTCATCGATGACATCGACCGCCATTTTAAGGAAATCACCCAGGAGCGCGGAATCAAAACAGCAGACATCGGGCAGCAGGACGAAAAGACTGGGAATCATGAGAATCCTTCTCCGCGACTGCAGGAGGTGGAATTTCTCACCGGCCCGGATGACACCTATGCCATCTATCAACTGAGAAACGACGAGAATCTGCGAAACCATCAATTTGAGAGCCTGTATCACCTGCAGAAGCTCGGTCTGACTGTAGATCATAAGAATTATGATCTGACCTACACCGGGCATTTTGAGGCGACTGCGGACATCAATGGGACACTGAACGGCATCTATGAAAAATTCAATGAGGGCAGGCCAAAGGACTTCACCGGGCATAGCCTATCCATGAGCGATGTCATCGTCCTGAAGCAACACGGTGAGCACACGGCCCATTATGTGGATGCCATAGGCTTCAAGGAGGTTCCAGAGTTCATCAAACCCATCAATCCTTTGCGCAGCATCGAGGATACGGTGGAGCAAAATGACAACCAATTTGATGGACTGATCAATAACGTTCCAACAAAAGATATAGAAAAGACCAATGTGCCTGCCGAAAGCCGTGAAGAGAAAAAACCTCAAAAAGAATCCGTAAAGCAGCGGCTGAAAAAATCAACTGAGAAACCAGAGATCAACAAAGCGCTGCCTCACAAAACTGCAGAAATGGAGAGATGAAGATGGATAGATTCAGTATTGAAGAGCTTAATCTCATGTGTATTTATGATACCGGCACCCGGTCCGGTCTGATTGCAGAACTTGAAAAAATCGCCCTGGAGCTTGCCCCTGACGACGCTGAACTCTCCGAACTTATCCAAAGTGCCTTGAAGAAGCTGACGGCCATGAGTGATCAGGAATATGGAGAGTTGATCCTGGTTCCCGACTACAAAGAAGAAGACGACTAAAACAGAGCGTGTACAGCAGAAAGGTGGTGTGCTGGAACTTGAGGAGGTGATGATTTGGCAAACAGAAAGCGTTCGATCCCCATTATATTCATGGTCAACGAGCGTGAAAAAGCGCTGATCGAAGAAAAGATGCACCAGCTGGGGACAAAAAATATGGGGGCTTACATTAGGAAGATGGCCATTGACGGCTATGTAGTCCGCCTGGACCTCTCCGATATTTCTGAACTGGTATCGCTCCTTCGAAGAAGCAGCAACAATCTGAATCAATACGCTAAGCGGGCTCATGAGACCGGACGCATCTATGAAGCCGATATTGAGGATATCCAGAGCAGCCTAAAGAGTGTATGGGAAAAGGCGGATCAGATCATGACCCGCCTTTCCACCATAGACTAAAATTCTTATCGACAACATGGACGACATTTGGATTCCTTGCTACGATCAGGGTAGAAGAAATTTTCGGATGAATGGAGGTATGCAGCATGAGATTTCTCATCAAGCTGTTCTTATTCCCAATCACACTGGCTTTAACGATCCTTGTTGCAGCCTGCCGTCTGCTGTGCCAGCTGTCTACCATGGTGATGGGGATCGTGGCTTTTGTCTGTTTTGCCATTGCGCTGGGAACCATGGTCCTGCTTCAGGATGTTCCGGAAGGACTGAGATTAATGGGCCTGGCCTGGTTGATCAGTCCCTTCGGACTGCCGCTGATCGCAGCATTCCTGGTTGAGCTGCTTGGCGTATTCAATGATTCTTTGAAAGCTATTTAAGGAAAAGAAGTATGATCCTGTGACGGGCGCGGTGGAGCAATCTGCTGCGCCTTTTTCTTTTGGAAGGAGGTGTCCGCTGTGGCAACCACGAGATTAATCCCCATGCATGTCATCAAAGGTCAGACCGTGGCCCACACGGTACACGAGCGCCTTTCTTATGCCATCAATCCTGATAAAACCAACAGAGGACAGCTCGTCAAGGCCTATGGCTGCGAACCTGAAACCGCCGCTGGAGAGATGCTGCTTTGCAAAAAAGAATATGAGACTTACATTGGACGCAGTGAAGAGAAGAAGAGCGACATCGTGCTCTATCAGATCCGGCAGTCCTTCAAGCCAGGTGAGATCACCCCGGAGAAGGCACAGGAGATCGGCTATGAGCTGGCCATGAGCTTCACCAAGGGCAAGTATCAATTTGTTGTCGCCACACATACCGACCATGCCCATATCCACAATCACATCATTTTCAATTCCACATCAATAGACCATACACAGAAATTCAGGAATTTTCTTGGCTCAAGTGAAGCGATCCGGAAAATCAGCGACAGGCTATGTCTTGAAAATGGACTCTCGATCATTGAGGCTCCGAAGCAAGGACCATCCCATTATGGCAAGTGGCTGGGTGATAAAAAACCTCTGTCCTGGCAGGAAAAGCTGAGGCAAACTATTGATGCTGTCATGGTGCAGAAGCCTTCTGATTTTGATACTTTCCTCAAACTGATGATGGAGTCTGGCTATGAAGTCAAGCATGGCCAGTATCTGGCTTTCAAAACAGAAGGACAGCAAAAGTTCACGCGATTACGATCCCTGGGCGAAGGATATTCTGAAGATGAACTGAGATCTGCGATTCTCGGAAAAACAATTCACACGCCAAAAACTAAATCAACTTACCGAAAAACTCTGGCCAAAGTCAATCTGCTGGTGGATATCCAAGCCAAACTGCAGGCGGGAAAAGGCCCAGGATATGAGCGCTGGGCGAAAATCTTCAACCTGAAGCAGATGGCTCAGACCATCAATTTTCTGACGGAAAATAGCATCACCGATTACGAAACACTGGCTGAAAAAACAAAAGCTGCGACGGATCGTTATCACGAGCTGTCACGACAGATCAAAGAAATTGAAAAACGGATGGCGGATATCACCGAGTTGAAGAAACACATCATCAACTATTCGAAGACAAAGGATGTCTTTACGGCTTATCGACAATCTGGATATTCCACAAAATTTTATGAATTAAACGCGGGAGACATCTTACTTCACCAATCTGCAAAGCGTGCATTTGACTCGATCTCCTCAGATAAAATCCCTTCTCTCCGAGAACTTCAGCTGGATTTCAACATATGTCGGGATGCAAAAAAAGGCATTTTACAGGACTATTTAAAGCAAAAAAAGCTGATGAAGGAAGCACTTACGGTGCAATCAAATGTTGATCATTTGATTTCTCAAAAAAAAGAAGGACAAGCACAAAAACAAATATGAGAAACATCGTTTACACCATGGGGGGTGACTTGCTCTCATATTGTCATTATGCCGCTGTTTCGAAAATTCTCTTCTGTGCTTTGAGAGAACGTTGCAGATTAAGAATCGCGCCATCTGATATTGGTGGATTAATTTCATCTTCTGTGAGCTCGATAGAATTGTCTTTCGCCAGTTTTTCCGTGTACTCAAAAATCCGATTTACAAGAACATCTAATTCCTCGGTTGAAAGCTGAATACTGATTTTCTCATAGTCTTTGTTTTTCTTTAGATTTTCTAAGCAAATTATCAAATCATTTATTAAATCTACACTGAGATCGCCTTCACGGATACCGTTGATATAGGCCTTTAAGGATTCTCTAAATTTCGTTACAACTTCCGGATCGCGATTGTTTATTTTATAATAAATACCACCTCCAAGAGCGACTAAACCAGTGCCTACCCCTACAATCATAAGTGTCTTTTTATTGTTTTTTGCGAACCGTATTACTTGAGCGCCCAGTCCCTGAGCCTGTTGAACTGCTTCCAAATGAACCGGCTTAAGGTGTTTTACTATTTGTCCCTTGTTCGGTCCGGTAGCATGACGAATAACACTTCCGATTCTCTTGTATTCTCCTGTGAGAATTTTCATCAAAATATCGTCTGTTAAATCATAAGCGTCTTGCACAATTGCCATTTCCGAATCCTCCTCTCATACATTCCATCTATTTACTCAATATCAGTCTTTGAAAATTTTGTGTATCTACCATTGAAACGCATTCTAAATATTTTTAATTATACAATTAAGCATTAAACTCCGTTGCGTTCATTGTTCTTCGCGGATATTTTTCTTGAAACCATTTGGCGTTTTCAGTATGAATGGGCATAATGAAATCTGGTTGCACTTCATTGATTATTGACTCAATTGTTTGGGCATCAGCGTGTCCGCTAGTATGTAAATAAGTATAGTCTATGCCATTAAGGAATTGTATCAACTTCTCATTCTGGGTTTCACCCGCAAGATAACCCTTCCACATTGAATAGATAACCAACCGATCCTCTGGCGGATAACTATCTATAATTGATCGGTGATCGTCCCGGTTGCGTACTAACATACAGAAGCCGCGATTTAAAAACCGGTCTTCAAGATTATCGCCATATATAACTGCTTTTTTGAAATCATATAGACTTGATTTCCCTGCCGAAGCTTCAGTAACAATGTTCAAAATATTTTTTTGGTAGCTGTCACAAAGAAAGTACCGGCCGCGAGGATTGGCATGATAGAATGCTGCGATTCGCTCAATATTGGTAGAAGAGCAAAGTACAAACACATAATTTTTTTCGTGCATTAATGCAGTGGCTTTCAATTGCAGCTGCCTTTCACTTAACACCTCGTTGTCAGTTCGTGACAAACAGGTGCCTTCAGTAATTAGGACGTCGACTTTACCAACATATTTTCTCAGTGTTGGCATTAGTCCACGGCTTCGATACCCATGCCCACGAAAATCGCCGGTATGTAAAATTGTTTTCCCGTCAGCTTTGACTAAAAACATATAGGCATCGAAAGCCGAATGATCCGTGAGTAGCGGCGTTATCTGTATATCTCCAATCTGAATTATCCTAAGTGGCGCAAGTTCCGAAAAACGCCCAACAACAGGTAAACTTTCCCTTTCGGTTCGTGAAACTAGCTCAGCGAAGATTTGTTTTGCCGTCCCTCCAAGATATATGGGAATATCCAAAGGAATGCTTTTATACAACCCTATATGGTCACCGTGATAGTGTGAAAAAAAGACGGCATCACAGCCTTGCAAAACCAAAGCATTATCAATTTTCTGGTGAGGAGATAATTCCTCACCGAAGTCAATCAATATCTTAGTAGCTTTTGTTGAAATCTCAACGATACTTCCGCCAATCTGATCTTGGCCGCGATGAATTTTAATTTTCATTGATATAATCCTCTAGTGAAAGCATGGTTTTCTCATAAAGTCCATAGCCCATTAGACTCGAATAGGCAATTCTGATATCGGTCATCTCACGAAGTCTTCTATAAATATCAGTTTTAACGATGATTCCCAATTCGCGCTTTAAAACCGAGCTTGCGGGTTTATGATTTGCAATAAGCAAAATAAATTCAGTCTTTTGACCAGGATCAATACAAATTTTTGTTGCTTCACTCAAACCATTTATAATGCCCAACTCTACTTTCTGATTGAACATTTTCTGCGCTTCAGCACAGATTTTCGATGCAGGATGCATGGAAAGGAATGATTCCATATCCTCGAAATGTTTTTTTAATCCAGCAGCGCCCATCAAAGCATTATCCCCAAATTTCACTTCAATAAAGGACAATCCTAGTCCCTTCCCGTTTTTACGAGATAGGGAGGTGGATGGCCATTTTAACGCCAGCATATCGAAACGACTTCCGTTTTGTATGTTGGCATATTCAATATCCGCGATATAGTAATCAGTGTCTTTTGCATGGGATGTTAAGTTGTTTTCACGCATAATATGTTGCTGAATTTCACGTTCAAGCTTTGGGTGTTCAAAAAAATATAAATCCATTTCAGCTTTTATTAATGGGATGATTTCAACATATTCCAAAACTGATTTTGCGCTTTGTATTTGCTGTTTATATTTGGCTGGATGCGTCTTATGCACACAATATTTTATATCAAACGCCGACGAGTATCCGGATGGCTTTTCCTCAATGCGAAGCATACTTCCTCCGCGATAATATACGTTGATGTAATTATCCCGAATTTCAAGACAAATCGTATCATCGCACAAAACTGCATCCAAAACCGGTCTTAACGGTCCTTCTTTTAGGTCCGCAATAAACTTATCGCTGATCCCTCTACCATTCATTTTTCATTCACCACCTAACGTTTCCATACATCTAATCCGACCACTCAATCTCGTAAAATCCGCAAGACTTCAAAATCGACCACTCTGCAGGCCAAAAAAAACACGATCTCGTTGTTTTTTGCATTTTGCTCGTTAAAGGAAATACGTCCACAAGTGTGAAGAACCACCTAAATCGTTAAACGCCCATTTTCTTTTCTCCACTCGTATGTATCCCACAAGTAGTTCACAAGTGTAATACTACTTCCAACTGCTAATTTAGCGTGGCGGACAGTCAATCCTTTATAACTTGCACTTTTTCCATGGCCGCTTCCATAAGCATTTCTTAATTCTGCAATATTACCAGCGATCCCATGGAGATTACCTAAAATCGCTTTAACAGTCCTACTTTCAGATGTGCTTTCATCGACATTATCTGTTGAGATTTCCAAAAGTTTCATAGTCGCCTTTACCAGCTGACTAACATTCCAATCTTTATCAATGGCTGCCTGGTTTTCTTCAAGAATTGTTTTGCAACAACACTCAATAAACTCCTTAGATTTCCCAATGGCCTCAGTTGGATTTTCGCTTTGCATTTTGAGCATGATGTCTATTTGCGTAGAAACATATGCACTAGAAAATTTCTCTTTTAATTTTTCTCCAGCATCTGTGAACGGGGTCAAATTGAGTTTTATTCTATCCATGACTGCTCGGCATTTCTTATAATGTGCTTGATATTCCTTCCTTGAGCTATCCCAATAAGAATCTCCATCATTATTTATCTCAGATTGATAGTAAACTTCATAATATTCAAGCAAGTCACCGAATAACTTGATTACTTCACTTTCATGAGCTTCATTAACATAAGCAGTTAAAGACTTCCCTTTTGATAATCCATAGTGGTTGCATAATGCAAGTCCTATACTGTTTTGTGTAAATACATCAAATGAATCAGTAGAGAAATTCAGGACATAACCAGCACGATTAAATAAACTTAGAAACGCCCCTTTCTCGATATTTGTAATTTTCGCCATAGCTAAATACCCCATCCTTAAAATTCAGTGAACCCATAATATTCTTCTCATCAACCTTTATTCGACACCCAAAGCCTTTAATACAGCTTCATGTGGAGTTGAATAAAAGATTAGACTGTCGGTTGATGTAAATGAGTAAGTATAGTTGAGCACAGCACTCTTCGCTACGGACTCTAGCGTATGGTGCTGACTAACGAGCTGGAAATTACATTTGTGGTCTCGTGCATTGCAAAATTATCATATCTCTTTATAATCCCACATCTCAGGTGGAAATCTAGTATAGCTATTTTTTGATTTTTGCTTCGGGATTGATACTACCAACAGCTTTCTAGGTCTAGTCATTGCAACATAAGCTATTCGTATTAATTCACTATCAAGTTGGCCTTTATTAAGAAGCGATGGAGTAATCGTGTTACCGGTATTGCTTTCAATCATTAAAAGAGTTGCATCGAATGTCTCTCCCTTAACTCCATGAACAGATGAGTGCGTTGTACCGATTGTCGTCCGTTTTTCAAAATATTCCCGCAAAGGTCTATTTAGAAATTCAGTGCTATAAACTCCGCTGACCTTAACGCGTGTTTTAACCTTGACAATATCAGTAATCATACGTGAATCAAGAATTTTAATAACACCTTGCTGTATTAACTCTTCCATTTTTGCTGCAATTAAGCTTTTCCAGTCCTTTAGGGCGGAGTTGGCTTTCGGAAGTGATACAAGTAGTGAAATCACTTTTTGCTTCCATACTGAATATTCCATTGTACTTTCAATTATTTGCCTTATATCTTCAGAGGACAATCCGTTAGCATTGCCCATCATTATGTAAAATAGTGCTTTCTCGCATTGAACATATGCCTCTTTTCTCGATGCGCAATGCCAAAGGTATGTTGCCAAAGCCAGCAAGCGTGTTTCAGTCGTTTGCCAAAGGTCAGGAATCTCAGTATTTGAATGAATTCTCCCTCGTGTTAATATGGCAACAGAATCATCCTCCGGATTAATGCCATTGTTTTCACAAAGCTGTAAAAAACAGTCAATTACTTCCTCTTTTGTTCTTTGGGATGTCACTTGGAGCAATACTGGTTTTGTAGCATAATCCAAATATTCGCCCTTTGCTTCTGCAGGTTGCTTTCCAGATAAGATGACAGAGAATTTTGAGGTTGCGTTGCAAATATTTTGAGAGCTACGGAAATTTGCCGTAAGATATAACGCATTCCAATCGGTATTCGTTAATTTTTCCTTGAAGTATTCAGGCGTAGCATTTCTCCACTCGTATATTGCTTGGTCAGGATCTCCTACGATTACTACAGTGGTTGCGCCATTATCTGCGAGCAACTCGATTATTTCCATTTGTTCACGAGAAGTGTCCTGTGCTTCATCGACCATGATAATTGGAAATCTGATAGCTATCTCATTTGCGATTGCCGGATATTTCTTCAGGAGCAATAAAGATAATGCCGGGACCTCACGTTGTGTCGCAAATCCTCTTTTCAACATTGCTTTTTTAAACGAAACACAGGGCTTTTGAGAAGCTACACCGCATGAAATTGGCTGACCGTTTTTAAGAAGTTGGTCATCAGACCAATGAAACCAAGCAGGATTATTAACACAACCATTTTGGTGACATTCTCTTTTCGGATATTGGATTTGTCCGAGATTATCATAAATAATTCTTGGACGTATTCTTTCTTCCGGTTGAATTAGATATCCAAAGCGTAGAAAAATAAACGTATTTATAAAACTATCAAGCGTACCAATAAAGTGAGGGAAACCGATGTTTTGAAATTTTGTGTCCGCCAAATCCTTTGTTTGTCGAAGTATTTCTTCACTTGCCACATTTGTAAAAGACAAAACTGCTATACCTCGATAAGAATATGGCCATGTTTCAAGATATTTTAAGAGCTTTTTTCCAACGATAAAAGTTTTACCGCTTCCAGGGCAAGCGCATAAGACCACTTTCCCTTCAACATCCAAAAAGGCATTTTGTTCATCAGTCAGTGTTACCATCTATTTTCTCCTTCGTCACCGAAAAGATGGAATTTTGAATGTATTCCGGTACTACAAAATCCCCACTGCTGTCGCAATCTTCAAAAGAACCATCGGCCTTTTTTATAAGAATTTTTTTATCGGTTATTCTTTTTGTTAGAGCTTGAGCAACCTCTGCTTTCTGCTGGGAGCGTTCGCGCATAAATAGCCAAATACAAGTGGCCTTTTCGTTTATATTGGTCAATTGACCGACCTGATTAAATAGTGTTTTACCTACTTGAGGATGGACATCAATTATTGCGCTGAGCATATACGGAATATTTGCTTCAGTTAATGCCAGCGCATATTCGAGCGTTTTGGTAGCGCCAAAAACGCCGATGTGAGCGGTCCGGCTAAGCTCAACAATTTTGTTATATCTGTCAGATGGTCTACCATCTCCTAGCTTTGTGACTACTGCAGTTAAGTCTGGCTGGGAACAGTCATAGTCTATATCTTTGGAGATATATTGTGCTTGATTAGACTTATCTGTGCAGCGATCATCATCTGTTACTATCGCTGCCTTTATGGTTTGCCTTTGCGGATCGTTTGCATAGCATAGTAATTTTGAGAAAGGCTCAAAGGAAACTCCATCAATATTAACTACCGTTACAGCATATTTATCAAATGGGCGATCAATCATTTTTGCTAAGCACGGAAGGATAAGTGCTTCACAAATGCCTTCTACAAAAATAATGCCTTTAGCAAACAGCATTTGTGATTTTGTTACGTCGAGGTATCTCTCCAAATAATACTTATCCTTGTCATTTAAATTACTTTCGGAAAGAGACAAACAGCCAATTCTATGCTTATTTTCGAACAATAAAACGACCTTATCTATACCGATTCTGGAGATAAGCGTCGGTGAATGCGATGTATATATAACTTGCACGTTATCTTTATTTGAGTTCATTTCAAAAAAACTATGGACAAGCTCTTGAAGCTGGGGATGTAAATGAGCTTCCGGTTCTTCTACCAGCAGTAAGCTGAATAACGTCTCTGCCGTTGCGGCCTCTATATCACCCAGCACTGCCGCCATAAAGAGTAAGTTATTATAGCCGAGACCATTTTGAATAATCTCAAATTTTTTACCTAACTCAGCTGATAGAGCATCTTGGATTTCATCAGAAAGAGTCTTGTTTTCAGTAGTCCAAACGTCTAAAAAAACTCCCTCTGCATTAGAATCTGCAGCTTGATTCCATTCATCTTCTAAGTAGAGATCTTTTAATGGTTGAAGTATCCGATTGTCGTTTCGTATGTATATCCAGCGAGGTCTTAACCATACCCTCAATGAAGCGGCAATTGATTCAAATTTTGGTTCTACTAACCCGACACCTACTTTTTGCCGCAGCAAATCCTGTTCAAGCACAGAGAGGTTTGTATTGATAATGTCTCGAAGTTGATTTACAGACTGCTGCCCCTCAATATTAGCATTTGCTAGCTTGACTGCCGCTAGAACCTGCTCTTTTGCATCATTCGTATTTACAATTGAACCGAATAAATTTGCAAGTTTGCCAGATCTGGTCGGCTTAAGTTCACTTTCCGCATCTCTGAGCGCACCCAAGTAAGCAATTTGAATCGACTCAAGAGTTTCAGAAGATAGGTTGTTCCCCTCTACAGGCCCACCCCATATCTGATAACGTACTTTTTCTTTACCGTCCGCAAGAGGAATAGAGTAAAATTTTATATGGAACTCACCTTTTGTATTCTCTTCCGGATTCCAAATCTCAAATAAATCACCCGGAACTTCGTCAAGATATACATCGAAAAAGGCTTCGTTACTTCGTATACCTCGGCTGTCAATATGAAAATCTGAGAGGTTAAAGTATATTTCCTTGCGATATGATGTGGTCGAAAATGCGATCCGCAATGCATCGACAAGCGCAGATTTACCGCAATTGTTTTCACCGATAACAGCATTGACGCCCTTTTTAAAGGAAGCCATTATGCCCTCGCTATCAAAGACCCTGAAGTTGCGGATAATTACTTTCGAAATATACATATCTCCACCTCGCGTTTTTCTATAATTTCATGCCCTCTGCATCCAACCTGACTACTTACCCCGGAAAGATCAATAAGATTATCGACCACACGCAAACCCATATTATCTAAATCGCTTTGTCATGTTCAAAATCATGCATTCTGCCGTTTCGATCATGTTGATGTAGTGAATTACTTCACCTCACGGAAATCATTTTCATAACAACGTGGGCGGAGGGGTTTGGGATACTCCCAATAGTTGAAATCAATATTGATTTCAGCAAGTGTATAAACACTTGCATTGCTTGCCAATATTATTTAATAGTCTAGCCAATGAAAGACTCAAGTAGACTTACCCTTCTAGCGTAGACTTGATCAAAGCATTGTTCAAATTGTTTAGTATTCAGCATCTCTATAAATTTTAATTCCTTTTTACTATCTAGAATGATAATATTCCCGTCAAAATCTGTTAACGTCCCCAAATAGAGATTTGGATGATAGGCGGCTATTACCATTTTAGGTGATACCGGAAAGAAAATAACCGTTGAGTGATGTAATAGTCCATTTTTAAAAGGAGTGGCATCTAAGGAAGATGAATCAACGAACATTACTGGATTATCACTTGTTACAAATTCCATATCCCCTACAACTTTAAAAAGAACAAGTACCCGTTGCAATATAATATCGACATATTTCTCTAATTTTTCGATGTTAAGTGTGGCTTCCATTGCAGCCAATTTGAAATAGTCATCGTCATTTTTGTAAGCTTCAAGAATCTTTTTCCTTTGCTCGTCTAAAGGACCGAATATTTCATGAGCTTTATTAATGACTCCTGGCAATGCGTTCTTATAAGCTTGTTTTTCAAATTCTCTACTATGTTTACCGCGTAGAAGCTGAAACATAATAGTGATAGCAATCTGTGTCTTCAATTCCGATGTAATTACGGATGCGTAATTTTGTAATAAAACGCATTCGCCTATAGATTGAATTTTTGAAATAACTTTATTCATCACAGGCTCAATGTTTTCAGCATAGAATTTTTCCCATATGTAATTATTCTGATGCTTTTTCACTGTGTAAAAGTGACGTTCAGCCGCAGTATCTTTAATATTCGCTGTGAATATCTTCCTCTTATTTTTGTGGAGCACATATAATCTATACGAGGAAGAATTGCTGGTAAAAGAAAATTGTTTCAGATAAGTCTGCGGAACATAATGCTGTTTTTTGGGTTCGTTCATTAACTGCTCATCACACTCCTTCAACCGAAACGTTCTTGTAAAACAAGATTACCGAATAGTATTCCCGTTATTTTGATTGTTTTCTTAATGACTCTATTGCACCTTCTATATTTACCTGTGCCGCATCTTTAGTCCATTCATCCCAAAAATCGATTGTTGCACTTCTAGGTTTTAATTTTGGGGGAGAAACCTTTATTCTGCTAGGGAGCAAACTTGCATCACCAACAATCAATGCTTCTCCAATATCTAGTATGGGCAACATTTCTGAATAGTCTCCTAAACTATCAGGTAATAGCCTCTTAACGACAGACTGATCATCAATATTTGTTAACCTCATAGCAATAAAATTATTACTTTGACTCAATACTGTACGATTAACCTCGGAGGGCCGTTGCGAAATCACAACTAATCCAATCCCATATTTACGTCCTTCTTTTGATATTCTCTCAAAGGTAATTAAACTTGCGTCATCAATGGACCGCTCTGTATTTGCTGGAATATATAAATGTGCTTCATCGCAAAACAAAGCAATCGGGTGTCTTTTATCAAGTTCAGTCCACTGTTGAACCGAAAAAATTAACCGTGCTATAAGAGAAACAATAAGTGGTAATATGTCAGACGGAACTTCTGAAAAATCAATAATTTTTACCCCCATATTGCCATCAATTGCAGGCCTCATTAACGAACTACACAGATGATTCATGAAATTATAGTCAAGGAGATCACCTGTTGAATTAAACATAAAATTCAGTCGTTTATCGTTTTTCTTAGTTTCCAATCGTTGAACGAATCTAGTAAGTTTTCCAAAATAAGGACCCTGTTTATCCTTACCGCCAGCACCTGGCACCATTTCGCAATCTTTTGAACTTAGGTCTTCCAAAAGGTCGTTCAAATGATATGGTATTGGACTATCCAAAGTTATATTGGCTTCCATTTCGGCTTTTTCTAAGTCGTGTAGGTATTTTTTCTTCTTTTCAATCACCGCATTTGAAAATATCATCGCTTGATTTGGCGCATTGCTATCGCTCCTGTCTAGCATCAGTGATAGCATTTCTTCGTATGTCAACAACCAATATGGTAAAAATAATGTTCCTTCTTGAGGTCGATCATTTGGTCCAGCTACCCTAAGGTGAGTGAAATTTTCACTTTCCAATGTGGTGTATTCACCGTGAATGTCAAATAAAACCGCATTTGCTGACTTCAAGTTGGCAACTTGCTCTAATATTGTTGCCACACACCAAGACTTCCCTGAACCGGTACTGCCAACAATAACTGCGTGTCGTTGAAATAGTTTATTCCCATTAAGCCATGCGGACGCATCTTCATCGATTGAATATGTTCCTATTTGTAGACACTCGGTGCCACTACCTTCAGGCAAAGAGGAGATTGACTGCATAAATCTTTTTAAGCACTCTCCCTGAACAAAATAGCACTCGGCATTTATTGTTGGGACCGTTGAAAGTGATCTCTTAAATACATTTTCTTTACTCCCATCTTTTTCTAAATGTGTGCCGATCAAAATTACTTTGAGAACGTTAAACCCAAAATCTTGAACAAATTCAGCAGTGGGTTCACAGTTTATTGACTTTCGAATAATTTTAGAAACAAGACCAATTAGGTGTTGTCCAACCCGAGAGCTTTGGATAACCACTAAGTGATTGACCTGCAAACCACGAAGTTTCTCATCATTATCAACTTTAACTACAACCGTAGACGTGTCAACGCTTTCGACAGTGCCAAGAAGTTGATCTTCAGTAAAATTAAAAATACTCATGCAGTACCTCCTACCAAATTTTTAAGAATTCATTTAATTGCCAATAATTGCCTTCAAATATAGCTGACCAGTCTTTTCCATGAACCTTAGTCTGATTATCATCTTCTCTTTCAAATATTAAGACTTTTGATACCGAAGAATTTAGTAGTCGGTTTCTACATGCATCTGTCATTGTTCTTGCTAAAACAACTATTGGTTTCCCATTTATGATTTGTGTAATCAGTTTTGGTTGAATGTGCTCATCATTGAATCCATAACCAATACATAAAAATGAACCTGCTCTAGAAAAAGCTTTATCAGCTTCAGCAATAATTGATCTAAAAGGTTCATTATGTGTATTGCTGTATTTGTCTTTTCCTGGTGGAACTATAAGAGGGAAAAAACCATTCGGAATATTATCTGAAAAAGGTATAGAATAAATCCCTCCATTTTCATCTGAAAACCAATCCAGAGAACCATGAACTTTCCATATTTCGCATATTCTTTCTCTCGCCCTCATTCGTCCTGAGTTAAGTACTGAAGATGCTATTTCCAATTTTCTAATATGAGTTCCTTCAAATCCAGTGACAGTTGTAGCCGAAATACTATCTGATGCATACTCAGCAAGGCGATCATAATTTGTGGTGACAATCACAGCTTTATTTGGTGTGGGGGCTATTATTTTAGAAATTAAAGCAGAGATTTCTGGAGCCACGTCAGAAATATTGCTTTGAAAATAGTTAAAATCACTTTTCTTCACTTGCTGCCATACTTCAGATCTTATCTGTAATAGAGTCTCCGATTGTAGTCCTGCCTTATCTAATGCAGCCTCAAGACCAACACTATCCATTTCTTCACAGAAATCTTCAAACTTTGGGTCTGTCTTCAAGGATTCTGCATTCTTAATATTTGTTGCCAAATCTTGCATTGAAGGTAAGCCGTAAGGTATCGATGCTCCGGAACCTAATACTATCAATGGACTGTTTTCTAAGAACGATTGCATAGTTTTAATGCAGACCTCAAAGTCCATTACTCCACCCCCAATGCCTTAAACACAGCATCTTCAGGTGACTGGTAGAATATCAGATTGAACTTGCCCATAAGTTCCGGGGGTACGGTAGCCATGTCTGCTGCGGAAGTAATTGGTAGCAATACTTTCTTAGCTCCGCTGTCCAGACAGACTTGAAGTACATTAGCCAGTTCCTCAACCTTGATAATTGTTCCACTGATACTGAGATTGCCTAATACAGCCAGGCTACTGATCACTGGTTTATGGAGCGCAGCAGAACAAAGTGCAATGAAGGCAGTCAAGGACAGCTGATTAGTTATCCCAATACCATTTAAGTCCTGGAGGTGCATCAGGTAGTCTTTAGTCGAAGTGCTGATGGTACCACTGACATTCTTGCTATTGGCTTTTAAATATCGATAAGCTGTGTCGATGGACTCTTTAGCTTCGCGATCCGATCCAATACCGGTTCGTTCAAACTTTCCGGAGCCGGTGACCATTTCCGTTTCGAGTTTGAAGACACCTAGCATCCCCGATTTACCGCGAGCGACCGTGTATACTTGCCCTGGTTTGTGTAACCCCTCGGGAATGAGTTTGCCGCCACCTTGCTCTGGTACTGGAACGAATTCCTCTGTAAAGTCTTCATTGTCAATGTAGGAGAAGTTCACATCGTAGAATTCCATGCCACCGATCTTTTTAAGCTGTTCTTTGACGCGGCGACGGCTTTCCAACGCAAAACGAAGGATCTCTTCGACATCTTTTTTCTCAAACTTTCCGTTAGGATAGATCAGCTTGGTGAGGCCAGATACCATTTTTCGAACGGCAATCACATCACGCTGGTTCAAATTATTCCCCAGTTTATAGAACTGGTCCAGTGCATCAGCATAGGATGTCTTTCTAAGCTCTCGTAAAAACTCAGAGAGATAGTCGGTGATGAAGCCATATTCATTGGTGAAGAAGTCTGGTCTGTATTTAGGGATCTCCCAGCCTGGTAGATAACAATGCATGCGGTCAAAGAACGCACTGTCGTAAGCCATGGCTTCCGGGAAAGGATCAAACAAGTGCGATGTCTTCAGTAGAACATCAACACTTTGATTGATGTTGCCGACAAATACCATGGATGCAGAAGCATTTTTTTCTTCTTTCCCTCTGGAGAAAGAGCCCGATGCCATATAGTCCTTCATAATCTGGATGCCGTCTTTATCTTTAAAGGTAATTCCAGCGACCTCATCAAAAGCGACACAGTCCCACATTCCGACAAGACCGACTGTCTTATTGGACATGTTGTAGAAGAGATTTGCTACTGTGGTTTGTCCGCCGGAAACCAGAATACTGTTCGGTGAGATCTCTTTGTAGACATGTGATTTACCGGTTCCTCGCGGACCCAGCTCGCAGAAGTTGAAGTTGTTTTCCACCAGCGGGATCATCCTGGCGAGCAATAACATTTTGACTCTTGGTGTAAATCTTGAAGGTTCCATTCCAATCGATCGCAGGATGACATCGATCCACTCATCTTTGGTGAACTGAGCTCTGCCACCTAACACTTCACTCATATCCAGGTTCGGCATCTGAATCGGTGTTAGCTTGGAGATGATGAATGGGATTCTGCTCTTATCTGCTTCATCGTAAAAATACTCCAGTTGGACGATACACCAAATACCCCCGCTGAGAAGCCGCTCGAAGTCGGAAGGATACCTTTCTGATATCGGCACATTCTTGATTCCCAGGTTGGAAAACTCGGCTTCATAGATATCCTGTCGATAGTTGAGTTTGACCGCCACTTTATCGATGACAGTGTAGCTGCCCCGCTCCCTTAACTTTGAGATGATCTTTTGAGCCTCATCGGGCCGGACAAAGTTTTCTGCCAGAATGCTCTTTACGTTGCGAACGCCATCCGCAATGGCTTCTTCTTCAGTCGTGGCACAGTACATCCCAAGGAGATACTCCAGGACATAAACAGGGACGTTCGCACCTTCTTTGATCTTCTTGGTCAGATCTTTGCGGACAATCTTGCCTGCAAAGACTTCGTTGAGCTTATCATTAAGATAGTTGTTTGAAACAACAGCCTCCTCAACAACCTGCTCAGTATCTTCCTGGATATCAAAGTCATCCTCAAAATGCTCTATTTCGATTGCATCATGATCTCTTTCAAGTTCGCTCACCGGTTCACACCCCCTTATAAACTGAAGCCAAAGTCATCTGCAAAGGCTATATCCATCACGACGCCATGACGCAAGACTTCTATATCATTTTTCTCATCATAGGCTACCAAATAGTACTGTTTTGATTTGTTATACTGCTTGTTTTTGAAGTTGAACTTCAATCTGAAAATCCGCTTGCTGGGATCATTATCCTTTTTGTCTGCAATATATATGCACTCATTGGAGATTTTTTCATTGTCTTCGGAAATGAAGAACACTTTATAGCTGGTCTCTTTGATCACATCACTGACTGGTTCAGACTGGATGAAGTCCAGGGATGAAATCAGATTTGTGATCTTTTGGACCATGCTGACCAGCACGATCTGAGCAGGTCTCGTATCTGCGTGGCCTTTTTCGACTTTGACATCAATGACCGGAATGAGCATCTCCTGAGGAGAAGAACCGCCATGAACAAAGTTCTGGCCGCCGCCTGTGACCTTGAACACATTGGAGCTCACTGGAACAGAAACCCACTTGGTGTCTTTGTTACCAAGGATCTTATCCATGGAGTAAGATGTGATTCCGTCGTCTTCCAGCGCATCCTCAGCAACGATAAAGCGACGATTGATAAATGCGTCTTTGTCCGCCACATGGATGATCTTGTCGGTTTCCTGCAGCTTGTCTCGTTTGTATATGAATCCATGATCTGAAGTAACGATAAAGTGCAGGGTATTGGCATTGGTTGAGATGCGCTTGATCATCGTAAAGACTTCATCAACGGCTTCGTAGCAGGCAGTGAACACCTCATTTTCTGTGCTCAGTTTATCCCCACGGGCATCAATCTGGTTGTGATAGACATAGACCACGTCCATCCCTGTAAAGACTTCCCGTAGTTCCATCTTCTTCATCAGTTTCAGATCATCAAATTGGATACATCTGCTATTGGGCGTATAGGAATTGAGTATTACCTCTCTCTGCTTGAGAGAATCGCATGGCATTCCATCAACCAGGACCTTATTCTCCTGAGTCAACTCCAGGCTCTTATGTGGCAGCAGAGCACCCATACCAAGCCGTGTGTAGGAAGGGAGAATGCTCATCATTGACTCCAGCTTTGGTGTGCATTTCTCGTCATCCTCTAGTTTGGCAAATAATGACTGCCCAACTTCATAGCGCATGGCATCAGAGATGATCACCACCACACGATCTTTGCTGGACTGAATGTATTTGCTGTAAAAATTCCGTTGAAGAAGCATGGAAGAGGAAGAGTCTGCTTTCTTGAGCCCCACATTCCAGTTATAGACACTTTTAGATAGGAACTCATTGGTATAGATATTCTCCACAAGATCCCGAATTTTTTCAAAATGGCTGTTCTCGTTCAGCTGATCGTAGTTATAGTAAAACTTCCGATACTGCTGATCGATCTGATAGTCGTTAGTAGTGTATTGCTTGACGATGTCTTTTAGGTCATCTCGGCTTTGATAACTTGCTGCAGCTATGACATTAGAAGCGCTTTCAAGCATGTGGTATTCGGACCGATACCGATCTCCAAAATGTCTTTTACGACGATCCTTACAGATCTCAGAGATAGACTTGCCTGAAAGCTTAGCTCCCAGATCTTCATTTAGAAGCCGCTCGGTGATCCATTTAATGAACACATGGTCAATGACCTCAAAAGTATCACATTGAATCAATGATTCAGGATTGTAGGACTCCAATGTAGTCTTAGCCTGAAGATTTCTAGCTACATAATCAGACAATTCATCATATCGCTCTCGGTATAAGACGTTGTTCATCAGGTTATCAAGAAATGCGATAATGTTGCCTGACTTGAAGGAAACAAAGATTTTCCATGCAGGGGGAAGCTCACCCTGAAGATATCTTTGGGTATAGGTTACGAACATGGTCAACACAAGTTTTTCCAGTGTAGGCTTTACATCGGTATAGCCGAACTGTTCTTCACAAAGACGCCAAAAGGCATCCAGGAGGCCATACTTTTCAAATTCCTCTAGGAATTTATTCTCTTCAAGGTCTCCATCGGTCAGAACGACCCGGACAACCTCATCAAAAAATGCAATTCTCGTCTTGCATAGAACGCTCATGAGAGCCACTTCAATGCTTTCCTTGGTAAAGTTCTCAAGTTCGAGATCGTAGAATTTTTGAGTCCGATCCTTCGCGCCGAAGAACTTGATATATTTCTGAATGACCGGCTTATACTTCTGGTCAATCCCAAGATCCACAGTCAGAAGTGACGCTCTATCAGCAAAAAATTGCCTAGAGTAGAGGAGGATGTCTTCTAAATGGTTGTCCCTCACCGGAGGACGCGGAAATGAGGCATAGATCAGGTAGTTGTTTGTTCTATCAACACGTTCTAAAAATTGCTTAGTGTAAAACTGATTATCTTTTTCGAGATGATAAATTTTAGCATTGGATAGTTCCAATGAATCCACATCTTCAACAAATTCAGCCTTGTCATCGTACCAGAACACGATCTTGCGAGTATCTCCAGCAAACTCCTGATTGAGCTTATCTGTTATTTGTTTTAAATTTAGTTCCGCCATCCCAGACCCTCCTCTCGTCAGATTTTAGCCAACACATCAAGCTTCTTGCCGTCTCGATCGGTCTGAACTTTTTCGTAGTTGACTTTTACACCATCATCCAAATCAATCAATGTCCGAGCTAAAGCAAGATGAGCAATTTTCTCATCATATTCCTTAGTCTCCTGAAGTTGCTTGATTAATTTTTCTTTGCGTTTTGTTGCAGCGGTTACTTCACGGGCATCTTTGCTATTTTCGATTGTTTCTTGCATCCTGGCAATTTCATTTTCATAAATCCGCTGCATCCGATGGAGGTAATCAATTCGAAGGTTACCGATGGTATTTTCATCATAGCGATGCATATAGATTAAGGCTTTAAACCCATTCTGTTTTCCGCTGTCAAAAAGCCAATAAATTGGTCGATTTTGATATAGTTTGCAGTGGTCTTTATAGAAATCTTTGAGGAAATAATTTCTTATTATATCTGTAGAATTAATTCCTTTTATTTCCAACGTTTTTGCAATAAACTCCATATTATCATTGAATGTTTCTTGTCCATATACCGTCTTAATGAACTTTGCAAATGTACCTACAATATCATCCGGAAAATACTCTTCATCTGTAATCGGAAGTATATTATCTTTGTCTGGAGCAAAGCTTTTATACATTTGGAGATCCCATTTACCACCAGCGAAAATAAGGCCTTTCCTGTCAAGACTATATCTTCCAAACATGCAACCAATCGAATAGGAGATGAGCCCTTTTATATCTGTATTATTTTGATTATTACGAAGTGTAATTTTATTTTCATACTTACAATCTTGAGGAAAATCGTAAATTGAGCGAAATAGTGTTTCAAGTTTGTTTTCTGTTTTTGCCATTTCTTCCAGACGTAATTGTCTTTTTTTATTAAGTTCTTCTAATTTATCGCTGATTAAGATTGCCATTAGGTACCTCCGCCGAATTCGATAAAGCAATAAATTCCTTCAGAGTTTTTCCTTCTTTTGTTTTCCAAGCAATATATCCGTTTGTGCTAGCATTGTTTACTAACTGGGCAGCAGTAGATGGACTCGAAAATTCAACGTTAGTTATTAAATAATTTCCTTTTAGATGAGTAGAACTACTTCGTATATAATCAACTATTTTTGCGCGTTTAAAATTAATATCTGATTCATCAGCTATCATACTGCCCTTCAAAATTGTTAATTTTCCGTCCTCATAAATACCTTTGGCATCATACATTCCTTTTTTACTTTGTAAAAATACTTCCACTTTCATATAGTCCTCCTTTTTCCTCTTTAAATTAGTGGTGATCTTTCGAAATCCCAACTAATCTCGCTTTCATCCCAGTCTGACTTTGACAAAGAAATACAATTTTCTACGCTTGTAATAATGTCTTCGTTCGAAAATATGTTATCATTAATAGGAATTCTCGCTATGTCCCCTTTGTTATAATTTAGACTTTCATTTAGAGCTGACAGAATATCAATAGTTAGAGTGCTGTTTAATAAGGCACATAGTGCTTTCAATTTTCTCTCTTCACCGAAAATAGCCATGCCTGCATTAGAAAAGAGAAAACCATTACTAAAATACCTTAATGACAGCCTATTATTTGTTATAGCAGTCCATGTAATTCCAGGTTTGAAATACTTATCTCTAGATGGCAAATGATTGCCCATCGTTAGAAGAACATCATATGTCCCCTTATCAAATCTAAGAATTGCAATATTGTTTCCATACCATTTTCTGTACTCTCCGCCATCGTTTATTGGTGCATATTTATGATTCCTATTGTGAAAATCCTCAACTGATGTTGCATTAAAATCTATTTCGTTGTAAGAAACCTCATACCAATTTCTTCGAAATCTATTAACATCTCCACATGCCAACCCTTGTCTAGACATAAATGTTTTCTCTAGAAGAGGATATTTAAATGATTCAGCAACTTCATTTGATATTGCATATGATATTGGGGAACCAGGGATTTTGGAAAAGTTACTTTGTGAAGTTTCAAACCTGTTTTTTCCTGAGTGAAACATTACTTCTTTTCCATTCTGTGATGTTGGTTCATTTAATCTTATATATATCCCCTTATAATCTGAAAAGATAGCATTTCTAAAAACAAAACCGGCTGTTTGTACCACCTCTCCACCAATTTCATCAAATGCTTTAGTTCCAAGATGAATCATGTTGATTAGACTTTTTTTCATGAGTTTAGCCCTTAAATTTTCGAAGGAAGACAAGTACATCCATGAATGTTGTGTTATCATTGCCAAATATCCATAGCTTTTTGTTAACTGAATACCTCTTTCCATAAATGTAGCAAATAAATCAGATTTACTATCCGGATAATATTTCTTAAGAAATGTTGATAAATTGACATTGATATTAGAACTACTTAAATATGGTGGATTAGTAATAACTACATCGTATTGATTAGTTAATTTTTCAGCAATCTCAATTAAACTACTTAACTTTGACTTTGATTCTTCAATACCAATAGAATCCATTGACATTTGACCACTTAAATCATATTTACTTACAAATTCTCGTAATAAGTTCCAGTTTGATTTTTTAATATTGAGTAATGATCCATATTCTTTTGAATCTTCAAATTCTTCGATTAAAACTTGAAGATGATTTTGAGCTTCCTTTTTCTGGACATCACCCATACCTACTCCAAAATGCTCCAAGTGATTACTATCTATATTCTTAGAATCCTGAAAATAGTAGACATTGCAAGATAATTCAGAATCAATGATTCTTCGGTTGTACTGTCTAGCTTTCATCATTACCGCAAAATATGCTAGTTGGTAAGCTCTTTTGTCTATATCAATACCAAAAATATTATTTCTTAAAATAGCGCTAGCTGCATCTCTCTGACTATAGCCTTTTTTTGTATATATCTGCATAAATACATCGAAAGCATATACTAATATATGTCCGCTGCCCATTGCTGGATCTATTAATTTTATTTCTTCAGGCCTAATGATCCGATATTTTTCACTCTGTAGCTTCAAGAGATCGTGTGTCTGTTTTTCTTGATTTGCTTCTTCTAAGAAATATGTCCATTTTTCTTGTAACTCAATATCAGCATTACTTTCAATCCATAATCTACCCAAACTATTTTCAACCAAGTATCGAACAATCCAATCTGGTGTAAATAATTGTGTCTTAGCAGGTATATCATCCTTGTCTACTTTTACACCTTTCTTAACATACTCATCCACACGGGATTTTGGTTCATTATTGTAAAATTGATACAACCATCCAATAATTTCAACTTGGCCCTCTTTTGATATATCAAAATCATTTTCTGAAATGTTATGAATTAAACGATTTACTACACCATCTTGATCTGTAAATGAAACGTTTAACAGCAGTTCCGTATAGTCATTTGAATTTTCAAAAAGATTAGGTAGGTTTCTATGGAGTGCATTACATTGTTTGATGAAGAGCATAC